>Ga0070717_10003051_pt1 | contig 11950 bp, 9 predicted proteins | sample LARL113metaG_FD_71366 | JGI IMG/M metagenome (GOLD analysis project Ga0070717, IMG submission 71366) | Corn, switchgrass and miscanthus rhizosphere microbial communities from Kellogg Biological Station, Michigan, USA - LAR L11-3 metaG | ecosystem: Host-associated > Plants > Roots > Rhizosphere ...
CGCCCAGCTTCTGGCTGGACCCGAAGAATGGCGTGAGCTATTCGATCGCCACGCAGACCCCGCAATACCGCCTCGATTCTCTACAAGGACTGGAGAACATCCCGGTTACGGGCCCCAGCGGCGCGCGGCCGGAAATTCTGGCCAGCCTGGCATCCATCCATCGCGGCTCGGGAATGTCGCTGGTTTCGCATTACGATATCCAGCCAGTCGTCGATATCTACGGATCTGTCGCCAGGCGTGATCTGGGTGGAGTAGCGAATGACATCAACAAGATCGTGGATAACGCCAGAAAAGAACTGCCACGGGGATCGGAGGTAAACATCCGAGGCCAGGTGCAAACAATGAAAAGTTCGTATTCAGGATTGCTTTCCGGCCTGGCGTTCGCAATTCTGCTGGTTTACCTGCTCATCGTGGTGAACTTTCAGTCGTGGCTCGATCCATTCATTATTATTTCCGCCCTGCCTGCTGCTTTAGCGGGGATCGTGTGGTTCCTCTTTGTGACACACACGCGAATCAGCGTTCCATCGCTTACCGGGTCGATCATGTGCATGGGCGTGGCAACTGCGAACAGCATCCTGGTGGTCAGTTTTGCGAAAGAACAAATGTCGGAGGGGAAGGACGCGCTCTCCGCCGCCCTGCAAGCCGGTTTTACGCGCTTCCGCCCCGTACTGATGACGGCGCTTGCCATGATCATTGGCATGGTGCCGATGGCGATCGGCCTGGGTGAAGGCGGCGAACAAAATGCTCCATTGGGGCGCGCCGTAATTGGCGGATTGGTGTTCGCTACCGCGGCCACGCTCTTCTTTGTGCCCGTTTTCTTTAGCGTCCTACACGGACGGCGTAAACCGGAGGAGATTGAATCACAGCGGTAAGTAGGATCATCATGATAGCTTTATGTCTCGGAGCGCCTAATGAAGGTTGATGACGAGAGCCGGCTGGAGACCGGCACAATCAGAGACTTCGAATCGCCCGAACCTGCGCAGAAGAAGCGTTCGCAGTGGTGGATCCTTGCCCTCGCGGTTGTCGTGTCGGTGTTTCTGGTCGTCTTCGGCATCATGCCTCGCATCCAGGCCGACAAAGACCTAAAAAAAGAAACCGCCCGGATGGCCATCCCCACGGTTTCGATTGTTCAGCCAAAGCGTTCGGCCCCTGCGCAGGAGCTTATTCTTCCAGCCAACGTCCAAGCCTTCTCCGATGCCCCCATTTACGCGCGTACGAACGGCTATCTGAAGCGTTGGTATGTGGACATTGGTGCACGCGTGAAGTCTGGGCAATTGCTGGCTGAGATCGATACGCCAGAAGTAAATCAGCAATTGCGCCAGGCGCGAGCCGATCGATCGACGGCCGAAGCCAATTTGAACCTGTCGCGAATCACCGCTGAACGCTATACCGGCCTGCTAAAAACTGACTCAGTATCCAAGCAGGAGGCCGACAATGCCGAAGGCGACTACCGGGCCAAGCAAGCGGTGGTGCAATCTGCGCAAGCCAATGTGAAGCGTCTGGAGGAGCTGCAATCGTTTGAGAAAATTTATGCGCCTTTCGCCGGTGTGATCACTGCCCGCAACACCGATGTCGGCGCGCTGATCGATTCCGGTGCCAGCGCCGGCACGCGCAGTGAACTGTTTCACATCGCCCAGCCTGACCATCTTCGCGTTTACGTCAATGTGCCTGAGCCCTATTCGCAATTGGCTAAGCCTGGGATGCCCGCAGATCTAACTTTAGCTGAATTTCCCGATCGCCGTTTCGAAGGCAAGCTCGTTCGTACCGCAAGTGCGATCGACCCCGGTTCGCGGACACTGCTGGTTGAAATCTCGGTGAATAACCCTACAGGTCAGCTTCTCACAGGCGCATACGCTGAAGTTCATATGAAGCTGCCTGTCGCAGCATCTTCCTTCACGCTTCCCGTGAACACTTTGCTGTTCCGCTCCGAAGGGCTGAGATTGGCGGTTGTGGGTCAAGGCAACAAAGTCGAGCTGAGGCCAATCCAGATCGGCCACGATTTCGGCAGTGAGGTCGAGATCATAGCCGGCTTGAACGGCAACGAGTCGGTGATCATAAATCCCCCTGATTCCATAGTGTCTGGCGAAGCTGTGCGTGTTGGTCAAGCCCCGACACAAACTACCGGAGCTTCGCAGTGAGAGTTCGCCTCTCGAATTTTGGGCCTCGGACCTCAGCGTCTGCGGACCAGAATCTGCGGCCCGAAGTCTGCGGTCTGGCTGTCGTTCTAATTGTTCTCAGCGGCTGCGCCGTTGGGCCACGCTACGCGAAGCCGAGCGCTCCAACCGCTCCCGAATACAAAGAAGTTCCTCCCAACTGGAAAACCGCGCAGCCCAATGACCAAATCGCGCGCGGCAAATGGTGGGAAATTTTTCAGGATCCGCAACTCAACGCCTTAGAACAGCAGATAAATGTTTCTAATCAGAATCTGAAAGCGGCGCAGGCGCAATATGAGCAGGCGCACGCCCTGGTACGTTTCAATCGCGCAGCTTACTATCCAACCGTTACCGCCGGAGCCTCAGCTCTCCGTGAGCATGTGTCGCAGAATCGGCCGCTAATAAGGTCCACAGCTCAGATTTCGACTAACGCTTCTGACTTTCAGATTCCAGTGGACGTTTCCTACGAGCCGGATGTCTTCGGACGAGTCCGCCGCACAGTAGAAGCTGCCCGGTCAAACGCCCAGGCCAGCGCAGCTGATCTTGAATCCGTGAATTTGTCTCTTCACGCCGATCTCGCAATTGATTACTTTCAACTCCGTACCCTTGATGCCGAAGCGCAACTGCTGAACTCAACTGTCACTGCGTTCGAGAAGGCACTCGATCTTACGAGAAATCGCTATCAGGGAGGCGTGGCTTCGGCGGTAGATGTAGCACAAGCCGAAACCCAGCTTGAAACTACCCGTGCTCAAGCTATCGATGTGCAAGTCCAGCGATCTCAGAATGAGCACGCAATCGCCGTTCTGAGTGGACAGCCGCCATCTACTTTCAGCATCCCGGCTTCCCCATGGACAACCGCGCCTCCGGTAATTCCGCCTGGACTTCCCTCAGATTTGTTGGAAAGGCGTCCTGACATTGCCGGCGCAGAACGCCGGGTTGCGTCCGCCAATGCTCAGATCGGTGTTGCCCGTGCTGCATACTTCCCCGCAATAGCTCTGACCGGCTCCGGCGGTTTTGAAAGCACCGCGATCAGCACTCTCATCCAAGGACCAAGCGGATTTCTGACCAGTGGAGCTTCAGCAGTAGTAACCGCATTCGACGTCGGACGGCGCCGAGCCATCTCTGAACAAGCGAGAGCAGCCTACAATCAAGCCACAGCGAATTATCGTCAATCCGTGCTAACCGCATTTCAGGAAGTAGAAGACAACCTGGCCGCCTTGCGTATTCTGGAACAAGAATCTAAAACCCAAGACGCCGCGGTCGCGGCCTCCGAGCATTCGCTGGAACTTTCCACGAACCGCTATAAAGGTGGAGTTGTGAATTATCTTGAAGTCATCACTGCGCAAAGCATCGCACTGAGCGATGAGCGAGCCGCAGTGGACATTCTGCGGCGCCGCATGACCGCCAGCGTGTCGCTGATCAAAGCTCTCGGCGGCGGATGGAACGCGGCTAGTCTCCCCTCGGCTAGAGTTGTTTCACAATCAGCTAACGGGCAATAGCTTTAGGAAAGTTCGGTTTTAGCAGGCTGCGGAAAAACAACGGTTCGTGTCAGGGCATCGCTTTAGCGATGCCGTAAGTGCCGCGTGATGCGTGGCGCCTTCAGGCGCTGGCAGGCCGAAAACGAGTTTTCCGAAACCGGCTCTCAGCGTGCCGTTACAATCTTGTCTTTTCCGCCGGTAATTCCTCCTGAAGCACGAACTTGTCTCGGACCTACCAGCACGGTTACAACCTCCAGTTACACAGAATCGAAACCCAGGGTCTAACATTTGCCCAAGCGACTCTGAGGCAAACTATCTTCCCTTAGCAGGATAGTGGCGTAACCTACCTTTAGCTTCTACAATGACTTGGCATAAAACCGCACTGAGGGGGTCAGATGGGAAACCTAGCCAATGCTTTAAATCAACTCCGCGCAGAACGCCGGCAGTCACAACAGCAATTAGAAACTCTCGATCAAGCAATCGCCGCTCTGGATAGGCTCGCCCGCAACGGATCCGCCGGGCGAAGGAACCATCCAAAGCGCACTCTCTCTGCAGCCGCCCGCAAACGAATCTCTCAAGCTCAGAAGGCTCGGTGGGCAAGAGTAAGAGCGCAGCGGGCAAAGGCTGCGGCCTGAGTGCCGCCATGTTCATAAGTGGGGGGTAACCGGTTCTCGGTACTGACTGGAGGACAAGCTCGTCACATAAGCAGCGGGCGAGACCGCCGGCGTTGCTGTTGCTTTTCGCCGCTCTTGATGCTTCCGCCACAGGACGGATCTTGGTAGCAAGTGCGGAAGGTCGGGACAACCAAGGCCTGCTCTAGACTGGGATCATTAAAGTTCGCCAACGTGTCGGCTGTATGCTGCGCCTGGGCACGGTCTCCGCTGTTCTGATAAGCAGCAGCCAGCAGCTCAAGTGACAGGGGATTATTCTGGTCCTCTTCCAGATGTGCGATGGCTTCATTGTATTTGCCATCAGAAAATGCCACCGCGCCGGCTGCTCCGTGGTACGCCGAATCAATTACCTTATCATCCGAACTTTGTGACAACTGCGCGAGCTTTGCCAGGCTAGAGCTGACAATCTTTTTATTACGCGCCTTCAGCGCAATTTCCACGCGTGCGCGCAGGACCTGTGCCGACTCCTGCCGGATCGCAGCTTGCATGGCGTTTCTGCCTTCATGCAGCGCGGTGTCCGCTTTCTTCAGAAGTGCGAGCCCATGCTTCGCGTTCTGCTGATACATTGCCATTTGCCGGTACGTGTCGGCTTCCACCTGGCTCATGTTCTTTGAGTGGGTGTAGTCGGCGATGGCGTGAAAAGCCCGATCTGCTCCTTGAAAATCGCCTTTGCGAACGTAGGTAGTCGCTTCGCGCGTCTGCCACAGTATCTTGTGTAGTTCAGGGAGCGAAAACTTCCGAAATCCGGCCTCATACTCATTTCTTGCCTGAGTCTGGTCTCCCATCAAAGAGTAAGTGTCTGCGATACCAAACTGCGATGAATAAAATTCAGGATCAATCGCAAGGGATGCCCGATAATGTTCAATCGACTCCTGGAAACGTCCTGCCATGCGCAGAATCTCGGCATAGGAGTCCTGCGGGTTCGCATCCTGAGGCAACGCCGCCACGTACTTGTCCATTTGTGCGAACGCTTTATCGAACTGCCGCAGATATGCGTAGGAGTAGCCCATGTTGTTCATCAGGCCGGGAGAATCCGCAATTCCTGAGCGCTCATAAACCTCGATCGATCGTTCATACTGTGTTTGCGTTGTTAACCACCACGTTGTCATCCACACAACCCACTTATCATGCGGATATCGGCTGAGTAGATCATTCATCTTCATGATCGCAGAAATAAGCTTGTGGTCCATGGCGTCCTGGTACCACTCGATCGCCAGCCGCTCTCCCGCACTGGCATGGTTGCGAGTGGCAAACGCTTTCTGCTGCTCGCTTACCTGCTCCGCCGGATCCAGGCTGATCTGGGTTAGAAACTCATGTGCCATGGCGAAGTCAGGATCAATCTTGACTGTCTTCCGCAGCATCTCAATCGCTTTTGCCTGCTCCACTTGGTCCAGATCCAGCATCATGGCTTCTTCGGTGAGGCGGCGAGCTTCCGGAGATTTAGTTGTGAGTGGCAATACGGCAGCGTGCCGTACCGCCAACTGTGCGTGTCCGGCGGTGGCCGCCAGCAGGGCAAAGCTAACCAGTAACGCAGTTACCCTACTGCTCATTCTTATCATTGCGAGTTCCCCCTCAGCACGTAGCCCTGCTCAACCGGCAACTTGCCGTCGACCTTCAAAACTTTTACATCCTTCGTAAGCGAATACAGGTCGACGATGCCGATTGCCCCCCGAGTGGTCGAAACCACCTTAACCACTGCGTCATCAGAATCCGCCACGATGATTGCGCCTCTATGCGCCTGAATGAATGCGTGCGCCTGCTCAGGTGTCATGGCCAACAGTCGATGCACGACTAATTGCATGTCGGCACAGGATGGATCACGTAGGATTAACTTGATCGCTCTTCCATCCGGCCAGGTCTGACTGCGCGCGTTCAAAATTTTCACCAACTCAGCCGTAGTGAGATTCGTTGTTGGATTCGCTGTGTCCGCGATCACGGCCAGTTGCTTCCCTTGGGCGGTCCACGACACTCCCACAACCCAGACGAGAATCAGCAATAGGCGCCTAAAAGCCATAGCTGCGCGATTCTAAGACGATTCCAACCTTGTTGTGGCATGACGAAAGTAACCGACGTAAACCTACTTTGGCCGGAGTTGAGATCGGTAGGGCGTCACTATGTCACGCTAATAGGCCGCGTGTGGAAGATCGACTTGCGGCGCAGTTTCGCTGCAGAAAGATGGGATATCTGTAGCGGAATAGATTTACGAAAATTAGGCTTGCCAGTCCGTTGAAATATAAGAACGATCCAGTGCGGCCACGCATGGACACCCGAGCAGTCTGAGTGTTCGTTCCACATCGGCGCGCAAAATTTCCAGTGCGCGCGCGACACCCGCCTCCCCGGCCGCCCCCAGTCCATAGGCGTAAGCTCGCCCGATCAGCACAGCACGGGCTCCCAGGCAAATTGCTTTGACAATATCGCTGCCGCGACGAATGCCGCCATCCATCAGCACCTCGGCTCGCCCGTTCACGGCGCTTACAACTTCAGGCAACACTCGCAATGTCGCCGGAACGCCATCAAGCTGGCGCCCGCCATGGTTGGAGACAACTACGGCCACGGCACCTTCGTCCAGCGCTCGCCGCGCATCATCTGCGGTAAGAACGCCTTTGATCACGATCGGGCCGGGCCAACGGTCTCGGATCCACTTCAAGTCTTCCCAGGTAATCGCTCCGCGCGCCAGGGAGGTGCTGACATCTTGCAGAGGCATCACCCCTTGCCCCGGAATCACGACGTTCGGTAATTGCGGCAGGCCACCGTCAAGCAAGAAGTCCATTAACCATCCCGGACGCGCCAGAATCTGCGGCAGGAAAGGAGTCTTCGCGAACAAGCTGTCGCCCAGCAGTTCAATCACGCCATTGCGGAAATCCCGCTCGCGCATTCCTGCCACGGCAGTATCAACGGTGACTACCAGAGCTGAGTAACCCGCAGTCCGAGCCCGTTCAATCGCACCTTCAGCGGCTTCACGCCCGCCCAACAAATACAACTGATAGCAAACTGCTCCCGACGAGCCCGCTTTCACGTCCTCCAGCCGGTGCCCGGAAATAGTGGAAAGAATGTATGCCGTGCCCGCTGCTCCCGCCGCGCGCGCTGCCGCAACCTCGCCACTAGGATGCATTAGACGGCTGTAACCAACTGGCGCCAGGAGGGCGGGAAAGGAAACGTCAATTCCCAGCACGCGCGTTCGCAAATCACAGGCAGGTACAGCAACGGCTTGGCGCGGCCTAAAAGTGACGCTCTCGAAGGCGCGGCAGTTTTCTCGCAACGTGACTTCGGCTTCGGCGCCGCCGTCCAGGTAATCGAAAACCATTTTCGGTAGCCTTCGCCGAGCCAGGGCCCGCAGGTCCTCAATGTTAACCACACGCGGAGACTTAACCGATTTCGAGGTCATTGCCATTGAAGATTCTTGGAAAAGGCTGTCAAACGATCGCAATTCGACTCGGAATCATAGCAGGGTATTGCAAAATCGGGAGCTGTCTCGATGGTTCCCATGTCTATAGCGAAGCCAGATCGCGATAGCAACTGCGGGTTCGAGTAGCTGAATACTGATTGCTTCTACTGCCGCTTTTGCAGATCTTGCGGCTTTTCGGGCTGCGGAGTTGTAGCGGATGCGTCCGGTTTCCACGCCATCGGATTCGCAGGCGCCGTCGGGTTTACCCCGAAATCCCAAACGTAGAAGTTCATTCCTTCTTTGCCCAACAGTTCGACCATTGCATATTCTCCGGGGGCAAGTGGCGAGCTGGGAGTGACCTTCACCCATCCACTGGTAAGCTTCTCGGCGGTCGTGGGCACCAGCTTTTGCTCCTGGCTAACTTTGCCGTAGACCGCGATTTTGATGTCGCCGGCGATTCGCTTCCCCTGCTTCTCTTGCATGCGCACAATCTTGAAGCGATCCCAGGGGAGATCAGGTTCCTTTTGCGGCTGCTGGTTCTCGGCAGGTTGATCCTGCTGATCAACGTTCACGTAGATTGCGGGCAAGGTAACGTGGGCCTGAATCTTCGCGTGCGGACCGGGGATTTCAATCGTCTGCTTCGCACTGGCGATAGGATTGATGGCCGCGCGCAGGATATTGCCTTTCATATTCTTCTTTAGCTCGCCACCGCTCTGCTGAAGTTCGTCCAGTTGCGGCTGGTTCTGGAAAGTATCGAGCAGCACTACGCCGCCCGATTCGGGCAGTTGCAATCCCGGCGCAACGTGAGGCGTTTTTGCTTCTTCGGCCTGCCGCTCGGCTTCAAGCTCTTTGTCGAGTTCCACGGCTTCGGGTGCTGGTTTTCCGGAGGCGCGATCTTTTTCGTACTTGTCAGTCGCGGCCCAGTCCACCATCGACTTGGGCACTTCCTCCCATTCGCCGCGCTCGGCGCTGAAATACCGCACGCGGTCGCCCTTGACCTCCCACTGGGCCGCGAGCTGATAAGAACCGTCCTTGAGGATGAGGCGCTTGGCAAGCTGCTGGGCTGGAGCTAAGGGAATCAACAGCAAGCCAACGAGCAAACCTGCGATCAGAAAGCGGTTGGATTCACGCATAGTCCTATTCTGTTAGATGCCGATGCGCTTTGGTGTGTGGACCTGTTTTCCTTCGTGCACCTTTGTGTCCTCGGTGGTAAAAAAAAACTACAAAGGGCGCTAGGGAACACGAAGGAAATCCAACACCCGAAAAACCGCCAATTTGAGCCAGCCCAGAAACTTCCTCTAGGCATGACGGAGCAATTAGGGCATAATTGATCGTGCACCCTACCTGCACAAAATTCCAACCACAGTTTAATGCGAGGAACGGATGTCGGCCAAGTACATCTTTGTGACTGGCGGTGTGGTGTCTTCTTTGGGCAAAGGGCTGGCGGCCGCTTCGATCGGCTGCCTGCTGGAGAGCCGTGGCCTGAAAGTCAACCTCATGAAGTTCGATCCTTACCTTAACGTCGATCCGGGCACCATGTCGCCCTTTCAGCATGGAGAAGTTTTTGTCACTGACGACGGCGCTGAAACCGATCTCGACCTCGGCCACTACGAGCGCTTCACGCACGCTAAGCTTTCTCGAGACAACAACTGGACCACGGGGCGCATTTACGAGCAGATCATCGCCAAGGAGCGGCGGGGAGATTATCTCGGAAAAACCGTGCAGGTGATTCCGCACGTTACCAATGAAATCAAAGCTGCAATGAAGAAAGTTGCTCAGGATGTTGATGTCGCCATCGTAGAAATTGGCGGCACGGTCGGCGATATCGAATCATTGCCTTTCATGGAAGCCATCCGCCAGATGCGGCAGGAACTGGGCCGCGAGCATACTTTGTTCGTCCACGTCACCCTCGTTCCATTCATTGCGGCCGCCCAAGAACTCAAGACCAAGCCGACGCAGCACTCGGTCAAGGAACTGCTCAGCATCGGAATTCAGCCCGATATGCTGCTCTGCCGCACCGACCGCTTCCTCTCAAAAGAGATCAAGTCCAAGATTGCACTTTTCTGTAACGTGGAAGAAGAAGCAGTAATCACCGCCAAAGATGTGGCTTCCATTTACGAAGTTCCCGTGGTGTTCTCTCGCGAAGGTGTCGACACGCTGATATTGCGCTACCTCCACCTGGAAGCGAAAGACCGCGATTTAAAGGAATGGGACGAGCTTGTGCACCGTATCTACAACCCCAAAGCCGAGGTCACGATCGGCATTGTCGGCAAATACGTGGAGTACGAGGATTCTTACAAGTCTCTCAAAGAAGCGCTGGTGCACGGCGCGCTGGCGCACAATTTAAAGCTCAATTTGAACTGGATTGAGGCCGAGGGATTGGAAACGGGCGGGCCAACCTACGAAGAGCAATTGAAGGATTATGACGGCATCCTGGTGCCCGGCGGATTTGGCAAGCGCGGGATCGAAGGCATGCTGATTGCGATCCGCTATGCGCGGGAGAATAAAGTTCCCTTCTTTGGCATTTGCCTGGGGATGCAGACAGCTTGCGTCGAGTTCGCCCGCAACGTGTGTGGTCTCGCGGACGCTAACTCCAGCGAGTTTGACCCAGCTACTCCACATCGCGTTATTTACAAACTCCGTGAATTGCGCGGCGTGGAAGAACTAGGCGGCACCATGCGTCTGGGTGCCTGGACCTGCAAGATTGAACCGGGAACTCTGGTGCACAGAATCTATGGACAGCTCGAGATCAGCGAGCGCCACCGGCATCGTTATGAATTCAACCGCGAATACGAAAGCACGCTGACGGCAGGCGGGTTACGAATTTCCGGCTCAACCCCGGACGGCACCTATGTTGAGATGATTGAGTTGCCGGATCATCCGCATTTCATTGGCTGCCAATTTCATCCTGAATTTAAATCGAAGCCACTGGAGCCGCATCCGTTATTCCGTACCTTCATCGGCGCAGCTTATGAGCATGGATTGAAGCGTCGCGCGGACAAAGCCGCCGCCGAAATCGAGATGTTCCACCGGCCAGAGAAGGTCGGAAGAAGATAGTCAACACGAGATCACGAAACTGCACGAGCGATCTCCTTCGTGATACTTCGTGCCCTTCGTGGTCAAGGAATGAGCACTTCTTTCCAACTCGACAACGTCCGCATCGGCTCAGGAAATCTCTTTCTGATTGCCGGCCCCTGCGTGATCGAAAGCGAAGAGCACGCACTTTTCATGGCGGAGGTGATCAAAGGCGTAACGCGCTCTCTGAACTTCCCCTTCATCTTCAAAGCTTCCTACGACAAAGCGAACCGCACGTCGATCCGTAGTTTTCGCGGCCCGGGGCTCACCGAAGGCCTGCGCATTCTAAAAAAAGTGAAAAACGAAGTGCACGTACCTGTGCTCACGGACGTGCACGAAAAAGACGATGTGCCGAAAGTTGCCGAAGTAGCCGATATTCTCCAGATTCCGGCCTTCCTTTGCCGTCAGACCGATCTGGTGGTAGCCGCTGCCATGACCGAGCGCGTGCTGAACATCAAGAAGGGCCAGTTCGTCTCGCCCTGGGACATGAAGCACGTGGTCGAGAAGTGCCACTCGGCGGGAAATGACAAAGTCTTCGTCACCGAAAGAGGCGCGAGTTTCGGATACAACAATCTAGTTGTCGACATGCGTTCGCTCGCTATCATGCGGAAATTTGTGCCGGTGGTATTCGATGCCACCCATTCCGTGCAACTTCCTTCCGCGTCAGAGAACGGAGGTCACGTCGTGAGCGGCGGCCAGCCTGAGTACATTCCACTACTGGCGCGTGCCGCAGTGGCCGCCGGCGTAGATGGCATTTTCATGGAAGTCCACGACAATCCGAAAGAAGCGAAATCCGACGGTGCCAACGCCCTTGAGTCCACAAAGCTGCGTGGCGTGCTCAAAGAACTGCTGGCGGTGCAGAACGCTCTAGCGAGTGCGCATGCGACGCCATAGTAGCGACTGAGCCTTCTTCCCGCGGGCGTCATCCCTTCCAGGAACTCCATGGCAATGAACGCCTGCCCGTCCTGCTCGCCGATGTCGTGAATCGTGCAAATATTGGGGTGGTTCAGTGCGGACGCGGCTTGGGCTTCGCGTTGAAAACGGGCCAGCCCCTGCGGGTCTCTGGCAACCTCTTGCGGCAGGAACTTGAGCGCCACAAAACGGTGTAGACGTGTGTCTTCGGCCTTGTAAACGACACCCATCCCGCCGCCGCCGAGCTTCTCGATGACGCGGTAATGCGAGATGGTC
>Ga0070717_10003052_pt1 | contig 11949 bp, 13 predicted proteins | sample LARL113metaG_FD_71366 | JGI IMG/M metagenome (GOLD analysis project Ga0070717, IMG submission 71366) | Corn, switchgrass and miscanthus rhizosphere microbial communities from Kellogg Biological Station, Michigan, USA - LAR L11-3 metaG | ecosystem: Host-associated > Plants > Roots > Rhizosphere ...
CGGGAAATTAATTTAAGGGGCAGTGGCGGTTGCCGCCGCACATCGGACCGCCCGGGTCTCGGTTGCTCATCGTAATCAGTTGGCTTCCGTTAGCGATCTTGGAATCGCCCTGCCGTTCCGGCGCGCGGAACTACGTGCTCTGGCCTATCTCTTGGTCGACAACCCTGACGCGGCAACGGCCGAACTGCGCAGCGGCGAAGCCCTGCGCATGGCTGGCGATCAGTTCCAGCGGCCGCTCTACGATCTATTCGCCGATCCGCCTGTAGCGGGACTAGAACAGCTGCTCGCAATCTGGACAGAGATGGATCCGCTATCGTTGCAGTATTAGGAGACGGTCGGCTCGCTGTGGGCGGTCCCAGACGAAAGCACGGCCGTGCTCGTGGCCCGATTCTATGATCTATGGCGTAACGAGGGCTTGTCTCCGCCAGAAGCACTACGTCAGGTCCAGAAATGGCTTAGGGACGCGACCAACGCAGAAATCGAGTCGCTTACCGGCGTGGGTCCGAACAGGAAACTCGGGTATGCTGCTTATTAACTCCGGGGAAGAGCCCGAAGCCACGCTCACCCGCTACACTGGGCGGCCTTCGCTTATACGGGTGTTTAGCTCTCGTCATCATTGGCGGGTGGGCTTATCATTGCTAAGACCGTGGGTTAGGGTTCAGGGGGGGCATGTGGACGAGGAAGTCCTCGACGTAGCCAGGTCGATCCGCCCGTACCTGCCGTCCCTGGTCGGCGAGCACGCTGCGGACATCGATGGCAGGCTCCGGCGCCTGCTCCAGCAAGCCAGCAGCGGTGACGACGTGGAAGAAGAGATCCTTGTCGTCCTGGCCAGCTCGCCAGAGACCCATAACTGGGCGGCAGGGATGCTTGGAGACGAGGACGGGCTGCCGCCTGAACTGCAGGCGACCCGGACGGCTGATTTTGCCGGGCTGCCTGGCACAGGCGAGCCAGTCGATGCGGTCCGGTACGTATGCCCGGTAGACGGGGCTTACGCGTGGTGGCAGACGTTCGTCGGCGACCCGGTGCCGGAGTGCCCGGATCATCCTGGCAAGAAGCTAGTCCGAGGCTGAGGGTACGGGATGCTCGGCGGCTTGTGGGACTCGGTGACGGGCAAGCTCGCCGACCGGTTCCTCGCCCTCTCCAGCCAGGCCCTGGTGTTCTGGGTCGGCGGGCTGCTGGCCTGGGCCATCGCTCATGGCGGCGTGCGAGGCCTGGACGGCCCGGAGCGTCGCCTGGCGGGCTACAGCGCGCCCGGTCAGGTGGCGGCGCTGCTGGTGGCGCTGCTGCTGGTCGCCGCCTCGGCGATCGTGGTGCGGCGCCTCACGTTTCCTGTCCTCAGGCTCCTTGAGGGTTACTGGCCATGGCCGGCGGGCCCGCTGCGGGACCGTCTGATCACATCGGGTGCGCGCCGCGCCGAGGCGGCGCGCGACGAGTTCCAGAAGCTCTACGGACCGGTACACGACGGCACCGCCACCCGGCGGCAGCGCGACCGCTACGTGCGGCTGGACACGCGACTGCGGCAGATGCCGACCACCGCCCGGCTCCTGCCCACGCCGATCGGCAACACCCTGCGGGCAGCGGAGAGTCGTCCAGCGGACAAGTACGGACTTGACCCGGTATCGCTGTGGCCGCACTTGTGGCTGCTCATGCCCGATACGGCCCGCCAGGAGCTCGCGAGCGCGCGGGACGCACTGGACGCATCCGTGTCTGCCGTGGTCTGGAGCCTGCTATTCATCGCCTTCGCCGTATGGTCTCCGTGGGCCGTGGCGGTCGGCCTGGGCGTGGCCGCGCTGACGCTCCTGGTGTGGGTTCCGGCGAGGGCGGCGACCTTCGGCGCCCTCGTGGAGACCGCCTTCGACCTGTACCGCCAGGACCTCTACGTACAATTGCGCTGGCCGCTGCCTGCCACGCCGCACGATGAGCGCAGCGAGGGACGGCGGGTCACGACCTATCTGCTCCGTGGGTCAAACGCCGACACCCCCGTGTTCACGTCGGCATCGTCCGCGGGGGAAGGCAGCCGGCAGGAGGAGGAAGCCGGGCGGAACGCCCCGCAGCCGGACGGCGTGTCGCAGGGGGGCCGAGATCAACCCGGATGAGCTGATCGCGCTGGTCAGCGCCCTGAACGATGCCGCCGGGCCGCAGGCAGCCGCGCACCTGGTGCGCGCCTGCCCGGCGGCGACGGCACCCGAGGCCGTGAGCATCCTGCGCGAGGCAGCCCAAAGGGCCGAGGCCGGGGGAGACCAGGATTCGGCCCGGTTCCTGGAACGGTATGCGCTCATCCTCGACCACTGCCGCCTGGTGGGCCCGGATGAAACCTTCGCCGAGGCCGCGTCGGGCAAGCCGGGGCCAGCCGACCGCGCCTGGAACGATGCCGAGCAGGCGTGGCAGGCATACCAGCACGATCCGGGGATCCGCCGCCTCCGTCAGGCCGAACGTCGCTGGCGTCGCCTGATCTCCGTTCTCCCGCCGCCGGTTCCAGGCCACTGGCCGGAAGCGGGCCTGCACGCCTCGCTCAGGCTTGCCGAGATCCTCACGGTGAAGCACCAGGAGCATGCCGACCGCGGCGCGGTGGACGAGGCGGTCGGGTTGCTGCGCCAAGCGGCCGAGCGGGAGCCCCCGCCGGGCCTGCGGGCCGAGATCCTGGGCGGGCTCGGTGCCGCCCTCGCCATCCGCTACGAAGGGTGGGGAGCAGCGGCCGACCTGGACGATGCCATCGCCGCGCTGTCTGGCGCCGACATCGCGGATGCGCCCCGCCAAGTGCACGCCAACGCGCTGAGCATGCTGTGCGGAGCCCTCCTGAGCCGGTACGAGGAGCACGGGACCACGGCGGACCTTGCCGCCTCGGTCGACGCCGGCCAGCGCGCCATCGACCGAGCCGAGGCGGGCACCCCGGTGTGGTACGGCGCAAGCAACAACCTGGGCCTCGCCCTGCTCACCCGCTACGAGCAAGACGGCGACCTGACCAACCTGACCCGGTCGGCGGACCTGCTCGAGCGGGCGGCCGGGCAGGTCCCGGGCCCGGGCGCGCCGGGTAAACCGGAGGCGCTGGGGAACCTGGGAATCGCGCGCCTGTCGTGGTACGAGGCCACCGGTGAGGATGCGGCGCTGGCCGCCGCGATCACCGCGATCACCGCCGCGCTGGCCGCCGCCGCCCCGGACGCTCCCGGACGTCCCGCGAACCTGAACACGCTCGGTGCGTGTCTCACCGCCCGCCACGATCGCACAGGCGACCTGGATGACCTGCATGCCGCGGAGGCGGCGTTCGCCGAGGCGGCTCGGACACCCCTCCCCGGTGCCCGGGAACGAGCCATATACCTCGACAACCTCAGTGGCGCGCTGCGCTCCAGGTACACACGACACGGAGACTCGTCCGCCCTGTCGAGGGCGGTGGACGTGGCGCGCGAAGCCGTCGCGATGACCGGGGCCGACGCTCCCGAGCACAGCCGCCGCACGCTCAGCCTCGCCCATGCCCTCGCCGTGCGATACGAGGCGCACGGCGCAGAAGCCGACCTGGAAGCATCGCTGGACAGCTACCGTGAGGCTGTCGCCCGCTCCCCGGTGACGGCCCCTGACCACTGGCTCTACCTCGCGGGCCTGGGCGCCGGGCTGCTGGACCGCCTCAGCCGGGCCAAGGATCCCGCCGACGCCGACGAGGCCGTCGCCGTGCACCAGGATGCGATCAGGACCGCGGCATCTGGTGCGCCCGAGTTGCCCGGGCTGCACCTGCATTACGCCCACGCGCTGCGGATCCGGCAGGAGGTCGGGAACGCTGAGGATACTCAGGCGGGTGTCCGGGAGGAGTACGAGCGGGCCGGGGAACTGGGGCTGCGGCAGCGGCCTGAGGTAGCTCTGGCCGCCTATCGGGAGCTCGGCGACTGGGCGGTCGAGCGGGCGGACTGGCCGGAGGCCGGGCAGGCCTACTGGAACGGGATCGGGGCCATGCACCTCCTGGTCGGCTCACAGGTCACCCGGACCGACCGGGAGGCATGGCTGCGGACGGCACGGGGCGTGCCAGCCAGGGCAGCCGCGACGCTGGCGGCGGCGGGGCTGGCGGAGAAGGCGGCCGTCGCCTACGAGCGGGGCCGCGCCATCCTGCTCACCGAGGCGCTCGACCGGCAGCAGGCGGACCTGGACGCGGTTCGCGCCGCCGGGCGGCCCGACCTCGCCGATCAGTACCTCGCGGCCGCGGGGCGGGTGACGGTCCTCGGCCAGCGTGAGCTGTCCGAGGCGACGGCCCGCCCGGCGGGGCTGCTCGACCAGCGCGCAGCCGCCCGCCGCCGTGCCCGTGACGAGCTCGAGCAGGCGACCACGGCCATCAGGGAGGAGGTCATGCCTGGCTTCCGCCGGCCCGTTGAGATCGGGGAGGTGGTGGAGGCGGCCGGGAACGTTCCGATGGTGCACATCGTGGCGGGGCCCGGCCAGGGCATCGCCCTCATCATCCACGATGGGGTAGTCCCAGTGCCGCTTCCCCTGCTGACGGAGGCCGGGCTCGCGGCCCGGGCGCGGGACTTCCTCGCCGCCCGCGAGGAGCGGCGCCAGAACCCCCAGGCCTGGGACACGTGCCTCGACGCCACGACTCGCTGGCTGTGGGACGCGGTGCTCGGGCCGATCATCGACATGCTGGAGCCATCCGGCCGGGCCGTGCTCGTTCCAGCCGGGGAGCTCGGGGCGCTGCCGCTGCACGCGGCGTGGACGGTAGACCCCGCGACCGGCGGCCGCGCCTACGCGCTTGACCGGCTGCTGGTGACGTACGCGCCCAACGCGCGCGCCCTGGCGGCCAGCCAGCGCACGGCGGCCGTGCGTAACGCGGCGCCGCTGTTGGTCATCGACGACGTCGGCGCAGGGCTTCGCGCGGTGTCCGCCGAAGCCGCCCTCGTCCGACAGGGCTTTGCCGGCGGTGCCGCACCAGCGGGCGTGCCCGGCCCGGCGCTCGGCGAGGCGACCGAGGTCATCGCAGGGCTGCACCATCATGGCACCGCGCACTTCGCCTGTCACGGGGTCGCCAACCTGACGGAGCCGCTGGACAGCGCCCTGCTGCTCCCGGGCGGCCGGCTGGCGCTGCGGGACCTGCTCACCAACGGGCCCTTCGCCCTGCGGCTCGCGGTCCTGTCCGCGTGCGATACGGCGGTCCCCGGAGCAGACCTGCCTGATGAGGTCATCGGCCTGCCAGCGGGGTTTCTCGAAGCCGGCGCGGCGGGAGCTATCGGCAGCCTGTGGGCGGTACCCGACGCCAGCACCATGCTCGTTATGGCACGCTTCTACGAGATGTGGCGCGACCCGGCCGCCGCGCTGTCCGCCGCCGAGTCGCTGCGGCAAGCTCAGAAATGGGTCCGGGACGCCAGCAACGGTGTCAAGCACGCCCGGTTTCCCGAGTGCACGCCACCCCGTCTGCGTGACATGCCGTCGGCGCGCCGTGCCTTCTGGGAAGCCGCCAACAGCCACGCACATCCCAGGTCCTGGGCCGCGTTCGCCTTCTACGGGGCTTGACTCCCTCAGCACCAAGATCTTGCCTGCCGTCGGAGGTGGAGCTGACCGATCCGACCCGGGACGAGCACCGCAGGCGCCGGTTCTGGCTGATCCCTGACGCCCCGGTGACCATATCCCTGGCGGCAGCGCGTTCAAGGACTGCGTCCACCTGCCCCACGTGACCGGGATGGCCACCGACCTGGACGCCCATCTCACTCAGCGAGCGCTGGCCTCGCTGTCCGCCGAGTTGACCCGCCGGGAACGGATGCTAGCCGCCGCCGGGGCCAAGGACATCGAGGAATATACCGAACAGGCCGGGCGCGAGCGGGCCCTGAGCGGTCTGGTCAACGACGCGGGAGCGACCTGGGGCGCGCTGCTGCAGGAGTTCCCCGCCGCTGCCTAGGGCAAGGTCGTCGACGACCGTCGGCTTCGATATCGCGGCTGGGCGCTGGTCGCCGGGTCATGAGAGCGTGGCTGCCTGCGATTGTTCGATCGCCTCGGCGACGGCGGTCTTGTTGCCGTATTCCCAGCTGCGGTGCTGGATGATCCGCTCGATCTTCCAGCCGCCGGGCGTGCGGAGCATGTGGTTGGTGTAGGAGCCGCGCAGAAGGTAGTACTCGCCGTTGCCGGAGCCGCGGAGCAGGTGCTGGGCGAACATGTACGAGTAGCACACCGCGCGGTCGGGGTCGCCCGGGTCGAACTCGATGACGTGGTTCGGGCTTATGTGCTGGGTGGCGGTGAAGCCGTTGAGTGCGGTGGAGATCCGCCCGACCAGATCATCGCGCGAGACCGTGGCCGCGGGCATGCCTCCTGCGGAGAAGTCGGCGTAGACCGGGTCGGTGAAGCAGTCGCCGAACATCGTCCAGTCCCGGCGGTCGACGCCCATGGCGTACCTGATCACCTGCTCGCTGATCTGGGCGCGGTCTTCGAGCCGGCGGACGCGGGCCTCGAGGTCGTCGGTCACGATGTGTCCTTCCGGTCGTCAGCAGCGCCTGGTGGTGGCGCCTCCGCATAATCGTACTGGATCAAATCATCTTGAACAAGACGATCTAGCCTTGGATCGTCTTGCCGGGCCGCTATCATTGGGGGCGTGCCTGAACGCGACGACCGTGCGCCGGGCAGCCCCGGCGTGGATGACCTGACCTGGCTGGCCTACCGCGCGGCCCACGCGCTGGGCGAGGCGTTCAACAAGGTCGCCCGTGAGGCAGGACTGGCCGACCTGCGTGACTGGCTCGTCCTCGCCCTCGTCAGTGGTGACGGCACCCAGCGCACCCAGCTGGAGATCGCCACCCAGCTCGGCATCGACAAGTCCACGCTGGTCCCGCTGCTTGACCGGCTAGAGCGAGACGGCCTGATCGTGCGCGCCGTCTCCGAACACGACCGGCGCGTCCGGATCCCCCAGGCCACCCCGGCCGGTGTCAAGGTCGTCGAGAAGGTCGCCATCGCCCGCGACGCCGCGATCAACGACCGGCTCTCGGCGATACCACCAGACCAGCGGGCCACCTTCCACGCCATGCTCTGGAGCATCGTCGGCGCAGCCGGTCATCCTCAGTAATACTGCCGACCTGCCAATCCCGGGCGACATCCGTGATCGCGCAGGCTCGCGTTCAGCTCGATCGAAGCCTACGCACGCCACACGACCGCCTCGTCCTAGCCGGTCCCGGGATTTCCCGGAGATGGCTGGCGAGGCGGGAACCTGCTGACCGGACACGGCGCATGGCGGCGGTCACCATTTCCATGTCCGGTACCTGGGCCATGTGGGCGTGGTGCGATGATCGGGGCCATGGGATCCGCCCTCGGTTCGGACGCCGCTGCCGCCCGCATCGCACGCCCTGGTACCGGAGGTGTCGTTTCCCGTGCCAGGCTGTTCGAGCGGCTCGGGGCATCGGTCCGCGTGACCATGGTGTCGGCGCCGCCGGGTAGCGGGAAGACGGTCCTGCTGCGATCTTGGATCAGGGCGGCGGGCCTAGCAGACAGCGCCGCATGGGCGCCGGTCGAGCGCGACGAACGTGATCCGCAGCAGTTCTGGCTGTCGGTGCTCGGCGCGTTGCGCCAGACTTCTGCCGGGTCGGCGCTGGTGCGGGCGTTGACGGCGGCGCCGGACCTGGACGGGTGGGCAATCGTGGAGCGGCTGCTGAAGGACCTGGCGCCGCTGCAGGACCGGGTGAGCGGTCATCGCATGATCGATGTGATCTCCTTGCGATGATCAGCGCCCGTGCCGTCTTCGGCACCGGCGTGATGCTCCCTGAACGAGCTCGGCTCGAAGTGCCAGGCCGGTGACAGACACCACGGTCCGTTCGGAATGTTAAGAATTCCTATTTCCCCGAACGGGCAGTGAGGTGAGACGCCGTGCCGGTACCGGTGACCGCCCCCCGCCGCCGCTGCGCGGCATACCTCGTCGTCGACAACAACACGGCGATGCTGGTGGACGCTTCCACGCGCACAATCGCACCGAAGGTGCTGGCCAAGCTCGCCGAGGCCGGCGCTGAGCTGAAGCTCATCGTGCTGACGCACTACCACTACGACCATGTCGGGGCAGCCGACACGCTGCGCGACGCCACCGGCGCGCGCGTGGCGATTCACCGGCTGGACGCCGATGCGCTTCGCCACGGCGGCAAGCTGCGGGTGAACCCGACGCGGTTGCAGGCCCGCATCCTCGCGCCGTTCATCACCCGCGGAGACAAAGCGCCGGTGATTCCGGACCTCGAATTCGGCGACGACGAGGACCTCCAGCAGCACGGAGGGTTCGGGCGGAGTTTGTGGACCCCGGGCCACACGGCCGGGTCGCAGTGCGTGCTGCTTCCCGACGGGACGGTTCTGGCCGGCGACGCACTGACCGAGGGAATCCTGCCGCCCCACAGCGCAGCGGGACCGCTGTTCGCCGAGGACTCCGACGCCAGCCGAAGCAGCATCGTCGCCATCGCCAGCGCAGCCAACGGGAAGGTAAGCGTCGCTCATCGCGGCTGGCTCGACCCTCGCTCGCTGAAAAACTGGCAGCACGAGCCCGATCCGGCCCGTGGCCGTGACAGCCTGAGCTGGCCCCCGTCACAGCGGGGCCAGCCCGGGTTGACACAGCCAGGCCCGTCCTCACATAAGTGACTCCGGTCGGGCTGGTCCCAACGCTCCCTGGCCGTGCACTGGCTCGGCGTTTCCCGTGTCATCCGGCCGCATTCCGTGGTGGCTCCAGGCAGCGCTGGCAGGCCGCCGTCCCGGTCATCCGGTCCGGCGGGCGCGGCGCGGAACGGTTATGCTGGCCATGGCGCGCCAGGGCGCCGCCGGTCCGCGGAAAGGGCGCAGCCCACCTGCCCTCACCTTGACCTGCCCTGTGCATGAGTCTCCTTATCCGGCTTGGACGCGCGGACGCCAGCCAGCGGAAAGGAGGCCATCGTGCCTGTACGTGAGCTTCCCGGCGACCCGAGCCTTGAGCACCTGAAGAACCAGGCCAGGGACCTGCAGCAGCGGGTTCGCAGCGGCGACCCGGACGCGGTCGCGGCGGTCAGCGAGTTCCATCCCCGGCTGGCGGACGTCACCGGGGATTCCCCGGCGCTGGCCCGGTTCGCGCTGACCGCCGCCCAGCTGGTCATCGCCCGCCAGTACGGCTTCGGCTCCTGGGCCCGGCTGCGCCGTCATGTCGCGGTGGTGATCCGACCGGTCGGCTCGCCGGGGGAGCTGGCGCGGGCCTTTGAGCTGATTGACGCCCGCCGGGCCCCGGCGCTGGAGCAGGACCGGTATTTCCTGCAGGTGGCCCGCCGGTTCCCCGAGGACCGGCCGCTGATGCTGGTCGCGGAGCTGGACGGGCAGATCATCGGCGCCGGCTTCGCGTTCCGGCGCTGCTTGCAGCCTGGAGGGGCAGTAACGCTCCGCAACGTGGCGCTCCTGCCGCCGCATGACGGCATCGGACTGCAGCGGCGGCTGATCTGCGCCATCGAGCAGGCGGCGGTGCGGCTGGGCGCCGAGGGGATTATCCTCGGCGGTCCGGCCGGGGCCGAGCGGGAGTTCTACCTGAGCATGGGCTACCGCGGGCGCCATGTCGGCGGCCTGATGCGCAAGGCCCTGCCCCGGCCGCGCAGCCGGACCGCCCGCCAGTCACGGCAGGTGCGCCCGCTGCCCTGACCCGATCGGCAGGCAGCGCCGCGTCCACGGCTGCCGGCCGTGGCGTAGTGTGCGCTCATGAGCGCCGCCGGGGCCGATGGCTTCGTGGGCTGGCTCCTGGCTGCCATCGACGGTGTTATGGATGCCGAACGGGTCGGGCCGGATGCGGCCGGATCGGTCCGGGCCGAGCTGGCGAAGTTCGCCGGGGCAGGTCGCGCTCGCCGACGGCAAGGCGCGCGCGCAGTAGCGGGCATCGTTTCCGGCTCGTCACACGTCCCCAAGGGGCGGCTCGTCCAGTGGCTTCGGCCAGCGAGAAACCATGTGGTAAGGGTGTCGCCGGACGGCGTAACGTTGGTGCTGGCGCGGCCCGACGCCGAGCACCTCTCCAGCGGACCCCAGCTCCGGAGGCGGTGCGAAGGGAGGAACACTTCCGGGCCGGGCACACCGGCGGACCAGCGGTGCCACGTTGCTGGGGGACGCGTCACGCCGCGGGAGCCGTCATGGCCAAAGATCACGACTTCAAGCGCCTCGTGCGCACACGGATGCAGGACACCGGCGAGCGCTACACCGAGGCGCGGGCCGCTCTGGCCGGTCAGCGGGACGCGGGCGATCGGGTCGTCAGCGACCGCACGCGCAGCCTCCTGGGCCAGCTCGCGGACACCGGGCTTGCGGAGGTGAGCCGCGATCACCTCGCGCGGCTGCCGGAGCCGGAGCGCCGCGCCGCGGCTATCGAAGGGCTCCGGCATGAAAGCTGGCGGGTGCGCCGGACCTGCGCCCAGCTGCTCGACAGGGTTGACCTCACCCCGGAGTCGGTGGCGGCCCTGACCCGTGCCCTCGATGACGAGCACCCGCAGGTCCGGCGCAAGGCCGTGCACACGTTGACCTGTGAGAACTGCAAGCCGAACGGGTGCGCCGCCGACGTGCGGCCGGCCTTCGAGCGCGCCATCGGTGACCCGAGCAGCCTGGTCCGGTCGATGGTCGTCCACGTGTGCACGCTGCACTTCTTCGACCGGCAGTGGGCGATCGACCTCGTCGCCGGGGTGGCCGCATCCGACAAGAGCGCCAAGCTGCGGGAGTCGGCGGCAGCCGAGATCCGCCGGCTTCGCACGTGCTGGGAGTCCGATGACAGGCGTCGCGAGCTGGAGCCCGACGTCGTGGCCAGGACGGAACGACACGGCGGGCGCTGGATCGTGATCCGCGACGGACGGGTCGTGGCCACTCCGGGCAAGGCCGGGCGCGTCTTCCGCCGGGAACTGAGCGCGGGCGGCCGCGAGTACTGGGTGGCACCGCCCGGAACGGTACGCCCGCGGATCCCATAAGGGGGACGACCGGGCTATGGTACTGCCTGACCCGCTATATCCCGGCAGCCCCGCTAGCGAACTCGATGCCGGCCTCAGGACGGGCGATTACGACCTGGCCGCGATCGAGCGCCAGCTCTCCAGGACAGGCACCCCGCCGCTCTGACACCTCGCTGTCTTGCTGACCGTCAGGCATGGCCGCCCCGCCTGCGCCGGAGATGGCCGGGACGGATGATGCCCGGTCGTCTGGGGTATCTGGTGAGAAGCCGCCAGGGTGTGGCGGGCGGGCGAGCCGGGATTGGGGATGGTCATGCCGGCCGTCAGGCGGGCGTGGTCATGGGCGCGGCTTACCGGGACCGCCTGGCCTCCGCCGGGGCCGCCGGGGCGGGGTCGGTGATGCGGTTCGGCGTGTCGACGGTGCGGCCGAGTGAGGATGCCGCGGCGCTAGCGCACCGGATGGGCCATGCCGGGGTGACCCGGGTGGTGGTCACCCGGCCCGACGGCACCCTGGTCGGGCTGTTCTTCGCCGCGGACCTGCCGGCCTAGTTCCTGTGTTGCCGCTGGCACGGTACCGGTTCGGCGGCAACAGCGACGATCAGCAGCGCCGTCGTAGCATGCCGGGAGCGAACAGCCAGGCCGCTTCGGACCGCTGCCCGTCGCGGCTGGTGCCTGGCCCGCGCCGGTGATGCCCGCGCCTCAGCGCGTTCCCAGGACGTCCGGGAACATCCGCTGGTTGGCGCGTGCCGCCAGCTCGGCGGCTTCGCCGAGCGTGAGCAGGAAGGTGCCGGGACGCGAGGCGGCCCACTGCTCGCCGGCCTGCCTGCTGGCGAAGAAGTGCACGAAGTGGCAGAAGCTCTCGATCACGCCGGAGTCGAACGGCCCGCTGGGCACCAGGAACGACACGACCGGCTCGGGATGGGAGGTCCCGGTGACGCCGTCCGGGGTGACGGTGAGCTCGATCAGCTCGCCGGTGACCGGCTGATAAGCGGCCGGTCATGCCGGGCTGGTGAGCAGGGGGCCGAAGTTGAGGCGGCCGCATTCGATGGCAGTGGCCTGGTCCAGGATCTGGGCGTCGAGGCCGCCGTGGCCGGCC
>Ga0070717_10003053_pt1 | contig 11948 bp, 8 predicted proteins | sample LARL113metaG_FD_71366 | JGI IMG/M metagenome (GOLD analysis project Ga0070717, IMG submission 71366) | Corn, switchgrass and miscanthus rhizosphere microbial communities from Kellogg Biological Station, Michigan, USA - LAR L11-3 metaG | ecosystem: Host-associated > Plants > Roots > Rhizosphere ...
ACGGAGGGGGTGAGCCGCCCTCGCGACCAGCGGTACCACGAGATCCTCGAGCGCGCGGCGAAGCTGATCTTCCAGAGCGGCTACGAAGCCACGAGCATGCAGGAGATCGCCGAAGCCTGCGGCCTGACCAAGGCCGGGCTGTACCACCACATCAAGACCAAGGAGGCGCTCCTCCTGGCGATCATGCACTACGGCATGGACCTGTTCGACGACATGGTGATCGCCAAGGTCAGCGACATCGCCGATCCGGTCGCCCGGCTGCGCGAGTGCATGGCGCGCAACATCGCGCTGGTGACCCAGGACTCGAGCAAGGAGGTCACGATCATCCTGCACGAGCACCAGACGCTGACCGGCGCCGCGCGGCAGGAGATCAACACGCGCAAGAAGCGCTACGTCCGGTTCCTCGAGTCGGCGTTCCGCGAGGCGATCGAGCGCGGCCAGATCCGCGGGGTCGACCCGACGCTCGCCGCGTTCAGCTTCCTCGGCGTCGTGCTGTGGACCTACAAGTGGTACCGCGCCGACGGCAAGCTCGGCACGCGGCAGCTTTCGGACGGCATGATCGATCTGTTCTTCGAAGGCTTGATGCCCCGGTCCTGAGCCGAGCCCGAGTCACGCGGAGATCGCGCAGGATCGTCGCTGGCGCGCGCGTGCGCAGCCGGTGATTCGCAGTAGAGTAGCTCGCTTTGAACGCTCCCCCGATTCGCTTGCCGTCCGGCGTTCGCGATCTCCTGCCGCGCGCGGCGTCGCGCCGCCGCGTGCTCGCCGAGCGCGTGATGGCGGTGTTCGAGGCCTGGGGCTACGCGCGGATCGTGACGCCGGTGTTCGAGTGCGCCGATGTCCTCGAGCGCGGTCTGGGCCACGACGCGCGCGCCGCGGCGATCCGGTTCGTCGAGCCCGGCACCGGCGAGGTCGTCGCGCTGCGGCCCGATATCACGCCGCAGGTCGCGCGCCTGGTCGCGACCCGGATGGCGCAGACCGAGGGGCCGATCCGGCTGTGCTACGAGGGCGCGGTCACCCGGCTCGCCGGCGAGCTCGGCCAGCGCGAGCTGCTGCAGGCCGGTATCGAGCTGATCGACGCGCCGGCGCCGCCCGGCGACGCCGAGGTGCTCGCGGTCGCGGCGGCGGCGCTCGCGGCGACCCAGCTGCCGGAGACCCGGCTCGACGTCGGCCACGTCGCCCCGGCGCGCCACGTGCTCGACGCGGCGCCCGATCCCGAGGCGCGGCGCAAGCTCGCCGCGGCGCTCGGTCGCAAGGATCGCGCGGGCGTGCGCTCGGCGGCGCGCGCGTTCCCCGCCGCGGTCGCGCCGCTCGCCGAGGCGCTGGTCGGGCTGTGGGGCCCGGCCGACGCCACGCTCGCGCGCGCCGCCGAGCTCGCGTGGCCCGACGAGGTCCGCGCGGCGCTCGGCCAGCTGCGCACCGTGCTCGCCGCGCTGGCCGAGCTCGCCGATCCGCCGGCGCCCGACGTCACGATCGATCTCGGCGACCTGCGCGGCTTCGACTACTACACCGGCGTGCGGTTCGCCGGCTACGCCGCGGGCGCGCCCGACGCCGTGCTGCGCGGCGGGCGCTACGACGAGCTGATCGGCCGCTACGGTCGCCCGGCGCGCGCGACCGGCTTCGCGATCGATCTCGAGGCGGTCGCCGAGGCCCAGCGCACCGTCGGCGTCGCGCCCCCGCAGGCCGCGTTCGGCGTCGCGGTGTACGGCGATGGCGCGGCGGCGCTCGCCCGGCGCTTGCGGGCGCGCGGCCTGCGCGCGGCGTGTGCCCATGCCGCGCCGACCGCGAGCTGGCTGCGCGGCGCGGGGTTCGACGCCGCCGTGCTGATCGACGCGCGCGCGCGCACCGTGGTCCTGGCCGACGACTCGCGTCGCGAGGTGGAAGCCGCGATCTCGTCACTCTTGGAGGAATGATGTCCGTCGTGATCGTCGTCGGTGCCCAATGGGGCGATGAAGGCAAGGGCAAGGTCGTCGACCTGTTCACCGAGCGCGCCGAGGTCGTCGTGCGCTACGGCGGCGGCGCGAACGCCGGCCATACCCTGGTGATCGAGGGCAAGAAGCTCGTCACTCACCTGGTGCCGTCGGGCGTCTGCCACCCGGGCAAGAGCTGCGTGCTCGGCGACGGCATGGTGATCGATCCGCACACCCTGCTCGAGGAGCTCGCGCAGTGTCAGGCCCGCGGCCTGCTGATGCGCGGCGAGCTGCTCGTCGGGCTCGGCGCCCACGTCATCCTGCCGTACCACAAGCTGATCGACGGCCTGCGCGAGGATCGCGGCGCGCGCACCGGCAAGGCGATCGGCACGACGCGGCGGGGCATCGGCCCGGCCTACGAGGCCAAGGCGGCACGCAAGGGCGTGCGCGTGCGCGATCTGCTGAAGCCGGCGCGGCTGCGCGAGCTGGTCGCGGCGAACCTCGACGAGCTGTTCCCGCTGATCGCGCACCTGGGCGGCACGGCGCCGAGCGCGGCCGAGGTCGAGGGCTGGATCACCGACGCGCTGGCCGCCGGCCAGCAGCTGTTGCCGCACACCGGGGACGCCGGCCGCCACGTCGGCGCGGCGATCGCGCGCGGCCAGCACGTGCTGTTCGAGGGCGCGCAGGGCTGCCTGCTCGACCTCGACCACGGGACCTATCCGTACGTGACGTCGTCGTCGACGATCGCGGCCGGCGCGTGCCAGAGCGCCGGGGTGGGCCCGACCGCGATCGACGCGGTGGTCGGGATCACCAAGGCCTACGCGACGCGGGTCGGCGCCGGGCCGTTCCCGACCGAGCTGCACGGCGACGAGGGCGAGCGGCTGCGCAAGGCCGGTGGCGAGTACGGCGCGACCACGGGCCGGCCGCGGCGCTGCGGCTGGCTCGATCTGCCGGCGCTGCGGATGGGCGCGCGGCTGTCGGGCATGACCTCGCTGGCGCTGACCAAGCTCGACGTGCTCGCCGAGCTCCCCGAGGTCAAGGTCTGCGTCGCCTACAAGCTCGATGGCAAGGAGCTCGACGAGCCGCCGATCGACGCGGACGACATCGCGCGCGCCGAGCCGGTGTATGCGAGTTTCTCCGGCTGGGGACGGCTGCCGTCCGAGGCCCACGACGTGACGGACCTGCCGGGGCCGGCGCGCGCCTACGTCGAGACCATCGAGCGCATGGCCGGGGTGCCGTTCTGCCTGGTCTCCGTGGGTCCGGACCGCACCGAGACGATCCGCCTGCACGACCCGTTCGCGTAGCGCGGGCGCCCGTCGCCGACCGGCGTGGGCGAGAATCTCGGCCCACCGACGGTTTGTGATACGCTTTTTTTTCCAAGGTGACCGGGCCTTGGGGGTCCGAGCGTATGAACTCTCCGTTTAGGAAGCGCCCATGAAGATCGTTTGCGACGCTTGCCAGGCCAAATACTCGATTTCCGACGACAAGGTCCAAGGCAAGGTCTTCAAGATTCGCTGCAAGAAGTGCAGCAACATCATCGTCGTTCGCGGCGGTGCTGGAGCCGCCGAGCCCGCGCCTGCGCCGCAGCAGGAGAAGGACACGCGGGTCTACGACTACGGCTACGACGGGGGCGATCACGCGCCGGCCGGCGACGAGCCGGTGTGGCACGTGGTGATCAACCAGGACCAGGTCGGCCCGATGACGGCGGTCGAGGTCCAGCAGCGGTTCTCGGGCGGCGAGATCGATAGCGAGACCTATATCTGGCGCGAGGGCTTCGCCGACTGGCTGCCGCTCGCCCAGGTCGATACGTTTGCCCAACTCGCGTCGGCCGGTCCGGCGTCGGCCGGCGGGCGCAGCGGCGCCGACGCGGTGGCGTCGATGTTCGGCGGCGGCGAGGACTCGATCACCAGCACGTCGACCGCGACGCGCAACGATCCGAGCGATCTGTTCGCCGCGGCGACCGGCTCGGCGGCCGCGCGCCACGACGACGATGGTGGCGATCTGTTCGGCAGCAAGCCCGCGGCGCAGGCCAGCGGCGGCGGCGCCAAGCTGCGCGGCGAGCGCAACGAGAACTCGGTGCTGTTCTCGCTCAACAACCTCGCGCAGCTCGCGAGCGACAAGCCGGCCCCGGCGCCCGCGCACTCGCCGGCGTCCGCGTCGTCGAACGCGATGACCGCGGCGACCGGCGGCTCGGGCGGCGAAGGCTCGGGCCTGATCGATATTCGCTCGATGGCGAGCGCGTACCTCGGCGGTCCGGGCGGCGGCGCGGCCAAGCCGGCGTCGGCGGGCATCGGCTCGATCGACGATCTGCCGGTGTTCGGCGGCGGCGGGTTCTCCGAGCCGCAGGTGATCGTCCCGATCGCGGCGCGCTCGGGCGGCGGCAACAACAAGCTGATGTACGCGCTGATCGGCTCGGTCGGTCTGCTCGCCGTGGCGGCGGTGATCGTCGTCGTCGTGCTGCTGCGCGGGGACAAGCCGGCCAAGGTCGCCGTGACCGAGCCGGACAAGACGGAGGTCAAGGCGCCCGCGGCCACGCCGCCCGAGGTCAAGCCGCCCGAGACGCCCGCCGCCGTGGTCGCGCCCACGCCGGGCTCGGGCGAGCCGGCGACGCCGCCCGCGCCCGCGAAGGTCGCGACCAACGATCCGCCGGTCGAGCCCAAGCACACCACGCCGACGCCGGCCCCGACGCCGCCGGCCCACAAGACCACGACGCCGGCGACCACGCCGAGCGCGCCCAAGCCGCCCAAGCCGGTGGCCGAGAAGCCTGCCGCGCCGGTGGTCAAGGACCCGCCGGTCGCCAAGGATCCGGGCGGCAGCTGCGACGAGGTGTCGTGCGTGCTCAACAACTACGAGGGCGCGTGCTGCGCGAAGTTCAAGCACGGCGGCGGCAAGGCCACGGCGCCGAGCGGCGCGCCGCCCAAGGCCGGTGACCTGCCCGAGAGCCTCGATCGCACGATGATCTCCGACGGTGTCGGCAAGGTGAAGCCGCGCGTGATGTCGTGCGGCGACAAGTCGCCGGCCAAGGGTCAGGTCAAGGTCTCGGTCAAGGTCGGCCCCGATGGCCACGTGACCAGCGTGACGGTGAAGAACACGCCGGACGCCGGGCTCGGCAGCTGCGTCGCCAGCATGATGCAGAAGGCGACGTTCGCGAAGACCCAGACCGGCGGCTCGTTCGCGTATCCCTATACGTTCTGAGGAGCTGCGGCGCTGTCACATCGCGATCGGAGGCGCATCTCCCGATCGCGATGGCAGACAACAGCAAGCATCGGGCGTCGGTGGTGGCGGACCTGGGGTCGCTGGCGAGCGAGCTGGCCGCGATGGCCGCCACGCCGCCGGCGCCGATCGCCGAGGGCACGCGGATCGGCAAGCACTTCGTGATCGAAGGCGTGCTCGGGCGCGGCGGGATGGGCGCGGTGTATCGCGCGCGCGACATGCGGCTCGGGCGCGCGGTGGCGCTCAAGCTCGGGCTGACCGCGAGCGATCTCGGGCGCGCGCGGCGCGAGGCGACGGCGCTGGCGCGCTTCGCGCACCCCAACGTCGTCACGATCCACGAGATCGGCGAGCACGAGGGCCAGCCGTTCGTCGCGATGGAGCTGGTCACCGGCGGGACCGCGCGGAGCTGGCTCGCGGCCCAGCCGCGGACGTGGCGCGAGATCGTCGCGCTGTACGCCGACGCCGGGCGCGGGCTGGCCGAAGCGCACGCCGCGGGCCTGGTGCACCGCGACGTCAAGCCGGAGAACATCCTGGTCGGCAGCGACGGCCGCGCGCGGGTCGCCGACTTCGGCCTCGCGCGCGATGTCCGGTTTCCGGCGAGCGCGCGGCTCGGGACCGACAGCCCCGACGGCCCGGCGACCGCGCTGGGCTCGGACGCGACGGGTGGCGCGGGCATCGCTGGCACGCCGCGCTACATGGCGCCCGAGCAGCGCGACGGCGGCGTGGTCGACGCGCGCAGCGATCAGTTCGCGCTCGCGGTCGCGCTGTACGAGGCGCTCGCCGGCGTCGGGCCGTTTCCGGTCGGCGCGGGCCGCAACATCGCGATCCACACCGGGCGGCTGGCGACGCCGGTGCAGCGCGTGCCTCGCCGCGTGCTCAAGATCGTCGTGCGCGCGCTGGCGGCGGATCCAGCGGCGCGCTGGCCGCGCATGCAGGCGTTCGTCGCGGCGCTGAGCCAGGCGAGCCGGTCGCGCTGGCCGTACGGCGCGGTGGCGATCGCGATCGCGGCGGCGGGCATCGTCGCGACGCTCGCGCTCACCCGCCATGGCGACGAGGCGGCGATGGCCGTCGCGCGGCCGGCGGCGTGCGCGGCGCTGCCCGAGGATCTCCACGCGACGTGGGATCCGGCGGCGCGGCGCGCGCTGATCGCACGCAATCCGGCGGCGACGACCTCGGCGGCGTGGCTCGCGGACGTCGTCGATCATTACGCGACGGCGTGGCCGGCGCTGCGCCGGGCCGCGTGCGTCGAGAACGTCGCCGATCGCGCGTGGTCGCCCGCGCTGCTCGACAGCGCCGCGCGCTGCCTCGCCGATAGGCGCGCGGATCTGGGCAAGGCGATCGCGATCGGGCCGCTGGCGGCCGGGCCCGTCGTCGCGCAGGCGATGATGCTGCGCGATCCGGCGCAGTGCGGCGACCTGACGTACCTCACGCAGGCCGAGATCCGGCGCGGGCGGTCGGCCAAGGTCGTCGAGGTCAAGCGCGTGACCGACGAGGCGCACCAGGCGACCAACGCCGGCGATGCGACGCGCGCCAAGGCGCTCGGCGAGTCGGCGCTCGCGATGGCGGACCAGCTCGGCGAGCCGCTCGGCAAGGCGATCGCGCTCGAGGCGGCCGGCGAGGGCGAGCTGCAGCGCCATGATCTCGCGCCGGCGATCGAGCACCTGAAGGCGGCGTACTTCGAGTTTCGCGGGCTGGGCGATCAGGGCGAGACCTATCGCACGGCGGTGATGGTGACCCAGCTGCTCGCCGCGGCCGGCAAGGCCGAGGAGGCGGATCAGTGGCTCGGCCACGCGCGCGCCGAGGCCGAGCGCACCGGCGCGACGCCGGAGAAGGCGATCTCGGTCGCGCTGGTCGCGGCGCAGCTGCTCGGCGCGCGCGACGAGCTCGACGCGGCGATCGCGGCGATCGATCGGACCTTGCCGCGGATCCGCGACGAGCCCGACCCGCGCTACCTCACCAACTACAGCAACGCGCTGGCCAACAAGGCGATGTTCCTGGGCACGGCGGGACGCAACGCCGAGGCGCTCGCGACGGCGCGCAGCGCGCTGGTGGTCCAGGAGCGGATCTACGGGACGGACCATCCGCAGCTGCTCGAGATCCTGCAGTCGGTCGGGCAGGCGCAGCGCGACCTGGGCGAGATCGACGACTCGATCGCGACGTTCGAGCGCTCGCGCCAGATCGCGCTGGCGCACCTGCCGTCGGGCGCGCAGCTGCGCAGCTCGGCGATCCTCGACTACGGCGTCTCGCTCGGACGCAAGGATCGCATCGCCGGCCTGGCGGTGCTCGATCAGCTCGACGCCGAGGTCCACGCGACGATCGACGAGCGGACCGGCGCCGCGCTGGCCAAGGCGCGCGCCGCGCTGCGCGCGAAGTAGCTAGCGGCCGAGGTGGTCGCGGAGCTGGCGCTTGATCGCTTCGAACTTCTTGCGCAGGACCTGCTCGCGCTTGCGGAGCGCGTCGGCGTCGAGCTCGCCGTCGGCCATGATCTGCGCGATCTCGCGCCACGCGAGCTGGCGGTCGACGCGCAGGATCAGGATGGTCCGCTCGTCGGCGTCGAGCTGATCGCGCAGCTGCGTCAGCCGATCGTGGTTCGTGGTTCGCAGGTGCTGCACGGTGGTCGAGCGCACCGCCTCGGCGATCGCCTCGAGCTCGGCGGGTCCATCGAACCGGCGGGCGCGCAGGCGCGCGTCGCGCAGGTGGCGGAGCGCGGCGCGCCGCGCGATCACGTAGGCCCAGGTTCGCGCCGACGACTCGAACCGGAACGCGGCCAGGCCGCGACAGACGTCTTCGCAGAACACCGAGAACGTCTCGCCGATCTCGTCGTCGTTGGTGCGCAGCGCGCCCGCGAGGTAGGTCCAGATCTCCGGGCCGTAGCCCTTGACCAGCGCGGCCACGGCGGCGGTCGCGTCGCCCGCGTCCGCGAGGTCGCGCACCTCGCGCTCGATCGTGGAGCCATCCATCGGTTTTGCGCAGGATATCCGAAATGGGGTGTGGTTAACTGTTCGCAACCTTGTCGGGTCAGACCTGCACCGCGCAGGAGAGCCGATGAAATCCGCCGTCATGAGCGACCTCGAGACCCAGCTGTCGCCGCGCACCGGCGAGCACATCGTGTCCACGCTGCGGGTCGAGGTGGTCGATGGCCCCGACAAGGGCAAGCAGGTGATCGGCGGCGAGCTGGTCTCGGTCGGCACCGCGCGCGACAACGCGCTGGCCGTGAGCGACTTCACGGTCTCGCGCTACCACCTCGACGTCAGCGTGCGGCCCGGCGGCATCCTGGTCACGGACCTGGGCTCGACCAACGGGACGTACATCGGCGCGGTGCGGGTCGAGCGCGCGATCGTGCCGCCCGGCACGTTGCTCAAGCTCGGCGGCACGACGATCCGGTTCGACGACGCGGTGCGGCGCGCGATCCCGGCGCCGGCGAGCGGGCGCAGCGAGCTGGCCGGGATGATCGCGGTGTCGCCGCAGATGGTGCGGCTGTTCGCCGACATCGAGCGCGTCGCGGCGACGCCGACCTCGGTGCTGATCGTTGGCGAGTCGGGCACCGGCAAGGAGCGCGTGGCCGAGGCGCTGCACGCGCGATCGGCGCGCGGCAAGGCGCCGCTGGTGACGATCGATTGCGGCGCGCTGTCGTCGAGCCTCCTGGCCAGCGAGCTGTTCGGCCACGAGCGCGGCGCGTTCACCGGCGCCGACCGGCAGCACAAGGGCGCGTTCGAGCGCGCCGAGAACGGCACCGTGTTCCTCGACGAGATCGGCGAGCTGCCGGGCGCGGATCAGAGCGCGCTGCTCGGCGTGCTCGAGCGCAAGCGGTTCCGCCGGGTCGGCGGCTCGTCGGAGCTCGAGCTCGAGGCCCGCGTGATCGCGGCGACCAATCGCGATCTGCGCGCCGAGGTCAACACCGGGCGGTTTCGCCAGGACCTGTACCACCGGCTCGCGGTCGTCGTGCTGCGGCTCGCTCCGCTGCGCGAGCGCCGCGAGGACATCCCGCTGCTGATCGAGCACTTCGCGCGCGAGCTCGGCGCGGTCGGCTCGATCGAGGCGTTGTTCGGCGACGACCAGCTGGCGCGCTGGCAGAAGCACCCGTGGCCGGGCAACATCCGCGAGCTACGCAACGCGGTCGAGGCCGCGATCGTCGTCGGGCCGCAGCCGTTCGCGAGCGAGCCGGTCGCGGCGCCGGTGGTGACGGCGGCGGCCGTCGACGACGCGCCGCTCGGGCCGTACAAGGATCAGCGCGCGACCGTGGTGCGCGACTTCGAGCGCGGCTATCTCGCCCGGCTGATGGCGCAGGCCGCGGGCAACGTCTCGCACGCCGCGCGGATCGCCAAGATGGATCGCTCGCACCTGATCGATCTGCTGCACCGCCACGGCCTCAAGGAGTAGCCCGCGGCGCGCCGGTGACCGACGTGCGGACCGCGAGGAACGCGGTGCTCGTGGTCGGCAGCTGGAGCGCGGACTGGAGCGTGAGCGCGGCGGTGTCGAGGTTGTCCTTGGCGAGCGCGGTGTAGATGTGGAGATCGCTGTCGATCGCGATCACGTCGAGCGCGTGGTCGCCGTCGAGGTCGCGCGCGACCACGGCGATGATCGGCGGACAGTCGGCGCCGCACGCCTCGGCGGGGAACGCGTAGGGGAAGCGCGTGGCGGCGACCGGCGTGCCGCCGACCTGCACGCGGTACAGCGCGCGCTTGGGATGCGTGCCAACGATCAGCGCCGGTGGCGTGCCGGGCAGCGCGGCGCCGGCGAAGTCCTGGGCGTTCTGCGCGTCCGCGTTGCAGCCGGCGAGGTTCGACGCGCCGGGTGGATCGCAGTCGATCCGGATCAGCGTCGAGGTCCCGATCGCGCCGCCCTTGGCGAGATGGAGATCGACCGAGAAGCCGTACGCGACGACGTCGAGCAGGTGATCGCCGTCGAAGTCGATCCAGTCGAAGCCGCGGACCGGCGGCGGGGTCGGCATCACCGAGGTCGAACCGGTCATCGAGCTCGACACGCGATCGTCGATCCCGCGCAGGTGGGTCTCGAGCTCGCTGCCGGAGATCAGCTCGTAGCGGTTCGCGTTGCCGGCGGCGGCGACGCCGTCGGGGAACGGATCGTGATCGACGTCGCCCCACGACAGCCGCGTGGTGCCGGCGGCGGGGATGTCGCGCGTCGTGCCGTCGTCGAGCTTGACGACCTCCAGGTGGGCGGCGCCGCTCTCGGTGTAGCCGAGCACCGCGGTCGCGCGGCCGTCGCGATCGAAGTCGACCGAGGTCGCCTCGAGGTAGCTGTGCTTGGTCGACACCGGCAGCGCGCGATCGTCGAGCTTGAGCGCGCCGCTGACGAACCCGGCGAGCTGCGGCTCGGTGGTGCCCGGCGCCGGCGCGAGCCAGGCCAGGACGCTCTGGCGCGCGTCGAGCACGCCGGTCCACGTCGTGCCGTCGAACCGCACGTCCCACAGCTCGGTCTTGCCGGCGCGGGTCGCGGTGATCGCGATGCGGGTATCGCAGCGCAGGTTGCTGCACTGCAGCTGGGCTTGCTGGACGCAGGCCTCGGACCAGCCGGTCTCGCAGCAGCTCGGCAGCGTGGTGCACACGTCGGCGATGCAGCCTTCGGCGATCGCGGGCGTCTGGCCGGCGGCGCACAGGTTCTGGGGCGTGACGTGATCGTCGAAGCAGACGTTGGACGTCGGGCCGGAGTGATCGCTGTAGCGCCGCAGCGTGGCGCACGTCGGATCGAACTGCGAGCACCGGTGGTCGAGCTCGCAGCGGCCGGCCTCGCCGACGTTGCAGTCGGAGTCGGCGGCGCACTGGTAGTCGGCCTGGACGCAGCCGACGCTGGCGAGCAGCGCGAGCATCGCCCGCTTCACCATCGCTGCACCCACGAGACGCCGGCGGTGTGCGGCGCGGCGATCGGCTGGATCTCGGCGTCGACCAGGTGGATGCGCCAGCGCAGCACCGCGGCGCCGACCGCGAGCGCACCGGCGGCGAGGCAGCCGGCGCCGATCCACTGGTCGCGGTTGGCGCGCGTCACGCGGCGCTCGTAGGCCGCGAGCGAGGCGGAGTGATCGTTGCCGAGCCGCTGGCCGTAGATCATCAGGCCGGCGCCGGTGGCGATCGTCGCGCCGCCGAGCGCGGCGATCGTGGTATCGATCGCGTCCCACTGGCGGTGCGGCGGCGGGGGCGGCGGCGGCGCGACGATCGGCTTCTCGCTCAGCCGGGCGCGCGCGGCGCCGATCGCCTGCTGGGCGAGCGCGATCTGATCCGCGGCCGGGCCGGTGGCGATGAAGCGCTCGTAGCGCTCGATCGCGGCGTCGAAGTGGCCGAGGTTGAGCTCGACCTGGCCGAGCGCGAACAGCAGCTCGGGGCGCGGCTCCAGCTCGTACGCCGCGAGCAGCTCGTCGCGCGCGTGGACGAAGTCGCCGCGGTCGTACAGCGCGCGGACCTTCGCGAGGTGATCGTCGACCGTGTCCGCGGCGGCGGGGGCCGCGATCAGGAGCGCCGCGAGCACGAGTCGCTTCATCGCGGCGCCTTTGCGTCCGCGTGGTCGGTCGGCAGCAGCAGCGTCGGCTTCCACTCGACGTTCGCCGCCGGGGCGGGTGCGGGTGCGGTCGGCGGCGGCGGCGCGGGCGCGGGAGCGGGGGGCGTGTCGCGCTTGGCCGCCTTGCTGTCGGGCACGTCGCGCTTGTCGGCGCGGTGCGTGGTCCGGACGGCAGGACGGCGCTTGGGCTTGCCGTTGCTCGCTGGCGACACGCGGGTCGGCACGCGCACGGCGTCGGGCGCGGGAGGCGCAGGCGGCGGCTCGTTCGACTCCGCCGTCGTCGGTGCGTCCTGTCGCGGGGCGGTCGTCGGTGCCTCT
>Ga0070717_10003054_pt1 | contig 11947 bp, 8 predicted proteins | sample LARL113metaG_FD_71366 | JGI IMG/M metagenome (GOLD analysis project Ga0070717, IMG submission 71366) | Corn, switchgrass and miscanthus rhizosphere microbial communities from Kellogg Biological Station, Michigan, USA - LAR L11-3 metaG | ecosystem: Host-associated > Plants > Roots > Rhizosphere ...
TCCGGCTTAACCCAGATCACGCCGCGGCTTACGCCCGCCGGAACCTTGTCGAATGGAGACTTGGGCTGGCGCAGTTTGTCGAGCTTGTCGCGCAACATGCGGTGGGTTTTCTGGGTGAAGCCGGTGCCGGTTCGTCCCGCGTAGATCAGCTTTTCTTTGCGGTTATAGCCGAGAATGAGCGCGCCCACGCCGTGGATCCCATTGGTGGGAAGCGTAAACCCGGCGATGACGAATTCCTGCTCCTTATAGCACTTCAGCTTGAGCCAGTTGCCGCCACGGCCCGAGCAGTACTTGCCGTCGCCGAGCTTGGAGATGATGCCCTCCGCGTGCAACTTGCATGCATTCGCGAAGATCTCTCCCGCATCCCCGGTGAGATGTTCGCTGAGGCGAACGGGGCCTTCGGGGTCCGCGCCGGACAGAACCTCCGCCAGGATCTTCTTCCGCTCCAGCAACGGAAGCTCGCGCAGGTTATGCCCATCCAGATGGAGCAGATCGAAGAGGAAGTAGGTCAGCGAGTGTTTGGTTCCTTCCTGAAATGCGGCCTGGAGGTTCGCGAAGCTGGTCGTGCCATCGGGTTCGAGAACCACCACTTCGCCGTCGAGCAGGGCGGTGTCGACCGGAAGCTCAAAGAGCGCATCGGCCAGAGCCTTCATGCGATGCGTCCAGTCGAGGCCGGTGCGCGTCAGCAGTTGAACGGAATTCTTCTTTCGATCGATCCGCGCTTCAATGCGATAGCCGTCGAGCTTCAACTCGTGGACCCAGTTTTTGCCCACCGGCGGCGCTTTGGCGAGCGACGCCAACTGTGGTGGAACGAACTTCGGCAGGGATTCTTTCGGAATGCGGGCAAGTTCGCGCGACCAATCGTGCTGTCGTGGTTTGCGGGCCGGCTTTGGTTTAGCCGCCTCGCCGCGCTTCCCATTCACGGAAATCGATCCGGGTGCTCGCTTCTCCTCACGGTTCGATTGCCAAACGCGATCTTCGGCTCGGGCAATCGCATCCATAGTGCGGCCGGTCTGGGCGCTGTCCGGAGCCTCTTCCGTGATTGGCACATCGCCGGGGCCGCGCTCGTACTCGTCGTGCTCTTTGATCAGCAGCCAGTTGGGCTTGCTCTCGTTCGCGGCGCGGCCTCCCATGCGCACCAGCGCCCAGTTCCCTTTCATCTTCTCGCCATGCAGCGCGAATTTGAGCGAGCCTTTGCGCAGGCCTTCGTCAACATCCACGTGGGGCTCCCACGTGCCGTGGTCCCACACCATGACGGTGCCGCCGCCGTACTGCCCCTGGGGAATGATGCCTTCGAAGCCTCCGTACTCCATGGGGTGATCTTCCACCTGCACGGCAAGGCGCTTGTCGGCGGGAACGTAGCTGGGGCCTTTGGTCACCGCCCAGCTCTTCAGAACGCCGTTCCATCCCAGGCGGAAATCGTAATGCAGGCGCGTAGCCGCGTGCTTCTGGATGACGAATGGCAGCGCGTCCGCTTCGGCGGTTTTCTTGCCACGGGATTCACGGCCGCTTGGCTCCTGCGTGACGTGGAAGTCACGCATCGAACGATAGCGCGCCAACTGTTCGTCCGCCGCATTCCTGGCCGCCGGTGACGCTTTCTCACGTGCTTTTGGCATGGGGTCTTCTTACCAAGGCGGATTTGCGCCGTTTCTCGGCGTGCCTGGAGCGGGATTCAACAACGTGCAATCCGTGCTTGCCCGAACCAGCGCTGGATTTGTGAGCGGTAGCCCGGGCGGGCCGCTTGTTCTCCTCCTGCCCCTCAACGCTACGCCTCAGAGCATCCATCAGGTTGATCACCTTGCCCCGACGCGCCGGCTTTTCTTCGACAGGCAAAGGAAGATGTTTCAACTTGGCCTCGACCAGTTCGCGCAGTGAAGCCTCGTAATTATCCTTGAATTTCCCCGGATCGAATTTGCCGGCCTTGCGTTGGATCAATTCCTTGGCGAGCGAAAGCTGCTCATCGTCAATGCGGGGTTTCTTTACGTCGGCGAAGTAATCCGCTGGTTTGCGCAGTTCCTCCGCATAGCGCAGAGTATATGCCATCATGCCCGGCAGTTTGGGATCGGACGGAGCGGTAATGGCGATGACATGTTCCAGGCCGCCCAAGGCGATCTTCCCCAGGCCGGCCTTCTTTGAATCCCGCAGCGCCTCGCGCACCACGGCAAACGCTTCCGCCTGCGCATCATTCTCGGGAACCACGAAGTACGGCTTCTCGAAATATTCAGGATCGAGGTCATCCACACTGACGAATTGCTGAAGCTCCAGCGTGTGCTTTGAAGGAATGCGCAGGTGAGCGATTTCCTCCGGCTCGATCTGCACGTACTGGCCCTTGCGGTACTCGTATCCCTTGACGATGTCCTCTTTTCCCACCGGGGCCTCATCGCCTTCGGACACCTTCTGATGGCGGACACGCTCCCCGGTCTTGCGATCGATCTGATGAAAATGGATTTCGCTTTTGGCCTCGGTAGCGGGAAACAACTTCACCCCGAACGAAACCAGCGAGATTCGGATCTGTCCCGACCAGAACGGACGCGCCACTGCTAAGGCTCCTTGATTGAGTCAGATTCCCGGCCTGTGGCGGAAGTTGCCCTTCCCACATTCAGAGACTTGCAGATCAATAACTTGGCACAGGCCGGGCGAACGCCGAACGCTGGATAACTCGCTCCAGCGCGCCTGCGTCCTAGCACCTGTAGACGAAATTCGGGAAATCGAGGAGCAATCATGCTGAATGCTTCAGACGTGCTCGTCGAGCGCCTGATTGACTGGGGCGTCGACACAATCTTTGGACTGCCCGGAGACGGCATCAACGGCGTCTTCGAAGCCCTGCGCAAGAACAAGGATCGCATCCGGTTTATCCACGTCCGCCATGAAGAGGCGGCCGCCTTCGCCGCGTGCGCGTATGCCAAATTCACCGGCCGGCTGGGAGTGTGCATCGCCACTTCGGGACCGGGCGGCATTCACCTGATGAATGGCCTTTACGATGCCAAGATGGACGGCGCGCCCGTCCTGGCCATTACCGGCATGCAGCACTCCGACCTGATCGGGACGTTTACCCAGCAGGATGTGTCGCTGGACAAGACCTTCATCGATGTCGCCACTTACAACGAGCGGGTGATGAACGGCGCGCACATGGAAGCGGTGGCTGACCTGGCGATCCGCACGGCGCTTACCCGGAAAAGTGTCGCGCACATCACCATCCCCGTGGACGTGCAGGAGCAGAGCGTCAACAAGGACCGCTCGCCGCGCAACCCCCCGCATCACACGGCCGCGGTAGAGGCGTACGCCGCGCACCTCCCGGCCCAGGCTGATCTCGAGCATGCCGCCGATGTGTTGAACCGCGGCAAGAAGATCGTGATCCTCGCCGGACAGGGCGCCGTGCACGCCACGGCGGAGCTCGAAGCCATGGCGGAGCGGCTGGGCGCGCCCATCGTAAAACCGCTGCTGGGGAAAGCCGCGGTGCCCGACGACAGCCCCTACACCACGGGCGGCATCGGCCTGCTGGGCACGGAGCCTTCGCAGGATGCCCTGGAAGATTGCGACACCCTTTTCATCGTCGGCTCTTCATTCCCCTACACCGAATTTCTGCCCAAGCCGGGAAGCGTGAAATGCGTACAGATCGATCTCGATCCGCAGCGCATCGCGCTTCGTTATCCCGCCGACGTAGGCCTGGTTGGCGACTCCCGCGTGTGCCTGCGCGCGTTGCTTCCCCTGTTGAAGGAGCACAGCCACAGCTTCCTCAAGAAGATGCAGAGCAAGAAGCAGGATTGGGAAAAGGACCTGGAAGCACAGGGCACGCGCAACGACAAACCCATGAAGCCCCAGGTCGTGGGTTGGGAACTGGGCAAGCGCATCCCGGAGAACGCCATCGTGGTTTCCGACTCCGGCACCATCACCACCTGGTGGGCGCGGTTCGTGCCTTCGCGAAGAGGCCAGAAGCACAGTTGCTCCGGCAATCTGGCCAGCATGGCCTGCGGCCTGCCCTATGCGATTGGAGCGGCGGTCGCCTACCCCGACCGGCCCGTCTACTGCATCATCGGCGACGGCGGACTCTCCATGCTGATGGGAGAACTCATCACCCTGGCCGCCTACAACCTGAACGTCAACGTGATTGTCATCAAGAACGACACACTCGGCCAGATCAAGTGGGAGCAGATGGTCTTTCTCGGCAATCCCGAGTACGCCTGCGACCTTTATCCCGCCGACTTCAAGGCAATCGCCCGCGGCTGTGGGATCAACGCCGTGCGCATCGAAGAAGCGGCCAACTGTGGGGCATTGTTGGACCAGGCGATCGCGACTCAAGGGCCGGTATTGATCGAAGCGGTCGTCGATCAGTTCACGCCGCCCATGCCGGCAAAGATCAAGGCGGGCCAAGCGGCCCACTTTGCCGAATCGCTGCTGCGCGGCGAACCCAATCGCGGCAAGATTGCGCTGACCGCGTTCAGCGATCGGGTGCGCGAAATGGTGTGAGTGGAGTTTGGGATCCCAGGTCCCAAATGCGGGACCTGGGGCACCCAGGTTTCGCTCAGCCCGTTCTAGGCGGCGGTCCTCTTTCCCTCACCCATCACCGTATCGCGGCCGCCCTTCGCGTCCGTATTGATGCGTTCGGCAATGGAGGTGAGCAGATGATCGGCGTTTCCTTCTTCCTGGATGGTTTTATCCAGGACCTCCGCGTCGGCCGACTCGCCCAGCACCCTTGCCCATTGCCGTAGTGTGCCGTACGCTGCGATCTCGTAATGCTCCACGCGCTGGGCCGCGGTAATCAGCGCTGCATCTTTCACGAACGCATCCCGCGCATCCTCCATCATGTCTTCGGTCTCGGCAATCAAGGCGTGCACTGCCTTGCAGCGGATGGCCGCTGTGGAAGTCGTCGCCGGATCGACTTGCTTGATGCGGGCGATCACAGCTTCCAGCCGCTTCACATGTTCGTCGGTCTCCTGGTAATGGGTCCATAATGCCTGCCGCAGTTCCTCATGCGTGGCCGCGTTGGCCATGTCCGGCAGGGCCCGAACAATCTGCTCCTCGGCCGATAGCATCACCCTTAACTGGTTGACATAGAGTGCGTGCAGATTTCTGAAATTCTCGGATACGATCTTCATCGCTGCTCCTCCCTCCCTTTTGCATGCCGCTGAGTGGGTCCGTACTCTTAACCGATTTCCGCTTCTTTGAAACCAATCCAATCCACATCGCGGAAATTGACGCGAAAATCCACTTATCTCCAATAATTGGGTCAGATGCGGCCGCGCACCGGCAGGAAGCCCGGGGCGCCCGGCCGGCCGCGGCACAAAAGGGCAACCCGGCCTGTGGACTCAGCAATCCAAACGGGAGCGCAACCGCGCAGATGGAGTCATCAACTCTTTTATGTCCCGCAAAACTGAGCACACCGACCCGCGCCAGGCGGGGCCCCAGCCGCCGTTCCCGTCGCAGCAACAACCCGCTCCCGGAAGCGATTCCAAAATGGACCCGCCCGTCGACCACGGTGAACAAAGCTACAAAGGCAATCAGCGGCTGTCCGGCAAAGTCGCCATCGTGTCGGGCAGCGACAGCGGCATCGGACGCGCCGTGGCCATTGCGTTTGCCCGGGAGGGCGCGGACCTGGTGCTGTCATTCCTTCCCGAGGAGGAAAAGGACGCGAAGGAGACAGTGCGCTGGGTGGAGGAAGCGGGCCGCCGTGCAGTCGCCGCTCCCGGCGACATTCGCGACGCTTCCTATTGCAAGAAACTAGTGGACATTGCCGCCAAGGATCTGGGCGGAGTCGACGTGATCGTGAACAACGCCGCGTTCCAGCGCACATACGAGAAAATTACCGACGTGCCCGCGGACGAATTTGCCACCACGTTTCAAACCAACGTGTTCGGCACGTTCTATCTGTCGCAAGCCGCCTTGCCCAAGATCCGCGAGGGTGGATCCATCATCAATACCTGCTCCATCCAGGCGTTCGAGCCCAGCCCCGAACTGGTGGCCTACGCGCCGACCAAGGCGGCACTTGTAAGCCTGACCAAGGTCCTGGCAAAGGCTGCTGGCAAGCAGGGTATCCGCGTCAACGGTGTCGCGCCCGGCCCGGTGTGGACCCCGCTCATCCCCTCCACCATGCCCCAGGAGAAAGTGAAGAACTTCGGCAAGAACACCGTGTTCGAGCGCCCCGCGCAACCCGCCGAACTGGCGCCGCTTTACGTATTCCTCGCCTCGCAAGATGCCACCTACGTGACGGGCGAAATCTACGGAGCGACCGGCGGCCGCACGCCCTTTTAGCGAGCCGGGCAGTTAACTTTTCTTCCCCGGGGTCCCTAATCCGTGGTCCCCGATCCCCGCTCTGCTGTGGAATCTAATCACCCCGCGCATACTATACTTGTCGCGCCGGCTCTAACTTTTCGATTGGACGGAAAAGAAAAAGAATGACTAAGCCAAGCCTTCTCGTCATGGCCGCAGGTATGGGCAGCCGTTATGGCGGCCTGAAGCAGATTGACCCCGTTGGCCCCAGCGGCGAAACCCTGATGGATTATTCGATTTTCGATGCCATGCGCGCCGGCTTCGGCCGAGTCGTGTTTGTCATCCGCAAGGACATTGAGGCCCCGTTCAGGGAAACCATCGGCGCCAAATTTGAAAAGCGCATTCCGGTCGACTATGTCTACCAGGAGCTCGACAAGATTCCTGCCGGGTTCAAGGTTCCCGAGGGCCGCACCAAGCCCTGGGGCACCACCCAGGCCGTGTTGATGGCCGAGGATGCCATCCACGAGCCGTTCGCGGTGATCAATGCCGATGACTTCTACGGCGCCGAGGGCTACCAGGTGCTTTCCAATCACTTGACTTCGGGTTCGCCCGATTACGCCATGGTCGGCTTCGTATTGCGCAATACTCTTTCCGATTTCGGCTCGGTGGCCCGCGGAGTCAGCAAGGCCGACAGCAATGGCTATCTCCAGACGGTCTCGGAGCTGACCAACATCGTGCGCGAGGGCAATGGCGGCAAGAATACCGACCCTTCCGGCAATGAAACCCACCTCACCGGCGACGAGCTTGTTTCCATGAATATGTGGGGCTTCACTCCGCAGATCTTTCCCCAGTTACGCGAGCGTTTTCGCGCCTTCCTGGAACGCGGCGCCGCGGAACTGAAGTCGGAACACTACGTTCCCACCGCGGTGAATGAACTGGTATCATCGGGACAAGCCCGAGTCAAAGTGCTGCGTACCAATGACACCTGGTTTGGCGTTACCTACCGCGAAGACCGCCCCCGCGTCATCGGTAGCATTGCCGCGCTCGTGAGGAAAGGGTTATACCCAGAAAAGTTGTGGAACTGAACGGTAAACACAATGTAGGTGCTGCGGCCGGGGCCTTTGCCATCGAGGGTGAGTTCGCCGGCGCCGCGCCCTACGGCAGCGGCCACATTAACGACTCCTACTGCGCGGTGTTCCAGCACAACGGCGCCAAGTCGCGCTACATTCTGCAGCGCATCAATCATCACGTATTCAAGAATCCCGTTGTTCTGATGGACAACATCGAGCGGGTGACCGCGCACCTTGCCGGGCAGGTTTCCAATCATCCCGACCGCACCCGGCGCGTGCTCACGCTCATTCCCACGCGTACGGGCGGCGCGCTGCATATCGATGACAGCGGCGGTTACTGGCGCGCGTACATCTTTATCGATCAAGCAAAAACGTACGATGCCGTCGAATCGGCTGACCAGGCTTTCCAGGCGGCCAAGGCGTTCGGCGAGTTCCAGCGCATGCTGGCGGACCTGCCGGCTCCGCGGCTGCACGACACCATTCCCGATTTTCATCACACCCCCAAGCGCTTCGCGGCCCTGGAAGAGGCGATCGCGGCCGATGTTGCCAGGCGGGTCGCGCTGACCCAGCCGGAGATCGAGTTTGCCATGGCGCGCAAATCGCTGGCGGGCGTGCTGATCGATGCGGGACTGCCCGAGCGCGTGACTCACAACGACACCAAGATCAATAACGTCATGCTCGACGATGCGACCGGCGAGGGGACCTGCGTCATCGACCTGGACACGGTGATGCCGGGCCTGGCGGCGTACGACTTCGGCGACATGGTGCGCACGGCTACGTGTCCCGCACCCGAGGACGAAACCGACCTGTCCAAAGTTCACATGCAATTCCCCTTGTTCGAGGCGCTGGCCCGGGGATACATGAGTTCGGCGGGCGGATTTCTCACACCCGCGGAGAAGGAGTCGCTCGCCCTGGCCGGAAAGCTCATCACTTTCGAAATTGCCATTCGCTTCCTCACCGACTATCTTTCCGGAGATACGTATTTCAAGGTGCACCGCCAGGGGCACAACCTGGAGCGCTGCCGCAGCCAGTTCAAACTGCTCGAGTCGATCGAGCAGCAAGAACAGCGTATGCGGGAATTGCTCGCCTCCATAGGGTGACGATTACGCCCTGATTCCGCCCGCCGGGCGTGATACGATGCGCGCACATGCGTATTCGCAGACAATCCACCCATTACCCTGCCCTCGTTGTGGTTCTCATGTTGCTGCTCTCCTGCGCTGCGCTTGCGCAAAGCACCGCGAATGCCGCCCCGATGGACCCATTCGATATCGTCATCGTCAACGGCCACATCGTCGACGGCACCGGCTCGCCCTGGTATTCCGGCGACGTGGGCATTCGCGCCGGCCGCATCGCCGCCATCGGAAACCTGCATCACGCCGCGCGCAAGCAGACCATCGATGCGCGCGGCCAGGTGGTTGCTCCGGGGTTCATTGACATGCTCGGCCAATCTGAGTTGACCATCCTTGTGGATCCGCGCCTGCCGTCGAAGATCTTTCAGGGCATCACCACCGAGGTCACCGGAGAAGGCAACTCCGCGGCGCCCTTGAACTCCAACATGATCGCCGCGGATCGCGCAGGTTACGAGCACCTGCATATCAATCCCGACTGGACCACCTTTCATGAGTACTTCAGCCGCCTCGAACGCCAGGGCATGGGCATCAATCTGGCGAGTTACGTAGGCGCCACCAGCGTCCGCCGCATGGTTCTTGGCGATGCCGACGTGCAGCCCACACCGGATCAACTGCAGAAAATGCAGGCGCTGGTCGCGGAGGCCATGCACGATGGCGCCGTAGGTCTTTCCACCGCACTCCAATATGCGCCCGCCCCTTACGCCAAAACCGACGAATTGATTGCGCTCGCCAGCGAAGCGGCGAAGCACGGCGGCATCTACGCCACTCACATGCGCAGTGAAGGCGACGCCGAACCGGCCGCCATCGACGAAGCCGTGCGGATCGGCCGCGAAGCGCACATCCCCGTCGAGATCTGGCATTTGAAAGTCGCGGGCAAAACCAACTGGGGTCACATGCCGCAGATCATTGCGCAGATCGATGCGGCCCGCAAGTCGGGCGTGGACATCAGCGCCAACACGTACGCGTATACCGCGTGGTTCAACACGTTCTCCGCCTTCGTTCCGCCGTGGGCGCATGACGGCGGCGATGGGAAACTTATCGAGCGGCTCAAGGATCCTGCCACCCGCGCGCGCATTCGCAAGGAAATGCTTTCCGCTACAGGCGACTGGGACAACGAATGGCAGGAGATTCCCGGCCCTGAAGCCATTCTGATTGCCGTGGTGCAGAACCCGGAGTTGTTGCCCCTCCAGGGCAAGCGCCTCTCCGAAGTCGCCGCGATGTGGAAGGAAGATGCGATCGATGCCCTCTGCGACCTGCTCATCAAAGACAAAGGCTTCACGGAAGTCGCGGTGTTCGGCATGAGCGAGCCCGACGTGGTGCTGGCGCTCCAGCAGCCGTGGGTCTCCATCGACAACGACTCGCAGGGCACTGCGCCCGATGGCCTGCTTGGTCAGGAGCATCCGCATCCTCGCGCCTACGGCACGTTCCCGCGCGTCCTCCGCAAGTACGTGCGCGAAGAACACGCGCTTACGCTCGAAGACGCCATTCGCAAATTCACGGCTCTGCCGGCGCAGCGCATGCGGTTCACCGATCGCGGCGTGCTCAAGGAAGGCATGTGGGCGGATGTGGTCATCTTCGATCCCGCCGCCATTCGCGACCTGGCCACGTTCGAGCAGCCCAACCAGCTTTCGCAGGGCATGGATTACGTGCTGGTCAATGGCGTGCCGGTGATTGCCGCGGGCAAAATGACGGGCGCACTGCCGGGTAAGATGCTCCGCGGGCCAGGGTACCGCCCGCTGCTCGCTGCGTCAGTGCATTAACAGCAGGGCACCACCCTGCATCCTGGGGACAATCAGGGAGTCTAATAAGATAGAAAGTGCGCCACACTTTAGCCCTTGCAGGTGTGTGACATTGCAGGGCTAAAATGCGCACGTTCTGCTGTCTGGAGAAGAAATCTATGCCGTTAATGAAGACCTCGAATCCCGCCCTTGGTGAGAATACATTCCGCGATGTTGCGGGTATCCGCTCTGCCTCGCTTATTGACGCGGCCTCGCGCATGACCCTGAACGGAACGGTGAACAAGACTGGCGTCCTGCTGGTGTGCACCGTTGCCACGGCCGCCTGGACCTGGTACCGCTTCATGGTTTCTCAGGATGTGGCTTCGGTTTCGGGGCTGCTGCTTGTGGGCGCGCTCGGCGGATTCATCTTCGCCCTGGTCACCATCTTCAAGAAAGAGTGGGCGCCGGTCACCGCGCCCATTTATGCGCTGCTCGAGGGCCTGGTGCTGGGCGGCATCTCCGCTTTCACCGAAATCCGTTATCCCGGCATTGCCATCCAGGCCGTGGGACTCACCTTCGGCACCCTGTTCGTGCTTCTGTTCCTGTACAGCTCGCGAATCATCAAGGTCACCCAGAAGTTCCGCATGGGTGTAGTCGCTGCCACGGGCGGAATCATGGTGTTCTACCTGGTTCAAATGGTGCTGGGATTCTTCGGGATCCGTTTCATGGCGCTGAACGGATCTGGAGCGCTGGGAATCGGAATCAGCCTGATCGTCTGCGCCGTCGCCGCTCTCAACCTGGTGCTCGACTTCGATTTCATCGAGCGGGGCGTGAACTACGGCGCTCCCAAGTACATGGAGTGGTACGGGGCATTCGGGATCATGGTGACGCTGATCTGGCTGTACCTGGAGATCCTGCGGCTGCTCACCAAGATGCGCAGCCGGGATTGAGGCTGCTACGCCTTTTGCTTGCTGTGGGCGTGCCGGCTGCCCTTCCCCACGTGCGGAGCTGAGCCCTTGTGGTTCGACGCCAGTTGAGTTGAGCCCGAAGAATGGCCTCTGCGGCGGTGGACTACTGCCGGCCGCAGGGTGGCTCCCACCCGCCGTTCCGCCATGCGGGGATTCTGGCTGTAGCGCGGATCGAGCATCGCAATCACGGTGATCGCACGCGCCCGGTATCGTCTCGCCCATTGGCTCTGGATCAGCGATTTCTGGACGCCGTTCCAATACGCCAGTTCGCTCGCGGTCACCTTTTTGGCGGTCGGAGCCGGGATCGCATCGCTATTGATCAGTTCCAGGAACTGCGTGAATTCCTCGAGGTTAATGCCCATCTGGAATACGAGCTGGCTGACGGCCATCTGCTGCGAGGCGGTCAGCTGGTCGAAGCTGCGGCAATAGGCCTTGGCGTTCAGAATGGACTGAACAATCGCGGTGCGCAGAAGCTGCATTGCTTCCTGGTCGCTGATCTGCGGAGGCAGTTCGCCGATATGGCTGCGGTATTCGTGCATATCCCAGACCGTGAGCTTCTGGTGAAAGTCGTCCAGGATCTGGTTGAGGCGCTGGGCGTCGAGTCCCGCAGCCTGCCACAAGTCAGCCGATGCCGGCTCGATAAACGGATTGGAATTGAGTGGATCGCGCTGCGGATGATCCCGCGCCGGCAGGTCCATGCTGACCCCGGCACCAATCAGCGGCTGCCCGGTTTTCGGGTCGGGATAAGCCGAGAGCACCCAGCCTTCGTGGTTGCGGTCGCGCAGTAAGCTCATCAGGTGGTCGACGTCGAACTTTACGTCCGACTGCTGGAAGCCGCGGAGCATCTGTACCGC
>Ga0070717_10003055_pt1 | contig 11947 bp, 10 predicted proteins | sample LARL113metaG_FD_71366 | JGI IMG/M metagenome (GOLD analysis project Ga0070717, IMG submission 71366) | Corn, switchgrass and miscanthus rhizosphere microbial communities from Kellogg Biological Station, Michigan, USA - LAR L11-3 metaG | ecosystem: Host-associated > Plants > Roots > Rhizosphere ...
CACCTGCACGGAGGGCAGGCTGCGCGGTATCTTAGTGACCGATATGGGAATTTCCATGCCGAACGGGTCACGGTTTAGGGGCATGGGCCGCCTGCAGTAAGTCAAAAGCGAGGCCTGGTTCGCACTTTGGCGTCCCCGGGACGGGCCCGCGAAAACGGCCGGCGGGGCGCCGGCAGGTGCGTATTCCGGCAGCCAGCGCCGCCTCAGATCTCGCGGGCGAGCCGTGCGGCGAGGCCGATATAGCTCTCCGGCCGCAGGCTCCGCAGCCGTGCCTTCTCACTCGCGGGAAGCGGTAGCGCGTCGATGAACACAGCCAGCGTCGCCGCATCGATTTGCCGGCCGCGCGTGAACTCCTTCAGCCGCTCATAGCCGTCCGGCACTCCGGCCGCACGCAACACGGTCTGTACCGCCTCGCCGAGCACTTCCCAGGTACCGGCGAGGTCCGCGCGCATGCGTTCCGTATCCGGCTCGATCTTCTCCAGCCCCCGCCCGAGGGCGCGCCAGGCGATGAGCGAATGAGCAAGCGCCACCCCGAGATTGCGCAGCACGGTCGAATCGGTCAGGTCGCGCTGCCAGCGCGACACCGGGAGCTTCTCGGCAAAGTGCCGCAGCAGCGCATTGGCGATTCCGCAGTTGCCCTCGGCGTTCTCGAAATCGATGGGATTCACCTTGTGCGGCATGGTGGAGGAGCCGACTTCGCCCGCCACCGCACGCTGCCGCAGATAGCCGAGCGAGACATAGCCCCACAGATCGCGGCACAGGTCGATGCAGACCACATTGGCCGCTGCGATGGCGTCGCAGTATTCGCCGATCCAGTCATGCGGCTCGATCTGCGTGGTCCACGGGTTGTAGTCGAGGCCGAGCGAGTCGACGAAAGCCTGCGCAATTGCCGGCCAGTCAAGTGCCGGAAGCGCTGCGATGTGCGCGTTGAAATTGCCCACGGCGCCGTTCCACTTACCGAGAATGCCCACCGCGGCCCAGCGACGCTGCGCGCGCGTGAGCCGCGCGGCGAAATTGGCGAGCTCCTTGCCGAGGGTAGTGGGGCTGGCCGGCTGTCCATGTGTGCGCGCGGGCATGGCGATGTCGGCGTAACGGTGTGCGAGCTCCGTGAGCTCGTGCGCACGCGCCGCCAGCACGGGCAACAGCGTGCCGCGCGCCGCGCGCAGCAGACAGGCGTAGCTGAGGTTATTGATGTCCTCCGAGGTACAGCCGAAATGCACCAGCTCGAGAGTGGCGGCCTGAGCCCCAGCGGCGGCGAGCTGCTCGCGGACGTAGTATTCGACCGCCTTGACGTCGTGATTGATGCGCGCCTCGATGCTCTTGACGGCGGCGGCCGCGGTCGGAGCGGGCGCCTGCGCCAGCTGGCGGGCACAATCGCTCACCGCCGGGCTGAACGCGGAGCCCGCAAGTTGTGGTGCGGCTGCCGTGAGCTGCAGCAGCCACTGCGCCTCGATACGGATGCGCTCGCGAATCAGGCCGCCTTCCGAGAGCAGCGCACGCAGCGGCTCGGTGGCGGCGCGGTAGCGCCCATCGACCGGCGAGAGCGCCTCGAGCGCCGGCAGGCAATCGCTGGGGCTTCCGGACATGCGCTACTATCATAACGCATACGGTCGTTCGGCCGTCGTTTCCAGCAGCAGGGTGCACGCATGACGAGTTCCTTCCGTACTGAGCGCGACAGCATGGGCGAGCTCAAAGTACCGGCCGAGGCGCTGTGGGGCGCGCAGACGCAGCGTGCCATCGATAACTTTCCGATCAGCGGCGTGAGCATGCCGCGCGAATTCATCGCCGCACTGGCACTGGTGAAGCAAGCCGCTGCGCGCGCCAACCGCGATCTAAAGCTGCTGGATGCGCCGCTCGCGCAGGCCATCGATGCGGCGGCGGCGGAGGTGGTCGCGGGCGCGCACAACGCACACTTTCCGCTCGATGTGTATCAGACCGGTTCGGGTACCAGCACCAACATGAACGCCAATGAGGTCATCGCGGCGCTGGCGACCCGGCGCCTCGGCAAGCCGGTGCATCCCAACGACCACGTCAACATGGGTCAGAGCAGCAACGACTCGATCCCGACCGCGATCCACGTGAGCGCGGCGCTCGCGGTGCGCCGCGAGCTGCTGCCGGCGCTCGAGCACCTGCGCGATGTGCTGAAGAGGAAGGAGCGGGAGGTTGGCGCCATCGTCAAGACCGGCCGCACGCACCTGATGGATGCAATGCCGGTCACCTTTGGACAGGAGCTGTCCGGATGGCGCACGCAGATCGAGCACGGCCTCGCGCGGCTGCGCGCGGTCGAGCCACGGCTGCTGGCGCTCGCCCAGGGCGGCACCGCCGTCGGTACCGGCATCAACACCCACGCGGAATTCGGCCGCCGCTTCTGCGAGGAGCTGAGCGCCCTTACCGGAGTGCGCTTCGTCCCGGCGGAGAACTACTTCGAAGCGCTTTCGGCGCAGGACACCGCGGTCGAGCTGTCCGGTCAGCTGAAGGTGATTGCGGTGAGCCTGACCAAGATGGCCAACGATTTACGCTGGATGAACAGCGGACCGCTCGCAGGTCTCGGGGAGATCGCGCTGCCTGCGCTGCAGCCCGGCAGCAGCATCATGCCGGGCAAGGTGAATCCGGTGATACCCGAGGCAACGATGATGGTGGGTGCGCAGGTGATCGGTAACGACACGACCATCACGCTTGCCGGCCAGTCCGGGAATTTTCAGCTGAACGTCATGCTGCCCGTCATCGCCCACAATCTGCTCGAGAGCATTCGTCTGCTCGCGAATGTGTCGCGCGCACTCGCAGACAGCGCCATTGCGGGCTTTCAGGTGAATGCGACGCACATTGCCGAAGCGCTCGATCGCAACCCGATACTGGTGACCGCGCTCAATCCGGTCATCGGCTACGAGAAAGGTGCTGCGATTGCCAAAAAGGCCTACGCCGAGGGACGCCCGATCCGCGAGGTGGCCGCGCAGATGACCGATCTGCCGGCCGCGCAGCTCGAGAAGCTGCTCGACCCGCAAGAGCTCACCACCGGGGGCATCAAGGGAGGAGGCGGTGGAGGAGGCTGAGGCCCCAGGCGCAACGCGCGCCACAGAAGCGGCCGGCAAGGACGGCGCACCTGCCGCTGCCACAGCGCACCGCGACTGGGCAAGTATCATCCGCACGCGCCTCGCGGGCACCACACCGCAGCACGAGCGCGAGGACTGGCTGATCCCTGGACTCTTTGAGCCGGGCGATGGGCAACGGCTCTTGCCGCCCGAGCCCGTGCCCGCGGCAGTACTGATTCCCCTCGTCACGAGAGCCGACCTCATGGTGCTGTTCACCCAGCGCGCCACGCAGCTGCGCAACCATGCGGGGCAGATCAGTTTCCCCGGTGGACGCATCGAGCCGAGCGACCGCAGCCCCGCTGCCGCCGCACTGCGCGAAGCGCGCGAGGAGATCGGGCTCGACGAGCGCTTCATCACCGTGATCGGCTATCTGCCGGACCACGTGGTGATTACCGGATTCCGCATCACGCCTGTCGTGGCGCTGGTGCAGCCGGGCTTCGAGCTCGCACTCGCCAGCCAGGAGGTCGAGGACACCTTCGAAGTGCCGCTCGGTTATCTGTTCGATCCCGCGAACCACCGTCTCAACCGCCGCGCCAACCTCGTCGGTGAGCAGCTGGAATTCCGGGAGATTCCCTTCGGCCCGCGCACCATCTGGGGCGCAACGGCCGGTATGCTGCATACGCTCTATCGTCTGTGCGCCGGGCCACAAGCGCCATGAGCGAGGCCGAACGGGCGGTGGGCGCGCTGATCGCACTCATGGCGCGACTGCGCGATCCCGAGCACGGCTGCCCCTGGGACCGTGCGCAGTCTTTCTCCACCATCGCGCCTTACACCATCGAGGAGGCTTACGAGGTAGCCGATGCCATCGAGCATGGCGACCGCGAGCATCTGCGCGAGGAGCTCGGCGATCTGCTGTTCCAGGTGGTGTTTCACGCCCGCATGGCGCAGGAGCGCGGTTGGTTCGATTTCGGCGCAGTGGCGGATGGAATTCGCGAGAAGCTGGTGCGACGGCATCCGCACCTGTTTGCCGGAACGGCGCTGGCTCCCGAGGACCTGGTGCGCGTGTGGGAAGAGCAGAAGGCGCAGGAACGTGCCGCTGCCATGAGGCCCGCCGCCGGCGCGAGTGCGGTGCTCGCCGGCGTGCCCCGGGCGCTGCCGGCGCTCACACGCGCGGCGAAGCTCGGCCGCCGCGCGGCGCGCGTGGGCTTCGACTGGCCGGATGCGCAGGCGGTGCACAGCAAGGTATTGGAGGAACTGGGCGAGATCGATGAGGCGCTCGAGAGCGACACGGCTGGGGGGGAGAGTGCGCCAGCTGTGCAGGCGCTCGCCGGCGAGTTGGGAGATCTGTTGTTCGCGATCGTCAACTGGAGCCGGCATCTGCACATCGACGCCGAGACCGCGCTGCGCGCCGCCAACGACAAGTTCGAGCGCCGTTTTGCCTGCATGGAGTCGCTCGCCCAGGCACGCGGGCTCGAGCTCGCGCAGCTGTCGCCCGGCGAGTGGGACGCGCTCTGGAACGAGGCGAAGCTGAACGCCAGCTGAAAAAACTTGCTATTGCGCTGACAGTCGCCGACCAACACACGAATGCGTTAGGCTTGTGTGTTGTGAGCAGTGCCAGAGCCACCGCGCTCGTCCTTCTATGTGCGGCTGCCGTCGCGACCGCCGCCGCGCTCGTATCCGCTTCGGCTCCCTCGGTGCGATCCGAGGCAACGCCGCTGGTGATGCCGCGCAGCGATGTATCCATGGACCAGGCGGTGAGGATGGTCGAAGACCGCTACCACGCCAGGGTTGTGAAGGCGCAGACCGAGCACGAAGAGGGCCGTACGCTGTACGTGCTGCGGTTGCTGAACGACGCTGGCAGGGTGTGGACGGTACGCGTCGACGCGGCCAATGGTTCCGTGCAGTGACCGGAAGTCAACGGGGAGCGGCATGCGGGCACTGGTAGTCGAGGATGAGGCATCGCTGCGCGAGAGCCTGCAGGCTCGGCTTGGCGAAGCTGGGTTCACGGTGGATGTTGCCCGCGATGGCGACGAGGGGCTGTTCGCGGCGCGCGAATACCCGCTCGATGTCGCCGTCATTGACCTGGGTCTGCCGGGAATTTCCGGCCTCGAGCTGATCCGCCGCCTGCGTGCCGCCGGCAAGAAATATCCGATCCTGATCCTGACAGCCCGCGACAACTGGCAGGACAAGGTGGAAGGGTTGCAGGCCGGCGCCGATGACTACGTGGTCAAACCCTTTCACTTCGAGGAGGTGCTCGCGCGGTTGCAGGCGCTGCTGCGCCGCGCCGGTGGCTGGGCCAGCCCGCAGCTCAAGTGCGGCCCCATCGTCCTCGACACGCGCGCGCAGACCGTCACGGTGAACGGCGCCGCGGTGGAGCTCACGACCTTCGAATACCGTATCCTCGAGCACCTCATGCTGCGCGCCGGCGACGTCATCTCCAAGAGCGAGCTGACCGAGCGCCTGTACGATCAGGATTTCGAGCGCGACAGCAACGTCATCGAGGTGCTGGTCGGACGATTGCGCCGCAAGCTCGACCCCGACGACCGCTTGCGCCCGATCGAGACACTGCGCGGACGCGGTTATCGTCTGGCGCTGCCTCGGGACGCGCCGACCTGAGACGGCGGCGGAGGCCGCGTGCATTCACTCAGCCGGCGATTGCTCATCTCGGTGTCGCTGCCGCTCGCGCTGTTCTGCGGCGTGGTGATGCTCGTGCTCGATACCGGCTTCCGCGAGGTGGCGCAGCGCACCCTGCAGGATGAGCTCGATCGCCAGATGGTGGGGCTCATCGCGGCGGCCGAGCCGCAGCCCGATGGCGGCTATGCGCCGGCACCCCACACACTCGATCCCCGCCTCGAGACACCGCGTTCGGGCCTCTATGCAGAGATCCGCTCCGCCGGCCAGGACTGGCGCTCGCCATCGACGGCAGGACTCAACAGCGATTTCGGGCGGCTGCTCTCCGGCGGCGCACGCAACCTGTCCTATGGCACCTTCGGCGATGACCGCGTTGCCATTGCGAGTCGCTCCATCGAGTTCGAAGGCGAGGCTGCAGCCGCCCGCTCACTCACCTTCAGCGTGGCGACGAGTCTCAGTCCCTATCAGCAGGAGCTGTGGCGCTTCCGGCGCAAGCTCGGAAGCTGGTTCGTCTCGCTGATGCTGCTGCTGCTCGTAACGCTCGCCGCGCTGCTGCGTTGGGTGCTCGCGCCCGTGCGGCGCATGGAGCGTGAAATCCATGAGGTCGAGGAGGGGCGCCGCGAGAGACTCGGCGGCGGCTATCCGCGCGAGCTCGCCGGCGTCGCTGGCAATCTCAATGCGCTGCTGATCGGCGAGCGCAAGCGCGTGGCGCGCTACCGTGACACGCTCGGGAATCTCGCTCACAGCCTCAAAACGCCGCTCGCCGTGATGCGCGCGGAAGGCGCGAGCGCCATGGTCAGCACCGAGATCGACCGCATGAGCGGCATCATCGAGCATCAGCTCAAGCGCGCCGCCGCTTCCGGCGGGGCGCTGCTCGGGCAGGCGCCGGTCGAGGTGTCACAGGTGGCGGCGGAGCTGCGCGCGGCACTGCTGCGGGTCTATGCCCGCAAGGATCTCGTCATCGAGCTCGGCGTCGGACCCGTCGTGCAATTCATTGGCGATCGAGGCGATCTCACGGAGCTGCTCGGCAACCTGCTGGACAATGCCTGCAAGTGGTGCCGCACGCGTGTGCGCTTCAGCGCCACGACCGATGAGACCGCGGAATCGCGTGAGCGGTTGTGCCTCGTGGTGGAAGACGACGGCGTGGGCATCTCGGCAGCCGATCGGGCACGGGTGCTCCAGCGTGGCGTACGAGCGGATGAGAAGGTGCCGGGCCATGGGCTCGGGCTCGCCATGGTGCACGACACGATTGACCTCTACGGCGGCAAACTCTCCATCGATGCCTCGCCGCTCGGTGGCGCGCGGTTTACCGTGCGCCTGCCGGGGCGCTGAAACGGGGCGCCTGGGACGCCTCTCCTACGAAACCTTGAACTCGATCCCCTGCGCCAGCGGCAGATCGCGGCTCCAGTTGACCGTGTTGGTCTGGCGGCGCATGTAGGTCTTCCAGGCGTCCGAGCCCGACTCGCGGCCGCCGCCAGTGTCTTTCTCGCCGCCGAACGCGCCCCCGATTTCGGCGCCCGAGGTGCCGAGATTGACGTTGGCGATGCCGCAATCACTGCCCGCGGAGGAGAGGAAGGCTTCAGCGTTCTGCAACCGATCGGTGAACAGCGCCGACGACAGCCCGTGGGCCGAGGCATTCTGCTGCGCAATCGCCTCACTCAATGAGTCGACCGGGATCACATAAAGGATCGGCGCGAAGGTCTCGGTCTGAACGATCGGCCACTCGTTGCGCGCGCGCACGATCGTGGGCTCGACGAAGTTGCCGGGGCGTTTGAGGACGCTGCCCCCGTAGAGCAGCTCTCCGCCCGCGCTGCGCGCTGCGCTCACCGCGGCCTGATAGCTCTCGACCGCCTTGGAATCGATGAGCGGCCCCATGAGCGTACCGTCCTCGAGCGGATCGCCGATGCGAACCTGAGCGTAGGCATGCACCAGTCGGCGCTCGAGCTCCGCAGCGATCGCCTTGTGGGCGAACACACGACGCGTCGAGGTGCAGCGCTGGCCAGCGGTGCCAACTGCTCCGAACACGATGGCCGGGACGGCGAGATCGAGGTTGGCCGTCTCGTCTACGATCACCGCGTTGTTGCCGCCGAGTTCGAGCAGGCTCTTGCCGAGCCGTGCGGCGACGCGTTCTCCGACTTTGCGGCCGACCTCGGTGGAACCGGTGAAGGATACGAGGGCGATGCGGCGGTCTTCGACCAGGCGCGTGGCGAGGCCGGTGCCGCCGTCGATGAACACCTGGAACACCGCCGGCAGATGCGCGGACTCGAGCACACGGTTGCACAGGTGCTGCACCGCGAGCGCAGTCAGCGGCGTCTTGTGCGAGGGCTTCCAGACGCAGGTGTTGCCGCACACGGCACCGAGGAAGGCATTCCACGACCACACTGCGACCGGGAAGTTGAAAGCGGAGATGACGCCGATGACTCCGAGGGGGTGCCATTGCTCGAACATGCGGTGCTGTGGGCGCTCCGAGTGCATGCTGAGTCCGTACAGCATGCGCGACTGGCCGACGGCGAAATCGGCGATGTCGATCATCTCCTGCACCTCGCCGATCCCTTCGGCCAGGATCTTGCCGTTCTCGAGCGAGACCAGCGTGCCGAGGTCCTCGCGGTGACGGCGCAGCTCATCGCCGATGAGGCGCACGGCCTCACCACGCTTGGGAGCGGGCACCTCCCGCCAGCGAGCTGCAACCTCGACCGCCGAGCTCACGACGTGCTCGTAGTCCTCGGCACTCGCGGGTCGCACCTGCGCGATGAGGGTGCCGTTGGCGGGATTGCGGACATTGAGTAGCGCGTCGCCGCTGATGCTCGACCAGCCGTGCGATCCTGACCAGGCGCCGGGGTTCATGGGCCCGAGGCCCAGGCGGCGCAGCACTGCGTCGGTGTTGGTGTTCATGCGTTCACCGCCTTTGCGCGCCGTTGGTGGCCTACCTTGCCGGACACCACGACCTCGCCGGAGAGTTGCTTGGTGCCGCCCGGGGCGTAGTAGCGTCCGAAGCGGTTGGCGAGGATGTCCGTGAGGCGGAATTGCTCCTGCGCCACGAAGCCGTGGTAGCGCTGGCCGCTCTCGAGCACCAGGTCCACGACCGCAGTGATTCCGGCCGCGGTCGTCACCTGAATCGCCGACCATAGCCGGCCAGCGATCATCTGGGGATAGATCTTGTTGACGTAGTTTTCCTCACGCAGCTGTCCATCCTGCGTGCCGGTGACCGCCACGTACACGATCACCACATCCTGCAGCGTGTGCGGTACCGCGTTCTCCAGCACGCGCTTGAGCGTTGCGCGATCATGATTGAGCTTCAGATCGTTCATGAGCAGGCGCATCTGCTCGCAGTGACCGGGGTAACGGATGGTCTTGTAGTTCATCGACTCGACGCGCTCCCCATGTGTCTCGGCGAGTGACCCGAGCCCACCTGAGGTATTGAAGGCCTCGTAGCGCATGCCGTCGATTTCGATCTCCTCGAGCCCCTCGAGCGGTGCGACCTCGACGAGCCTGTGGTCGTTGACCGCCTGGCAGGGGTTGCCATACTCGTTGATGAGCCCTTCGGTCGACCAGGTGAGGGAGTACTTCAGCACGTTGTTCGGATGCTGCGGCAACGCACCGACGCGCAGTTTGACCGCCCGCAGGGCGTCGAAATGAGTGATGAGCTCCGCGGCGGCGATGCTGATGAACCCCGGCGCGAGTCCGCACTGCGGCACGAAGGCCTGCTCGGCCCCGGCGGCGATGGCGCGCACCGCGCGCGTGACCTCCACATCCTCGGTGAGATCGAAGTAGTGCAGGTGCGCCTTCCGGGCCGCCTCGGCCACGCGCACGTTGCAGTGATAGGGAAGACTCGAGATCACCGCATCCACCGGGTGCGCGGTGAGGTGCTTTGCGAGCGCTGTGGCGTTGCTGGCATCGAGCGCCAGCGCAGTGAGATGGCCGCTGCCGTGCGCACGCACCACCGCCTCCGCGGCCGCGCCGTCGAGGTCTGCAAGCTGCACGCGGTAAGCGCCGGAATCGGCTAGCAATCCCGAGATCAGTGCGCCGATCTTGCCGGCGCCGAGAATCAAGACACGGTGCATAGGGTCCTCATCAAAAGGGGCGCATTCTGCCTTCGAAGCGCCGCCGGCGCCAGCTACACGCGAGCTCGCGGGGAACGCCGCGGGGAGCCCCCTGAGGCGCCGTAAATACGTGGTAGGATCAATGACATGCGATCACCCGCAACCACCTCCTGGCACAGCGCCAGCTGGCAGTCACGACCTGCACAGCAGCAGCCGGTCTACAGCGATCCTAAGGCGCTCGAGCGGATCGTGGCGCAGCTTTCGCGCCTGCCACCGGTTGTGGTCTCGTGGGAGATCGAGGCGCTGCGCAGCCGGCTCGCCGCGGCGCAGCGGGGCGAGGCCTTCCTGCTGCAGGGCGGCGATTGCGCCGAGACTTTCGCCGACTGTGAATCCGACATCATCGCCAAGAAGCTCAAAATTCTTCTGCAGATGAGCCTCGTGCTGGTGCATGGCCTGAAGAAGCCCATCGTTCGCGTCGGGCGCATGGCGGGGCAGTACGCCAAGCCGCGCTCGGCGGATACCGAGACCCGCGCGGGAGTGACGCTGCCGAGCTATCGCGGGGATCTCGTCAATCGCCCCGAGTTCACCGCCGAGGCACGCGCTGCGGATCCGGAGTTGCTGCTGCGGGGATACGAGCGTGCGGCGCTCACCCTGAACTTCGTGCGTGCGCTGGTCGAGGGCGGTTTCGCCGACCTGCACCACCCGGAGTATTGGGATCTGGGCTTCGTGCATCAGGCGCCGCTCAAGGACGCGTACCAGCGCATCGTGCGCTCTATCGGCGATGCGCTGGATTTCTTCGAGGGTATGAGTGGGCATCCGGTCCACGAGGCGACGCTCGTCGACTTCTACTCGAGTCACGAGGGACTGCACCTGCTGTACGAGCAGGCGCAGACCCGCTTCATTCCGCGCCAGAATCGCTGGTACAACCTCTCGACCCACATGCCCTGGATCGGCATGCGCACCGCCGCGCTCGATGGAGCACACGTCGAGTATTTCCGCGGTATCGCCAACCCGATCGGGGTGAAAATCGGGTCGGCGATGGATGCGGCGTGGCTGCAGGGACTCGTGAACACGCTCAATCCGCAGAACCAGCCGGGCCGGCTCACCTTCATTCACCGCTTCGGGGCGAAGGAGGTCGCGACGGCACTGCCGAAGGCCATCGAGGCCGTGCGGCAGACGGGACAGACGGTGCTGTGGGTGTGCGATCCGATGCACGGCAACACCGAAACCACCACCGGGGGCCTGAAGACCCGGCGCTTCGAGAATATCCTGCGCGAGCTCGATCTGGCCTTTGGCATTCATGCCGAGCTCGGTTCGCACCTGGGCGGCGTGCACATCGAGCTCACGGGGGATGACGTCACCGAGTGTACCGGCGGAGCGCGTGGACTCACCGATGCGGACCTCGCGCGCGCTTACCGCTCGAGCGTCGACCCGCGGCTCAATCACGAGCAGGCGCTCGAGCTAGCGATGCTCATCGCCGAGCGCAGTCAGAGCCGCCGCAGCGAGCGGCGCAGCGGAGCCGGCGCGCCCTGAGTCAAACCCCCGAGCGAGCGCGCGCGGCTGCCGCGTGGATGAATGAGCTGCGCGGCTCGCACCCACGCACGAGCGCCTACGACCCGGACTGCACGCGCTGTGCGCGACTCGCCGAGTTTCTCGAGCATACCCGCGAGCGGCATCCCGACTACTGGGCGCGGCCCGTGCCGTCATTCGGCGCCGCGCGGCCGCGCATCGTGATCGTGGGACTCGCTCCGGGCCTGCATGGCGCGAATCGCACCGGGCGGCCCTTCACCGGCGATCACGCCGGCTTGTTGCTCTACCGGTGCCTGTACGATGCCGGTCTCGCGAGCCGCCCGCAGTCCCGATCGGCCGACGATGGCCTGCGGCTCATCAACGTGCGCATCGTCAACACGGTCAAGTGCGTGCCGCCCGGCAACAAGCCGTTGCCGGCCGAAGTGCGCTGTTGCAACGGTTATCTGGCAGCGGAGCTGCAGCGGCTGCGCTCGGCGCGCGTCTACCTGGCGCTCGGGCGGGTGGCACACGAGGGCCTGCTGCTGGCACTCGGCAGGCGCCGTGCACAGTATGCGTTCGGACATGGCCGTGAGCATCCGCTCGATGCGACACGGTGGCTGATCGATTCGTATCATTGCAGCCGCTACAACACCGCCACGCGGCGCCTGACGCCGGAGATGTTCGAGCAGGTGGTGGCCCGCGCCTGCGAGCGCGCGCAGCTTCCCGGCCGCCGGGTGT
>Ga0070717_10003056_pt1 | contig 11947 bp, 8 predicted proteins | sample LARL113metaG_FD_71366 | JGI IMG/M metagenome (GOLD analysis project Ga0070717, IMG submission 71366) | Corn, switchgrass and miscanthus rhizosphere microbial communities from Kellogg Biological Station, Michigan, USA - LAR L11-3 metaG | ecosystem: Host-associated > Plants > Roots > Rhizosphere ...
GTCATCAGGCCCTTGACGATGCCGAAGCTGTCCAGCAGCACCTTGGCCATCGGCGCCACGCAGTTCGTGGTGCAGGAGGCGTTGGACAGGATGTGGTGCGCCCCGGGGTCGTACGCGTCGTCGTTGACCCCCATCACGATCGTGATGTCCTCGTCCTTGGCCGGCGCGGAGATGATGACCTTCTTCGCGCCCGCCTCGAGGTGAGCCCGGGCCGCGGGCCCGGTGGTGAACCGGCCGGTGGACTCGATCACGATGTCCACGCCGAGGTCGCGCCACGGCAGCTTGGCCGGCTCGCGCTCGGCCAGGATCTTGATCGACTTGTCGCCGACCCGGATGGTGTCGCCTGAGACGGACACGTCCTCCGCCAGGGTGCCGAGCACGGTGTCGTACTTGAGCAGGTGCGCCATGGTGGCGATGTCACCGAGGTCGTTCGCCGCCACGATCTCGATGCCGCGGTCGCCGTCCGCGGCGTTGGCGGCCCGCCAGAAGTTACGGCCGATACGGCCGAAACCATTGATTCCCACGCGAATTGTCACAGTACCAAATCTCCTCGTCGATCCCCGTGATCGCCAGCGGCTCCGAGACTATCGGACGCGGCCCCCGGGATGACCCGGAGGCGGCCCACCCACCTCCCCATGCCCCTTCACTGCGCGTCCGGAGCCTGTCGGGGCCCCTGGGCCGGGCAGGCGGTGCAGGCTCTTAAGATCTAGACCATACCAAAGTCAAAGTCTTGAACCCGAACGGGCCGGGCGCGTGCCCCGCCGTCCGGCGGGGGCGCGCCCGGGATTTCCGCCCTACGTGTCGATCCGGGCCGGGCGGATTCGTGTAGGGGGTGAGAGCCCGGCCTCAGAGGGGGCCTGGGCGGCGTAGCGTCGGGAGGATGACCGGGATGAAGCAGTACCTGCTCAGCATCTACCAGCCGGACGGGGATCCGCCCCCGCCGGAGGTCCTCGAGCCGATCATGCGCGACATCGAGGCGGTGGACGCCGAGATGCGGGCGGCGGGGGCATGGGTGTTCACCGGCGGCCTGCACCCGCCGGACACGGCCACGGTGCTGCGCGCCGACGGCGGCGGTGTGCTCGTCACCGACGGGCCGTTCGCCGAGGGCAAGGAGCACATCGGCGGGTTCTGGATCATCAGGGCACCGGACCTGGATGCCGCGCTGGACTGGGCGCGCAAGGCCACGGCCGCGTGCAAGCTGCCGGTCGAGGTCCGGCCGATGGTCGACAGGACCGAGGGCTGACCCTGCCCGGGCCCGCCCCCGGTCCCGGCCCCGCGCTGGGGGACATCGAGCGCGTCTTCCGCGCGGAGTACGGCCGCGCGGTGGCCGTCCTGACCCGCGTCTTCGGTGACATCGATACCGCCGAGGACGCGGTCCAGGACGCCTTCGCCGAGGCGGCCAGGCGGTGGCCGTCCGCGGGGCTGCCGCCGAGTCCGGCCGGGTGGATCATCACCACCGCGCGCAACCGTGCCATCGACCGGCTGCGCCGGGAGGCGGCCCGCGACGCCAAGCAGGGTCAGGCCGCGTTGCTGCATGAGCAGGATGATTCGGCCGAGGAGGGCCCCGTGCGCGATGACCGGCTTCGGCTCATCTTCACTTGCTGCCACCCGGCGCTGGGCACCGCCGCCCGGGTGGCGCTCACGCTCCGGCTGCTCGGCGGGCTTACCACGGCCGAGATCGCGCACGCGTTCCTCGTGCCGGAGCCGACCATGGCCCAGCGCCTGGTCCGGGCCAAGGCCAAGATCAGGGACGCCGGGATCCCGTACCGCGTCCCGGCCGAGGCCGACCTGCCCGCCCGGCTGTCCGGGGTGCTCGCGGTCGTCTACCTCATCTTCAACGAGGGCTACACGGCGAGTTCGGGCGACCAGCTGGCCCGCGCCGACCTGTGCGCCGAGGCGATCCGGCTCGGGCGGCTGCTGGCCCGGCTCATGCCGGACGAGCCCGAGGTGCTCGGGCTGCTCGCGCTGATGCTGCTCACCGAGTCGCGGCGGGCGGCCCGCACGTCCCCGGACGGCGCGCTGGTGCTGCTCGCCGACCAGGACCGGTCGCGCTGGGACCGCGCGCTGATCGCCGAGGGCCGGGCACTGGTCCGGCAGTGCCTGCGCCGCGGCCAGCCGGGCCCGTACCAGATCCAGGCCGCGATCAACGCCGTGCACAGCGACGCGCCCCTGGCGGCGGCCACCGACTGGGAGCAGATCCTGCGCCTTTACGACCAGTTGCTGGTCGTCGCGCCGAGCCCGGTGGTGGCACTCAACCGGGCGGTCGCGGTGGCCGAACTCGACGGCCCGGCCGCCGCGCTGGCCCTGGTGGACGACCTGGACTCCTCGAACCTGGACCGGTACTACCTGTTCCACGCGATCCGCGCCGACCTGCTGCGGCGCCTGGGCCGCCGGGCCGAGGCCGACGCCGCCTACGACACCGCGATCACGCAGACCGGCAACGCGGCCGAGCGCGCGCACCTAGCGCTGGCGAAGCAGCAGCTGTCCCAGCCGGACGGCGTAGCCGAGGGCGAGCGCCAGGAACGCGGCGATCGCGGGCCGGGGATCGTAGATCCCGAGAGCCCGGGCTCGGGCCCATCCGATGACGAAGGCCGCCGCCGGGCATAGCCTTATTTTGTGTTGCTGGTAAACAAAATCCAGCGCATGCGGGTCACGCATGGACGGCGAGGCGATCTCAACCGGCTCCGGGTCGCGCTGTGCGCGGTGTTCGCGGCGCACGGGTTCATGTTCGCGAGCTGGGCGGTCCGCGTCCCGGCGGTCAGGGAGCAGACCGGGGCGTCATCCGCGGCCCTCGGGTTGGCGCTGCTCGGTCTCTCGGCCGGAGCCGTGGCCACCATGCTGCTGGCCGGGGCGCTGTGCCGCCGGTTCGGCAGCCCGCGGATGACCGTGCTGTCGTGCGCGGTGCTGTCGCTGACCTTGCCGCTGCCCGCGCTAGCCGGGTCCACGCTCGCACTCGGGCTGCTGCTGGCCGCCTTCGGCGCCGCCTACGGCTGCCTCAACGTGGCCATGAACAGCGTCGCGGTCGACATCGTGACCACGCTGCGGCGGCCGGTGATGCCGGGCTTCCACGCCGCGTGGAGTCTCGGCGGCCTGGCCGGAGCCAGCCTCGGCGGCCTGCTCGCCCCGCACTTGTCCCCGCTGCGGCACCTGCTGCTGGTCGCGCTGGCCGGGCTGCTGGTCAGCGCGCTGGCCGGGCAGGTGCTGCTGACCAGGTCCGGCGTCCTGCGCGACGCCGCACCGGGAGCCGCCACCGACCCCGCGTCCCGGCGCGCCCCAGGGTGGCGCGGAGCCCTGCGGACCGGGCGCACAGTGGGACTGTTCGGCCTGATCGCGTTGTGCGCCGCGTACGACGAGGGTGCGATCGGCGACTGGGGCGCGCTGCACCTGCGGCAGGACCTCGGCGCCGACGCAGGGCTGGCCGCCGCGGGCTACGCGGCCTTCGCGCTGGCCGAGGCGAGCGGACGGCTGTCGGGGACGGCGCTGCTCGAGCGGCTCGGCCGCACCCGGGTGCTCGTCCTGGGCGGCCTGACCGCGTGCGCGGGCATGCTCCTGGCCTGTCTCGCGCCTGACGTGTGGCTGGCGCTGGCGGGGTTCGCCGCGACCGGTCTCGGGCTGGCCAACTTGTTCCCGGCGGCCATCGCCCGGGCCGGCCGGCTGGCCGGGTCCACCGGCGTGGCGCTGACCTCGCTGCTCGGTTACGGCGGCTTCCTGCTCGGGCCGCCCGCGATCGGCTTCCTGGCCAGCCAGACGGGCCTGCGGACCGGCCTGACCACGCTGGCCTTCCTCGGCCTGGCCGCCGCCCTGATCGCCTGGCTTTCCCGGGACCCACCCGAACTCAGCGGCTCCGCGTCACCGCACCCGCGCAGCTGAAGATGATCATCGGTCAGCCTCGGTCCTGGAACCCTGGTGTCCATGCGCTCCCGGCGCATTGCCATGTCCCGTGATACTCGCCGCGGCGCACCCGGGTCAGGGGAGCATGTCGACCGTGAGGCTGGCCTCGGTGTTGGGGATGCCCTGCTCCATGGCTCGCCGGTCGGCCAGGGCGAGCAGCCGGCGGATGCGGCCCGCGATGGCGTCCTTGGTCAGCGGCGGGTCGGCGATCTGGCCGAGTTCCTCCAGGCTGGCCTGCCGGTGCGCCATCCGCAGCTTGCCCGCCATGGTCAGGTGCTGCGGCGCGTCCGGGCCGAGGATCTCCAGGGCGCGCTCCACCCGTGCGCCCGCGGCGACCGCAGCGCGGGCGCTGCGGCGCAGGTTGGCGTCGTCGAAGTTGGCCAGCCGGTTGGCGGTGGCCCGGACCTCACGGCGCATCCGGCGCTCCTCCCAGGCCAGCACGGCCTGGTGCGCGCCGAGCCGGGTCAGCATGGCGGCGATCGCCTCACCGTCCCTGATTACCACCCGGTCCACGCCGCGCACGTCACGCGCCTTGGCGTGCACCTTCAGCCGCCGCGCGGCGCCGGCCAGGGCGAGGGCCGCCTCGGAGCCGGGGCAGGTGATCTCGAGCGCCATCGAGCGGCCCGGCTCGGTCAGCGACCCGTGGGCCAGGAACGCGCCCCGCCAGGCGGCCTCGCAGTCACACGCCGAACCCGCCACCACCTGCCTGGGCAGGCCGCGCACCGGGCGGCCGAAGCTGTCGATCAGGCCGGCCTGGCGGGCCAGGGTCTCGCCGGCCTGCCCCTTGCTCACCCGGACCAGGTAGCGGTTGCCCTTGCGCAGGCCACCCGGGGAGAGCACAAGGAACTCCGCCGGGTGCCCGAACACCTCGGTGATGCTCGCGCGCAGCCGCCGGGCCGCCGCGCCGGTGTCGAGTTCGGCCTCGATGATCACGCGGCCCTCGGACAGGTGCAGGCCGCCGGCGAATCTGAGCAGCGTGGAGACCTCGGCCTTGCGGCAGCAGGGCTTGATCACCTGCACCCGGCTGAGCTCGTCCTTCACCACGCTGGTCATGGCCATGCGGCCTCCCCTGTGTCAGTCCGGGGGGATGAGCCCCCCGAGCCCCCCGCGCCTGGGGACCCCCCTTTGAATATCTGCGCGTACATGCCCGCCAGCAGCCTGGGGTCATGTCTGGGCGTGCCGTCCGCCGCGGCCACGTCCGCCATCACGAGCCGGGCGCCGAGCATCGCGGCCGCTTTCTCCAAGTCGGCCAGGTTACCGGTTCCTGCGGCCTTAGTGTCCGCGAGGACTACATCCACAGTAAGCGCAGGCGCGTGCCCGGCGAGGACCTCGAGGTGCTTATGTGGCGAAAATCCCTCCGTCTCCCCCGGCTGCGGGGCCAGGTTGAGGATGACCAGCCGCCGGGCCATGGTGACGTGCAGCGCGGCGGCGAGCTCGGGCACCAGCAGGTGCGGCAGCACGCTGGTGAACCACGAGCCCGGGCCGAACACCACCCACTCCGCGTCGAGCACCGCGCGCACCGCCTCGGGCACAGCGGGCGGGTCGGACGGCAGCAGCGTGATCGACCGCACCTGGCCCGGCGTGCTGGCGCAGGCCGTCTGGCCGCGGACCGTGCTGACCTCCTCCGGCCGGTGCGGGTCGGCGCCGACCACTTCCGCCACGATGTCAAGCGGCACCGCGGCCATGGGCAGCACCCGGCCGCCGGTGCCGAGCAGCCTGCCCACCCACTCCAGGCCCGCGACCGGGTCGCCGAGCAGGTCCCACAGCGCCACGATGAGCAGGTTGCCGACGGCGTGGCCGGCCAGCTCCCGGTCGCCGCCGAACCGGTGCTGCACCACCTTGCTCCAGGTGGTGCCCCACTCGTCGTCGCCGCATAGCGCGGCCAGCGCCATCCGCAGGTCACCCGGGGGCAGCACGCCGTAGTCGCGGCGCAGCCGGCCGCTCGACCCGCCGTCGTCCGCGACCGTCACGATCGCGGTGAGATCACCGGTCACCCGGCGCAGGGCCGACAGCGACGCTGCCAGCCCGTGCCCGCCACCGAGTGCTACCGCTCTCGGGCCAGTCCCCAACTGCTCACTCCCGACCAAGATCCCGGTGCACTACCTGCACGTCCGCTCCTGCGTCCGCGACCCGCGCCGCCAGCTCGCCGGCGATCGCCACGCTCCGGTGCTTGCCCCCGGTACAGCCCACCGCGAGGGTGACGAACCGCTTGCCCTCACGTTCGTAGCCGGGCAGCACCACCCGCAGCAGCTCCGAGTAATGGTGCAGGAACTGCATGGCGCCGGGCTGGGACAGAATGTACTCCCGTACCGGCGCGTCCTGCCCGGTCATCGGGGCCAGCTCGGGAATCCAGTGCGGGTTGGGCAGGAACCGGCAGTCGGCCACCAGGTCCGCGTCCACCGGGAGGCCGTACTTGTAGCCGAACGAGACGACGGACAGCCTCAGCCCGGCCGTCGTGCCGCCGCCGAAGGAGTCGCGCATCCTGGCCCGCAGCTCGTGCACGTTGAGCCTGGTCGTGTCCAGCACCAGGTCCGCGTCGCCACGCGCCCCGCGGAGCAGCTCACGCTCGGCCGCGATGCCGTCGGTGACCCGGCCGGTGCCCTGCAGCGGGTGCGGCCGCCGCTCGCTGTCGAACCGGCGTACCAGGGTGTCCTCGGCGGCCTCGAGGTAGACCACGCGCGCGGTCGCGCCGCGGGCGCCAAGGTCGCTGACCGCCGACTTCAGGTCGGTGCTGAACGCCCGGCTGCGCACGTCGACCACTGCGGCCAGCCGGCTGACCGCGCCGTTCGACCTGGCCGCGAGGTCCACCATGGTCGGCAGCAGGCCGGGCGGCAGGTTGTCGACCACGAACCAGCCGAGGTCCTCGAGCGACTTGGCCGCCGTCGACCGCCCCGCCCCGGACAGCCCGGTGATAATGACGATGTCCGCCGAGTCGTCAGCCGTTCTCATCGTGCTCTCCCAAGGGGGGCCGGGGGGTATGGGGGGCGGGCAGCCCCCCATGACCCGGGGGGTCACCGGGGGGTTGTCCCCCGGGGGAGGCGCTATCCCCCCGGGCTAGCACCCCCGAGATGGTGGCGGCCAGCCGCGATCCGATGCCCGGGACCGCGGCGATCTCCTCGATGCTCGCCGCGCTGAGCTTGCGCACCGAGCCGAACTGCTTGAGCAGGGCCTTGCGGCGCGCCGGGCCGAGCCCGGGCACGTCGTCCAGGGCACTGGTGGTGGCGGCCTTGCCGCGCTTGGCCCGGTGGTAGGCGATGGCGAACCTGTGCGCCTCGTCCCGCACCCGCTGCAGCAGGTAGAGCCCCTCGCTGCTGCGGGGCAGGATGACCGGGTACTCCTCGCCGGGAAGCCAGACCTCCTCCAGCCGCTTGGCCAGCCCGCACACCGCCACGTCATCGATGCCGAGTTCGGCCAGGGCGCGCGCCGCCGCCTCGGCTTGCAGCGGGCCGCCGTCGACGACGACCAGGTTGGGCGGATAGGAGAACTTCTTCTGGGCGGATACCCCGGACCGTTCGGTGTCTGGATCTTGCTCGTCCTCCCCGGCCTCGGGGTCGCCGAGGGTGTCCAGCTCGCCGGTCTTCTCGCGCTCGGCCAGGTAGCGGCGGAACCTGCGGGTGATCACCTCGTGGATCGAGGAGATGTCGTCGGTGCCACTGGTGCCCTTGATCGCGAACCGGCGGTATTCGCTCTTGCGGGCCAGGCCGTCCTCGAACACGACCATCGACGCGACCACGTGCGTGCCCTGCAGGTTCGACACGTCGTAGCATTCGATCCGCAACGGCGCGTCGTCCAGACCGAGGCCCTCCTGGATCTCGCTGAGCGCCTTGCTCCGGGTGGTCAGGTCGCTGGCGCGGCGGGTCTTGTGCAGCGCGAGCGACTGGCCAGCGTTCCTGGCCACGGTCTCGAGCAGGGCCTTCTTGTCGCCGCGCCGCGGCACCCGCAGGCTGACCGGGCCGCCGCGGCGCTCGGACAGCCACTGGGTCATGGTGTCCGGGTCCGGCGGCAGCTCGGGCACCAGGACCTCGCGCGGGATGCCCGCGTTGACCGCCTCCGTCCCGGCCGGGCTGTCCGCGTAGACCTGGCCGAGGAACTGCTCCACCAGGGCGGCCGGCGTCACTTCCTCGATCTTGTCCAGGACCCAGCCGCGCTGGCCGCGGACCCGGCCGCCGCGCACGTAGAACACCTGGACGGCCGCCTCGAGCTGGTCCTCGGCCAGCGCGATCACGTCGCAGTCGGTGCCGTCGCCGAGCACCACCGCCTGCTTCTCGATCGCGCGCTCCAGCGCCCGCAGGTCGTCGCGGAGCCGCGCGGCGCGCTCGAACTCCTCCTCGCGCGCGGCCTGCTTCATCTCGGCCTCGAGGCGGCCGGCGAACCGGCTGGTCTGCCCGGCCATGAAGTCGCAGAAGTCCTCGGCCAGCCGGCGGTGCTCCTCGGCGCTGATCCGCTTGACGCACGGCGCGGAGCACTTGCCGATGTAACCGAGCAAGCAGGGCCGGCCGATCTGGCCTGACCGCTTGAACACCCCCGCCGAGCAGGTACGCACCGGGAACACCCGGAGCAGCGTGTCCACCGTGTCACGGATGGCCCAGGCGTGGCTGTACGGGCCGAAGTACCTGGTGCCCTTGCGCTTGGCGCCCCGCATGACCTGGACCCGCGGGTACTCCTCGCCCATGGTGACGGCCAGGTAGGGGTAGCTCTTGTCGTCCCGGTACTTGATGTTGAACCTGGGGTCGAACTCCTTGATCCAGGAGTACTCCAGCTGCAGCGCCTCGACCTCGGTACCGACGACGGTCCACTCGACGCCCGCGGCGGTCTGGAGCATCATCTGGGTCCGCGGGTGCAGGCTGGCGAAGTCGGCGAAGTACTGATTGAGCCGCTGCCGGAGCGACTTGGCCTTGCCGACGTAGATCACCCGGCCGCGCTGGTCACGGAACCGGTAAACCCCAGGGGATTCGGGAATCTCGCCCGGCGCCGGCCGGAAGGTTACGGGTCCGTGCGGATCTGCCACGAAGCAACTTTACGCTCCCGCGAGGGGCCTCTGGCCGGCCACGATGGCCTTAATGAGTACCTTCTTCGCGGCGGCCGGACGGCTGGCCGTCCGCTTCCGCTGGGCGATCGTGCTGGCCTGGGTGGCCGGCACGGCCGCGGCCATGGTGCTGCTGCCGTCGCTGTCCAGCGTGACGCAGAGCGACAACACCTCGTTCCTGCCGGCCAGCGCGCCCAGCCAGCAGGCCGCCCAGCTGGCCTCGCCGCTGCAAGGGGCCACACTGACCGCGGTCACGGTGATCGCCGCCCAGTCCGGGACGCCGACCGGGGGGACGCCGACCGGCGGGACGCCGACCGGCGGGGCGCTGACCGGCGCGGACCAGTCCTTCGTGGTGCGGCTCGAGAGCTCGCTGGTCCGGATCCCCCGCGTCGTCGCGGTGCGGGACGCCGGCCAGTCGGCCGACGGGCAGGCCGAGCAGGTCACGGTGCTGGCCGCGCTGGCCCAGTCGGGCGGGCTCGCAGCATCCCAGCAGGCCACCCTCGTCGGCGAGGTGCGCGACGCGATCCGCGCGGCCGGGCCGCCGGCCGGGCTCGCGGTGCACACGGCGGGCACGGTGGCCACCCGGGTGGACACCAACGCGACCTCCGGCAAGACCGGCGGTCAGGTCCAGTGGTTTTCCATCGTCTTCGTGATCGCGCTGCTGATGGCGGTGTTCCGGTCCGCGCTGGCACCGCTGATCGCCGTACTGCCCGCGGTGGTGGTGGTGCTGGCCGCCGAGCGGCTCACCGCCGAGGCCGCGGTGCACGGCCTGGGCGTGTCGCAGATCGCCGCGCTGCTGCTGATCGTGCTGGTGCTCGGGGCGGGCACGGACTACGCCCTGTTCCTGATGTTCCGGGTGCGGGAGGAGATGCGGGAAGGTCTGCCTGCGGGGGGGTCTGGGGGGGTCGTCCCCCCGAGGCAACGCTGCCACGACGCGATCGTGCACTCGGTGGCGCGGGTCGGCGAGACGATCACGTTCTCCGCGGGCGTCCTCATCGCCGCGCTGCTGTCGCTGGCCACGGCCACCTTCAGCCTGTACGCCGGGCTGGCGGCGCCGCTGGCGATCGCGATCGGGCTGATGCTCGTGGCCGGCCTCACCCTGCTGCCGGCGCTCCTCGCCATCTGCGGCCCGGTGGCGTTCTGGCCCTCCTCGGTCCGGCCGGGCGCCGGACGGCCCGGGTGGTGGGGACCGGCCTGCTCGCGGATCGTGCGGCGGCCGCTGGCCACGCTGGTCATCGGCCTGGTCCTGTTCTCCGCGCTCGCCGTGGCCTCGGCGGGCTACCTGGCCGCTGGGTTCGGTGGCGCGGTGACCGGTCCGCCGGGCAGCGATTCCGGAGCGGGCGACAGGCTGCTCATCAGGCACTTCCCGCGGACGGCGGCCAACCCGACGGTCGTCGTGCTGCGCCTGCGCCAGCCCGCCTGGGCCGCCGCGGGCGCGGTGGCCGCCGCGGAGCGGCAGCTGGCCGCCGACCCCGTATTCACCTCGGTGTCCGGGCCGCTGAACGCCAACGGGACGGCGCTGACCGCGGCCCAGTACACCGCGCTGTATGCCGCCTACGGATCGCCGCGGGCTACCCGGGCCTCGGCCCCGGCGCAGGTCGCGCCCGGGAAGCTGGCCGCGTACCGGTCCTACCGGGCCAGCGGCTCCTACGTGAGCGCCGACGGGCTCACGATCTCGTTCGCCACGTCGCTCGCGGCGGGCAACGCGACCACCACCGCAGCGGCACAGGCGGTGCCCGCCGTCCGGGCCGCGGCCGCCCGCGCGGCCCGGACGGCCGGCGCCGCGGCCGCCGGGGTGACTGGCCAGGCGGCGTTCACCTACGATGTCGCCCAGTTGTCCAACGGCGACCTGTGGACGGTCATCCCGATCGCCGTCGCCGTCATCGCGGTGCTGCTCGCGCTGGTGATGCGCTCGCTGATCGCGCCGCTCTACCTGATCGCGTCGGTGGTGCTCTCCTACTTCGCCGCCCTCGGCCTGACCGTGCTGGTGTTCGTCGAGGCCGCGGGCCAGCCCGGGCTGACGTTCATCCTGCCGTTCCTGCTGTTCGTGTTCCTGCTGGCGCTGGGCGAGGACTACAACATCCTGGTCATGACGCGGATCAGGGAAGAGGCCCGGCAGCTGCCGCTGCGTGAGGCCGTGGGCCGGGCACTCAGCGTCACCGGGACGACGGTGACCTCGGCCGGGCTGGTGCTGGCCGGGACGTTCGGGGTGCTGGCGATCGTGGGGTCTGGCAGCGCCGGGGCGCAGAACGTCCGGACGATCGTGAACGTCGGCGTCGGCCTCGCGCTCGGCGTGCTGATGGACACGTTCCTGGTCAGGACGCTGCTGGTGCCGTCGGCGGTGGTGCTGATCGGCCGGTGGAACTGGTGGCCGTCCGCCCTGAGCCGGGCGCGGCCCGCCGCCACGCCGGCCGCCCCGCCGGACTCCGGCCCCGGCGCCGTCTTTACAACAGTCGAGTTATTACTTAAGCTGCCGACTTAAGGGCTGCGAGGCCACGGGGGCCGGGGGCCCGCCGAGCTGACGAGGGGACACGCATGAGCGCGCCGGACATCGCCGCGGAACGCCTGGGCGCCGACTACTTCCAGGACCCGTACTCCGTGCACGCCCGGTTGCGGGCCCAGCGCCCGGTCACGCCGGTGATCATGCCCGGCGGGGCGACCGTGTGGCTGGTCACCGGGTACGCCGAGGGCCGGGCCGCGCTGGCCGACCCGCGGCTGAGCAAGCGCATGCCGGGCTGGCACCCGGAGCCCGACTCCATCTTCGCCACGATGGACCTGCACATGCTCAACAGCGACCCGCCGGACCACGGCCGGCTCCGCCGGCTGGTGAACAAGGCCTTCACCGCGCGCCAGGTCGAGCGGCTCAGGCCGCGGATCACCGCGATCACCGCGGGGCTGCTCGACGACATGGCGGGCCAGCCCGAGGTGGACCTGCTCGCGTCGTTCGCGTTCCCGCTGCCGATCACGGTGATCTGCGAGCTGCTCGGCGTGCCGGCCGGCGACAGGGACGACTTCCGTACCTGGTCAGCC
>Ga0070717_10003057_pt1 | contig 11940 bp, 7 predicted proteins | sample LARL113metaG_FD_71366 | JGI IMG/M metagenome (GOLD analysis project Ga0070717, IMG submission 71366) | Corn, switchgrass and miscanthus rhizosphere microbial communities from Kellogg Biological Station, Michigan, USA - LAR L11-3 metaG | ecosystem: Host-associated > Plants > Roots > Rhizosphere ...
AGCCATCCAGCTCCTTTGCTGCCGCATTTGAAGTCTTTGCCCCTGCGGCCAAAAATGGCGCTGGCCACCGGCTATGTCCCGCCCGCGGACGGGCCAGCTCCCACCGGGGCAAAGCCGGCTACGCCCGCCGCTACCGCTTTGCGCACGCCGGGTCAATCGAAACCCGCATTCACGGGCAAGCCGGCCGCGCGTCTCACGCAACCCAAACAACCCAATCCATTCGCTAAGCCGGTACAGGCCACCACCGCGAAGGCCTCCGAACCGCGAACCGCAGCGTCTCCCAAGGCGGTGGCTCCTCAAGCGGGCGTACCAAAGCAACAAGCCAAGGTGGCGGCTTCACAGTCCACCCCGGTCCAAGAAGCCAATACCGCTCGGGCTAATGTTTCAGAAGCCACTCCCAAAGCCTCACCCACGGAGAAAGAGCTGGCGTCGAAACCAGCGCCGGCGGCGGATGCACAAAAGCCGGCCGCTGCTGCAGGAAAGCCGGCGGCGAATAGAGCAAAGCCTACAGCGGACGAAACGAAGAAAGACATTGTGCCCAGCTTTGGCATTGCTCAAAACGCCAACACCTCTTGGCTCAGTTCGCTCACGGTGAAGCTTGGGCTGGCCGCCGCCATCCTGGTGATCGCTTGCTTTTATTTCCTGGGTTGGGGAGGCGGCAAGTCGAGCAAACCGGACGGTTCAAATCCGGCGGGGTCCACCGATGGCTCTGGTCCCAGCATTATCATGGGCGAAGGCGGATGGGTGGAAGGGTGGGCCGGAGATCCAACTGGTCTGCACGCCGGACGACAGATCACAATTTACAGGCCGTCGCTGAAGCTCTCCGACTACCGGCTGGAGTTCCAGGGAACCGTCGATGCCAAGAGCCTGGGATGGGTTTTCCGTGCTTCGGACCCGGATAACTACTACGCCATGAAGCTAGCGGTTTCTTCCGGATTGTCTTCTAAGGTGGCGCTGTACAAGTATCTTGTGGCCAATGGAAGGCAGACCCAAGTGGGGCGCGTGCCGATTGCCTTGGCGGTACAGCCGGATACCGTTTTCGCGGTGCGGGTAGACGTTCGCGGCCCCCAATTCACTACGTACATCCAGGGACAACAGGTGGACAGCTGGACCGACGATCAACTGAAGATCGGAGGCGCGGGCTTCCTGAACGAACGCGAAGAGCGAGGAAAAGTGAAATCGGTGTCGATCCGTTACCTAAGCGGCGCAGCTAAATAAGACGGGCGGGCTAAGAGAAGAAGGGTTCAAATGGAACAGACGAACGATCAGTGGCTATGGTTTGTGGACAGCGAGTTGGTGGAGGCTCTGGCGCGCACCGATGTTCTGGATGCCGGCAGCGAGAAGCGGCCCGTGCAGTCCTCCACGCTCGCCAAGGTGCTGGCTCTCAACATGGACGGGAAGACCGAGCAGGCGCTGCGCGAAATCCGCGAGGCAATCGACGGCGGCGAGAACCTGCCCGAATTAGCCTGGACCAAGGCGCACCTCGAGTTTCAACTCGGCCACTTCGAGAACGCCCTGGAAGACTATCAGAAGGTGCTCGAAACGCAGCCCAACCACAAGGCTGCAACCTATAACGCGGCGCTCTGCCTTGAAAAATTGAAACGCCACGAAGAGGCTGTGTCCGCATTCCGCAAAGCGGCTGAACTCGATCCCAAACTCGCCGCAGCGATACTCGGTCGGGGAGTCTCTGAGCTGCATTGCAATCGGCCGGAAAATGCGCTACCTGCCTTTGAAGAATGCCTGACGGCGCAGCCCGACAACAACGCTGCACTATACGGCAAAGCGGTCACGCTGCATCTTCTCGGGCGAACCGAGGATGCGATGGAATTTTATAGTAGGCTCCTGCCAAACAACTCCACCGACGCCGAACTGGTCACCAACATGATCCGGCTCGCGATTGCGCGCGAGGATTACGACAAGGCGCGCGAATATTCCGAGAAGTTGCTCCGCTTGCGTCCCAATGCTCAAGCCGGACTTGCGGGAATGATCGCGGCCGCGATGGCGCGTGGCGACTATCGGTCCGCGGCCCAGCTTGGCGCTCAACTGGTAAAGACCGCCTCCAGTTCGTTTGAAGCCTGGTTCAATCTTGGCGTGGCGTACCAAAAGACCAATCGTTTGGAACAGGCGGGGCAAGCTTACGCCGAAGCATTAAAACTCAAGCCGGACAGCGCGTTAGCCTACGCTAACCTGGGCGCAACTCTGCAGGAGCGCGGCGATCAGCCCGAAGCGCGCAAAGCGTTCGAGCGCGCGCTCCAGCTGGCGCCTGAGAATCCCGCGGTGTTATGGAACCTCGCCATCGTGCAAGACCGTCTTGGCAATCCGTCGGAATCCGAAAAGTGCATCGAGAAACTGGTGGAAGTAGATCCGGAGCGCGAGGAAGCATGGTACCGCATCGGGTATCTGCGCTTGCTGCGGGGGGACTCGGCGGGCAGCATCGAGCCGTTTCGCGTCTGCGTTAGCAAGCGGTCCGATTGGCTGGAGGCGCTCATGAATCTGGGCGTCGCTCAGCGGCGTTTGGGAGATATCGAGTCAGCGAAAGGCTCTTTCACGCAGGCTGCGACGCGCCATCCGCACTCCACCGACGCACTGCGCGCGCTGGCCGCGGTCGCTGTCGATCAGGGCGACTACGTGCTTGCGCTCGACATTGAGGCAAGGCTGGAACAGCTTGGTGAACGCATTCCGGAGCTGAACTACAATATCGGTGTTCTGCTGCAGCAGTCCAACTTGCAGGAAGACGCCGTCCGCTCCTACCGCCGCGCTACGGAAGAGAAACCGGATTTCGCCGAGGCACTGCTTAACCTGGGCCATGCCCTGCAAACTCTCGGGCAGGAAGAAGAAGCTCGCGGCTGTTGGCAACAGGCGGTGCAGGCCAAACCGGAGTTCGCGGAAAAGTACTTCTGAAAGAGCTGGGAATACCTGGCATACGAGGGAGACAAGGAACCCACCACTCAGCAACATCCCGCGTATTCCATGTATTCCTTGTATTTTCGGGCGCGGTTCAGTTCCGTTACTTGCTATCCAGCCACTTCACACTCACCGGCTCCTGACCCTCGCACTGCATCGTATCCGTAACGCCCGACACCAACAGCGCACAGGCGTTGGACTTCGCGCTCCGCAACGCATGATCCTGCGTGTCGGCCGATGCCGTCCGGCATTGATTCCCGCCACGGAACGCCACGCACACCTCCACACGATACTTCGCGATGTGCATGCTCGAATAGACTAGGAACGCTATCACCACAAGTACAAAAACAATTCCTATGGTTACGGTTTTGTTCATGCGACTTATGCTTCCGCGAAGAAGTTGCCCATGCTGCGGAACTTGTTATAGCGTTCGTCGATCAGCGCCTCGCGCGAAAGCGGCGTTAATTCCGCCAGCGCCTTCTGGACGGCTTCCTTTACGAACTCTGCGGCTTTACCAGGGTCGGTGTGTGCGCCCTCGGCTGGCTCCTTTATCATTCCGTCAATCAAACCCAGTCCCATCAAATCCGCTGCTGTCAGCTTCAGGGCCTTAGCGGCATCGGCGGCGCGTCCCGAATCGCGGTAAATGATGGCGGCGCAGCTTTCCGGCGAGATCACGCTGTAGTAGGCGTTTTCCAGCATGTAGACGCGGTTGGCAATGCCCAGGCCCAGCGCCCCTCCGCTGCCGCCTTCCCCGATGACGACGGTGATCACCGGCACTCCCAAGCGTGACATCTCGCGCAAGTTATTCGCGATCGCCTCGGCCTGGCCACGTTCTTCGGCGTCGATGCCCGGGTATGCGCCCATGGTGTCCAGGAACGTCACAATCGGCCGCTGGAATTTGTCGGCCATTCGCATCAGCCGCATTGCCTTGCGATAGCCTTCCGGCTTCGGCATCCCAAAGTTGCGATGCAGTTTCTGCTTGGTGTCGCGGCCCTTTTCGTGCCCAATCACCATCACTGGCTGGGCATCGAGGAGCGCGAATCCGCCGATAATAGCCGCGTCATCGCCATAAAAACGATCGCCATGCAGCTCGGAGAATCCGGTAAAAATGCGGCTGATATAATCCGACGCATGCGGCCGTTTGGGATGTCGCGCAAGTTGCACGCGCTCCCAGGTCGGATTACTGACCGGACTGGCTGCGGTTGAGATTTCTGGTTCAGGTGTAGGGGGAGTTGGTTTCGCTGCCATGGGACGCCGGGCCTGAAACGAAGCCTAGTAACCAGAGTCAGCTGGCGAGAATCTCCATCGACTCCGGCCCACAGATTCGTTCCACTTCCGCCCAAAACTCTTTGTCCGGGCGGACCTTGGGGGCCACATCCAGAATAACGGAAAAATCGCGGGGTTTCTCTAACCGCAGCCGGACCTCGGTCTCACCGCGCTTCCGCGCGAAGAGTTGATTCAGCGCTTCGGCCTTGTCCACGCTCCCGCCCGCAGTTCCATTGACACCTACGCCCACTCGAATCGAAATCAAGGTCGGCAGGTTAACTCGCGCCACCTGCAGGGGGATAATATCCTGGACCGAGATCTTGGGCGGGCCGTTTTCCTCGGGCAGCACCAACCCACGCACCAGCACTGCTTGATCCTCCACCAAAGCCGTCAGCAGACGATCGTATTGGGTAGAGAATGCCATGGCTTCCACTCCGCCTTTGCGATCCTCCACGCGCATCGCCGCCCACAGCTTTCCTTCTTTGTTGCGCTTACGCTGTATGCCCGTCAGAATTCCGCACATGGCAACCTCGGCGCCGCGCTCCAGGCCTTCGAGAGTCTCCGTGTCGTGCGTCGATAGCTCCGCTACTTTGTCTTGAAACTCATCCAACGGATGGCCGGTGACGAAGATGCCGAGCACCTCTTTCTCGCCCGAGAGCTTCTGCTGGACGGTCCAGTCAGGCAGCGTGGGCAACGGGTGCTCCACATGTGCGGGCTCATTGTCGACCAAGCCGAACAATCCGGCTTGTCCGCACTGCCGGTCCTTCCACGCCCGCTGCCCGCTTTCCATCGCGTTGTCCATTGCTGCCGTCAACTGCGCGCGGTTCCCGCCTAAACTCGCGAGCGCGCCAGCTTTGATCAAGTTGTCAAGGATTCGCCGGTTCACGCTGGTCAAGTCTACGCGCTCGCAAAGGTCGTACAACGATTTGAACGGCCCGCCGCTCCCGCGCGCTTCGATGATGGCATCTGCCGCCGCGGCGCCCACGTTGCGGATCGCGCAAAGACCCATGCGAATGCCTTGGCCATCGGGCGAGAAATCCCGGCCACTCGAATTCACATCGGGAGGCAGCACCGGGATGCCCATCTCGCGGCACTCATTGATGTATTTCACCACCTTGTCGGTGTTGCCCATTTCTGACGTAAGCAGCGCCGACAAGAACTCCAGCGCGTAGTGCGCCTTCAAGTACGCCGTCACATACGCCAGGTACGCGTAGGCGGCCGAATGCGATTTATTGAAGCCGTACCCCGCAAACTGCTCCATCAGATCGAAGATTTTCTCGACCTTCTTCTGCGGAAGACCTTTCGCTTTGGCGCCCTGCAGGAAGCGCGCGCGCTGCGCCGCCATCTCCTCAGCTTTCTTTTTTCCCATGGCGCGGCGCAGAATATCGGCCTCGCCCAGCGAATACCCCGCCAGGCGATTGGAAATCTGCATGACCTGCTCTTGATAAACGATGACGCCGTAAGTCTCCTCCAGAAGCTCTTTCAGCTCTGGAAAATCGTACGTCACCTGCTTGCGGCCATGCTTGCGATCGATAAAATCGTCCACCATGCCGCCCTGAATCGGCCCCGGCCGATATAGCGCGTTCAACGCGCACAAATCTTCAATTCGCGTGGGTTGATATTTACGCAAAATGTCGCGCATCCCCGGGGATTCAAACTGGAACACGCCGCTAGTAAAGCCTTTGGAAAAAATCTGATACGTGGCCGCGTCATCCAGCGGAAGCTTTTCGGTATCGATCTTCTCGCCGCGATACCGCTCGATCAGCGCCACTGCATCTTGAATAATATCGAGCGTGGTCAGCCCGAGAAAATCCATTTTGAGAAGCGCCAGCTTCTCAAGGCCCACCATATCGTACTGCGTGACAATTTCGTCTTTGTTTGTCTTATATAGAGGGACCAGTTCCCGGAGCGGAACGGGCGAAATAACGACGCCAGCCGCGTGCATTCCGGCGTTGCGCGCCATCCCTTCCACCTTGCAAGCCACTTCCAACACTTCCTTCAGGCGCGGATCCTTGCGGGCAGCCTCCTCGATGGCCGGCTCCTGCTGCATCGCGTCCTTCAGCTTGATGTTCAGCGTAGTGGGAATGAGCTTGGTGATGCGATCCACATCCGCGAAGCCGATGTCCAGCACGCGTCCGACGTCCTTGATGGCCGTGCGCGCGCCCAGGGTCCCGAACGTTATGATCTGCGCTACTTGCTCGCGTCCATATTTCTCGGTGACGTATTGGATCACTTCGCCGCGCCGCCGCGTATGGAAGTCGATGTCGATATCCGGCATGCTGACGCGCTCCGGATTCAGGAAGCGCTCAAACAGGAGCCCATATTCCAGCGGATCGATGTCGGTGATCTCCATCGCGTAACTCACCAGGCTGCCCGCCGCCGATCCGCGCCCCGGCCCAACTGGAATTCCGCGCGATTTCGCAAACCGGATGAAGTCCCAGACGATCAGGAAGTAGCCGGAAAACTTCATCTGCTGAATCATCCGGATCTCGCGATCCAGACGCTCGGCATACTCGGCCAAATCGTGCTTCAGCCCGCCTTGCGCGCGCAAATCCTCAAGACGCCGACGCCGTTTTTCGAAGCCTTGCCGCGCTACGTACTCGAAATAGCTGTCGGTGGTGTGCTCGGCCGGAACATCGAACTTCGGAAACGGCTCCTTGACTTTTTCCAGGCTTACCTGGCATCGCTGCGCGATGTCCCACGTCCGATCCAGCGCTTCTTCCACTTCGCCGAACATCGCTAGCATTTCGTCGCGCGTCTTGACATAGAACTCCGGATGCGTGAACCGCATGCGCTGCGGATCGCTCATCGTTTTGCCGGTTTGGATGCAGAGCAAAATCTCGTGCGCTCGCGCGTCGCCCTTGCGCATGTAATGGGAATCGTTGGTCGCCACCAAAGGAATGCGCGTCTCCTGCGAGAGCCGCAGCAGCTCCGGAATCACGACCTTGTCTTGATCCAGACCGTGATCCTGAATCTCGAGAAAGAAACTGTCTTTGCCGAACATGTCGGCATAGCCGTAGGCCAAGCGCTTGGCTTCTTCGTAGCGATTGGCCATGATCGTTTCATTGATCTCGCCTCGCAAACAGGCCGACATCGCGATGAGGCCCTTTGAATGCTGCGCAAGAAGATCTTTGTCGATCCTCGGCTTATAGTAAAAGCCCTCGAGAAACGCTGTGGACACCAGCTTCAGCAGATTGCGATAGCCATCCTGGTTCTCGCACAGCAGCACCAGGTGGTTATAGCGATCGGTTTCGCTGCGGCTTGCTAAGCCCTGCTGCGATACATACACCTCGCATCCGATCACCGGATGCACGCCCTTCTCTTTGGCTTTGTTGTAAAACTCGACCGCGCCAAAAAGATTGCCGTGGTCTGTCATCGCGACAGATGGCATCTTTTGCTCCACCACCAGATCCATCAACTGTCCGATCTCGCAAGCGCCATCGAGCAGCGAGTAGTCAGTGTGGCAATGTAAATGAACGAAAGGCCGTACGGAACTCATTCCGATCCTTGCAGGGGGAGGGGTAACTCCATTGTACTTCTTAGTTCGATTTCGCGCGAGGTTTCTCCTGTGGCACGCAGGCGAATCTCGATGCGCTCCTCGGGCATCAGCTCCGGAAACCGCTCGCCCCATTCGATCAGCGCCACCGCACGCCGGTCGAAAATTTCTTCGAGGCCGAGCGCGGCTACCTGCGCGGCTGTGTCGAGCCGGTACAGATCGATGTGATACACGCTCGGGCTATATTCATGAATCAGCGTGAACGTGGGGCTCGATACATCATCAGGCAGTGCCGCGCCGAGCCCGTTTACGATGCCTTTGGCGAGCGTCGTTTTTCCGGCGCCCAGTTGGCCGATCAACAATACAACGGCTTTCGGCGGCAGTTCCGTCGCCAGCTTCTCGCCTAACGCGATGGTCTCTTCTTCAGTCTCCGTGTGATAGGTCCGCGATTTCACGCATCGCCTCAGGCAGGAACTCCAACAGGTCGGTGGCCATGAAGGATTGTTCGCCAAGCGCCTCCGCGCCCAGTTCGCCCGCGCGGCCATGCAAGTACACCGCGGCGAGCAGCGCGTCCTCTAGTTGATCCGGGAACTGCGCCACCAGTCCCGCGATCATTCCAGTGAGAACATCCCCCGTGCCTCCCGTCGCCATGGCGGGCGAACCGGTGGGATTGATCCACACGCGACCATCGGGCATTGCGATCAAGCTGCGGTTCCCCTTCAGCACCAGATGAACGCCGTGCTCGGTGGCAAACGCGCGCGCGGTTCCAATGCGATCCTTCTGAATCTCCGCTGTCGGCTTTCCAACCAAGCGCGACATTTCACCTGGATGCGGTGTGAAAATTCGAGGCCCTTCAAATCGGGAACGCTGTCCAGCCAGGGCATTTAATGCATCCGCATCTACCACCATCGGTGTCTTCGACTCCTGCACGAAGCGCCGAATGAATTGCACCGTCTCGGGATCGTGTCCCATGCCGGGACCGATCGCGATCACAGTTTTCTTATCCGTGATCGCCGCCAAAGCCGGATCGTCGGGCGCGCGCATCGCGATGGACCCGGCATCTGTTTCGGCAAGCGGCTCCATCATAATTTCCGGCGCATAAGTTGCAATTGCTGAAATGGCCGACGCCGCCGACGCAACTGTCGAAAGTCCCGCGCCGGCTCGCAACGCTGCGATCCCCGCCATAGCCGCGGCGCCCGTCTTTCCACGCCCTCCCGCGATCACCAGCACATGTCCGTACAGCCCCTTGTTCGAATCCGCCGCACGTGGCTGGAAGAGCGGCGCGAACATTGCGGGCTCGGACACCGAGAGCGAGATGGTTGCGTCGTCTTCATACAGCTCTGACGGAGTGCCGATTGGCGCGACGTGAAGCTTGCCCGCAACTTCGCAGGCTGGCGACAGCACCAGGCAAGGCTTCGGAGCGGTGAACGTCACGGTGTGTTTTGCGCGCACCACCTGACCAGGCACTTCGCCGGAATCGCTAGCCATGCCCGAGGGAACATCCACGGCGACCACTTCAGCCAACGGGAAAAAGCCATTGATCGCCTCGATCATCTCGGCCGACTTTCCCTTCGCCGCTCCCTCCACGCCGGTTCCGAGGACCGCATCCACCACCAGCGTAGCGGTCCGCATCTCCGGCGTTATCTCAAACGACACAGGGCATCCCACGGCGGCCAGCATCCGGTAATTCTCCAAAGCATCGCCGCGCATCTGATCGGGATCACCTGCCAGCACGACACGCAACCACAAAGGCTTCACGCGCGTATAAAGTTGCCGCGCTACCACTAATCCGTCGCCGCCATTGTTGCCCTTGCCGCACACCACTAGCACCCGATGTTCCGCGAGCGGCGCGTACTCGCGTTCCAGAAATTCCACGACGCGGTGCCCGGCATTCTCCATCAATATGATGTTCGGGATGCCAAGCTCGGCCGTGCGCCGGTCGACGTCGCGCATTTGCGCCGCGGTCAGAACCTTCACTTGCCCGTCCCCGCGTTCTTCCTGGAATCACGCAGCTCGGATGTATTACGCGCCGCCATAAGCTTCACGCGCGCACCTCGGCTAGCACCTGCTCTAGTTTACGCAAGCTCGCCAGTTCTCCCATTACGATCAGATAGTCGCCCGCTTGGATCTCCGTCTCCGCCGGTGGATTGAAGTGCATGCTTCCATCCGACTTTCGTATCGCCAGCACAATCGCGCCCAGCTCCTTGCGGATCTGCGTCTCAAGCAGCGACTTCGAAGCAAACTCGCTCGATGCCGGCACGCTAAACTGTTCGATCCCGACGTCCAGTCCCATGCCCTTGGTGGTGAAGTCGATGAACTGGAACACGTGCGGCTTCAGCATCACTTGCGCCATGCGATTGCCGGTCATATCGTAAGGCGCATACACATAATCGGCGCCCGCCTGCCGCATTTTCTTCTCGCTTTGCTCGGCATTGACGCGCGCGGAAACCTGTAGCGTGGGCTTCAATCCTTTAGCCGAAAGGATGACGAACAGGTTGTCGGCATCGCTCTGCAATGTCGCGATCAAACCCTTGGCTCGCATGATGCCGGCATGTTTTAACGTCTCGTCGTCCGTCGCATCGGCCAGTACGCCGAGCATGCCGTCCCGTATGGCCCACTCCACGCGCTCCTCGCTCTTGTCTACCACGAGAAATGGAACGCCCGCCCTCTGCAGCTCGTGAGCCGCGCCCCGGCCCACACGTCCGAAACCGCAGACGATGATATGGTCCTTCAACTTGTTAATCATTTTCCCGGTCCGCCGTTTCCCAAAATATTGTGTGAGTTCCAGCTCGATGATCACTTGCGTCATGCCGCCCACGGCAAGCAACATGATGGTTACGCCGAAGAATATCAGAAACGAATTGAAAACCCGCCCCGAAAAACTCAACGGATGAATTTCCTGGTAGCCGACGGTGCTGATCGTGATCAGCGTCATGTAGAACGCGTCGAAGAGCGGGTAATGCTCGATCCACATGAACCCCAGCGTCCCGCCAGTGACGATCAGCAGAACTCCGCTGCCCAGGACCACGATCCAGTTACGAAGGCGGCGCATGCTGTCGCTATTCTAGCCGTCCTTCACAACTTCCGCGCCAGCAGCACGGTCATGTCATCGGACAACTCTGGCACACCCGTCCATTGCCGCACCGATTCCATGAGGCTCTCGATGATCTGTACCTCATCGCGGTCCGCATTCTTCGCCACCAACGCAATCAGCCGCTCCTCGCCGAACATTTCGCCGTATTCGTTCTCCGGCTCCGTAATGCCGTCGGTGTAGCATACCAGCAAGTCGCCAGCGCGCAGCTCCAGCTTGCTTTCCTCGTACTTCGAGAAAGGAAATGCGCCGACAACGGTTCCATTGACATCCAACAGAGTGGGGGCGCCATTGCGGAAGAGCACCGGCTGCAAGTGGCCCGCATTGGTGTAGGTGAGCAGGCCCGTGTCTTGATCGTAAATCGCGAAGAAGAAGGTTGCGTACTTTTCCGGCGATGTGGTGGCGTGCAATTGCTGATTGAGCTCCGAAACCATCCGAGCGGTTGAAAACCGCAGGCCATTCATCGATGCCGCTCCATCCGCCGAAGCCCGCAGTTCCATGCGCATGGCCGCCTGAATGCTCGCCATGAGCAGCGCGGCCGAAATTCCCTTTCCCGCTACGTCGCCGATCGCGATCGCCAGTTTTCCATCCACCAACTGGTAGTCGTAGTAGTCCCCGGACACCATGCGCGCCGGGTCGCACCTCCCGAGTACGCGCAGACTCTCGAACACAGGTGGGGTTTTCGGGTAAAGCTGGTCCTGCACTCCCCGCGCGATTTCGATTTCGGCCTGCATGCGTTCCTTCTCTTTCGCCACCGCGAGCAGACGCTCCAGATTCTGCGTCATGGTGTTGAACGAACTGCTGAGCTCGGCGAGCTGGTCGCTCCCCGTCACTTGAATCAAATGCGAAAAGTTGCCGTGCATTACACGCTGCGTTCCCTCATACAACGAATGCACCGCGCCTGTGATGCTCCGCGACATTGAGATCCCGACTCCGAGGCCGGCGATGCCAACAATCAGGAACGCCACGGCCACGACATAAAACACGCCCAGAACAAAGCCTCCTAGTTCGTCGCTGCTCTGGCCGAGAAGCGTGGAGAGAATCGAAGACAATCGTGTGTAACCCACCAATAGCGCGGATTCAGTGCTCTCCGGATGCGACCAATCCACAGCCCGAATGACGGATCCCCACCGCACGCCCACATCGAAGCGATTCACGGGCGGAGGGAGGGCCGCCTGAGGAG
>Ga0070717_10003058_pt1 | contig 11940 bp, 8 predicted proteins | sample LARL113metaG_FD_71366 | JGI IMG/M metagenome (GOLD analysis project Ga0070717, IMG submission 71366) | Corn, switchgrass and miscanthus rhizosphere microbial communities from Kellogg Biological Station, Michigan, USA - LAR L11-3 metaG | ecosystem: Host-associated > Plants > Roots > Rhizosphere ...
CGAAGACGCCAAAGCCGAACTGACACGCCGAGGGGTCGTCTTGCAGGGCGAATTCGAGACCGACGAGGTCCGCTCGATCTTCACGGCGCCGGAGACGACGTTCGGGGTGACCCTGCATCTTATGGAGTACAAGGCCGCGGGACGGGCGCGTGAGCGCCGAGGGGTCTAACGCCGGCGGGCGTCGACCTCACGGACAGACGATCCTGCGCGGCCGCTACGACGGCGAGTTTTGACAGGACTAACCTGCCAGGAGGTCGGCAAAGTCGTACTGGGCTGAGGACTGGCGACACGCCGGTGTGAGCGGGTAGTGGTACAGGCATGGCCCAGGAGTTGATCATGGCAATTCTCACGCCTGCCTGATCACTTCGAGGGACCAGCTGTCTTCCGACAAGATGGGTGAGACTCGGCATCTTCCGTGAGACGGGACATCGAACGCTGCGCCAAGCTGGGGTTCACCACCCGCTCGCGCTCATAACGATCTTTCGGTCGCCGGACCGGGCACTACGGCGACCGAGTTGGCAGGCGCACATAGGCGGATCTCGCACGCCGGCCGCAGCCAGCGATCCTAACGCAGCGTGACGGCCAATCCCGAGTGTGAGCGACCTGATCGCCGAGTCTGAACGGCCGACGGCCGGAGAACCGTGTCTCGCGGCTGAGTGCAGATCATCCATTCTGAGTGACGGTATTTGGCCGGGCGAGAATCCAACCCGGTAACTGCGTGGTACAAGTCAGCTAACGTCTTTCTTGCGACGCCATTCCTTGACGTGCTTACAGTCAGGGGCGAGGGAGTAGCGCCGGAGTTCAGTAGGGTTGAGAGGCCGGGTCATCACGCCAAAAGCCCTCTGGAGCAGCAACTCTGGCGCGATCTCGAACATTTGCGCAGAACTGCCGCTGGCGGTGGCGATCCGGGTCCCGTCGGGGCTGAACACCACCGAAGTCAGTTTGCCGTCATGGTTCAGCCGCGTCAGTTCCTCCCCGGTGGCCGCGTCGAAAATCCGGGCCAAGCCCTTGAGCTTCAGGTAGCTGCTGCTGGCGGTGGCGATCCGGGAACCGTCCCGGCTGAACACCACCACATTCACTGCGTCCTCGTGATCGGCCTGGATCAGCTCAGCCGCAGTGGCAGCGTCGAACACCCGAGCCGAGCCGCTGCTGTTCTGTCTGCCGCTGGCGGTGGCGATCCGAGTTCCGTCCGGGCTGAACGCCACCACATTTACCGGGTAGTCGTGATCCAGCCGCGTTAGCTCGGTCCACGTAGCCGCGTCGAACACCCGAGCCGAGCCACTGCTGTACTCTCCGCCGCCGCCGGTGGCGATCCGGGTCCCGTCCGGGCTGAACGCCACCGCATTTACCCGGTAGTCGGGGTGACCCGCGTAGTCGGGGTCCAGCCGGGCCAGTTGCTCCCCGGTGGCTATGTCGATCACTCGTGCTGAACCGTCTCTGCCGCCAGTGATGATCCGGGTCCCGTCCGGGCTGAACGCCACCGCATTCACCCCGCGATCGTGGTGAATCAGGACCAGTTCAGCCTCGGTGGCTAGATCGATCACCAGCGCCGACTCGCCGGCGCCGACGGTGGCGATCCGGGAACCGTCCGGGCTGAACACCACCACATGCACTGCGGCGCCGTAATCGAAGCGCATCTGCTGGTTTCCGCTAACCGCATCAAATACCTGCACTGATCCTGAGCCCCAGCCCTTGAATCCCCAGCGGCCGCTGGCGGTGGCGATCCGGCTCCCGTCCGGGCTGAACGCCATGGCATTCAGCTCATTGTTGCTGTCGAGCCGGACCACCTGCGCTTCTGTAACTGCATCAAACACCCGCACCGAGCCGTCCCGACTGGCAGAGGCGATCCGGGAGCCGTCCGGGCTGAACGCAACCATTTTGACAAAGCCGTCATCGTTCAGCCGGTCCGACCTATGGTCGACGACCGCATCGAACACCCGCACCGAGCCGTCGCCGCTGGCGGTGGCGATCCAGGAGCCGTCCGGGCTGAACACCAGCTCGTTCACCTCGCGGTCGTGGTCAAGCCGGGCAAGTTCGACCCCAGTGGAGACGGTGCACAGCTGCGCAGAGCCCGGGCCACTGTATCGATTGCTGCCGTCGACGGTGGCGATCCGGGTGCCGTCCGGGCTGAACTCTACCCCGCGCATGCCGTTGTCATGATCCAGGCGGGCCAGCTCAGCCCCGCTAGCTGCATCGAACCACCGTGCCGAGCCGCCGGCTCCGGCGTTGCCGCATGTGGTGGCGATCTCGGCGCCGTCGGGGCTGTACACCAGCGCGTTCACCCCGCGGTTGTGGTTGAGCCGAACGAGTTCCTTTCCGCTGGCCCCATCGAACACCCGCGCCGTCCGTGCAGCGCAGCCGACGCCCTTATCGACGACCTGTTCCTCACGGTGACGGCAGGTCGTGGCGATCTGGGCACCGTCCGGGCTGAACACCGCTGAACACACCGCATCGTGGTGGTCCAGATCGTCGTGCTCCAACTGGGCCCGCTGCTCCCCGGTAGCCAGATCGAACACCCGCACCCGGTCAATGCCGATGGTGGCGATCCGGCTACCATCCGGGCTGAACACCGCCGCGCTCACCGCCTGGTCGTGGTCCAGCCGGGGCAACTCCTCGCCGGTAGCCAGATCGAACACCCGCACCGACCGGTCGCCACTGGCGACGGCGATCCGGCTGCTATCCGGGCTGAACGCCACCGCCGACACCGTATCGTCCAGGCTCCCGGCCAGCTCCTCGCCGGTAGCCACGTTGAATACTTGCACTGAGCGCGCATCGCCGCCGGTAGGGGGCCTTTCGCCAAACTCATTGAATACCCGCACCCCAGGGTCGACGGAGATGGTGGCAATCCGGGAACCGTCCGGGCTGAACACCACCGCCGTTACCAAGTTCTCGCGGCCCGGCTGGGCCACCTGTTCGCCGGTCGCCGAATTGAACACGCGCACTGAGCGGTCGCCATGGCGCTTAGCGAAATCACCGTACTGGTCCATCTCCCAGGAGGCTTTGTGGCTGCAGACAGTGGCGACCCGGGAGCCGTCCGGGCTGAACGCCACGGCTATGATCGACCTTTCGTGGTCCAGTTGAGCCAGCGGCGCGCCGGTTGCCGCATCGAACACGCTCGCTGAACCCTGGCCCGGATCATGGCCGCAGCCGGTGGCGATCCGGGAACCGTCCGGGCTGAAAGCCACCGCATTCACCGGATGCTCGTGATCAATCCGTATGAGAGTTCTGGCATGCAAACGCAAGACTTGGCGCAGTGCCAGGTCGCCTTGCAGGTTCGGAAGGGTGAGAAGCGATTCTGCGGCCAACGCAAGCGCTATGACCATAGCTGGGCGGCCTGAACGAATGGCCAGTTCCGCATCGGCGGCCAAGCGAAGCGCCTCAGCCCGGCGTGCCGAGGCCTCGGCACGGTCACGAGCCTCGCGCAACTCCCGTAGCCTGGCTTCGGCTGCGGTTTCGCTGCTGTCGATGAACCTGCGAACATCATCCGGGACATCGCCGGGTCGGCTGCCGAGCCAACGTCGCGCTTCGGCGATCCGCGCTTCTGGCAGCGGATCTTTCTCTGCGGCCCGCTGCCGCACCCACGTGAGCCAGTCAAGGAAGACGATGTTCTCTGTGACCAGGTCCCGCAGCCGCTGCCAAGCCGTGATCAGGCTGTCGTGCGCGAGTTCGGCGTACGGCTCACCCTCGGCCGCATCCGTGCCCAGAACGACCAGCCGCGCACTGGCCAGAAGTCGGAGAACGTCCCATTCCGCGGCGGAAACCTCGGACTTAAGGACATGCCGGCGGGTAAGCAGGTCTGAGCTTCCGCCGGTGCGGACGAGCTTGAGCAGCACATGGTCGAGAACCTCGACCGCGATCCCTGCCAGCTGGACAGCTTTCTCCTCGGCGAACGCGTCCAGCGCCCCATAGACTCGGCCCATCTGGTGGTAGCCGGCAAATGTAAGTGTCCTGCCACGCTGTGTCTCCCACAGCTTCGTCAGCGTGAATTCCAGCAGCGGTAGCGACCCGTCGGCGGTATCGCTGAGAATCTGGTCGGCGAGGCCCGGTTCGAAGCCGACCCCGTGGGCGCTCGCCGGGCAGGTCACTGCTTGCCGCATCTGCCCGGCGGTGAGCGGCGACAACAGGTAGAGCCGCTCATTTAGCCGTGCGTGGAAGCCCGGGATGGACTGCAAGACGGGCAAGAAGTCCGCCCGCAAAGTCAACACCAGGCGCGTCGCGGCGTCGAGGGCGCCTGGCGGCGGTAGCAGGAGGTTCAGCAGATCCTGGTCGGGCGGTTCATCCGCCGCCAGTACCTCCTCGAACTGGTCGACCACCACGAGCAACGGCCGGTTCTGGCTGCGCAGGAACCGACCCAGCGGATCGAGCCCTTCCGCGCGCAGCCGGGCGACCTCACGCTGGGTATCCTCGAGCGTCACCACCCTGTCATCGCCTTGCCGGACGACCAGCAGGCCTTCGGCCAGTCGCAGCCAGGGATCTTGGCCCGGCCGCATCAGCGCCACCGACCACGGCTGCTCCCGCTGAAGCGCGGGAACCAGGCCTGCTTGCACTAGTGAGGACTTACCGACCCCCGACGGCCCCACGACGACGAGCACCGGCTGGGCGCGCACCCGCTCGGCTAGCGCCGCGATATCGGCGTCACGGCCAAAGAACACCGCGGCATGCTCGGCGGTGAACGGCTCCAACGCGCGATAAGGGTTCTCCGGCACCAGGAGGTAGTCGAAAGGCTCCTCCCATACCCGTCCCATACCCGCGCGATTGCGAGCGGCGGCAGCAAGGAGGCGTCACGTTCGGGTTCGTCGGCGAACGGCGCAGCCTGCAGCAACCCGACCACTTCTGCGGAGCTGTCATCCCAAACCGGAGAACCGCTGTATCCCGGCTGCGTCTTGACGGTCTGATCGTGGCGGCTCTCAACTTGCAGAAGCTGCCCTCCGACCTCCCCTTTAAGGTCGAGGTCGACCCACATTCCGCCGTCCCGCGGAGGTCTGCCGGGATACCCGAGTACCCGCAGCCGTGTCCCTGGTTCCGGTGCCGCTGCCGCGAACCGGGCCGGCCAGGCACCGACGGGCGCGACCTCGGTGAGCATCAGCCCGGCCACGTCACCGCCCTCGGCCCGGCTATGCGGCGGCATCCACTTCACGACCCGCGCCAGGCGCACAGGCGTCTCCGGCAGCAGCGGGAACTCCACCTGTACCAAATCCGACTCGCCCGGCTGTGCCTGCTCCCGCAGTCCGCGGCCCATTGCCGCATTCACGACATGTGCGCAGGTCACCAGCTGACTAGCGCCAACCAGGAGGCCCAGGCCGGCCGTGGGCCTGCCCGCGGCCCAACTGCGGAGCCGCACGATCGCGGTCTCATACGCGGCCATTCGCCTCACCCGCTGCCCGAGATTCCCGATCCCAGGTCATCGTGATCTTCAGGTTGACCTCTGCCGTCCCCTTCGCCAAGATGATTCCCGTCTCACCGCCCAGCTTCACCCCGAACTCCACCGTGAAGTGCTCCGGAGCGGACGCGACCAGCTTGTCCTTCACAGTCCGCAACACCGGCTCGAGTTGCTCCAGCGACGCTGACAACGATTGGGCCGCCTTGGCCGCGGCCTGACCAGGCGCCGGCGAAGCCAGCGTCAGGTCCCCTGGGATCTCATCCCGATCGGATTCCACCAGGACCACAGCCCCGCCTTCGACATCCTCAACCGGAACCTGCACCAGCATCGCCACGTTGCCCCCTCCTGATCCACTGGTTGTGGAAAGCGTGCACGAGCATCCAGCGCCCCTGAAGCGCCTTCGACCGCATCGGGACAATCCCAGTATGACTCCTCTCACTCAGCAAGTCGCCTATTGCTACTGCTGTCGTCATACCCGACCGATCACCATCCCTCGTTGGCAGTAAACCGAACGGCATCGACGCCAAGCTGGCGCGAGATGGCTCCGCGCTAGAAAGACGTTCTAATCGCCGCCACCGTTGATTACATCCAGGCCAAACACCAAGATATACAAGTACATAAGAATTCGTCAACTCAGGTTGACAGACTCCGATTGAATAACCGCTGAATGCGCAGATCAGTCAGTTCTGTCCGTGATTCAAGCTGCTTGGTGACCAGCATTTATCGCGCACTTAACGGCGGTTCGCGCTCCGGTCTGCTGTTGCGCTCGGTGACTGAATACGGCGGGCCCTGCCGCCTGGCAGCCGTGGCCGTCAGGCAGCAGAGTTCTCAGTCCACGTGGATTACCGGGCGGCACCGGCGAGGTAGGCGGCGACGATGTAGGTGGCGTGCCCGGTCCAGGCTGCCGCGGGCACGGTCATACCGCATCGTGGTCCGCGGATCCGCGTGGGATGCGGCCTCCTGCACATCCCGCAGCGGTACCCCGGCGTCCAGGGCGGCGGTGATGAACGCGTGCCGCAGCGTATGAGGCGTGACGGGCTTGGCGATCCCGGCACGGCGAGCTACCTGGCGGACGACCCGCCCGGCGCCATGCCGGTCCAGCCGCCGCCCGTCCCTGGCTAGGAAAACCGGGCCTTCGGTACGCTCGCCGATGGCCAGGTCGATCGCCCGGGCGGTCCGCGGCGCCAGCGGGACGGTCACCACCTTGCCGCCCTTACGGGTGACGGTGAGAGTCCGGTGGCCGCGCTCGAGGCCCAGGTGCTCGATGTCGGCGCTGGTAGCTTCCGATACCCGCAGCCCGTTCAGCGCCAGCAGCGAGATCAGCGCATGCACCGGTGGCGACCCGAGGCCGGCCGCGACGAGGAGCGCGCCGAGCTCGTTGCGGTCCAGCGCAGCCGCGTGAGACTCGTAGTCGACCCGCGGACGGCGGACGTGGGCGGCCGGCGAGCGGTCCAGGAGCTCTTCTTCGACGGCGTACTTGTAGAACCCGGCGATGGTGGACAGCCGCCGCGTGACGGTGGCCCGGGCCCGGCCCATCGCTTCCAGGTCCCGGGCAAAGCCTTCGATGTCCGCGCGGCGAACGGCGAACAGAGCCAGCGACCGGGCGCGGCACCAGCTGGTGAACTGGCGCAGGTCCAGCGCGTAGGCATCCCGGGTCAGACCGCGGTACCCGGCCAGAAACCCTGAGAGAGCAATTCGCTCGGCGTCGGTGAAGGCGGGCTGGATCGTGGCGAGTGCGGTGGATGGGGCGGCAGTGGTCATCGGGCACCTCCCGGGCAGGCTGAGACCCGGGAGGCTGGGCCAGCCCGGCCCCAGCGGTTAAGCGGAAACCCACCGTAGGCCGTCAGTGCCCGTCACGCTATGCCACCAATGGCAGAAAGCCAGAGCATATGAGGCCGTCCAGGAGACGCTCCAGACCGCCGATTATTTACGACCAACACGTGGGCCGGTACTCTCGTCATCTGCGCGCAGATATTCCAGTTCTGGCGCCTAGCCAATCAATGACGTATCGTCCGATTGCCGCCACCGTAGACTCCAGCCTGTCCACTTTCAATGAAGCGGATACAGGTTTTTCTTATCAGGTAAGAACGCAGTTAAACAGCTGGGCGTAGCGCGTATCGGGTGTGATCAAGGAGCCTCAATTCCGACCTGACGGGTCTTGGGTCGTGATCTGTACCAGGTCGGCTGCTCGCGGTTATGGTACGGGGGTGGAGGGGTCTGCGATTGGTGCGGTTGTGGCTGACATGCACGGTTTCCCGGCTGTGCTGACGAGTTTCGTTGGCCGGGAGCAGGCGGTACGCGATGTGGCGGGCCTGCTGGAGCGGTACCGGCTGGTCACGGTGACCGGACCGGGCGGGGTGGGCAAGACCCGGCTAGCCGCCGCGGTGGCCGGGCGGGTGGCGGGCCGGTTCGCGGACGGGGCCTGGCTGGCCGAACTGGCCCCCGTGCGGGACGCGGCCCGGGTCGCTCCGGCGGTGGCGGTGGCGCTGGGGGTGCGGGAGCAGCCGGGGGTGTCCGCGGCGATGGCGGCGGCGCGGGTGCTGGCCCGGCGGCAGTTGCTGGTGGTGCTGGATAACTGCGAGCACGTGATCGGCGCGGCGGCTGAGTTGTGCGCGGGGCTGCTGCAGGCGTGTGATGACGTGCGGGTGCTGGCGACCAGCCGGGAGCGGCTGCGGATCGCGGGTGAGGCGGCGTACCGGCTGGCGCAGCTGCCGGTGCCTGGACCGGATAGCGGTGGTGACGCCGCGGACATGGGGGCGGTAACTTTGTTCGCCGACCGGGCACGGGCGGCGGATGCGGGGTTCGCCCTGACGGATGAGAACCTCGCCGATGTGACGCGGCTGGTGGGGTGGCTGGATGGTATGCCGTTGGCAATCGAGCTGGCTGCGGCGCAGGTGGAGGCGCTGGGGGTGTCGCAGCTAGCGGGGTTGGACGGGCGGTTGGAGTTGCTGGCCGGCGGTAACCGGCTGGCGGCCGAGCGGCACCAGTCGCTAGCGGCCGCGGCGGAATGGAGCTACCAGCTGCTGGCTGAGGAAGAGCAGCGGTTGTTCCGCCGCCTGTCGGTGTTCCCGGCGCCGTTCACTCTGGAAGCCGCCCGGGTGGTCGCCGGCCCTGATGCGGAGCCGGCGGTGCTGCGGCTGGTGGAGTGCTCGCTGCTGGTGCCGCCGCGGCCCGGCCCGGATGGGCGGTCCCGGTACGGGATGCTGGAGACGCTGCGTGGTTACGGGGCTGGGCTGCTTGCCGAGGCCGGGAACAGGACCGGGCGCAGCTAGCGCTGGTCCGGTACGCGCTGGGTGTGGCCGAACAGGCTGGGGCAAGCCTGCGAGCCAGCACCGGGGAGGCTGCCGCAGCCCGGCGGCTAGATGCCGAGGACGCCACCATGACCTATGTGCTGGGCTGGTCGGCCGAGCATGACCTGGATACGGCGTTGCGGCTGATGGTTGCGCTGGGCTGGTGGTGGATGCTGCGCGGCCGGCTGGCCAGCCAGGAGCCGTTGCTGCGCGAATTGGCTGACCGCGCCGAGCCCGGCAGCCAGGGGTGGTGCGTGGCGCGGTTCTGGCTGTGCTGGGCCGCGGTGGATGCGGCTGACCTAGCCGGGGCGCTGCGGTGGTGTACTGCGGTCGTTGACATGACCGGAGGCCGGGAGCCGTCCCAGCCACTGGTCGACAGCCTCATCATGCAGTCGACGGTCTTGACTAATCTCGGCCGGGTCCCGGAGGCGGTTGCCGCTGGCCGCCGTGCCCTGGCCTTGGCCCAGCAGCTCGGCTACCAGTTCGGCCAGGCCAGTGCCATGACCTGCCTGTCCAGGGCCGCCAGTTGTTCCGGTGATCTGGATGAGGCAGTACTGCTAGCCCGGCAGGCCGGGCAGATCCCGGACATGCCCGCCAAGGCCGCCCGGGTACGCGGCTACGAGCTGGCCGCGGCACTGGCCGACTCCGGAAACCTGCCCGCCGCCGAGCAGGCCTGCGTCGCCACGCTGGCCCAGGCCCGGGATGCGGGCGACCTGGATAGCCTTAGCCAGTTGCTGGTAGTAATGGCGGATCTGGACCTGCAGGCCGGGCGTGCTGGCGAAGCTGCCGCCTGCCTGCGCGAGGCCGCCCAGATCGCACTGCAGGCAGGTGGGTCGTTCACGATGCTGGACATCCTGGACAGCTGCGGATTGCTGTGTGCCGCCACCGGGCGCCCTGCCGACGCCATCACGGCATGGGCGGCCAGCGAAACGCTCGGGCATCAAGGCGGCCTCGAGAGCACGGACACGGATCCGTACGCGCGCCGCCTCGAAAGATCTCGGCGCCGTACTTTGGAGGTGCTCGGCCCGGCCCACGCCAGCGCCGCCCAGCACCGTGGCGCGGAGATGAGCCTGGCTACCGCCAGCGAGTACGCGCTGATGCTGACCCTCACGGACCCGCCACAGCCGCCGACGGTTGGGCAGGGAAAGCTCAGCGCCCGGGAGCGGGAACTGGTCACCCTGGTCGCCCAAGGCCGCACCGACGCCCAGATCGCCAAGCAGCTCTACATCAGCATCCGCACCGTCCGCTCCCACCTGGACCGGATCCGGGACAAAACTAGCTGCCGTCGTCGCGCCGACCTGACCCGTCTGGCCCTGGCCGAAGGTCTAGTCTAGCCCGGCTGCCCCGGCCGAGCGCCTGTGGGTAGTCCTACCCCGGCCACCGCGGTGGCGTGAAAAGGGGTAACTCGGCCGCTGCCCCGCCCCCGGCCGGCTGGGAGAACCTGCCGGTGATGGCCGGAACTGCCGGCCGGATCCGAACAGGAGCCGATCATGTTCACCTACCTGTCCCGCCGGGGAGCCCGCCCGCGCATCACGACGCGGCTGCGCCGGATTACCGCGGCCCTGGCCGCCGTGACCGGCGGCCTGCTGGCCTGGGCCGGCGCCGTGCCGACCGCCTCGGCCGCAACCACCGTGATCCCGGACCCGGGCGGGGCGGGCGGCACAGTCCCCGCCACCGCGCCGGCCGCCCCGGTCCAGGTGATCGCGGCCGGCGGTATGCCCGGCTGGCAGATCACCCTCATCGCCTTGGCTGCCGCCCTGGTCGCGGCTACAGCTGCCGTGGTCCTGGACCGCACCCGGACCAGCCGCCGGTCCGCCTCCGCTACCGGATAACACCCCGCCGTCACGCCGGCGTGGCCCCGCCCGGACATGCAGGCGGGCCTGGGCCGAATGGTTGCGCCGGGATTATCCGGCGGCCCCGCCTGCAGGTCGCTGCGATCACGGCGCTTGGGGCGGCGGAAAGGGTTATCCGGCCTCTGCCCCCTGTCGGCGGGGCGAACGGCCGGACAGGCAGGAGAAGGCCATGTTTACCCACCCCGACCGGATCAGCCAACTCGCCCGTCAGCGCTACGCCACATGCTGGCAGAGGCCAGCCAGCAGGCGCTGCCCATCAGCACGGCCGCCGCTGATCGATGATCCCGCGCTGCTGTCAAGGGACACCCGCCGCCTGGCCACCGCGCTTGCCAGGGCCAGCGCCGCGGGCACAAAAGCGCCCGCCGCCAGCTAGTCCACCGGGCATACCAGCTCGGCGGACCCTTGCTGAAGACCCCCGTCCGGCCACGTCCACTGACGGCAGGGCGAGCCATCGCCCACCACCGGCGCTGACCCCAGACATGCGAGCGGGCCGGCGGCGGCAAACCCAGGCCCCGGCCAGAAGCGCAGCCGCTCGCGCACAGCCCGGCCATACCACCGGTAGCCCGAGCCTGCTCCCGCCGGCTCTCGGGCTGCGTACGTCCTGCCAGCCGCCGGGCGGGATTACCGCCCGACCATCGCATCAGGAGGCAGCAATGAAATCGGAGAACCCTACCCGCACCAGCGGCTTCGTCGTCACAGCCGATGAAGGGCAGCCGTTCTGGTTCCTCAACACCCTGACCATCACCAAGGTCGGCAGCGACCAGTGCGGCGGCCAAATGAGCATCGTCGATCACCGGGTACCACCCGGCTTCGCCCCGCCGCCACACCTCCACCACCACAGCGACGAAGCGCTGCTCATCCTGGACGGCCAGCTCGACGGGTTCTGCGGAGACCACTCATGGCGGGCCGGGCCCGGCTCGCTGGTATTCATGCCCCGCGCCATCCCGCACGGCTTCGCCGTCTCCGACGCCGGCCCGGGCAGGATCATCATCATGGCCTCCCCGGGCGGCTTCGACAAGTTCGTCGCGGCCGCAGGCGAACCGGCCCCGGAGCTGTGCCTGCCCGTACCTGTCCCTCCCGACCCCGCCCTCCTCACGCGGCTCGCCGCCGCCCACGGCATCCATATCCTGCCCGCGCCCGAACTGTAACGACCCACCGCAAGCGTCTGCGAGGCTGCCAGCAGTAGCCCTACACGCAGCACCACCAGACGCCTCTCAGCAGCGGACACCCGGTAACGGCCTATTGCATCATGGCAGTTACCGGGTGGCCCCAGAAACCCAGATCGGCGCCCCTCAGAGAAAGACGCTAAGGACAAGCGTCCGTGCAGGCGGGTGTGTGTGCGATAGCTGAGGTCAGCTGTGGCGAGGTATGGCGCGGCGCGGCCGGGGTCAGCCGGCGCGGCGAAGGACGGCCGCGC
>Ga0070717_10003059_pt1 | contig 11939 bp, 8 predicted proteins | sample LARL113metaG_FD_71366 | JGI IMG/M metagenome (GOLD analysis project Ga0070717, IMG submission 71366) | Corn, switchgrass and miscanthus rhizosphere microbial communities from Kellogg Biological Station, Michigan, USA - LAR L11-3 metaG | ecosystem: Host-associated > Plants > Roots > Rhizosphere ...
CTACGTCGGGGAGAACAATCCGGTTCGGATTGTCGACGCCTTCATTGACGAGTTGGATTTGGCGGTATTGGGTTTTGCAGGCGTCGTGCCGGAGGCGACCGGCCGTCGAGCCGGTCGATCGACCGGGCCATCACCACCCCGACGTCGAACTGGCGCCGCATTGCATCTCAGGAGCCGATCGAGGCATGTTGCGTCGGTGAGGGAAATACCAGCATGAACGATCCAGTGGACGTGGTGATCATCGGTGCCGGCGCATCGGGCGCAGCGGTAGCCTGGAGTCTCGCGGACACAAAGATGCACATCCTCTGCCTTGAGCAAGGCGGCTGGATGAAGCCCGAGACCTACCCCAGCACGGGCCGTGATTGGGAGGCGCGCGCTTTTGGCGACTATTCCCCCAGTCCCAATATCCGCGCGCGGCCCGAGGACTACCCGATCAACGATGACAACTCGCCGATCAAGGTGGTGAACTTCAACGGCGTTGGCGGCGGCACCGTGATGTACGCGGCGCATTTCCGGCGCCTACATCCGTCCGACTTCCGCGTCCGGAGCCTCGACGGCGTGGCGGACGACTGGCCGATCGATTACGACGCGCTGGCACCGTTCTTCGCGGAGAACGACCGGATGATGGGCGTCTCCGGACTTGCCGGCGATCCCGCCGTTCCGCCGAGTGACCCGCGGATGCCGCCACTGCCGCTCGGCCGATCCGGCACCCGGCTGGCGAAGGCGATGAACCGGCTTGGCTGGCACTGGTGGCCGTCCGACACGACGGTCGCGACGGTGGATTACGAGGGACGCTCGCGTTGCATCAATCTGGGCCATTGCACACCCGCCTGCGCGCAGGGGGCGAAAGCGAGCACGGACATCACTTACTGGCCTGCCGCGCGCCGCGCTGGCGTTGAACTGCGCACTCATTGTCGGGTACATGAGATCACGACCAACGAGCAGGGCATGGCCGCGGGCGTCGCGTATTACGACGCAGACGGAATCGAGCACTTTCAAGCCGCCGAGGTGGTTGTGCTCGCCTGCAACGGCGTGGGCACGCCGCGGCTGCTGCTGAATTCCGCCTCCTGGCGGTTCCCGAACGGGCTTGCCAATTCCAGCGGATTGGTGGGCAAGAATCTGATGTTCCATCCCTATGCTCAGGTCTATGGGTATGTCGACGAGACGACGGACAGTAACCGGGCGCCTCCGACCTGCCTTTGGAGCAAAGAGTTCTACGAGACGGACCCATCTCGTGGTTTTGTGCGCGGTTACACGTTTCAATTCGGCCGCGGCGTTGGGCCGGTTGCCGAGGCCGTCGCCAGCGAAGCGAAGGGCCTGCTGCCGTGGGGCGCGCGCCATCACGCCGCCTTCCGCCGCCTCAACGGTCATCGTCTAGGTCTGTCCGCAATCTGCGAGGACCTGCCGGAGGAACACAATTGTGTCACGCTCGACCCGGTGCTTAAGGACAGCCATGGGATCCCGGCGCCGCGCGGATCCACTACAGGATCGGCGAGAACACGGCGCGGATGATGGACCATGGCATCGCACGCGCGAAAGAGATCCTCGCCGCGGCGGAGGCGACCGACATCTGCGTCAACAGCCCCATTCTGTACGGCGGCTGGCACCTTCTAGGCACCGCCCGCATGGGCGCCGATCCCGCCCGCTCGGTCGTCAACGCGTGAGGGCGGTCGCACGATGTAAAAAACCTGTTCATCGTCGACGGCAGCCTGTTCGTTACTTCGGGCGGCGTAAACCCGACCTCCACCATCCAGGCCTTGGCCCTCTACATCGCAGATCAGATGAAACGACGCCTGGCCAACTTGTTCGATTAAGGCAAGTGATGTCCACGGACAACCCCCTCACCCCAGCCCAGAGTGACGATCTGCGCACCATCGCGGGCGTGATCATCCCGGCCAGTGCGGAATTCGATGTGCCGGGCGCCGATGATCCGGCGATCCAGGCCGACATCGTGGCGACCTTGGGCCGCGACGCGGGCCTCGTACGGGAGGCGCTGGAGGAGCTTGCACGCCTTGCCGGGTCGTCGCTGGCCAGTCTCGACCCGGCACGGCAGGAGGTGGTGGCCACCGAACTGCGCGCAAAGGGCGGGGCTGCTGTGGCGACGCTCACCCGCGTTGTCCTGCAATGTTACTATCGCGACGATCGCGTCGTCCGCTCTCTTGGACTGGAACCGCGGCCACCGTTTCCGAAGGGCCATGTATTGGAAGGAGGTGACTGGTCGCTCCTCGACCCCGTCCGGGCGCGGCCGCCGATGTGGCGCCGTGCGTAGCCTCCGCGGTAGCTCGGCGATCCGTCTCTGCCTACGGGGACGCCGCGGGTGCGCCGATGATTCGACGGGGTCGCGACCTGCCGTAGGATGTCCTGGGCCGCGAGCCGGTGTCACTCGTCGCTTGCTACCGGACGGGTGCGCCTGACTAAAACTTCGCGCACCGCGTCGGAGCGTACCACGATTGAGCAACCCTCCGCTGCCATAACGTGCGTATACAAGACAAACGCTCGTTAACGTTGCGCGAGGTCGATCGCGCTCACAGTGATCTGTACGCGATCGCCGACGATCTCGATTTTCATCAAAGACCAGCTCGCCCGGCTGCCGACACGGAAGGAGATGGTGCCAACCGCGCTGCTCGCGACACTCACCGGGGCTGGTCGTCCTCGCAGGCATCTAAGCGCTGTTCCGATGATGCTAATTTAACAAGATTACGTCGCTTGACCCTTGACCGCGGGAGAAAAAGCTCGCCCTTGTTGCGGAGTTTCTCTTGGTCGCTGCCCGTTCATTTACGCCAAGGCGCAAGGCGGCCGCGGCAGGTTACGGCTTCAGTGTGGAGCCGGCGCCCTGAAGGTTTGCGAGGTAACGGTCCACCGTTGCTGCCCATATCGCGGGATCGCCGCGGGAGAAGGTTAGATGCCCGTCATCACCGAACGTCGGCAGATCGACAAAGGGGACAGGCACGCGCGAACCGGCGCTATAGGCCTCTACCATTGCATGCGCGAGGCTCGGTTCAAAATAGTGGTCGTTCGCCGCGTATAGCCAGATCTGTGGCAAGAGGTTGCCCTCGCCAAGCCTGCCGACGGCGGCGATAAGGCGTTCGCGCCCGCTGCAGATCTCGCCGGGGCGGTTCGAGCCCGCGCCGCCGGCAAAATTGATGATGCCGATGACGCCCTCGGGCTTGTCGTAGGCGACACCCAGCGCGCCCAACCCGCCATAGGACTGCCCTACTACGATGACGCGATTGCGATCCATGAAGTGCTGATTGCGCAAATAGGCGACGACACCTTCCATCTCGGCAGCCGTTTTAAGCGCTGCGGCAAAGTAATCGCGATCGCCGCAGGGACCGACGGTGTCGCTGATCGAACCCTGCGAGAGGCCATAGCCGCGCCGCATCGGCACCGCCACTGCGAAACCGCGGCCGACAAACCAATGAGCAGCAGCGCCATAGCTAGGATGCATTGCTTGCGGGTCGGTACTGCCAGGCCGAGGCTTGCCGTGGTTGATCGTGACAAGCGGAAACGGGCCAGGGCCCGAGGGCCGATACACAGTGGTTTCCAGCAGCGATTGCTCGGCTCCGGTCTCGATCGGTATCCACCACAGCTGCTTGTTGTCGGGGCCGAGCGGCATATCGACCGGCCCGGGGTGGCGATCCAATGGTTGATTGCTGGTGCACGACGCCGCCAGCATCGCTAGAAATACCGTGATTAACGTGAGCTGCCTCCCGGCATGTCCAATCGGCAAACCCTTTCTCCCCAATTTCGGAGGCGCCGCCGCGGAGCGCATTTTTTCGCCATGCATCGGCCGCCCGTTATCCCCATTATGTGCGGATAGCGACCTGACAGATGAAGAAAAGCTCGCCCTCGCGGCTGAGCTAAAACCGATCGACGAAGACCCGCTACCCGCTGTCGCCCCGGACCCGCGCGCTGCGGGCCATTCCCGACAAGCTCGAGCCGCCGCCCGCCGTCACGGCCGAGCCGCTTCCGAGAGCAAAGCCGGGGGATCGGCCCCGTGCGGCGCTGGCCGCATGAAACGACGTCGACGAGGGTGACGTACAAGCATCGGCCATTCAGTGGTCTTACTTGAGCTTCAAGGGAGCCGGTGTCCCGGTTATAATAACAGAAACGCCGATCACGGTGAGTCTTTGACAAAATTAGAAGATCGTGATGACGCTCAGAGGTATCGCACCAGTTGTGGAGACAGGAATGCTGGCGAGGGGATCCAATCCCTTCCCTTCACCAAAGAGTTATGTTCCGCGCAGTGCGGGATACGGACCAGCGGTCACTCGTCAACCGCCGGGGCGCAAGAGGCCGCCGACGTGACTGGTCAGGATGCGGTGGGTGCTGCGTTTCACGCCTGGGTTGTTGGATCAAGCTCGATTGAAGACAAGTTGCATGATCAAACGGCCCGTGCAAGCCTTCCTATTCGGCTCGCCCACGAGGCGGAATCTCGGGTGTGAGAGGGGAGGAACGGAGCTATGAGAACGAGAAAATCATCCTTTTGGACGGCGGCAGCCATCGCCATCGCTGCGCTTCTCGTCGGCGTTCCGTCGCAGCTCAATGCGCAGCAGAAAACAGATCCGGGAACCCGAATTGGCAACAACGACCTCGGCGGCATTGTCACGAGCGCTAACGGGCCGGAAGCGGGCGTCTGGGTGATTGCGGAAACCACCGATCTGCCGACCAAATTCGCCAAGATTGTCGTCACCGACGACCAAGGGCGCTTTGTCTTACCCGATCTCCCTAACGCCAACTACAACGTCTGGGTACGCGGTTACGGGCTCGTAGATTCGCCGAAGATAGCGACGGCCCCCGGCAAGCTCCTCGACTTGACTGCGATGACGGCGCCCAATGAGTCGGCGGCAGCGCAGTATTATCCGGCGGTCTACTGGTATTCAATGCTCAAGATCCCGGATCAGAGCGAATTCTCCGGCCCGCACAGAGACAAGAACATGCCGGAGAATCTGACGAACCAAACCCAATGGCTGAACCTCGTGAAGACCACCGGCTGCATGGCGTGCCATGCAATCGGCACCATCGGGACGCGGACGATCCACAAGGAGCTCGGTGAATTCGAGAACTCGGCAGAGGCGTGGCAACAGCGCATCCAGTCGGGGCAAGCCATGGTCCAGATGGTCAATACGGCCAGCCGACTCGACCCGCAGCGTGCGTTCCAATATTTCGGCGACTGGAGCGATAGGATCGCCAAAGGCGAATTGCCGTTCGCGCAGCCGCCGCGGCCGCAAGGCGTGGAGCGCAACATCGTCCTTACACTGTGGGACTGGAGCCGGCCCACGGCATACCTTCACGACCTGACTTCGACCGATCGGCGCAACCCGACGGTCAATACCAACGGCAAGCTTTATGGTTCGACCGAGGAGAGCACGGATTTCATCCCGATCCTCGACCCGGGGCGCAATACCGTCAGTGAGGTCAAACACCCGGTGCGCGATCCCAAGACGCCATCCTCAAAGGATGCGCCGATGGCTCCGTCGCCCTATTGGGGAGAGAAGCCGATTTGGGATAGCCAGACCAGCATGCATAACCCGATGATGGACGAGAAGGGCCGGGTCTGGATCACAGCCAGAGTCCGCCCTCCGGCGAATCCGGATTTCTGCAAGAAGGGCTCGGACCATCCATCGGCGCATGTGTTCCCGCTCGAGGAGGCCAATCGCCACCTCTCGATGTATGATCCGGCGACCGGTAAGTTCACCCTGATCAGCACCTGCTTTCCGACCCACCATTTGAATTTTGCCACGGACGCCAACAACACCCTGTGGACCAGCGCCGGCGGTCCGCAGACGCCGGTGGTCGGCTGGCTCAATCGCAAAATGTTCGAGGAGACCGGCGACGAGCAGAAATCGCAGGGCTGGACGCCGTTCATTCTCGACACCAACGGCAACGGCAAGCGCGACGATTACGTCGAACCCGGCCAGCCGGTCGACCCGACCAAGGACAAGCGCGTCGTCGCCGGCCTCTATTCGGTCACCGTGAACCCGGTCGACGGCACAGTCTGGGGCACGTCTTTGGGATACCCCGGATATGTGGTTCGCGTGGACCCGGGACCCGATCCAATCCACACGGCTCTGACCGAGATCTATGAGCCGCCATTACCCGGCTACGGGCCGCGCGGCGGCGACATCGACGGCAACGGTGTCTTCTGGGCGTCACTGGCGAGTGGGCATCTGGCGAGCTTCGATCGGCGCAAATGCCAGGTTTTGAATGGTCCAACCGCGACCGGCAAACATTGCCCGGAGGGCTGGACGCTCCATCCCTTCCCCGGCCCGCAGTTCAAAGGCGTGACCGATCCCGGCAGCGCCGAGTCGAGCTACTACACTTGGGTCGATCAATTTAGCATATTGGGGCTGGGCAAAAACGTGCCGATCGCCACCGGCAACCTCAACGACGCGTTGCTCGCGCTCGTCGACGGCAAGTTCGTTACGCTGCGCGTCCCTTATGTGATCGGCTATTTCGCCAAAGGAATGGACGGACGTATCGACGACCCGAGCGCCGGCTGGAAAGGCCGAGAGTTGTGGACGACCTACGCGACCCGGACGATGTTCCACCTCGAAACCGGCAAAGGCACCTTGCCCAAGGTCGTCCGCTTCCAGCTACGCCCCGACCCGCTCGCGCGGTAAAGGGCGGTTAGAGCCCATTTTGTTGAGTTGGCCGTCCCGCGACGATGCCAGCGTCTCTGAGCCGGCCCCTCGCCAGAGTCGTCTGGGGCGCGACACACCCTCACGGCGCTGTTACTCCTGTGGCAAGAGCGGTGGCTGATCGGTATCGAGCTGCATGTCGAAGGCGGTGAGCAGCGCCGCCGTTCCGGCATAATTGCCCATCAGCGCGACGAGATCGACCAGAGCGCGGCGCCCAAAGTGCTGCAATGATCGAGCAAAGGTCGCTGAGGACACCTTTCTCGCGCCGAAGATCTCGCGACCCAGCTCGATGACGATCGCGTCGGCTTGGTCGAGGCCGCTCGTGTCGAACCGGCGCTTAATGATTTCGATGATCTCACGGGTGATCCCTTCGCGGAGCGCCTCGGGTTCATGCGCTGCCTATTCGAATTGGCTGTCGAGCTCACGGGCTGTCCGTGAGGATGGCCAGTTCGCGAACACGCCCCCCAAGCCCTGCTTCGCGTCGAAGATAGAGATTGAGCGGCCTCGCGTATCGCGAGAGGTCTGGACTATGGAGAAGGATGCCGCCGGGACCTCTCAGCCCCCTGAGCGTCCCGTATTCCGGATCGGCGAGGCTGTCATAGATCCGCTGTCCGTCGGCATCGAGGTTTTCGCGTTTCGGCAACGCCAATCGGCATCCAGACTGGGGGGTCGACATCCTGGGGATGCATTGGTTCCTTCGATCACAGCCGATACCCAGTTGGCTCTTAACCGAAATAGCACCGCCGAGCCAGCCCGCCACAAAGGGCATGACGTGAGCTGCTCTTACTACTGGCGCAGCCGCGGCGCCGGGGGTCTAGCTCAGGCATTCTCCGCAAGCATGCACGCCGCAGAACGGATTAGGAAACCTTTGGAAGAACCCCGGGAGAATTTCGCTCGGCCTCGATCACCTCCGCCAAGGTCCGGTGGTCGGGGAAGGTCCAGTTCTCGCCGGGCAGCACCTCCCGAGCCGGAGCTGGGGAGTCTGTGAACAATTCCGGGAGGGCCTTCTTCCACTTGGCTAAGGCGACGCTTTTGGCAATCAGCCGGTCTTTGATGTAATCGACCAGTTTCTGCGAAGACGTGTTCGGCAATCTGCGCCGCACAGGCGCAAGGAGTTCGACGAGGAGCCAAAGCTCCCAGGCGATATCCTCAAGAGATTCAGGAGGTACTGCTGGTAATTTCGGCTCTTGTGGCTCTGGCTTGCGCTTTATGGGAGAAGTCTTCATAATAGCCCTGTAATATTTCTTAATGAACTGAAACGGACTATAACACGCCGTACGTCCCGAGAACGTGCCAGATGACGTCCATTACGCGTCACGATAAATATTATTTGTCTGAAATGCCCCGCAACCAAAAAACCTCCTGCGCGCAGCCCTGCGGGCGCTCATCCGTGCATGGTAGTTAACGTTGCTCGAGTGGGATGCGATCGCAATGGCAACGCGTCGGCGCCAACATAAGTTGCACAAATTGACACACAGAATTGGCACAGCTCATTGTTTTTATTGATTGGTGCCGCTCCCGCTTAATCAGCGGGTCCAAGGTTGGAGTCCTTGTGCACCCACCAATCTCTTCAATAACTCAGATCGATCTTCAGTGTCTGCCTTCCAACAAGAATGTCACTGTCTTCCAACTCAAATCCAAGGGGAAGTCGAGCCGAGTTCGAAATTGCGTTCCTTAGGCTGCGACGGTAGAGCAGGATACAACTGCCTCTTAGCTTCTCTCTCCCAGTGGCCGGTCCTGGGGTGACTCGTAGCCAGATAACCCCTTTTCCGACGGGAAACCTAGCGTCGCTCCAGGTACGCTCACGGGCACCTGCTCAACTTGGTGCGTGGGAAAAATAAACAGCATGCGGGCCGGTTTGTCATAGCGGTTCAGAAAGCCATGTGCGGTCCCGGCCGGAGCCAGCACCGTATGACCGGGACTGATCGTCATCCGCTCGCGGCCGAGGAGCGCATCAAGCATCCCCTCCTGGACGATGATGGCCACTTCAGTGTGTGGATTGATACATCTTGGAATCCGAGCATTAGGCGCGACGGTCACCTCCTCAACGTGGAGCGACTGGCTCCCCTGACCTGCCCCCACCAGGACGCAAGTCTCCAACCCCGGGGCAGCCCCTGCCTTTTTGCTCAAATCCTGTTTCTTGATGATTGGCACCTATACTCCTCCCATGACCTGCCAGTCGGCAATTCTGAGCCCGGCAATGCCTGATGGGACCGATGCATCACAACACCTTCCGCTGTCCCCGCCTAACCGAAGGCGGGGACAGATAGCTTCCGGCTGTATGGTGTGCCAACAATGCGCCGAGACGCTGGAAGAACCCGAAAAACCCGAGCCTCTTCCGTTGCTTCGTCTCGACCCTTGTTTACCTGTTCACCATGTCGTAGCTGCGCAGAAGTTTCCCGGGCGTCACGTGGGCACATTCGCTCTCCTCGAACGTAATTGCCCCATTGACGATCGTATAGCGGATACCTTTGGCCTTCTGGATCAGGCGGCGCTCGCCACCGGGGAAGTCTGCGGCATAGACTGGGTTGTCGTACTGAAACCCGAGCTTCTCCTGCTCGTAAACGATGAGGTCGGCGGCGTAACCCTCCCGCAGAATACCCCTATCGGTGAATCCAGCGATCCAAGCCGGCAGACCGCTGATCTTGTAGTGGGCCTTTTCCAGGCTCATGATTTGCCGGTCCCGAGTCCACATCGCCAACAAGTTGACCGGCCAAGTACCCAAGGTCAGGTAGCGAACATGGGCGCCACCGTCCGAGACGCACGGATGGATGTAGGGATGATTCAAGATTTCCGCCACCGCCTGAGGATCCGTGCCGTTGGTAGGATCGGTGGAGAATTCCGTCCGCAGTTCTTCGTCCAGGGCGAGATCCAGCATGGCATCCATCGGGTGTTTCCCAGTCGCCTCGGCCAACTCCGAGATGGTGAGCCCTTCATACTGATAATTCCTTGGGTGCCGGACCTCGACGACCCGCATCTTCGCCCAGTTTGACGTGACGTCCGCGGTGCCGCCGGTACCAGCCCACGCACCGACATCCCGGCGCATGCGATCGCGCACTCCGGGCTTGTTCAATTTGGCGATGCGCTCCTCGGGGGTTCCGACAAACGGATCGATCCAGTTCGGCATCGCGTCAAAGCCGTTATACTCGGCGAGCTCGAACACCGGCGAGGGCGGGTTCGAGGCCGTCTGAGCATACATCCATGCCCCCGCCGCATGTGCCCGCTCCAGAAAGGCGAGCTGCTCCTTGTAGCGTCCCGGAGCCGCCTCGCTTTGGCTCACCGCCCCCCACTGCAAGGGGCGTCCGCTCGCCAGGCACATCTCGATCAGGAAATCCTCTCGACCCTTGCCGGGAGCATCGCCTTCGACCGGATCCATCTGAATACCAGCGCCCGTAGGCGTCGTCTGGCCACCGAGCAGATCGGGTTCGCCGGGCGGCAAGGGCCGTTCGGCGGCTCCGCGTGTCCAGCCGATACTGCCGACGCCAAATTCCGACAGGACCTGCGCCAGAGCCAGGTACTCCTCGTTTGAAGCGACCTGGCTCGGGATAAAGCGACCGTCATCGGGACGGTTGATCAGCGTCTTCATCGACGACCAGCCGAACGCCCCAGCCGCCATCGCCTCATGCACGAGGGCTTGCATCTGGCGTGTTTCCGTCTCCGTCGCATGCACCCGCTCGCGCGATTCGTCCATGCCCATCACGTAGAGCCGCAGGGGGTTAAAGGGTACCAGCGCACCCACATTGACGCCCAATGGATGCTTAGCCAGGCTGTCCATCCACTGGGGGAACGTTTCCCAGTCCCAGCGCAAACCCTGTTCCATCGTACTGAGCGGGATCGCCTCGATCCGCGTAAGGAGGCGCATTGCGGCCTCTTGATCCGTCGGTTTGCAAGGGGCAAAGCCGAAGCCACACTGCCCAATGGCCACAGAGGTCACTCCATGCCACCCTGACATGGTGGCGTAGGGATCCCAGTTCAGCTGCAGGTCATAATGGTTGTGCAGGTCAATGGCGCCAGGGGCAACGATACATCCCGTAGCGTCCACCTCTTTATTCGCTGTCGCCTTGATGCGGCCGCTGATCATGGCAATCTTTCCTTGCTTGATCGCCACATCGCCTCGGTAGGCGGGTATCCCACCCGTCCCGTCCACAATCGTGCCATTCCGGATTATCAGATCATACTCGGCCATGTTCTCTTCCTCCTTGACGGGTGAGGGATAGTCGATGACGACAACGAACGTTTTGCCGATTTAAGGCAGTGTAGCGCTCTCTCCTAAGGGGGGTCAACCGACCCCGTGTGGACGGTGACGTACCGAGATTTGTGTCAGCGCTGTGAGAGCGTCGGCTCTGGCGTAACGTCGTCGGCGTGCAACAACGAGGACGTCATCATACACGAGCATCGAAGCGGGAAAGCCGTCGCTGCTGCGGAAGCATGGCGTGATCCTCACAGAAAAGCTGCGCACGCCCAGTCTGACTGACCGGGTGCGAGCTTACCGGGTGGGATTATCGGATGCCCGCAGGCGCGCGTAGATGTGGCCGGAATTAGCGCTGTCCGGCAGTGCCTGGGGCCATCTCTCTATTGCCTCAGCATCGACCCATTGTGTGAAGGCCAGGCGCTGGGTCTCGCCCAGAGCGGCATTGAAACGGTACGCGCCGAGCGCTCGACAGCGGGTTACGCAGTCGAGCGCGACCCGCCGCAGGATCGTTGTGAATTCGAACGAGAATGCCTTGAGCGGCCACGAAAGTCCGGCGAGCGCCTCGGCCTCGAAACCTTCGACATCGATTTTGGCAAAAATCGGCTCGCCATGACGTTCGATCAGCTGGTTCATGGTGATTGCCGGAGCGACGAGCCGGCCGGGCCAACGCTCGCCACGCCAGCCCGGCGCCGCTGACGCCGCGGCAACAAAGCCTGAAGATGCGGTGGTTAAGCTCGCATTGTCGAGGTTGACGAAGAGCTCGATGCTTCCGGGAGCCGCGGCAATCGCCACCGGTTCGATTGCGACGTCCGGATCACGACCGTAGAAGTGCCGTAATATTCTGACCAGCCTTGGCTGCGGCTCGACCGCAACCACCCGGCAACCGAGGCGGCGAAACGATCCTATCCGATCGCCGACATGGCTCCCGATGTCGAAGACGAGGTCACCCCGTCGCACAAAGCCGGAATAGAGCCGGTCCATGCGCCCCCGGCGCACCGGGTTGCCGTAGTAGATGACTAGTGACCGCGCGCTGCCGACGGCACTCCGCCAGCGCTCCCCGATCAGATGACTCGGTCCTTCCGTCAAACCGCAAACCGCAGCTCGCT
>Ga0070717_10003061_pt1 | contig 11928 bp, 11 predicted proteins | sample LARL113metaG_FD_71366 | JGI IMG/M metagenome (GOLD analysis project Ga0070717, IMG submission 71366) | Corn, switchgrass and miscanthus rhizosphere microbial communities from Kellogg Biological Station, Michigan, USA - LAR L11-3 metaG | ecosystem: Host-associated > Plants > Roots > Rhizosphere ...
ACATCGCGGCCCAGCCCGGCCTGGACGGCGACACGTTCCACATCCTGGACCCGCGGCCGCTCTCGGTCGGCGACACCGTGAACGAGTTCTGCCGGGCGGCGCACGCACCCCAGTTCACGCTCCGGGTCAACCGCCGCGCCTTCGCGCTGCTGCCGCGGGAGCTGACCGGGGGCCTGGCCGCCATGAACGTCGTCCGCGCGCTGCGCCGCCAGCTGCTCGCGGGCGTGCGCATCCCCGAGGCCGCCGTCGCGTACCTCAGCAGCCGCGCCACGTTCACGACTGACCGGGCCCAGGCGGCGCTCGCCGGCGCCGTGGAGTGCCCGCCGCTGCGGCGCTACGCCTGGAGGGTCTGGGACCACTGGGAGCGACACCTCGACCCCGAGGCGCTGACCGAGGCGAACCTGCGCGCGGCCCTGACCGGCAAGGTCGTGCTGGTGACGGGCGCGTCGTCGGGCATCGGGCGCGCGGTGGCCGCCGCCGTCGGCCGTCACGGCGGGCGCGTGCTGCTCGTCTCGCGAACGGCCGAGAAGCTGGACGAGCTGAAGGCCGAGATCGAGGACACGGGCGGCCAGGCGTGGACGTACCCGACCGACCTCTCGGACATGGCCGCCTGCGAGCGAATGGTGGAGCGGGTCCTCGAGGAGCACGGCCGGGTGGACGTGCTGGTCAACAACGCGGGCCGGTCGATCCGGCGCTCGTTCACGCAGTCGCTCGACCGGTTCCACGACTTCGAGCGCACGATGCGGCTGAACTACTTCGGGGCCGTGAAGCTGATGCTGGCGGTGGTCCCGGGCATGCGCGAGCGGCGCAGCGGGCACGTGGTCAACATCTCGTCGATCGGCGTGCAGGCGTACCCGCCCCGGTTCGGCGCGTACGTCGCGTCCAAGAGCGCGCTGGCGGCACTGTCCCGGTGCGTCCAGCCCGAGCTGGCGGACGACGGTGTCGCCATCACGAACATCCACATGCCGCTCGTGCGCACGCCGATGATCGCCCCGACCGGCATCTACCGGAACTTCCCGACGATCGACACGGACCAGGCGGCCGAGATGGTGATGCAGGCGATCCTGAGCCGGCCGCCCGAGGTCTCGACCCGGCTGGGCAAGCTGGGCGAGGCGGTGGACACGATCGCGCCGGGCCTGCTCTCGTTCGTGATGACGGGCGCCTACCACGCCTTCCCGGACTCGGGCGGCGCGAAGGACGGCCGGGCGGACGGCGAGTCGGACGAGATGTCCGTGGAGGCCGCCGCGATGGCGTACCTGATGAGCGGCGTCCACTTCTGACGGCCTGACGCCGCCCGGCGTCAGGTCTGCGGCGCGGTGAAGATCGAGTAGCCGGCGATCGCGACGACGACCAGGATGACGGCGATCGTGATGAGCGCCAGCACGATGTGGGCGTACCCGAGGATCAGGCCGGCCAGGGCCATGCCGCCGCCGCCCTCGCCCGTCCGCCGGATCTGGCCCCTGGCCATGTGACCCGTGACGACGGCGACGATGCCGCCGATGAACGGCAGGACGACGTAGCTGCCGATCCCGAAGATCAGGCTGACGATGGCGAGCGTGTTGGTCGGCTTCCCGACGGCGTAGTACCCCGGCTGCTGCTGCGGTGGATAGGCGGGTGGCTGCTGCACGGCCGTAATGGTAGAGGCGGACTACCATCATTCGCGAATCCATGGAAGCGGCCACCGAGACCATCAGGCGCCGGCTGCGGGCGGTGCCCGACTCGCCCGGCGTCTACCTGCTGCGGGACGCGTCCGCACAGGTGATCTACGTGGGCAAGGCGCTGCGCCTGCGCGACCGCCTGCGCTCGTACTTCACGCCCGGGTACGCGCAGACGCCGCGCATCGCCGACCTGATGCGGAAGGTCATGGACTTCGAGTTCGTCAAGGCGGCCAACGAGGTCGAGGCGCTGGTGCTGGAGTGCAACCTGATCAAGCACTACCGGCCCCGCTTCAACATCCGCCTCAAGGACGACAAGAACTACCTCTACCTGAAGCTGCCGGTCACAGAGGAGTTCCCGCGTGTGCACTACACGCGCCGGATCCTGGACGACGGCGCGCTCTACTTCGGCCCGTACACCAGCGCGCAGAGCCTGCGCAGCACGGTCAAGAGCATCCGCCAGCTGCTGCCGTTCCGGACCTGCTCGGACGACATCTTCAAGCAGCACAAGGTGTGCCTGGACTTCCACATCCGGCGCTGCCCCGGGCCCTGCGAGGGGCGCATCGACAGCTACGAGTACGGGTCGCGCATCCGCGACGTCGCGCTGTTCATGGAGGGCCGCTCGGACGTCCTCACGAAACAGCTGCGCCAGAAGATGAACGAGCGGGCCGACTCGCTCGACTTCGAGAACGCGGCCCGCTACCGCGACCAGCTCATCGCGATCGAGAAGATCGCCGACCGCCAGAAGGTGCTGACGCGCAGCCGCGAGGACCAGGACCTGGTCGCGTACGCGCGGGAGGGCCGGGACGTGTTCGTCGAGGTCGCGTACGTGCGCCAGGGCAAGATGGTCGGCCACGACGGGCACGCGCTGGAGGGGGCGGGGGAGGCGCCCGAGGCCGAGCTGCTGCGCGCCTTCCTGCTGATGTACTACGGGAGCGCCACGCACATCCCGCGGACGATCCTGCTGGCCGGCGAGGTCGAGGAGCCGGACGCGATGACGGAGTGGCTGGTCCAGCGCCGGGGCGGCCCGGTCGCGCTGGAGGTGCCGCAGAAGGGGCGCAAGCGGGCGCTGGTCCAGCAGCTCGCGGAGACCGCGCAGGAGGAGCTGAAGCAGCTCCGCATCCAGGCCGACTACGACCGGAGCCGGACGGAGCCGATGCTCACGGCCCTGGCCGACGCGCTGGAGCTGGACGAGCCGCCGCACCGGATCGAGTGCTACGACATCTCGAACCTCCAGGGCGAGTCGGCGGTCGGGGCGATGGTCGTCTTCGAGGATGGCCGGCCGCGCAACGACCACTACCGCAGCTTCCGGATCAAGCACACGCCCGGGCCCAACGACTTCGCGATGCTGCAGGAGGTGCTGCGCCGGCGCCTGGAGCGGCTGGAGATGGCCCAGCGGCGCGAGGACGCCACCGAGGTGGGCGACGCCTCGTTCTCCAGCCGGCCCGACCTGATCCTGATCGACGGCGGGAAGGGCCAGCTCAGCGCGGCGATGGAGGTGATCGAGGACCTGGGCTACGCGGACATCCCGACGTTCGGGCTGGCCAAGGAGCGCGAGGAGCTGTTCGCCCCCGGCCGCTCAGAGCCGATCGTCCAGGAGCACGACTCGCCGGGGATGTTCCTGGTCCAGCGCGTCCGCGACGAGGCGCACCGGTTCGCGATCACGCACCACCGGAAGGCCCGGTCGCGCAAGGCGCTGTCGTCGCCGCTGGACTCGGTGGAGGGCATCGGGCCGGCCCGGAAGCGGCTGCTGATGCGGACGTTCGGCAGCCTGCCGGCGATCCGCGAGGCGCCGGTCGCGGAGATCGTGAAGCTGGGCATCCCGGAGCGGGTGGCCGTCCGTCTGAAGGAGCTGATCTGAGCCTATGGCCCTGGTGATCGTGGGGGGGATCGACGAGGCGCGCGTCGAGGACGCGCTGGCCGTGTTCGAGGCCGAGGGGTGGACGCGGGTGCGCTCCGGCGCGCCGGACGGCGGGGCCGACAGCGTGCTGGCCACGCGCGACCCGGGCGTCCTGCGCGAGGCGGACGCGCGCGGGGTCCGCTACGTCCTCGTCCACCACGGCCCGGACGACGGCGTGCCCGACGGCACGTACGCGCGGGCCCACCACCGCGTCGAGCGCGCGGAGCTGCCCGCGCTGGCGCGCCGCCTGCGCTCGCGCGAGCGGCTGCTGGTCACCTGCCTGGCGTTCGCGTTCAAGAACGGCATCCCGGCCGAGAGCGCCTGGGTCGTGGACACGCGCTTCCTCGACAACCCCTACTGGGTGCCCGAGCTGCGGCCGCTGGACGGCCGCGACGCGCCCGTCCGCGACCACGTGCTCGGCCAGCCGGCGGCCGGCGCGCTGCTCGACGGCCTGGAGGCGACGGTCGTCCCCATCCTGCCGGCCTACGCGGAGCGGGGCCGGATGGAGCTCACCGTCGCGTTCGGCTGCACGGGCGGCCGCCACCGTTCGGTGGTCCTGGCCGCGGAGTTCGCCCGCCGCCTGGACCGGGTCGAGGGCATCGACGTCGAGTGCCGCCTTCGGGAGCTGGAGGCATGAGGTGCCTGGTCATCGGGGGCGGCGGGTTCGTCGGCGTCGCGGCGTGCCGGGAGCTGATGCGGCGGGGCGTGGAGACGATCGCCGCGGGCCGCTCGCCGCGGCCGTACGGGACGTTCACGAGCTACCTCGCGTTCGACCGCACCGACCCCGACCAGCTCGCCGGCGCGCTCCGCCAGTCCCGGCCGGACGTGGTGCTCGACCTGGCCGCGTACCAGCCGGCCGAGGTGCGGACCGTGCTGGAGGCGTTCCAGGGCGAGCGGTACGTCTTCGTCTCGACGGGCGTGTATCCGGAGCTGCACGGCCGGCCGGCGCGCGAGGAGGACTTCGTCCCGCTGGAGGGCGACGTGCCGGCCGACCGCCTCGACTACCTGGAGGGCAAGCGGTGGTGCGAGACGGTGCTGGCGCGCAGCTCGGGAGTGCCGTGGTCCGTGGTCCGGCCGCCGGCCATCATGGGCGCGGACGACCACACGCTGCGCATCGCCGCGTACCTCCAGCGGCTGGAGGACGGCGGTCCGCTGCTGGTCCCGGAGGAGTCGTTCGAGCGCCAGGCCGGTCTGGCCTGGGTGCGCGACGTCGGCTTCGCCTGTGCGCTGGCGTGCGATCTGGGCCGCGACGCGACGGGCCCGCGCAACGTGGCGTTCGAGGGCGTCAGCCTGCGCGACCTGCTGGAGGCGGCAGGCGCCGCGCTGGGCCGGCCGGCGCGGCTGGTGCCGGTGCCGTTCGCCGAGCTGCCGGACGGGGCCAGCCCATACGGACCGAACCCGCGCCGCTCGGCCGGCTACGACCTGACGCGCATCCGCGAGCTGGGATTCGAGCCCAGCGCCCTGGCGGACGCGCTGCCCGAGACGCTGGCGTGGTACCTGGCCCGGCGGCCGTCCCACCCCGGCTACGCCGGCCGTCCCGGCGAGCTGGAGCTGGCCCGGCTCAGGAGGTGACCGCCAGCGCCAGGGGGAGGACGGCGGACGCGCCGGCCTCGCGGAGCAATTTGGCCGCGATCGTCATCGTCCAGCCCGTGTCCACGCGGTCGTCCACCAGCAGCACCGGGCCGTGCAGGCCGGGCAGCGCCGCCCGCAGATCGGGCGGGAGGACGAACCGCTCCCACAGCTGACGGACCCGCTGGGCGCTGTTGTGCGACGCCGCCCGCTCGCCCGGCCGCGCGTCCTCCACGCGGCCCAGCAGCGGCAGCCGGCCCACCCGGGCCAGCCCACCGCCCAGGCTCTCCACGAGCTGCGGCCGGCTGCTGGACGCCATCGTCACGATCGCCGCCGGCCGGCGCTCCCACTTCCACGCCGCGAGCACCCGGACGACGGCGTCGAACAGGTCCTGCGGCACGGGGCCGTCCGCCGTCGCCGGCGCGAACAGGTCGCGGAGGCGGCCGCCCCAGCCCGCAGCGGTCAGCCGGCCCAGCGCTCGGCCCGGGTCCGCCACCAGCTCCGCCGGGATCCGGCCCCGCGCCTCGACGCCGAGCGCGGGCATCGCCGGCGGCCACAGGCGGCGCGGCTCGATCGTGACGCCGGGCCGGTGCAGCAGCTCCCGCGCCTCCACACGGGCCGAGTCGGACGTCTCGGCCGACCAGCTGCGGCCGGTGCAGTTGTCGCAGCGGCCGCACGCCGCCGCGTCCGGGTCGTCGAGCTGGCTGCGCAGGAACTCCATGCGGCAGCCGGTAGTGGCGATGTAGTCCAGCATCGCCCGCTGCTCGCGGTGGCGGGCTTCGGTGACGGCCGCGTAGCGGTCCCCGTCATACTCCCACGGCCGCCCGGTCGCCTCCCAGCCGCCCCGGACCCGGCGGACGGCGCCGTCCACGTCGAGGACCTTCAGCATCGCCTCCAGCCGGGTGCGCGTCAGGTCCACGCTGGTCTCCAGCTCGGGCAGGGACATCGGCCGGCCCGCCTTCGCCAGCGCCCCCAGCGCGGTTCGCACCAGGCGCTCGGGGGGAAAGGCGAGGCTGCCGAAGTACGCCCAGATGTCCCGGTCCTCGCGGCCGGGCAGCAGCAGCACCTCGGCGCTCTCCACGCCGCGCCCGGCCCGGCCGACCTGCTGGTAGTAGGCCACCGGCGACTGCGGGGCGCCGAGGTGGACGACGAACCCGAGGTCCGGCTTGTCGAAGCCCATGCCGAGCGCGCTGGTGGCCACGAGCGCCTTGACCCGGTTGGCGAGCAGGTCGGCCTCCGACTGCTCGCGCTGGGCCGGGTCCGTCTGGCCCGAGTACGCCGCCACCTCGTAGCCGTGCGCGCGCAGGTGCTCGGAGACCTCCTCGGTGGCGGCCACGGTGAGCGTGTAGAGGATGCCGGAGCCCGGCAGCTCCGCCAGGTGCTCGGCCAGCCAGGCCAGGCGGTGCTCGTTCGACGGCAGCTCGAGGACGCCCAGACGCAGGCTCTCCCGGTCCAGCGTGCCGCGGAGGACGAGCACGTCCACGCCGCCCAGGCCGAGCTGCTCCGCCACGTCGCGGGTGACGCGAGCGTTCGCGGTCGCGGTGGTCGCCAGCACGGGGATGCCGTCGGGCAGGTCCTGGAGCAGCGTGCGCAGGCGGCGGTAGTCGGGCCGGAAGTCGTGGCCCCAGTCGGAGATGCAGTGCGCCTCGTCCACCACGACCAGCCCGGCGCTGGCGGCCAGCCGGGGCAGAACCTGGTCGCGGAAGTCGGGGTTGTTCAGCCGCTCCGGGCTGACCAGGAGCACGTCCACCGCGCCGGCGCGCACCTCGGCGTAGACCTCGTTCCACTCCTCGACGTTCGCCGAGTTGACCGTCCGGGCCCGGATGCCGGCCCGGCCCGCGGCCGCGATCTGGTTCCGCATGAGGGCGAGCAGGGGGGAGATGATGACCGTCGGCCCGCAGCCGACCGCCCGCAGCAGCGCCGTCGCGACGAAGTAGACGGCCGACTTGCCCCAACCCGTGCGCTGGACCACGAGCGCGCGCCGCCGCTCGACCGCGAGCGCCTCGATCGCGCGCCACTGGTCCTCCCGAAGGTGGGCGGGGCCGCCCACCAGTGCCCGGAGGTGCTCCTCCGCCCTGTCCCTGACGTCTGCCGGCTGCTCGACCATGCCGACATGTGTACCAGGTACGGCGGAGCGACCCAAATCCCTTTACATGGTCCGCGGACCGCCCCGCCAGACCGCCATCGCGACCGCCATCAGCAGCCAGGCGGGCGCCGCCGAGGGCAGCCAGGAGAAGTCCACCTGGAGGCAGACCTGGTACGCCAGCCACGCCCCGAGCAGCGCGGGCGCGCCGGGACGCGAGCGGGCGCGCCAGAACGCGACCACGAACGCGACGGCCACCGCGACGTACGCCGCCACCCCGATCAGGCCCTGTGTGGCGGCCACCTGCAGGACATCGCTGTGGGCCTTGTCGATCAGGAAGCCGGGCGTCCAGTCGCCGGTCTGGAACTGCGGGAACACGAGGCCGAACGTGTCCGGCCCCCAGCCCACCCAGGGCCGGGCCGCGATCACGCGGAGGGCGTCGCTCCAGATGTGGAGCCGCGTCGCGCCCGAACCCTGCGTCGGGTCGGCCAGAGAGGCGGCGCGGGCCAGCACGGGCTGCGCCAGCGGCACCGCGTGGAGGGCGGCGGCCAGCACCACCGCGGTCAGCACGGCGCCGGCGGCGACCGCCCGCGGCCGCGCGCGGGCCAGGCGGACGAGCGGACCGCCGGCGGCGACCGCGACTCCCAGCGCCGCGCCCAGCCAGGCCGCCCGGCTGAACGTGAGGACGAGCCCCAGGGCGAGGACGAGGCAGACGTTCCCGGCGATCAGGCGGTCGACGGTGCTGCGGGCGCGCCGCAGCTCGTGCAGGGCGAGCGGGATCAGCATCGCCAGGAACGCGCCCAGCGTCGCGGCGTTGCCGAACGTCGAGGTGGCGCGCAGGAGCCCGCCGAACGTCAGCGCCGTCTCCTCGGTGGCGCCGCCGATCATCGCGCTCTCCACCAGCGACTGCACGATCGCCAGCGCCGCCGCCACGAACCCGGCAAACAGGAGCGCCCGGGCGACGCTCCACGCCCGCTCGCCGTCGAGCGCCTGGGCGGCCAGCCGGAACAGCAGCGCGTACGCCACGATCGTGAACAGGCCCTCGTAGCGGCCGGCGGCGCCGATCACCGCGGCGCCCACGTTGACGGCCAGGACGGTCGAGACCGCCGCCGACGCCACGAACGCGGCCAGCGGCAGGTCGAGCGGGGTGCCGGGGCGCTTCAGCCGGCCCGTCGCCGCCCACTCCGCGGCGCGCAGGCCGAGCAGGACGAGGACCAGGGCGAGCAGGACGGCCAGCTTGGCCAGGACGAAGACGTCGCCCGCGATCGGCCAGACGGCCAGGGGCAGGACGACCGCGCCGGCGCGCAGCGTCCACGTCTCGACGACGTGGATCGGGAGGCGGGCCCGGCCCGCCTCCGCGACTCCTGGGGAGACCGCCCCCACTACTTCACCGTGATGGCCGAGACCGCGTTGCCCTGCTGGCAGACGAACTGGAACGAGCTCGGGTCCTGCCCGCAGGCGTTGGCGGAGACGCTCACCGCCCCGGGCGCCGACTTGAACGGCAGGTCGCTCACGAGAGCGGACACCTGCACGGGGTGCCTGGCCCCGTCGCACGTGAGCGAGTTGACGAACCCCTGGGCGTGGCCGACCTTGTCGCCGACCACCTCTTCGACGGTCACCTGGGCCCCGCTGGAGCTCTGCGTGCCGGGCAGGAACGGCCCGCACGCCACCGTGAGGGTGCCGCTGGTGATCAGCTGCACCTGCAGGTCCCACGTCTTGCCGATCGAGACCTGGATCGGGCCCAGCCCGGTCCCGCTCGCCGATCCGCCCCGCGGCTGGGCGGTGCCGGTCGAGGTGCTGGCCATCAGCACCGCGCGGCCGCCGGCCGCGCGCAGCGCGTCCCGGCCCGTGCCGGACGCGGACGCGACGACCGTCGCCGTCACCACCAGCGTCGCCCCGGTGGTGGCGGCCACCACGAACTTCTTCCAACGCGTCATCCGATGCCTCCTCGGTGGATACGCCGGCCGCGGCTCCCAGCGTCCGCGACCGCTCGACCTACGAACGCGCCAGGGCTTCGCCGGGGAGCGGGGTCGGCCGGAACGCCCACGGCTCGTGGGCCCTTGTCCCAAGTCGGGTGGGAGGGGGGCGTCGCGGCGCTCCTGGCCCCGCGGGTACAACTGCGGCCATGAAGATCACGCGGCTGGACCACCTCGTCCTGACCGTCGCCGACCTGGAGGCGACGGTGGACTTCTACACCCGCGCCCTGGGCATGACCGTGCGCGCGTTCGGCGGCGGCCGGCTGGCGCTGCGGTTCGGCGACCAGAAGATCAACCTGCACGAGGCCGGCCACGAGTTCGAGCCGAAGGCGCGGGTCCCGAGGCCGGGGAGCGGGGACCTGTGCTTCGTGGTGGAGGAGCCGCTCGCCGCGTGGGAGGAGCACCTGGCCGAGCTGGGCGTGCCGCTGGTCGCGGGCCCGGTGCCGCGCGACGGCGCGCTGGGCCCGATGACGTCGATCTACGTGCGCGACCCGGACGGCAACCTGGTCGAGCTGGCGAGCTACACGGGATGAGCGTCTTCGAGCACGGGAGAGATCGCGATTTCCGCAGTCGACCTGTCGATTTCCGGGCTCGTCGTTCGTCTTGTAGCGTGACCATCCCGCAGTGACGAGGAGCAAGCGATGAAGTACGTGATGCTGATCTACCAGGGCACCGCGCTCGAGCAGCAGGCCGCGCTCTCCGAGGAGGAGAAGAAGCAGGTCTACGCCGACTACCAGGGGATCAACCAGACGCCGGGCGTCACCCCCGCGCCGCCGATGGGCCTGCCCGAGAACGCGACCACCGTGCGGGTCGAAGGTGGCAGGACCCTGACGACGGACGGCCCGTTCGTCGGGATGAAGGAGGCCGTCGGCGGGCTGTTCATCCTCGAAGCCGACGACCTCGACGCGGCCATCGCGGTGGCCGCCCGCGTCCCCGCGGCACGCTATGGTGGCGCCGTCGAGATCCGCCCCTCGGAGGTGTACTGGTAGCGACGCTCGAACAGGTCTTCCGTGAGGAATGGGGCCGCGTCCTGGCCACCCTCATCGGCTTCCTCGGCGACTTCGACCTCGCCGAGGAGGCCACGCAGGAGGCGTTCGCCATCGCCGCCGACCGGTGGCCGCGCGACGGCGCCCCCAGCAACCCGCGCGCCTGGCTGACGACCGCGGCTCGCAACCACGCGACGGACCGCATCCGCCGCGACCGGGTGCTCGCCGCCAAGTTCGGCCTGCTGGTCGCCGGCGATCGTGTGGAGGCCCCGATGCACAGCACCACGTTTCGGGACGAGCGCCTGGAGCTCATCTTCACCTGCTGTCATCCGGCGCTCGCGATCGAGGCGCAGGTGGCGCTCACCCTGCGCACCCTGGGCGGGCTCACCACCGACGAGATCGCCCGCGCCTTCCTGGTGCCGGAGCGCACGATGGCACAGCGGCTGGTGCGGGCCAAACGAAAGATCAAGGCCGCGCGGATCCCGTTTCGAGTGCCGCCGGCCCACCTGCTCGGCGAGCGTCTCGACGCCGTTCTCGCGGTCGTCTACCTGATCTTCAACGAGGGCTACGGGGGCCGCGACGAGCTCGCGGCGGAGGCGATCTGGCTGGGACGGGCGCTCGCCGACCTGCTGCCGGACGACCCGGAGGTTCACGGCCTGCTGGCGATGATGCTCCTGCACGACTCCCGCCGCGACGCCCGGTTCAGGGACGGCGAGCTCGTGCTGCTCGGCGATCAGGACCGGTCGCGGTGGGACGCCGAGCTGATCGCCGGTGGCCGCGCCGAGCTCGACCGGGCGCGCGTCCTCGGCGGCCGCGGGCCGTACGTCCTGCAGGCCGCCATCGCGTCGCTGCACGCCGAGGTGCCGTGCGACTGGGCGCGGATCGCGACGCTGTACGGCGAGCTCGGCCGCCTGACCGGCTCGCCGGTCGTGGAGCTCAACCGCGCCATCGCCCTCGCCGAGACCGAAGGCCCCGAGGCCGGCCTGCGCATCGTCGACCAGCTGGGTCTCGGCGACTTCCGGTACCTGCACTCGACGAGGGGCGAGCTCCTGCGCCGCCTCGGACGCGTCGACGAGGCGCGTGACGCGTATCGGCGGGCCAGGCAGCTCACCGACGACGGGGCCGAACGCCGCTTCCTGGAACGCCGTCTGACGGAGCTGGCTACGGGGGAGGCAGCAGCGGCAGCGCGATCGTCACCGAGTCCGGGCACACCGGCCGGCCCGCCAGCCACGCCGGCAGGTCCGCCGGCGCCACCCACGCCGTCTCCACCACCTCGCCGTCCGCGAACGTGAACGGGCCCTCGCAGCGGGCCAGGAACACGTCGCCCCGCACCCGGACCTCGGCGTCCTCGTAGGTGCCCTCGCCCAGCCGTTCCAACGGCGCCACCACGCCCGCCTCCTCCGCCAGCTCGCGGCGCGCCGTCTCGGCCGGGGCCTCGCCGACCGCCGCCACCCCGCCGAACGCCACGTCCCAGCGGGCCGGCCAGACGTCCTTCCAGTCCGCCCGCCGGTGCACCAGCAGCCGCCCGCCCGCATCGACGACCAGCACGTACACCGCCCGGTGGCGCAGGTTGCCCGCCCGCATGTCGGCCCGGCTGACCACCCGCACCGAGCGGCCGTCCGGGTCGAGCTCCTCGACCGGCTCGCCCCGGCTCAGCCCACCACCAGCTCGGCCAGCGTGCGCGGGTAGTCGGTCATCACCCGGCAGCCGTCGGCCGTGACCTGCACCGTGTCCGAGTGCCGGAACCCGCCGAGCTCGG
>Ga0070717_10003062_pt1 | contig 11926 bp, 6 predicted proteins | sample LARL113metaG_FD_71366 | JGI IMG/M metagenome (GOLD analysis project Ga0070717, IMG submission 71366) | Corn, switchgrass and miscanthus rhizosphere microbial communities from Kellogg Biological Station, Michigan, USA - LAR L11-3 metaG | ecosystem: Host-associated > Plants > Roots > Rhizosphere ...
TCTTTTTCCGAAGATCGCGCCAGGTCTGCAACAATCAGGAGTTCACCCTCGCGCCCCGCTGAAATCTGGGCAGGATCAATCGGCAATTGGAAACAACTGACGCATTCCAATGATTCTGTCCATCCTGATTGGGGAGAGATGAAAAGCCTGCATTGGACAAGCGACGGTATGCGCGTCCAAGGTTGGCTGCTGTACCCGAAGGATTACGACCCAAACCATCGCTATCCCATGGTGGTCGTGGTACACGGCGGGCCGGCAGGAGCTGTCCGCCCTGGCTGGCCCAGTCGCGGTCTCAACCTTTACAAGCTCTCCACCCAGGGATATTTCGTGCTCTACCCTAACCCGCGCGGCAGTTACGGTCTGGGCGAGAAGTTTACCCAAGGCAACGTGAAAGACTTCGGCTATGGCGATTTTCGCGACATCATGGCCGGCGTTGACGAAGTAGTGAAAACCCTGCCCGTCGATGACCAGCGGGTCGGAATCTTCGGCTGGAGCTACGGCGGATACATGACCATGTGGGCCGTGACTCAGACGCACCGATTTCGAGCGGCCGTTGCCGGTGCCGGACTGTCCAATTGGCAGAGTTATTACGGAGAGAATGATATTGACGAGTGGATGATTCCTTACTTCGGCGCCTCCGTGTATGACGACCCTGCGGTGTATGCACGAAGCTCACCCATAACCTTTATCAAGAATGCGAAAACGCCCACTCTGATCTTGGTCGGAGAACGCGACGGCGAAGTGCCGGAACCGCAATCGCGCGAGTTCTGGCACGCACTGAAAACGTTAGGCGTAGAAACTCAGTTGGTGGTTTACGAAGGCGAAGGCCATGCAATTCGTCAGACCGCTCATCAGCTCGACATCATGCAGCGGCTCGTCGGATGGTTCGATCATTATTTGAAAGGGGGGCCTTCGCCGAATGATCGCGCGGCCGCGAAATGACTAATCTCTGGGCCGCCGTTCACTGTCCGATCATGGACAGTTGAATCCCCGTCCGGACAATTCCGGTTTCTTAGAAGCCGCACGGAACACTCTCATCCCCTTCCATTTCAGAGACTTGCCCATGGACTAAGAGTGGCGCGGTACTTGCCACTACCCCTGTGATGGACATCGCTCGTCCCGAGTTTAAACAACAGAAACGCAAACGACAGATCTTATTGTCGGCTGTGGTCATCGTGATCATCGCCGCGGTAACAATGGGAGTCTACCGGCTCCGTCCGGCGGCCCCGACGGTGGAACGCGGCACCGTATGGACCGACTCCGTAAAGAGAGGTCCGATGCTGCGACAAGTGCGAGGTGTGGGCTCGCTGGTTCCCTCGCAGGAAGCGGTCCTGCAGATCCCCGCGGAGACCGAAGCCACGGTAGTGCGGATTCGCGTACTGCCGGGCGGTTCTCCGGTGAAAGCTGACACCCTGCTGGTCGATATGAGCAACCCGCAAGTGGAGCAAGCGGCCGTGGATGCGCAGCTGCAGTGGAAAGCGGCGGTCGCCGACTATCAAAGCCAGAAGATGAAATTGGAAAGCGACTTGATGAACCAGAGAGCGGGCGCCGCCACGGTCAAGGCGGACTACACGCAAGCGGAGTTACAGGCACAGACGGACAAGGCGCTCTACGACTTGGGCGTCATCTCGGGCCTCGCCTATAAAGCCTCGAAAGGCAAGTCGGACGAACTCACGACCCGCAACAGCCTGGAGGACCAGCGCCTGGTGAGCAGCCAGAAGGCGATCGACTCGCAACTCGCGGAATTGCAGGCCAAGGTCGACGAGACGCGAGTTCTGGCCGAACTGAAACAGAAGCAGCTGGATGCTCTGAAAGTTCGCGCCGGAATCGACGGGATACTCGTGGAGTTGCCACTGCAGGTTGGGCAACACGTTCTGCCCGGTACGATGCTCGCGAAAGTTGTGCAGCCGAATCACCTGATGGCCCAGCTAAAAATTGCCGAGACCCAGGCGCGCGATGTGCAACCTGGCGAGCCGGCGTCCGTCGATACTCACAACGGTGTTATTTCCGGCACGGTGATGCGGGTGGACCCGGGTGTACAAAACGGAACGGTGACCGTCGACGTCAAACTAACGGGCGAACTGCCGAAAGGCGCGCGGCCCGATCTCAGTGTGGATGGCACCGTCGATCTGGAGCGCCTGGATAACGTTTTGTATGTGGGGCGTCCGGCCTTCGGGCAGGAGAACAGCACGATCAGTCTTTTCAAACTCGGTCCCGATGGCCACGAAGCGCAGCGCGTTCCAGTCAAAGTCGGACGCGCATCAGTGAATTCGATCCAGATTGTAGATGGGCTGCACGAAGGCGACACCGTCGTGCTTTCCGACATGTCGCGTTGGGATAACACAGACCGCATTCGACTCCAGGATTAACAAGAAAACTACGAAATCGAGGCTACAGCATCCATGACAGAAGCGAACCTACCTCTGATTCAGATTGCAGACCTGACCAAAGTTTTCTACACCGATGAAATCGAGACGCACGCGCTCTCGGGCGTGCACCTTTCGATCGCCAAGGGCGAGTATGTGGCCATGTCGGGCCCTTCCGGTTGCGGAAAGTCGACGCTGCTTTCCATCATCGGATTGCTCGACACTCCCACCGCCGGACGTTATCAGCTGAATACCAAGCCCGTCGAAAACCTGGATTTCGCCGAGCGGGCTCGCATCCGCAACCAGGAAATCGGGTTCATCTTTCAGAGTTTCAATCTGATCGGCGATCTCACGGTTTACGAGAACGTGGAATTGCCGTTGACCTACCGGCAAAGAATGCCCTCCGTCGATCGCAAAAAGCGGGTCATGGAAGCGCTGGAGCGGGTAGGTATGGCGCATCGCCTCAGGCACTATCCGTCGCAGCTTTCCGGTGGTCAGCAGCAGCGCGTGGCCGTGGCTCGCGCGCTGGCCGGAAAACCTTCCATCCTGCTGGCAGATGAGCCTACCGGGAATCTGGATTCGCGCAACGGCGAAGCCGTGATGGAACTGTTGTCAGACCTCCATCGCGAGGGCGCGACAATCTGCATGGTCACCCACGACCCGCGCTTCGCCAAGCACGCGCAACGCGAAGTCCATCTGTTCGACGGCAAAGTCGTTGCCGAAGAAGAACTGCACAAATTGATGCAGGATGCGCAGGTATGACTGGCGTAGTGCAGGATCTGGGTTACGCGCTGCGGCAGTTGGGGAAGAACCGGGGCTTCACGATAGTTGCCGTCGTGACGCTGGCTCTCGGGATTGGCGCCAACACCGCCATCTTCTCTGTGGTGAGCGGCGTATTGCTTAACCCTCTCCCGTTCCCCCGCGCCGACCGCATCGTCTCGATGTTTCAAGACAAGCCGAATTTTCCCAAGGGCTCCATCTCCTACCCCAACTTCCTCGATTGGCAACGCGATAATGCCTCATTTGAAGCCATGGCCGCGTATCGCTGGGGGGACGGCAGTATCACCGGAGTGGGCCCAGCGGAAAATGTCCCCGCGCAACGCATATCCGCGACCTTCTTCCCAATTCTAGGCGTGAGCCCAGTCGTCGGGCGCAACTTCACCGCCGATGACGACCGCCGCGGCGCGAGTCCGACGGTCATGATTTCCGAAGGTTTATGGAAACGAAAACTTGGCTCGGACCTGAATGTTATCGGCAAGCAGCTGACCGTGGCAGGAGAGAGCCGCACAATCATTGCAGTGGTGCCTTCGTCGTTCCGGCTGAGAATCAATAACTTTCGCACCGCCGATATTTATATACCCGTCGGCCAGGAAACGGACCCCGCGTTCTACAAACGAGAATCATTCTGGGGGATGGACGCGATTGGTTTGTTGAAGCCGGGCGTCACACTCCAACAGGCGCGGGAAGATATGCAGCGAGTCAACGCGGGACTCGCCGCCGCATATCCGGACATCAACGCTAACGTCAAGGCCAACATCCTCACTTTGAAAAATGAAATCTCAGGCGAGATGCGCCCGGTGCTTCTGGTGCTGCTGGGCGCGGTTGGGTTCGTGTTGCTGATTGCGTGCGTGAACGTTGCCAATCTGCTCCTGGCACGTTCCACGGCAAGGCAGCGCGAATTTTCTGTTCGAGCCGCGCTCGGCGCCGGTCATGCGCGCATCGTTCGTCAGTTGCTGACTGAGAGCCTTGCGCTCGCGTTGATTGGCGGAGCACTCGGGCTTTTGCTCGCGAAATGGGGAACGGCTGCGGCCATCGCCGCAGTTCCGCGAAGCCTGCCGCGCGCAGAAGAGATTGGGATCGACTTCCGAGTGTTGTTGTTCACATTGTCCATCTCAGTGATCACGGGAATTGTCTTCGGCCTCGTGCCAGCGCTAAGGAGTTCTCGCACAAACATCGGCGATACGCTCAAAGATACGGGACGCAGCGTGTCCAGCCACCGTTCTCGGGTGCAAGCGGTTTTCGTGATCGGCGAAATGGCAATGGCGTTGGTTCTGCTGGTGGGAGCAGGATTGATGCTTCGCACGCTGATGCAGTTGTGGGGAGTTGATCCGGGATTTAATCCACACAATGTGGTCCATTTCGGCGTCACGCCGCCGCCTTCACTTGCGCAGCGATCTCCGGATGAAATTCGCGCTGTTCTCCGCCAGATTGACTCCACCGTCCACAGTGTGCCCGGGGTGGAGAATGCTTCGTTGCAGTGGGGAGCGCACCCCATGGAGGGCGACGACGAAGCCGGTATCTGGCCTGAAGGGCAGCAGTTGCCCGCACGCCAGGCCGATTTCGCCAGCACTCTGGAATACGTCGTCGAGCCTGATTATATGAAGGCGATGCGGATCCCACTGCTGCGCGGACGCTCGCTGACCGACGCGGATAATGAGCACTCGGAACGGGTCATCCTCATCGATAGCAGCTTCGCGAAACAATACTTTCCCGGCCAGGATCCGATTGGCAAACACGTCAAAATTCTTGAACTCGACTCCGATCCCGCACAGCGTACCTGGGTGTCGTTGGTTGTGGTTGGAGTGGTGGGCCACGTGAATCAGTGGGGGCTAGCGGAAGATGCCGCACGACCCTTGCAGGCCCAGTTGTATCTGCCGTTCATGCAAGGGACTGATGTTTTGATGAAGAACTTTGCTCAGGGAGCAGATGTATTCGTGCGCTTCGGGTCATCGCTCAATCCAGAAGCAACTTTTCAGACCATTCAAAAAAAGCTTGTTGCAACCGATAGCGACTTAATTGTTGGGGAAAACGAGTCGGAAGAAGAGGTCGTGGCCCGTTCGATTGCGGGCCAACGTTTTTCTTTGATCTTGCTGGGCGTCTTTGCAGGGTTAGCGCTGCTGCTGGCCAGCATTGGCATTTATGGCGTGTTGTCGTATCTGGTCGGACAACGTACGCGGGAAATCGGCGTGCGCATGGCTCTGGGAGCGCAGCGTCTCCATGTCTTACGGATGGTGCTCCATGACGGTATACGCATGACGCTGGCAGGAGCGGCGATTGGAATCGTCGCGGCCTTCGGGCTGACGCGACTGATGGCCAGCATGCTCTTCGGCGTGAAGCCCACCGATCCTGTCACGTTCGCCGTAGTCGCGGTGGGGCTGTGCGGGATTGCCTTGTTGGCTTGCTACTTGCCGGCGCGGCGAGCCATGGGCGTCGATCCGATGGTGGCGCTGCGCTATGAGTGAGAAAGAAACGTAACAATGACTGGAATCCTCCAAGACCTTCGCTTCGCGCTGCGCCAGCTTCGCAAGAGCCGCGGATTTACCGCGGTGGCGATCATCACTCTGGCGCTCGGCATTGGAGCCAATACCGCGATCTTTAGCCTGGTGAACGGAATTCTGCTGGTCTCGTTGCCTTACCCGAATCCTGCTGAACTGGTCAGCGTGACCGGGACTTACCCCAAGGGCGCGTTCGTTGCAATGCGGGAGCAGGTCCATACCATGGACGGCGGCTACGCCGAAGGTCACGAATTCAATCTCACTCGCTTCGGCGAACCAGTCCGCCTCCCGGGGACGGCGGTTTCGGCTGAGTTGCTCTCTATATTGGGAACGCAGCCCGAGCTCGGGCGAACATTTCACAGCGGCGAAGATGCGCCCGGTGATGATCGATATGTCGTCTTGAGCCACAACCTTTGGGAACAACGCTTCGGACGCGATCCCGTGATCATCGGACGTTCCATCGAACTGGAAGGCGTGAGCCGACAAGTCCTGGGTGTAATGCCGGCTGACTTCCGTTTCCCGTCACCAAAAACACAACTCTGGGTACCCTTGCATAACGAACCCGGCAACCCCTCTACCTATTGGGCCTGCGACTTCATGCCTGTGATCGGAAGGTTAAAGCCGGGCTCAACCATCCCACAGGCCGCGGCTGAGATTCGCCTGTTTCAATCGCATGCATTCGGGCTGTTCCCATGGCGCATGCCCGCCGACTGGAATGCCGATGTCAGCGTGGTCGCGTTGCAGACGGGCATGGTGGCAGATGTGCGAGTGCGGCTGCTGCTTTTGTTGGGTGCGGTGGCTTTGATCCTGATGATTGCGTGCGCTAATGTTGCGAATCTCTCTCTTTCGCGAGCGGCTTCGCGTGAAAAAGAAATCGGAATCCGATCCGCATTGGGCGCGGGAAGACCGCGAATTGCCAGACAAGCGCTTACCGAGAGTGTGCTGCTTTCCACGCTGGGGTCTGCGCTCGGATTGGCCCTGGCTGCGGCTGGAATGTCGCTGCTCAAAACCGCACTGCCGGCGGACACTCCCCGCCTGATGGACGTGCATTTAGATTGGCGAGTGCTCATCTTCACGGGAGGACTCGCGCTCCTGACCGGGTTCATTTTCGGCCTGGCCCCAGCTCTGCATCTGTCACGCTGTGCGCCCGCGCAATCTCTCAGTTCCGCCGGGCGAGGCGCGTCAGTCTCGGTGTCGCAAAGGCTGCGCAACAGCCTGGCGACTGTAGAAGTCGCATTCGCCGTATTGCTGGTTATCTCAGCTGGATTGTTGATTCGTAGCTTCTGGATTTTGTCGCACGTCGATCCGGGTTTTCGGTCTGAACAGATTTTGACAGCGCGCATTACGCCCAACGAATCATTCTGCGACGACACTGCTCGCTGCCTGGCGTTCTATCGCAGTGTGCTCGACCGAGCCACCACCGCTCCCGGCGTCAGTGGTGCAGCGCTGGTCAACACGCTCCCTCTTGGGGGACGAGTCAGCAAGCGTTCTTTTAACCTCGAGGACTTCATGGATCTTCCTACGGGAACCACCGAGCCACTCTTTTGGCTTAACGTGGTAACTCCCGACTATTTCCGAGTGATGGGCATCCCGCTGCTCGCGGGCCGATGGTTCACGCCCGCCGACGAGTCCGGAGGACCTCCGGTAGTGGTGATCACCGCGGACACTGCCCGTCGCTACTGGAAACAGCGCGATGTGGTTGGGAAGCACGTCCGATTTGTTGGAGAAAAAGGTTGGCGCACGATTGTCGGTGTGGTGAGGATGTGCGTGCCTATGACTTGCAAAACACCGTCCCCAGCTATTTGAGGGGCACGGCCTATGTGCCCTACACATCGAAAGCCACTTTGGAAGACGGCACCGTGCCCGCTGAGATGACGATCACACTCCGCACAACGTCCGAAGGTCAGCAAATGGGAGCAACCCTGCGTCACATCGTGCAGGAACTTGCCCCGGATGTCCCCGTGAGTGAAGTACGGCGCATGCGCACGGTCGTCTCGGAAGCTGCTTCCAGTCCGGCTTCAACCACACTCCTGTTCACCGCCTTCGCCGGAGTCGCCCTTGCACTCGGCATGGTTGGCATTTACGGCGTCCTCGCCTATCTCGTATCCAAGCGCGCACGAGAAATGGGAATCCGGCTGGCGCTGGGCGCACAGCGGCGCGATGTTTTATGGCTGGTTATGAAGGAGGGAGCGAAGTTCTGCGTCGGTGGGATCGCACTGGGCTTGGTGGGCGCCTTCGTGCTCACTCGGCTGTTGGCAAGTCAACTCTACGGCGTCAGTCCAATGGATCCGCTGACTTTCGCAGCTGTCGCCACGGTAATGGCGTTCGTCACCATGGCGGCCTGCTATATCCCGGCGCGGCGCGCCATGCGTGTCGATCCCTTGGTGGCGCTGAGATACGAGTGAGGAGGCAAGAATTCGATGAGTACTCTTCTTCAGGATCTTCGTTACGCACTGCGCCAACTGCGCAAGAGTCCGGGATTCACTGCGGTCGCGGTGGTCACCTTGGCATTAGGCATCGGCGCCAACACGGCGATCTTCAGCGTAGTCAATGGAGTTCTGCTGCGGCCGCTAGAGTTCCCGAATGCCGACCGTCTCGTCCGGGTCTGGCATGTTCCACCGCCGAAGAGTTTTCCGGGAATGAAGACCTTCGCGGTCTCCGCGGCGAACTATTTCGATTGGGAGCGCCAGAACCATGTCTTCGAACAGATGGCGATCTACACATACCACGGGTTCACGCTGACTGGCGGAGACAAGCCGGAACAAGTCGATGGGTGTGCCGCGACGTCAGGCTTCTTCGCGACGTTGGGAGTGCAGCCAATGCTGGGGCGAGTGTTTCTTCCTGAGGAAGATCAACCCGGACATTCCAGTGTTGTCGTGCTCAGCCACCGCCTCTGGCAAGAGCATTTCGGATCGAATCCCGACATCGTTGGACACAACATCAACATGGAAGGCCAGAGCTATCTCGTGGCCGGGGTCATGCCTGCGAACTTTCAGTATCCGGATTTCGCGCAGATGTGGACGCCCATGGCCTGGACTGATGAAGAACGCGCGGTTCGTGGAGAGCATCACTCCGTGGTCGTAGCGCGGCTCAAGCCCGGCGTCGATATGAAGCAGGCGCAGGCTGAGATGAATACAATCTCCAGTCGCCTCGAGCAGCAGTATCCGGACGACGATAAAGGATGGGGCGCGGTAGTTGTGCCTCTGCACGACGATATGGTCAGCGATGTGCGTCCGGCGCTGCTCGTGTTGTTGGGTGCCGTCGCTTTCGTCCTTCTCATCGCCAGCGTTAACGTGGCGAACCTTGCCCTAGCCAGGACTTTCAGCCGGCAGAAAGAAATTGCGATTCGAACGGCGCTGGGCGCAAGTGCAGGCCGCGTGCTCCGGCAGATTCTTACCGAGTCCGTTCTGCTCGCGCTCGCAGGCGGAGCACTGGGTTTGAGTTGGGCTCATGCCGGACTGCGGTTAATCATGGCCTTCCTTGCTGACAAACTGCCTCACTCGATTGTGGTTGGTCTGGATGGCAAGGTCCTCGCCTTCACAGCCGCGGTTTCCGTGGCTACCGGGATTCTGGCAGGAGTTCTTCCCGCTTTGCGTTTGACCCGGGCTGATGTGAGTCAGTCTTTGAAACAAGGACTGGGACGCACCGATGCGGATTCCAGCGGACATCGCACGCGTAGCATTCTGGTCGTGGCGGAGGTTGCGCTTTCACTCATCCTCCTGGTCGGCGCTGGTCTAATGATCCGCAGTTTTCAGCTGCTACACCGGGTAAGTCCAGGTTTTGATTCACACCAAGTTCTGACCATAACCGCAATGGTCTCCAACGCGAAGTTTTCCGTTCCGGCCCAGCAAATAGCCTTCTTCGAGCAGGTGTTGCAGCGCGTGCGCACCTTGCCCGGAGTGGAAGCCGCGGGCGTGATCGACGACGTTCCTCTAAATAATGGAGGCTCGCATCAACCAGTCGCGATCGAAGGCCGCCCGACGCTGCCGATGTCGGAGCAACAGGAGGTCGATGTGCGGCTCATCAGCCGAGGGTACATGAGCGCGTTGCACATTCCGATTTTGCAGGGCCGCGACATCAACGATACGGATCTTGCTGGCAGGCCAGCGGTGATTCTCATCAGCGAATCGATGGCTCGGCAGTTTTGGCCCGGCGAAGACGCTCTTGGCAAACGTTTAACGTTGACCTTCACTCCCGACGCGGTCCGCGAAGTGGTTGGCATCGTGGGCGACGTAAAGCTCGACGGCCTCGATCAGACTCGTCCCAGCGCCACGATCTATCTGCCTCTGGACCAGATGTCCCCGTCCCCGCGCGATTGGAGGTCGTTTCCGATGTCACTTGTGGTGCGGTCGGCCTCCAGTCCCACCGGCCTGGTCTCTGCCGTGGCGAATGCCGTGCACGACGTCGATCGAGATATGCCCCTGCGCGACATTTTTACGATGGACGAATTGGTTGCCAATTCTCTGTCGCAGCAACGATTCAACATGCTACTACTCGGCGCATTTGCCGGACTCGCCATGTTGCTGGCGGCCGTCGGCATCTACAGCGTGCTTTCTTACAGCGTGAAACGCAGCGTGCGGGAGATCGGAATCCGCCTCGCCCTGGGCGCGACGCTTCGCGATGTATTGCGCATGGTCGTCTTTGAGGGCATGAAGCCAGCCTTGCTGGGCGTGGTCGTAGGCGCGGTCGGCGCGCTGGCGATGGGACGCGTCTTGTCGAGCCTCATTTACCAGGTGAAGCCTACCGACCCCATCACGTTTTTGGCAGTAACGGTTTTGTTGATGGCGGTTGCGGTGTTGGCCAGCATCATTCCGGCTTATCGGGCAGCCCAGGTCGATCCCATGGTGGCATTGCGCTACGAATAAGGAAGGCGAAGAAAGAGATTATGACTGGATTGCTGCAAGACCTGCGCTACTCATGGCGTCAGCTGCGTAAAAGCCCGGGCTTCACGGTGGTGGCCGTGCTGACGCTGGCACTGGGCATCGGAGCGACCACCGCGATGTTCAGCCTGGTCGACCGCATCCTGTTTCGCAGCCTGCCTTACCCGCAGGATGAGGAACTGGCTTCAGTGGGCATCGTCGCGCCCATCATCGACGGCGAATTTCTTTTCGCGTCGAATTACCTTGGTTGGCGAGAGCATCAGACTCCATTCGTCAATTTCACTTCGTCCACCGGTGTGAACGATTGCGATCTCACCGACGAAAATCCCGTGCGCGTATCATGCGGAGCGGTCGCGTCGACGTTCTTGCCCACTTTCGGTATCCAGCCCGTGTTGGGCCGGAATTTTACAGGCGACGAAGACCGTCCCAACGCGCCCAAAGTCGCGCTGCTCGCCTACGGACTTTGGCAGGACCGCTTCGGTGGAGACCGCAACATTGTGGGTCGCACCATTTCCTTAGATGGGCAACAGACGGAAGTCCTGGGAGTGCTGCCGCGCGATTTCGAATTTCCGACCTTGGCGCACACCAGCATCCTGGTTCCGGAGGCGCTGGACGAATCCATTGTGCAGCGCAACGTAATGGGCCCGGTGGTCCGTGTATTCGGGCGAATGAAGCCGGGACTCAGCATTGAGCAAGCGACGGCGCAACTCCTGCCGCTATTTCGTTCTTTTGTTGAGTCTGCGCCGCCTCCTTTCCGCAAGGTGTTGCGGTTGGCCGTGCGCCCGATTCGAGACCTGCAGTTCCACGACTCTCGAAGGGCGGCCTGGCTTCTGCTGATGTCTGCGCTGGCAGTCCTTTTGATTGCCTGCGCTAACGCTGCGAACCTCGTTCTAGCCCGCAGTGCCGGCAGGCAGCACGAGTTGGCCGTCCGGTCCGCGATCGGCGCGGGGAGAGCGCGTCTGTTCCAGCAACGTCTCACGGAAAGCGTATTGCTCGCTGTGATGGGAGGCGCTGCAGGAACGGCGCTCGCGTACGCTGTCGTCCACGTATTCGGCCTCCTCGTCCCCACCGGAATTCCCGGCTTGTCGGAAGCGACGGTGGATGCACGAGTGTTGCTGTTCTCGTTTATCGTGTCGCTTGTGTCAGGAGTTCTTTTCGGAACCGTGCCCGCGCTCGAAAAGCCAACGACAAAGATGCTTGTGGTCAAGACCGCATCGGGTGCACGGCGGGGCCGACTGCGGCAGCTTTTTCTTGTCACCCAGGTGTGGATGTCGGTGGTCCTGCTGGCTAGCGCCTTGTTGTTCGTGCGCAGCCTTCTCAAGCTGCAAACCCAATCTTTGGGAATGAACACCGAAAACATGGTGACGGCCGAGATCACGTTGGGGCAAACGAAGTATTCCGACGC
>Ga0070717_10003063_pt1 | contig 11920 bp, 11 predicted proteins | sample LARL113metaG_FD_71366 | JGI IMG/M metagenome (GOLD analysis project Ga0070717, IMG submission 71366) | Corn, switchgrass and miscanthus rhizosphere microbial communities from Kellogg Biological Station, Michigan, USA - LAR L11-3 metaG | ecosystem: Host-associated > Plants > Roots > Rhizosphere ...
TCTCATAGGGCTGGCCCACCTCCTCGAGCATCCAGCGGACGATTCGTCCGCGCGATTGCGGGTTCGTATAGAAGATGAGGTTGGCCATCTTGCGACTCCTTTTGTGGAACAAACGGCGAACTACTCCTGTTCGAGCGCCTCCTCAAGCATCTCCAGCGTTGCCTTTAGGGACTGCACTCGAATGGTGCCGCGGCCCTTCGCTCCGAAGTGTTTCTCGCTATGGACGGTCGGACCGCCGCGGCGCGCGAGTGCAAGGTGGACAAGACCTTCCTCGCAATCCGGGCCGGCGGGGCCCGCAAAGCCAGTGATGGCGATGGCGATGTCGGCTTCGCTCCGTTTGAGGGCGCCTTCCGCCATGGCGCGGGCGACAACTTCCGAGACTGCGTCGTTCTCGTCGAGCAGCTCCGGCTCGATTCCGAGCAACTCGGTCTTCGAATCCCTCGTATAGGTGATGAAGCCCCGGTCAAAGCCGTGGCTCATTCCTTCGATATCCGTCAGAAGAGCGGCAAGCATGCCGCCGGTGCAGCTTTCGGCAGTCGCGATCGTCAGCTGCTTGTCGCACACGCGGTTCATCAGCCGCTCGGCCTGCTCGTCCAGATGGTCGGGAAGGGCAGGCTCGAGCGTTTCGCTCATCCGCGCTCGCCCTTTTTCGGAGCCGGGGCCTGCGGCGGAACGGGCGCAGCAATTCCCCGCTCAGCTGCGGACTGGTCCCGCGCCGCGCGGAATTCGCTGTCGGCGCTCCAGTTCGGCCAGTCGCGCGAATTGGCGAGCCGCAGTCCGACCTGATGGAGAAGCTCGGCGTTCTGGGCGACTCCGCTCCAGTCCCAGTTCGGCTGCCACTCGTCGCTTGGCTGGTGATAGTGCTTGGAATTGTAATCCTGGGCGATCGCTTCGCCCCGTGCCGTGCCGCCATTCACGAGGTCGAGCCCTTCCGAGAAGCTGATCGCCGGAACGCCGACCTTCGCGAACGAGAAATGGTCGGAACGGTAGAAGCCACCGGTTTCTGGATGCGGATCCGGCGTGAAGTAGCGGCCCTGCCGCTTGCCTTCGGCAATGATCATGTCGGCAAGGTCGAGCTTCGCGGTCCCCCGAATGGTGAAGTTCTTCTGGAGGCCATCCGGGATCCACGCATCGACATTGAGGTTCGCGACCGTCTTCGCCAGTGGATAGAGCGGATGGGCCGCATAATAGCCGGACCCAAGCAGCCCCTTCTCCTCACCGGTCACCGCGAGAAACACGATCGACCGGTCGGGCCTCGGTCCTTGGGCGAAGACTCGCGCCTGCTCGATCAGCTCGGAGACGCCGGTCCCGTTGTCGACGGCGCCATTGTAGATCCGATCTCCGGTCGCATCGGGCTTGCCGACCCCGAGATGGTCCCAGTGGGCGGAATAGATGATCGTCTCGTCGGGATATTTCTTGCCGGGCAGGATCCCCACCACATTGTGGCTCGTGATCACCTGCGGGTTGGCGGCGAAATGCGCCGTCAGGGTCGCTTTCAAGGGGATCGGACGGAAGTCTGAGCGTCTGGCGGCGATCTTGGCCTGATCAAGGTCGAGACCTGAACGCTGGAACAGCTGGGCTGCGAGCGGCCGCTGGATCCAGCTCTCGAACGGCGTGTGCACGGTCGCCGGGTTGTCGCGAACGATGTCGAACTGGGCGTTGGTGTTGGAATTCTGGACGACGTCCCACGCATAGGAGGCGGGCGCGGTCTCATGGACGATGATCACTCCGGCGGCGCCCTGGCGCGCCGCCTCCTCATATTTGTAGGTCCAGCGGCCGTAATAGGTCATGGCCTTGCCACCGAACTTGCCCATGACCGGTTCGGTGGGCGCCGCCTCGAAGTCCGGGTCGTTGACGAGTACGACGAGGACCTTCCCGTGCATGTCCTCGCCCTTGAAGTCGTTCCACCCGCGCTCGGGTGCATCGACGCCGTAACCGGCGAAGACCAGCGGCGCGTTTACGATGTCGACCTGCTTGGCTCCGTTGAGCGGCGCCAGGACTGCGATTTCGGGGCCCTGCTGGAGCGGAACCACGGTCCCGTTTTCATCGAGGCTGATCTGGGGTGTTCCGACGATCTGCGATTCGAGCAGCGGGACCGACTGGAACCAGGTCCTTTGACCATTCACGATGTCGCCGCCGGGCTGGATACCGGCTGCCGCGAACTGCTGCGCGATATAATTGATTACCGTGGGTTCGATCGGGGCTGCCGTTCCGCGCCCCTGGAATGCGTCCGAGGAGAGCATCTTGTCGACGTTCGAAAGGCGCTCCGTGCTGAACCCGCCCGTCGGTGCGGCGGCAAGCGGAGCGGTGGCGAGAGCGATGGCGCTCGCCGCGAACCAGCGGAATCTGTTCATCGTCTATCCCCAATCATGAGCATGACACGCGAACGGCGGTGAAAACGCCGGCACGGCGAAAGGTTGCGGAATCGCGACTAACTAGTGTGCGGCGGGAGTGGAAGCCCCTCGGTTGGAAGCGACGGTGGAGGCGGTCTTGTCCGTCCGATAGCGGTCGAACCAGGCGAGGATCGCGCTCGCCTTCGCAGCCGATTGGCTCGGTCGGTCGGTAAGGGTCTCGTGGCTCGCTCCTGGCACCTTCACCAAGGCGGTGGGGATCCCGCGAAGCTGGAGCGCTTCATAATATTGTTCGGCTTCGCTGTCGGGGGTTCGGTAATCCTCGCTTCCGACAACCACGACGGTCGGAGTCTTGACGTTGCCGACAAGGCTCAGCGGCGAACGCTGCCAATAGCCCATTGGGTCCTCCCACGGCCGTTTCGCAAACCAGTAGGGCGAGCTGAAGCTCGCGATGTCGGCGGTGAGCCCCCAGCTCGCCCAGTCGATGACCGGCTTCTGAGTCGCAGCTGCGCGGAAGCGGTCGGTCTTGCCGACGATCCAGGCCGTCAGGACTCCGCCGCCAGAGCCGCCCGTGACGAACAGGTTGTTGGGGTCGACGTGACCGGTTGAGATCGCCGCATCGACGACGCTCATGAGGTCGTCATAGTCGTGGCTTGGATAGGCTTTCTCGATCTGGTTGGCGAAGTCCTCGCCATATGAGGTCGAGCCGCGCGGGTTCGAATAGACGACCACGTAGCCGTGCGCCGCATAGAGCTGATCGTCGGTCGAGAATTGCGGGCCGTAGGCCGCATAGGGGCCGCCGTGGATTTCGAGGATCAGCGGATATTTCTTCGCCGGATCGAAGTCTGGCGGAGTGACCATCCAGGCGTCGATCGGCCGCTGATCGAATTCGGATTTCACGGATAGCTTCTGGACCTGCGCCATGGCCTTGGAGTCGAGCAGGCTCGAGCTTAACCGAGTGAGTCGCCGAACGCCGCTGCCGGATGCGACCGCGACCTGGTTCAGATGAAGCGGATCGCCCGAGGTAAGAGCGACAACACCGTTCCTTGAAACGCTGAAATCGCCGCCGGCATAGGGCCTGTCGATTTCGCCATTTCCAAGGTCGCTCGCGATTTCCTTGATGGATCCGTCGAGACCGACCCGCTCGACCCTGTTCACCCCGCGGTCTTCGACTTCCACGTAGATGGCATTGTCACCGGCCCAGGCCGGGCTTCCGACCGAACGGTCGAGCGAGCCCGTGAGCATCCGCTTGCCCGATCCGTCGACATTCATGACGTACAGTCGCTGGTTCTGGTAGCCGAGGTGCCTGTCGTCGAAGCCGACCCAGGCGATTTGGCGTCCATCGGGCGAAACCGCTGGCGAATTGTCGGGCCCATCGCGGCTGGTGAGCGCGACTGGGGCGCCACCGTCGATGCTGATCTTGTAAATCTCGCTCTGGAGCGGCTCGCGCTGCCAGTTGGGTGAGAGGTTGGCGCTGAACAGGATCGAGCGGCCGTCCGGAGTCCAGGAGATGTCGCCGCCGGCGCTGGTCGTCCCGAACGTCAGCTGTGTCGGAGCGCCGCCGTCGGACGGAACCCAGAAGATCTGGCGGTAACCGGACTTGAGATAACCGGCTGCGTCGAAGCGATAAGTTACCCTGTCGATCACCTGCAGCGGATCGGCCCATTTGGCGCCTTCGGGCTTCGGCGGGGCTTTGCCGAGCGAGGGCGCCTCATCGGGAACAAGCATCGAATAAGCGATGCGCCGGCCGTCGGGTGACCAGGCGAGCCCACCGGGGCTGTCGGGGAGGCCGGTAATCCGAGCGCTTTCTCCGCTTGCGAGCCAGCGGACGAAAAGCTGGGGGCTTCCGCCGTCTGCGGCGACATAGGCGAGGCGGCTTCCGTCGGGCGACCAGCGCGGAGAGAAATATGCGCCGGACCCGGCGAGCAGCGGCCGCTGCTGAGCGGTAGCGACGTCGACCAGCCAGATGGTCCGACGCGCCTTGTCGCTCATGATGTCGTTCGACTGGCGGACATAGGCGATCGTCCGGCCGTCCGGACTGATTTGGGGATCGCTGGCCCATTCGAGATTGAAGAGGTCGGAACCGGTAAAATATCGACTGGGGCCGGTCGCTGGAGTCGCGGCGGCGGGTCGTGCGAGGCACGTGGCGGCGAACAGGAGCAGCGAGAGCGAGCGGATGCGTGTCACGAAAAGGATTCCCCCTCCGAAAAAATGGAAGGAGCGCACGATTCAACTTTCGTGAAGGAGCCGCAAGCGGCTTGTCGGCAAGACGTCATCGCGGCTGGAAATTCGGGTTCTTCCAGAAACGCCGCGAGACCGGTGCCTAAATTCAACTGATCGGTTGACAATCATGATTGCGAGGTAGATATTAAACCACATGGTTGAGAATCGACTCGATGTGACGTTCCACGCGCTTGCCGACCCGACGCGACGCGGAATGCTCGCGAGCCTCGCGCTCGGCGAGAAGTCGATTGGAGAGCTGGGCGAGCCGTTCCGGATGACCTTCGCCGGCGCTTCCAAGCACGTGAAGGTGCTTGAAGATGCCGGCCTCGTGGGCCGCCGGAAGGTCGGCCGTACGCACCTCATCAGGCTGGAGGCCAAGCCGCTCGAGGAAGCCGAGCGGTGGCTCAGGCAATGGGAGAAATTCTGGACGGTGCGGCTCGACCGCCTCCAGGCACTCATCGAACGCGACAGGACGAAGGAGAATGACAATGGCTGAAGCAATGGCAGCGAGCGCACCGATCCAGCGCGTCGCACCCGACGCGATCCGGCTCGAGCGGCTGCTCGACGCGCCGGTGGAGAAGGTCTGGCGCTACCTGACGGAGGCCGAGCTTCGGCAGCAATGGTTCATGGGCGGAACGGATGCGACCGGCGTCGGCGAATTCGAACTGCTGGTCGATCACGACAAGCTGTCGGCCGAGAAGGTGCCGTACCCGGAGAGCTACGAATGCTTCAAAGGCGCGATCTGGACCGAGAAGGTGATCCGGTTCGAGCCGCCGCGGCTGCTCGAAACGACTTTCCAGGGTGGGAAGAACGGCAACGTCACCTATGAGTTGTTCCCCGACGGCGACCGCACTCGGCTGGTACTGACGCATAGCGGAATCCAGAGCGCGAGCGGTTTCCAGGATTTCGGCGGGGGTTGGACCTCGCATCTCGCGGTCCTTCAGGAGCGGCTCGCGGGCAGGGCCATCAAGAACTTCTGGGAGTTGCATGCCCAGTCCAAGGTGGAAGTCGCCCGGGCGTTGGGCAGCTAAGCCATGTGCCCGCTCTGCCTTTCAAGTCTCGTCTGGATCGCCCTTGGCGGCGGAGCGGGCAGCGGCACGCTGGCCGCGCTGATCGTCGGCGCAAGGGCCCGCAAAGCTAAGGAAGAAAACAATGGACGATCAATCGACAGTCAGCAGTGAATTGCCGAAATCTCATCCACCGGTGGTCGGCCCACAAGAGTGGCAGTCGGCCTTCGAGCGGATGCTTGCGAAAGAGAAGGAATTTACTCGAGCTCGCGACGCGCTCGCCGCCGAGCGACGGCGGATGCCATGGACGGCGATCGACAAGAAGTACGAGTTCGACGGTCCGCAGGGTCGTGTCAGCCTCCTCGACCTATTCGAAGGGCGCCGGCAGCTGATCGTCTACCGCGCCTTCTTCGAGCCGGGCGTGTTCGGCTGGCCAGAACATGCCTGTCGCGGCTGTTCGCTCGGGGCCGACCAGGTGAGCCATCTCGCACACCTCAACGCTCGCGATACAACGCTCGTCTATGCGTCGCGCGCGCCGCAGTCGGACATTGCGGCACTGAAAGCCCGAATGGGCTGGGACATGCCCTGGTATACGATCACCGACAGCTTCGATGCCGACCTCGGCGTCGACGAATGGCATGGACACAATGTCTTCATCCGCGACGGCGGGCGCATCTTCCGCACCTACTTCATCAACAATCGCGGCGACGAAGCGATGGGGAGCGTTTGGAGCTATCTCGACGTGACCCCGCTCGGTCGACAGGAATCATGGGAAGATTCCCCTGAGGGATATCCTCAGTCGCCACCGTACAAATGGTGGAACTGGCACGACAATTACGATCGGGAGTCGGAACCCGACAAGAGGTGGGTCGAGGTGTCCGATGCCGGGGAAGCGGCGTTCAGGAATGAGCCAATCGGCTGAATTCCCCCAGTCCAGCTGCCAGGAAAGGAAAGACGCGATGGCGACAGTGATGGCGCATCCGACCGCGAGGCGCGAGGAATGGCTCCGCCAGCGGCGTGAATTGCTGAAGGCCGAAAAGGAACTGACGCGCCAGAGCGATGAGGTCGCGCGGCTGCGTCAGGCCTTGCCATGGGTTCGGGTGGAGAAGGAGTACGAGTTCGACACCGATGAGGGACCAGCATCGCTGAAGGACCTGTTCCGGGGCCGTTCGCAGCTCATCGTCTATCACCTGATGTTCGGGCCGGACTACAAGGCGCCCTGTCCGTCCTGTTCGATGATTGCCGATGGCTTCAACGGCTTCTGGGTGCATCTTGCGCATCACGACGTGATGCTCTGGGCGATCTCGCGCGCACCGCTCGAAAAGCTGCAGGAGCGCAAGGCAAGGATGGGCTGGACCTTCCCCTGGGCCTCGTCGTTCGGAAGCGACTTCAACTTCGACTACGGCGTCGGGTTCACCGAGGCCCAGCAGAGCGCCGGCTACGAATATAATTTCCAGGAACAGAAACCGATCGCTCCAAATGCGGAGGGCGCGCCGGGCGGCTTTGCGGCCATGTGCGGCGTCAACCTTCCGACTTTCCTTCGTGAGATGCCCGGAATGAGCGCGTTCGTCCTCGACGATGGCGAGATCTACCATACGTACTCGACGTACGCGCGCGGGCTCGACGGCCTGTGGGGCGCCTACCAATGGCTCGACCGAGCGCCGCTCGGCCGCAACGAGGAAGGCGGCGTCTGGTGGAAGCGCCACGACGAATATGGCGCGCTTTGATCGTTAGGAGACGCTCTCGAACCTGACGACGCTCCTGGCCAGCCGCTGAACCGTTGCCGATTGGCTTATGACTGCCCACTGGAATTTTATTGGCGCAAAGCGTTCGCCATCTGTTCATTCGGCCATCCAGTTTTTGACGAGTCACTTTAGGAAGCCGCGGTAGCCCTCGACACCTACCGCGGCTTCCGACGAAGTGGCTCTGGAGGGCGTTCGATGAAGTCGGTTGCGCGGATCCTCTTGGCTCTGCTCGCATGCTCGTTCCCGGTTGCTTCGAGAGCCGAAGATCTGGTGAACGTGGACCGCCTCAGCGCTGCAATGAAGGCGGCGCGCTGGACCGGGCCGCTGCTTGCGTCGAATGCCGAGACCCTCCCGCGCGGCCATTTTTATACCGAGCCCTACTTCTTTGACGGCATTTCGGGCGGCGAGCACCACCCGGGTTCGAGCGGCTTCTACCAGTATGGGCTAGCTGACAACTGGACGGTCGGCGTGCAGCCATTCTTCTCGCTCGGTACCCAAAGGTACAACCGCGATGTCGCCATCGGCGACTTCAAGCTGCTGTCGCAGGTGCGCTTGTCGCATTTCACGCCGGATCATCGCGTGCCGAGCGTCGCGTTGGTCACGAACCTCATCATCCCGACCGGCAAGGATGACCATCTGAGCCTGCGGAAGAGTGGCCACGGCTCGGGATCGTTTGCGCCCGAGATCGGAGTCAATGCGCAGCAGTATTTCCTGCTAAACAACGGCCGGCTGCTTCGCGCACGGATCAATGTCCTTAAGGATTTTCCGCTGCGTACCGGCGTCTCTGGCCGCAGCGTTTATGGCACTGATGCAGGCTTCCACGGCCACGCCCGGCCGGGTTCCAAGACGACGGTGATCCTCGGCGCGGAGTACAGTCTGACGAACGAGTGGGTCCTCGCTTTCGATGTCGAGGGGGATCACTGGGGCAAGACCAAGGTCAACGGTCGAGACTCGAGCGGGGCACTGGTGGACCGGACTTCGCCCGTCAGCTGGAACATCGGTTTTGCACCGGCGGTCGAATACAATTGGAGCGCTCGAGCGGGTGCGATCCTCGGCGTGTGGATCGTCCCCAAGGGACACAACACACACTCATCATTCACTCCCGCCATTGCAATCCAGCGCTTCTGGTAGCGGTTGACGTGCTTCTTCACCCTTCTGTATTATACGAGTAATACAGGAGGTCGTAAAATGAACCGCTTCGCGTACCTGCTGACTCTGCCGCTGCTCGCCGGCTGCAATGTGCATTCCAAGAACCCGGGGGGTGACAACGAGAGCGTCAGCATCCACGCCGACGAAAACGGCAACATCGCGTTCAACCTGCCGATCGCCCAGGGACAGGTGAAGGTGCCGAGCGGCTTCATGCACAACGGCAATGTCGACATTGACGGGGTGAAGCTGATGCCCGGAAGCTCTGTGACGGGCTTCAACATGGACGCTCACGACAAGGGGGCGACCGTCAACATGAGCTTCACGTCGCCCGCATCGCCTGACGAGGTGCGCTCCTATTTTCTCGGTCAGTTCAAGAAGCAGGGCGACGAGGCTGCGCTCGCCGGGGACTCGGTGAACGGAAAATCAAAGGACGGCGGCAGTTTCACGATCCAGGTGAGCCCCTCAGCGAACGGCTCCGCGGGCAGGATCGTCATTCAATCCAGGGATTGACCGCGACGGCAGGAACGTGCCGCCGCCCTCAAAACCTGATAAGGGCCGTTTCGCCAGCAATCCGGCGCAAAGCCGGCCGTAACGCATGCCCCCTGTCCTCGAAGATCAGGAAAGGCACCTTCCATGGCGAAGATCCTTTGCGTCCTCTACGACGATCCAATCGATGGGTATCCGACGAGCTACCCGCGCGACGATCTTCCCAGGATCGAGCGTTATCCCGACGGGCAGACACTTCCGAGTCCGAGCGCCATCGACTTCACGCCCGGCGAGCTGTTGGGCAGCGTCTCGGGCGAACTCGGCCTTCGCAAGTTCCTCGAGGAGGCTGGCCACACATTGATCGTAACGGAGGACAAGGACGGAGAGAATTCGGATTTCGAGCGAGAATTGGTCGACGCCGACGTCGTCATCTCTCAGCCCTTCTGGCCGGCCTACCTGACGGCCGAACGGATCGCCAAGGCGAAAAACCTCAAGCTCGCGATCACCGCAGGGATCGGCTCGGACCATGTCGATCTCAAGGCCGCGATCGAACGCGGGATTACGGTAGCCGAAGTCACCTACTGCAACTCGATCAGCGTTGCCGAGCATGTGGTGATGATGATCCTGTCGCTTGCAAGGAACTATCTGCAGTCGTGGGATCTCGTGAAAGCTGGCGGGTGGAACATCGCCGATTGCGCTTCGCGCTCGTACGACATCGAGGGCATGCACATCGGCACCGTCGCCGCGGGGCGGATCGGGTCGGCCGTGCTTCGGCGACTGAAACCGTTTGATGTCCATCTCCACTACACGGACCGTCACCGGCTTCCCGCGGATGTGGAGCGTGACCTTGGTGTCACCTTCCATGAATCCGCGGCGGACATGGTGCCCGTCTGCGACGTGGTGACGATCAATGCTCCGCTCCATCCCGAGACCGAGAATTTGTTCGATGCGGCGATGATCGCTCGAATGAAGCGCGGCGCCTATCTGGTGAACACTGCGCGCGGGAAAATCGTCAACCGCGACGCCGTCGCCGACGCGCTCGAAAGCGGTCATCTCGCCGGATATGCCGGCGACGTGTGGTTCCCGCAGCCAGCGCCCCGTAACCATCCGTGGCGGACGATGCCCAACCATGGGATGACTCCACATATCTCAGGGACGACGCTCTCGGCGCAGGCCCGCTATGCTGCGGGCACGCGCGAGATCCTCGAATGCTTTCTCGAAGGCCGCCCGATCCGCGAGGAATATCTGATCGTCGACGCCGGCAAGCTCGCGGGTGCCGGCGCGCACAGTTACACCGAAGGCGACGTCACGGGCGGATCCGAGGAGGCGGCGAAGTTCAAGGAGCCGCAGTCGATGCCGATGCCGGCTGCGACCTGACGAAATCGACAAAGGTGCGAAGCGGCGCCGGCAGAAGGCGGCGGCCCGGATAATAGAGGAACGGCCCTGGAAAACTCTCCCACCATTCTTCCAGCACCGGCTGAAGCGCGCCGCTGTCGAAATGGGGAGCGAGCCAGTCGTCGAAGGACACCACAATTCCGAGACCCGCGATGGCGCAGTTGAGGGTCAGGTCGCCCGCTGCTCCCGGGCGAACGACGAGCTGCCCAGGCGGATCGACGCGGACGATCTCACCGTCCTTCTCGAACTCGTAGGGCGCGACCGAACCGCCGGAGAAGCGCGTCCGAAGGCAATTGTGGTTGAGGAGGTCGCGGGGGTGCTCCGGTCGGCCTCGTGCCTTGAGATAGGAGGGCGCAGCAGCGGCGGCGAAGCGCTGGATTCGGGGCCCGATCGGCAGTGCGATCATGTCCTGCTCCAGTCGCTCGTCGTAACGAATCCCCGCGTCGGCGCCGGCGGCGAGGAGGTCGACGAAGCTGTCCTCAGCGGTGATCTCGAGTCGGATGTCGGGATAGGCCCCTAAAAACGGAACGATGATCCTCGGGAGGACGCTTCGGGCGACGTTTGCGGGAACATTGAGCCGAAGTGTCCCTGCCGGCCGGTCGCGGAAGGCGTTGACGGCATCGAGCGCTGCCTCGACCTCGCCGAGCGCTGGGGCGAGCCGTTCGAACAGCCGCTGCCCCGCTTCGGTTGGCGCGACGCTGCGGGTGGTTCGGTTGAGCAGCCGGACTCCCATTCGCTCCTCCAGCCGCCGAACGGCCTCGCTCAGCGCCGATGCGGAACTTCGGCTGCCTCTCGCCGCTTCACGAAAGCCGCCGGCTCGGACGACGGCGGCAAATGCGGAGAGGTCATCCAGCTCGCTCGCCATTGTTCGAATTCCTGCACAGCCCGTTATGATTATAGCTGCTTATCGAGCAGCGGGTCGAGGTCCATATGGTGGTTCCTGAAAAAGGAGAAATCCACGCATGACCGATATCAGCAAAGCCGGCACCTTCCGCCTCGGCGACCGCGATGTGAACCGCATGGGCTATGGCGCGATGCGGCTGTCAGGGCCGGACATCTTCGGGCCGCCGAAGGACCGCGACCAGGCCGTTGCAGTGCTTCGCGAAGCCGTGGCGAGCGGCGTCAATCACATCGACACCAGTGATTATTACGGCCCCCACGTCGTCAATGAGATCATCCGCGAGGCCCTGTTGCCCTATCCGGACGATCTCGTGCTCGTGACCAAGCTTGGCGCACGGCGAGGCGATGATGCGTCATGGCTTCCCTGGAACAAGCCCGATGAGCTGGCGCAGGGCCTGCGCGACAACCTGCGCAACCTTGGGCTTGAGACGATGGAGGTCGTCAACCTCCGCATCATGGGAGCTGTCCATGGCCCGACCGAAACCTCGATCGGCGATCAGGTCGAAGCGATGGCCGAGCTCCAGCGGCAGGGTCTTGTGCGCCACCTCGGCCTCAGCAATGTCACTCGTCGCCAGGTCGAGGAAGCGCAGGCGATCACTCCGGTCGTTTGCGTGCAGAACCACTACAACCTGGTGCACCGCGAGGACGACGAGCTGGTCGACTG
>Ga0070717_10003064_pt1 | contig 11915 bp, 8 predicted proteins | sample LARL113metaG_FD_71366 | JGI IMG/M metagenome (GOLD analysis project Ga0070717, IMG submission 71366) | Corn, switchgrass and miscanthus rhizosphere microbial communities from Kellogg Biological Station, Michigan, USA - LAR L11-3 metaG | ecosystem: Host-associated > Plants > Roots > Rhizosphere ...
AAATCAGCTACGATAGTATTCTGATCCAGGCGAAAGACCAGGTGCAGTCCAAAGGGATTGCGTTGTCCGCAAACAAAGCAACGTTGATAATCCGACGTGTCGTTCAGTTCCATACGCGCCTCATCATCCAAAGAGAGAAGAACCGTCCAGGCGACCACGCAACATCAAATACCGTAGCGCCTGCGCTGGCGGACTTCGAAAGTAATAGCAACGCTTGAAAGCAACCAGGTATAACGGATTTTAACAAAAAGCAAACCAGGACTGCAACTCCGCACCCGCTATCGCTTGCTTCGCATCTTGCGTCTACCGCTTGTGCCTGATATACTGGCAATGCGATTCTTCAGCAGCCCAAAGCTGCTATTGTTTTCTAGTCAGGAGTAATAAAGCGGTCATGATTGCCGCACGTAGAGCTATTAAGCCCGCGCCTCCTCCCAGGCAGGCAGAGCCGATCATTAATGGCAGCCCACTTATTCGACACTGGTTAACACATTACTGGCAAAAATTACAGCTCCCGGCCGAGGAATTGAACCGGCTGGCAATCACGCAAGATCGTCAAGAATATACGCGCTGGACAGGTAAGCGGCTCAACATCATGGTTCTGGGCTGCTATTGCTACCTGCCCGCCCCGTCAACACCACATCCTCGCAAGCATAATTCAATGCAGGAGCACCCAGGCGGCGATACCCCATTACAAGGCCACCGCCACCTCATCTTCATAGAGCCAGATATGCAGCCAAAATCGATCGAGGTGACTGTGGCGCATGAACTGATCCACCTGGCCGACCGTGTAAACGGCACCCCGCGTCGCCATCGCCATCACGGCTATGATGCCATCGCCGCCGACGAAGCCGCCGTGACCGGCTATCCACTAGACGAGTTACGTCATCTGCTCCACGAGGAAAGCGCGCGGCGTGAACGCCTGCGCCGCGAACGACGCCCAATCCGCTACATTTATGAATGCCCCGGCTGTGGCAAAGAGTACCCCCGCGCCCGCCGCTACTCGCAAGCCGTCTCATGCAGCAACTGCGATAAAAGCTACAATCCCGAATTCCGCCTGTTGCTGCGCAGCACATAAATCAGGGACGCGATAACTCAACGTGTCCCCGCAAACTCCTGCTGCAGTTCGCGCAACCAGTCGAGCAGTGCCCGTGTCTGGTGAATGCGGCTGCGCAGCACAACATGATCGAGAAAAGCCGTATCGCTGGTCTCTGCAGCGGGGAGACGCTGGGACTCAAGGTGGTCGAGGAATTTACGACAGGCAATTACCTCCTGGTCGATCAGGTGAGCCATCTTCCCCGGCTCAATACGCTGCACAAAATACAGCTTTAGCAGGAAAAGCAGCCGAATCTCGCGCGGACGCTCAACCGGTGTGGTAAGCCACTCAAGAAATGTTCTGCGCCCAGCCTCTGTGAGATGAAAGATCTTGCGCGGCGGACGCACCCCTTGCGGCTCCAACTCCGCTTCGATATACGCAAGGCGTTCCAGTTTTTTGAGGAACGCGTACATCTGGCTCATCTCCAGGTGGATGATCTGGCCCAATATGCCGCCCTGGAATAGCTGGAACATCTCATAGCCATGCATGGGCCGGCTTTCAAGCAGGCCCAGGATAGCGTATTCGGCTGGTTCGCTGATATGCATGGTCATATATAGAGGCTTTCTACTCAAATCAACCAGGGAAAGAGAACAGTGCCATTATAGTCTACAATAAAAGACGAGGCAAGCTTATTCCTCTCAAAAGGGAAGCTTCCCATGTGAAAACTCTACGTTCAATCACGTAATAAATATATGTAGATCAACGCTCGAAATACTGGCGACTCTTGTGCCTCTCCCCACAGTAAAATAAGCTAAGTCTAGACAACGAAGGAATAAACGCATGTCCATACTCGACAAACCGCTAACTCCTCCGCCTCGTCGCTCAAGGCGGCGCCTCATTATTATAGCAAGTATTCTGGTGGTTCTCTTGCTCGTACTATTCGTATTTACCGATATCCATGCTGACATCGCCTTCATCGTGCATTTTGTCACCGCTCCCAACCATTTCACCTATCACGGTCATTCCGATTATGTGAGTGCTGTGGCCTGGTCACCCGATGGCAAACGCATCGCATCCGCCAGTGGGGATCATACCGTGCAGGTCTGGGATGCCGCTAATGGGAGCCATGTCCTGACTTATCGTGGTCACTCCTCGGATGTGGCAACAGTAGCGTGGTCCCCCAATGGTCAATTTATCGCCTCCGGCGGCCTCGACACGACAGTGCAGGTCTGGCAGGCGGCCACGGGCAACCTCGTCTACACCTATCATGGGCACAGCGATGTAGTATTTGATGTTGCGTGGTCGCCTGACGGGACGCGTATCGCCTCCGCCAGCAACGACGGCAGCGTGCAGCTATGGGATGCATTCACCGGCAGCCATGTAGTCGCTTACAGAAGCCCCACCCTCATCAGAGGCGGTCCAGCGCCCTGGAACGCTGTAGCATGGTCACCCGATGGTAAGCGCTTCGCCATTGGTGGATCCGGTGACGTCCTGGTACTGGACGCTGCCACGGGCAGGAATATCGCCTCCTATGGCTACCATGGTGGAACAGTGCACGCCGTGGCGTGGTCACCCGGCGGCAGGTACATCGCAGTTGGCAGTTCTGCTAGCACAGTAGAAATATGGGATACCGTCACCGGCAATAACACCTACAACTACGCGGGCCATAGCGCAGACGTACTTTCCGTAGCCTGGTCACCGGACGGCAAAAGGATCGTGTCGGGCAGCAACGACGGCACCGCGCAAGTGTGGGATGCCCTCACAGGAAAAAATGCCTACACCTATCGCGGCCACGCCGACTACTATTGGGGCCACTTTACGTCCAGCGCGCCTGTCGAGGCTGTAGCCTGGTCGCCCAATGGCAAAATGATCGCGTCGGGCAGCGAAGATATGACGGTGCAGGTGTGGCAGGCAATGTAGAGTCGTTGACTATCCACTATATTGCCCCAACAAGTAGCTAATGCACTGAGATTGCTTTCATTATGCTTCCGCTTGTATAATTGAGAAAAACCTGCAAGGAGGTCAGCTATGAAACACCTGGTTAAATTCCCGTTAGCAGATGGCAACTTCATCGTAGTGGAGGTAGACGAACCAGAGACGAGTGGCACTGTTCGAGCCTCCCGCTCTGATGACATGGTAGATGAAGCAAAGCAGACCTTCGATCAGTCTCTAAACACAATCAGAACTTCAACTGAAAGCGTCATTAATAAACTACAAGCCCTGACCCATCGACCTGACGAGATCGAAATGGAGTTCGGATTTAACATGAGCGGGGAGTTCGGCGCGGTAATTGCCAAAGTCACGGCTGAGGCTAACTACAAAGTAACCTTAAGATGGCAACCAGCGAAACAGTAATGTATTACGTACCTGTATGAGTAGGCTTTCCTTCGCTGCCTCTAAACGCTGAGGAGAGCACTGCAAAGCCTGGAGTTGTGCCTTGTCTGAAGATATAAATGCTGGCATTGTCCGTATCCTGAGTGGTAGGTCAGTTGGAACTGGCTTTGTAGTTTCCAACGATGGCTTGTTGGTTACATGCGCTCACGTCCTCGGCAGTCCTTGCCCTGAGAGGGTAAGCGCTATTTTCCTCGCCACTAACGAGCGACGAGAGGCCACAGTAGAAATGCCGTGGCTGCGTGATGTGGATGCCGAGGATATGGCTATCCTGCGGGTACAGGGTGGCCTGCCTCAAGAGGTGAGATCACTTCCCCTGGGCTCCTCTACAGGCGTGAGCGGTCACAAGGTAGGCACTTTTGGATTCCCCAGTGCAGGTGAAGTGGAAGGTATAGCTGGGTACGGCAAGGTACTTGGTCGAGGGTCACAAACTAAGGCCGGTCAACCCCTACTCCAGTTGCGTTCAAGTGAAATCACGCAAGGCTTTAGTGGTGCTCCTGTATGGGACGAGTTGCGAAAGCGCGTCATAGGCATGGTCGTGATAGTTGCCACACCCGACGCCAGTGGCAAAATGGGAGAGACCGCCTTTGCTACCCCCACGGAAACCTTGCAGAGAGTTTGCACTGATCTGCAAATCCTCGATAGTAATCCCTATCGTGGCCTGAATCCATTTACCGAGGCCCAGGCGAAGTTCTTCTTTGGTCGTAAGCAGGAAGTGGACAGGCTGCTGGATAAACTTCGACTCGATCCTCGCTTCCTGCTGATACTGGGGCCATCGGGTAGTGGTAAGTCATCTATCGTTCAAGCCGGACTTATTCCCCAGCTACGCAGTGGGGTACTGCCGGGTAGTGATTGCTGGCACATAATGCTCACTCGCCCGGCTGATAATCCTTTCCAGCAACTTACAGCGCAGGGATTGGCAACCGGATCAAACAATCTGACCCAAGCCGTACGCGAATGGCTGAACCAGCATCCAGAGAGCACACAGATCGTCCTCGTGCTCGATCAGTTTGAGGAACTGCTGGTGAATTGTCCTGAAGAAATGAGCCAGGATTTTCTGGCACAGTTGACGGCGTTACTGGACGCCAATTTGCCTATCACAGTGATCGCGATCATGCGTGACGATTTCTACACTCACTTCGCACAGCATGTGAAGTTAGCGCAACGGCTAGAGCAGAATGGTGGTCTGATACATGTACCTCCGACGCTACAATGGGATGAACTGGTTACCATCGTGCAGGAACCTGCCAGAGTCGTTGGACTGCGTTTTGAGGAAGGCCTGGTCGAGGAGATTGTTGAAGATTCAATTGAGAGCGAAACCTCTGAAGAGGGAGGACGAGTTGGACGTTGCGCCATTCTGCCCCTGCTTGAGTTTGCTCTGACCGAGCTTTGCGAACGGCGGGAAGACGGAGTATTAACCTTTAAAGCTTACGAGAAGGTCGGTGGGGTGACAGGTGGACTGAGACAATGGGCCGATCAAACCTTCAATAGCCTGGAAGATGAGCGCAAAAAGCAGCTCGCATCCCGCATTTTTACCGACCTGGTCTACCTGGGCAATGAGAACGAAGACCTTCCCGATACTCGTAGACGGAGGACATTGAAGTCGCTCTACCGCAATGAAGACGAACGGGAAGACACTTATAAACTGGCACGACGACTGGCGAATGCCCGTTTGCTTGTGACGAGTTACGACCCATCGAGCAACGAAGTGACTGTAGAGATCATCCATGATGCGCTGCTGCGCGAATGGGGATTGCTGAAGTGGTGGTTGAAAAGAGATGGACCTTTCCTGAGCTGGCATCAGGAGCTTGAGAGACGCGCCCAGGCATGGGTAGAGACTAATCCGAATGAAACCCGTTATAGCGATAGATTACTCCGGGGCAGCAATTTATCAGAATCCGAAGGCTGGATGGAGTTGCGAGCCGCTGATTTGAGCAAGGTGGAGCACCAATTCATCAAGGCGAGCCGAGAGCGGCAGAACCAGGAGGACTTGCGCTGGAAAGCGCTCTACGAAAAGGTGGAGCAACAGCGCCAGGAAGCCGTTCGCCAACGTGAAGAAGCCGAGAAGCAACGACAGGAGGCCATACGACAGCGTGAAGAAGCCGAGAAACAGCGTGCAGAGGCTGAGCGGCAGCGCCAGGAGGCTGAGCGGCAGCGGCGTATTGCTTTAGCTCGCCAGTTGACCGCGCAAGCAGAGTTGCTGCGAGACCAGCAGGGCCATCTGCTCCAGAGAAGCGTACTGCTCGCCATTGAAGCTCTACAACGATCACCTTCCCTGGAAGCGGACCAGGCTCTGCGTTACGGTTTAAGTCTGTTGCCTCGTCCCATCACCCGCCTGGCTCCGAGGGGAGATCTGACTGCTCTAGCTCTTAGCCCGGATGGACGCTACCTGGTGATAGCAACGAGAGATAGCAATATAGAGTTATGGGATGTAAGTAGCGGTCGCCAATTGCTCCGCCTGTTTGTTGAGGCTGGCGTGAAATACGTGGTTTTCAGCCAGGATGCTCGCTGCTTCGCCACAATTGGGACGGATTCTACCGTTCGCGTATGGGAAACCAGTAGCGGCCGCCAGGTTGCTCACCTGTTCAATGGCAGTAACGCGAAGAGCGTTCTGCTCAGTCGAGACGCACGTTATCTCGTTACGACGAGCGGCGAGGGTATCGCGTGGGCCTGGGAAGTAGTCACGAATCGCGCCCTTGGTCAGCTGGCTCATGAAGGGCTGATACGAGCTGTTACCTTCAGTCCTGATGGCCGTTACCTTGCCACGGCAAGTGTGGATGGCACTGCTCGCGTGTGGGAAACGATAGGCACGCGCCAGGTCGCCTGCTTGAATCACGAGAGAAGTGTATCCGCTCTGGCCTTCAGTCCTGATGGGCTTTACCTGGCCACGGCAAGCGACGACTGTTCTGTACGACTATGGCTATGGAGGCCAGACAATAGCTCACAGCCCACTTTGCTCTCGCACGAGTACCCAGTGAACGCTCTGACCTTTAATCCAGATGGAAACTATCTTGCCACCGCAAGCCAGGATCATACTGCTCGCGTGTGGGAGACAAGCAGCGGCCGGCAGGTCACACGTATGAATCACCAGGGGAGCGTCAATGCCATTGTCTTCGCTCCAGATGGGCGCTACCTGGCAACAACCAGCGCTGACCGTACGGTAGGCGTCTGGGAGACAGAGAGCGGTTACCAGCTCATTTGCCTGCCCCATAAAGATGTCGACTACAAGGATGGAGACTACATACGTAATATCGCGTTCAGTCCAGATGGGTGCTACCTGGCAACTGCGAGTGAGAATGGCAGCACTGGCCTGTGGGAGATCATTACTGGCCGGCTGACTCACAAGAGGAGAGTAAGCGCAGTTGCTTTCAGCTCCGACGGGAGCTACCTGGCTACGGGAAGTGAGGATGGTACCGCCGGCATCTGGGAGGTGAAGAGCGGGTATCGCCACCTTCAGCTCTCCTGCGGAAGTAAAGTATGGGCAGTCGCATTCAGCCCTGATGGGCGCTACCTGGCTACAGGAAGCGGGGACGGCATGGTGGGACTCTGGGAGACAGTAACCGGTCGCCAACCCGTTCGCATGGCTCATAAAAGGAATGTGAATGACCTGGCCTTCAGTCCTGATGGGCGCTACCTTGCTACGGCCGGCGACGACAAGACCGCGCAAGTCTGGGAAACTGCAAGCGGCCGATTACTTTTCAGCCTGTCTCACAATGATACAGTAAATGCAGTCGCATTCAGTCCCGATGGCCGCTACCTCGCTACGGCTAGCAACGATACGAATGCCTGTTTGTGGGAGATGGCCACTGGTGGCCACATTGCTTATCTGCCCCACAGGCTGATCGTGAACAAGGTGGTCTTCAGTCCTGACGGGCACTACCTTGCCACCGCGAGCTGGGATCATACCGCCAAAATATGGGAGACGAGCAGCGGGCGCGAACTCTTCCGCCTGCCCCACAGGAGTAAGGTGTGGTCCGTAGCATTCAGCCCAGCAGGGATATCGCTTGAGGATACCCTCGTAGCCACAGCAAGCAAAGACCATACCGCCAGGGTCTGGGAAATGAGCAGCGGTAAACAAATTGCTCGCTTTACTCATGATGATAGTGTAAACGCTATTGCATTCAGCCCCGACAGCAAGTATCTAGCCACAGCAAGTGATGACCACACTACAGGAGTATGGGAGATTGCCAGTGGTCGCCAATGCGCGTACCTGCCTCACCGGGATAGCGTGAATGGCGTGGTCTTCAGTCCCGATGGGAAATACCTGGCTACGGCAAGCATGGATGGCATCGCACGATTATGGCTCTGGCGGTCGGAAGACTTAATCATAGAGGCTCAAGCGCGCCTGACCCGCAACCTCACATATGCAGAATGGCAGCAGTACCTTGGCGAGGAGCCATATCGCAAGACCTGCCCGAACTTACCAGAAGAGGCCTATGCAGAGGGCGTACGTGTCTAATTGCTTGTAGTGCCTGACTGCCTGATAGCAAATCCGCTTCTATAATCATCATAAAAGTTGGCATGAACTTGCTAAAAATCCGTAATCCAAAAGTTCAGGTCCTCATCGTTTTGATGGTGATTAACCGGAATTGCTATGAAACAAAGGGAGGGTGGCAAAAATGCGTTTAGAAGGAAAGCAAATTGGCCGCTATCGTTTTGAACAGCTCATTGGAAGAGGCGCTATGGGTGAAGTGTACCTTGCTGTAGATCCGCGCATCCAACAGCAAGTGGCCGTGAAGGTCTTGCAAGCTGAACCTTCAGTTTATCCTGCTACGAATGTGGCTCGTGAAGCGGAACGCTTCCGGCGCGAGGCCAGCGCTATTGCAAATTTGAGACACCCACACATCGTCCCTCTCTATGACTACGACGAGACAAGCATTGATGAAACGGCCATTACCTACCTGGTCATACCCTATTACAAAGAGGGATCATTTGCCAGTTGGCTGCGGCGGCGTGGTTCCGACTTATTGCCAATGGAGGATGTGGTGTATTTTGTGCAGCAAGCTGCTGGCGCTCTTCAATACGCGCATAACCAACAAATCATTCACCGCGATGTCAAGCCCTCTAATTTCCTCATCGATGCCGGTGAAAATCCGAACCGGCCGAACTTGCTGCTGGCTGATTTTGGCATTTCGAAGTTTGGCATGGCGACTACTGCCAGTGGCACCCAAAGCCTGGGGACCCTGACATACATGCCACCTGAACAGTTGCATGGGCGGCCTACCTATGCCAGCGACCAGTATGCTCTTGCCATTATGGCTTATGAACTCCTGGTGGGCCACCCGCCATTTGAGGGACCTCCACCTGTCGTGATACGCCAGCATATGGAAGATCAACCACAGCCACCAAGCATGCTCAACCCGGGCCTTTCTAGAGCCATTGATCACGTGCTCCTGCGTGCTCTGGATAAAAAACCTGAAAATCGTTACCCGACTATCTCTGAGTTTGCCCGAGCACTACAGCAGGCTTTACCAGGAACAGGCGATATTCCTCAAAGACAGCCGGAGAGCAGTAGTGGTGAACTACAAAGGAGCGGCGAGGTGCGCGAAGCACAAAAAGGTAGCGATATCCGTGCAACCTTGCGTATCAGTCCAGCAGAGGCGCAGAGGGGAACCGATCGCATAGTGAATCTCCCCGGAGGGCGGCAGGTGACAGTGAAGGTGCCAGCAAATGCCAACAATGGCCAAGTACTCGATTTCCCGGGTCTTGGTGAGTCATCATCTTCTGGAGGACCAGCAGGCAATTTGATCATCACCCTCACCATTACATCACCAGATGTTCCTCCACCTTTAAGAGCGACTGAGGCCGCAACGATACTCCCGGGAAGACCAAAACAGCGGTATCTGTTCGCTTTGCTCGTCGGGGTTGCTGCTGGTATCCTCAGCTTTCTATTAAGCAGCGCGTGGATCTCCTCTTCCCCGTTAGCGCTGCTCCCCCCCTTGGTGATATCACCGTTTGTAGGCTTTATTATTGGCAAACGTGTGGTGGCACGGGCAGAGGGTCTGTTCGCAGGTCTTGTGGTTGGAATCTCTTGGATCATTGGTCTTATAGTAAGAGTCGGGAGCTTCCCCCCACCCCCGTGGGTCTTCATCATTCTCATCGAAATTGCAGTTTGTGGGCTGCTCTCCTGGCTGGTAGCCAGGCTTACGACTCGTAAACACCCCTATTAACTGTCATCCGGCAGCCGAAATCAGGGGAGATGAAGGTGAGATTGGGGGGTCCTGCATAATCCGAGAGATGCATCTTGAACGAGAAGAGAGGAACACAAATGACAAACATCTTAACTCCATCTCAACCAGATCTCAACCCCTTTGCTCTTCACTATCTTACCATAGTGGCTGCATAATGGTTTAGCACAAACCTATTTTGTTTTAGGAGGCACCACTATGTCTTGGACACAACAGCGACAACCTCAGCAAATGGTCAGGACTTTCACCTCGCGACGACTCTTGACCACAGTATGCATCCTGACACTCGCCGTCGCTATCCTGGGCGGTACGGCGTTAACTTATCGGGTTAGAGCCGCTCAGGCAGCCACCCTTACAGGCAACTTCCTGGTGGATCAGGATCACAACCTGCTATTCTCACAGAACAAGCAGAACGAGCCCGCCATCACCCGCGACCCAGTGACGGGCGTGTTGATCGCCGGGGCCAATGATGAGATTAAGGAGCCTCTCTGCCCTGGCACAACAATTCCACTCGCCAGCCCATGCCCCTTCAAGCCTGGTGTCCCAATCTCAGCCTATTACCGCTCGACTGATAATGGTATGACGTGGAGCGGCGGCTTCCTGCCCGGATTCAACACCATTGGCCGCGTCTCTGGCGGCGACCCCAGCCTCGACTACGGCCCCCGGCGCTGCGCCAACGGCACGTTCAGCTTCTCCTGCGGCGTCACCATCTATTACGGCAGCCTGGCTGATCCCTTCCCGGAGTTTGGAGGCGAGCAGGTCACCGTCTCGCGTTCCTACGATGACGGCCAGACCTGGGCCAATCCGGTGGCGGCCACCTCCACCGATAACAAATCCAATTTCGACGACCATGACTGGATCGCCGTTGACCACTTCCCTGGCAGCACACATTTTGGGCGCGTCTACGTCTTCTGGGCCGTCTTCTGCAACACCTGCGCTGGCAATGGCAATGTCAAGCTCTATCTCGCCCACTCCGACGACGAAGGGCGCACCTGGTCCCAGGCCGTGCAGGTGAGCGCGGCGAACAACAACTTCCCTCAGGGCTTCCGCGAGACCGGCCAGATGGCCGTCTCCTCGGACGGCACCGTCGAAGCTTTCTGGACGGAGAACGCCGACTCGACCAAGCTCCCCAGCCTGCAAGTCGTCTCCACCTCCACCGATGGCGGCCAGACCTTCACCGCACCGATCACCATCGCCCAGGTGACCGATTACCCGCTGACAGGCACGCCGTTTGATGTAGTGGATCTCTTCAACCGCGTGCCCGGCATGAGCGCACGCGTGGATTGCTACCCACACCCGGCCTCCGATCCCAGCAGCACGCGCATCTACGTCGTCTGGTGTGACTTCAGCGGCGGGCATGGCGTCGTCAAGGGCGCGGTCTCGCTCGATGGCATCGACTGGACCCAGCTTGGCACGATTGCCAGCGTCTCTGGTCGCAATGCCTTCTTCCCGGAGGCCAGCGTTGCCCCCAATGGCACCGTCAGCCTCACCTTTGATGCCCTGACGCGGCCTCCCGCAAACAACCCCTTTCAGACAGGGGTGCAGGTCTACGACAACTACTTCGCCGAGTCTGCTGCGGGCGGAATGGCCTTTGGCGCGCCGGTACGGGTCAGCACTGCCTCTTCGAATCCGGATGGCTCCGGTTACAACAACTTGCAAGAGCAATTCATCGGCGATTACATAGGCATCGTAGCCGGCCCCACCAGCGCCTACGTCGTCTGGACGGATGCGCGCAATGCCACACCCTGTCAGGCGGTTGATGACTTTCGCAATGCCGTGTATGCCGGCTCCAAGACGGCGGTTGCGCCCAACCCCGATAGCGCATGCGCAGCCAGCTTCGGCAACACCGATACCCTAGCGGCAATTATGAACTATTAATTTGAGCAAGCCGCCTGGTATCACAAGGCATGGGCATTGTTGGGATAGATTGACTGTTCAGACATCAGAGTGAACAACTGATGTCTGAACAGTGCCAGCGCTGATTTGATTCAACTTGTGCAGACTGTGTGCTAACGACCCGAACATGTAGAAAGTCGAGCTCAGATCGCCTCCAGGTTTTTTAACTTTTGGGAGCGAAAGAAACTGCAGCCGTATAACTCTCATGAGATCGAAAAGGGAATCGGTGTCCACATTTTTCCCCCATCAGCTGTCTTGAGTAGGAATGAGGAGGTGTTGCTTTGCCCGCCAATCGCCCAACCGGTAGTGCTAGAAACAAAGCTGAGATCAGCGACCTGCTTGAAGTTCGCGCCCGGAGATAGCTTTGTCCAGTGTTGGCCTCCGTCGCTGGTACTGTAGAGGACCAT
>Ga0070717_10003065_pt1 | contig 11907 bp, 9 predicted proteins | sample LARL113metaG_FD_71366 | JGI IMG/M metagenome (GOLD analysis project Ga0070717, IMG submission 71366) | Corn, switchgrass and miscanthus rhizosphere microbial communities from Kellogg Biological Station, Michigan, USA - LAR L11-3 metaG | ecosystem: Host-associated > Plants > Roots > Rhizosphere ...
ATAAAACCAAGTTATGCGTCTTTGACATGTAGATCACCGATCGTATGGCGAGCGGTAAGCCCCCGACCGGCTATGGGCAACCACGCTGGACGCTGAGGCCCCCTCCCTGTTGCGGGTCAAACATGCGGGCCGACTATTTCGGCGTCGGCCCCACCTCGGTGCGTGATCTTCGCTAACCGGTCATTTGAACCCGGGCAGCACTGGCGTTCCTTCGATCCGCACCCCGTCGAGTTCATCGGGATCGAGCCCGAGAACGTTCAGGATGGTCGGCGCGATTTGGGTCGTGGCCACTGTTGCGTTGATGCTCTCTTGATCGAAGTCGGGATGCGAGATGAGCAGGGCGACGTGGGTGTCGTCCTCATTGAAGCCGCCATGCTCGGCGATCTTTGATCCGCCTGTATAGATCACGCCGACCCTGGCAATGCCGATGATGTCCGGGGTGCGCGCATCGTGAGAGGGATCCTGATAATTCAACGTGAGCAACGGGCCGGAGAGCCACTCTACGATGCCGGTATCGCCCTGGTAACCGTTAAGGGCCGCGACGGCGTCCGCAGTCTTGCTGCCGCTATTATCCTTCAGCCAGATCAGGACTCCGTCGTCTCCAATGTCGAACGCGAAGTTGGCGCCGATCGGCCCGGCGATCACCGTGGCGTCGTCGAGCGCCGTTCTCTTCGAGACGTCGATCGGCGACTGGCCGTGTTTGGCGCTGACGATCACCAGAGTTTTCTCCAAGAGATCGCGATCCCCCAATGCATCGATCATCTGCCCGATCGAGCGATCGACAAAGGCGATCGCGTTGGCCAGTCCGGCGCTCGGTGTACCGCTCGTATCCGCATAACCGTCGCCCTTGAGCTTTTGCCCGACGCTGACCGACTGGAAGTTCATGCCAAAGATTGCCGGCATGCTCAGAAGGGTTTTGCCGGTATGGTCGAAGCCATTGATCTCGTTGAGAGTCGCCCGCACTTTGAGGCCGTCGTAAAACTCGACGGCATCGACCGCACTGGTGAAGTCGCCGCCGCGCGAGGTCGGATCGGGCGCCGTCGAAAAATGGAGACCGAGGAGAGTGTGGGCCAATGCGATATTGGCATCGCTCAGGTCCGAATTGATCTCGGGCGCGAAAAAGTCGTCGATGTTGGTGCCCGGCCCATTGGTGGGCTGGGTGGCGGGGTCGTTGCCGTTGACGATGTCATAGGCGGCATGCTTGTCAGTCCAGGCCGTCCGCAAATGGTGCTTGTGGATCACTCCAAAGATGCTGTTGGTGCGCACGAAATTATGCGGCCATACCGGCGAGCAGCGGGCATCGACCGACTGGCCCGGCAGGTTGTTGGGATCTATTGCCACCGCACTGTTGAGCCCGGTCAGGCTGGCGTTGACCCCGCCATCGATCGAGTGCAGGTTCGTGTCGATATTCTCGGCGAGGTTCGTCTCGGTGCCGGGCCCCATTTGGCAATTGCTCCCCGGCGCGAATAGCGTACGGTCATAGCTGTCGTCGTAAAAGACGCCGGTCGACTTCGATGTGCCACCCGTCACCTGCGCCAGGAGGCCAGGGAACGAATCCGAGGGCTTTGTCGTCGAGGCGTTGGTGTAGTTGATGCCGTGATGTGTCAGCTTTGCCAGGTTCGGGCATGCGCCCGTCGCGACGCACACCTCCAAATCGACGGCGTGGAACCCGTCGATGCTTACCAGCAAGACATGCTGAACGCCCCGGCCGCCCTCGTCGGCAGAGCCGGTCGCCGGCATCGCGCCAAGCAGAGCGCTCGCGATGGCTGTTGTCGTCAGCAACTTCGTAAGCATTGCTATCCCCCCTTCTAGTTTAGGTGTCGGGCGCGACCCTAGAGGGGAGGAATGACGGATTAATGACGCTTGCGTGACGATTGCCTGCAGATAGCCGCGGTTGCGACGCCCAATTCGCCTATCGGCGGGACCGCATTCTCGCTTACAGCCCAGCGCTGTTTTGTGTTGGCCTCTTCCAGCCGCGCCGCCACATTCACGGATCAGGGGATCTCGTAGACGGCGACCTCATCGGTGATGCCGCGGAGAGCGCGGCGCTGTGATGCTGGCTTGAGGCCGCTCGTCGCGAGCAAGGTGGAAGCCTGCGGATGGGTGACGACCGGTCCGGTTGCCAGGATCGCACGCGAATCCGCGAGAGCCTGGACGCGCGCTGCAATGTTCACCGTAGTTCCGAAATAGTCCTGCCGGTCATTCAGCACGACCGCCAGGCAGGGCCCCTCATGGATGCCGATCTTGAGCAACAGGTCCTCGCGGCCGCGCCCGTCGTTCAGTGCGGGCATCGCCTCGCGCATGCGCAGCGCGGCGGCGACCGCCCGGTCAGGGGTCGCGAAGGTCGCCATCACCGCATCGCCGATGGTCTTGACCACGGCCCCAGCCTCGGCGGCGACAATCTCGTTGAGAACCCGGAAATGCGCTCTCACCAGGTCAAAGGCGGCGAGGTCTCCGACCCGCTCGTATAATTCGGTGGAGCCTTTCAAGTCGGTGAACAGGAAAGTCAGGCTGGTGATTTTGAGCCGCTGCTCGACATCGATCGTGTCGGTACCGTAGAGATCACGAAAGACTTGGTTGGTCAGCAGCCTTTTTGCCGTCAAAAAAGGCCGGCGCCTGCCGAGGAGCTCGTGGAGCTTGTCCCCGGCGATCCATAGACTGGGCAAGAGCCGGGTGTCGGTACGGTTCTCGAGCGAGAGACGCAGAGGCCCAGGACGCAGTGTCAATGTGCCGGTCGGGGCACGCAATCTGTCGAAGACCAGCGAGATACTCTGGCGTTCGCGCGTCGGTTCGCCCTTCACGTCGAGAAACTGGGTGCCGTGCGTCACGGGGTCCATGATGATGACGAACTCCGCCGGCAGCTGCAGCGACAGCAGGGCCTTTTCGCCAGCCGGAAGCTCGATCGAATCGAGGACGATTTCTTCGATCAGCTGTTCGAAATCATCCGGGACATCAATGCCGGAACCCCAGAAGATCTGACGAAAGTACTCTGCGAACGGCAGCTCGTGGGGATCATGCGCGGCGATCCTGCGCACCCGCCGGCTGACCGTGAACGTCACTTCGACCATCTCGTCGAGGGTAGGGCGATAGCCGGCCGCGCATAGAGCGCAGTCGTACTCGTCCTTGTTGACGCTCTTCAAGGTCGTGCTGGTATCGAGCACGCCCCCGCAGCCCGGGCACAGCACATTCCACGACAGCTCGAACAGCCCGAGCCGGGCGGCGTGCAGAAAGGCCGCCACAGCACGCTCCTCATCAATACCCGTCTTTGCGGCAAAATCAGCCACGTTCACCCGGCTGAGGGCGCGATCGGGAGCGTCGCGCACGAGCTCCTCGATGGCGGCCGCTGCGCGCGGATCCGCGGACTGCCGCAGAACCGCAAACAAATTCCTGGCTTCGCTCATCGGAACATCTTACCCCTAGGGGATCTCGTAAACGGCCATCTCGTCGGCAACGCCGCGAAGCGCGCGTTGGTGCGCCAGAGGTTTGAGCCCGCTGCTTTCGAGCAGGCTGGAGGCTTTCGGGTGGGTAATGACGGTTCTCGTTGCAAGGATCGAACGCGAGTCCGCGAGAGCCTGGACGCGCGACGCAATGTTCACGGTTCGACCGAAGTAATCTTGTCGGTTGTCTAATACGACTGCCAGGCAAGGCCCTTCATGGATGCCGATCTTGAGCATCAGCCGATCGCCGCTGCCGGTGTCCCGGAGATCGCGCATAGCATCCCGCATGCGGAGCGCGGCAGCCACCGCCCGATCGGGGGTCGGGAATGTCGCCATCACCGCATCGCCACTGGTCTTGATCACAGCGCCGGCCTCGGCGGCAACGATCTCGTTGAGGACCCGGAAATGTGCTCTGACAAGGTCGAAAGCGGCCAAGTCGCCAACCCGCTCGTAAAGCTCGGTCGAACCCCTGAGATCGGTGAACAGGAACGTCAGGCTGGTGATCTTCAGCCGCTGATCGACATCGATCATGTCGGCACCGTAGATATCTCGGAAGACTTGGTTTGTAAGCAGTCGCTTTGCGGTCAGAAATGGCCTGCGCCTGCCGAGAAGCTGTTCGAGTTCATCGCACGCGACCCACAATCCCGGCAGCACGCGGAAGTCGGTGTGGTTTTCGAGGGATAGCCGCAAGGGGCCCGGGCGCAGCTCGATCGTTTCGGTCGCTGCGCGCACTTTGTCGAAGACGAGCGAAAGGTTCTGGCGTTCGCGTGTCGGCTCGCCCTTGACGTCGAGGAATTGGGTCGTATGCGTCACGGGATCGAGGATAATCACGAGATTCGCCGGCAGCTGCAGCGAGAGCAGAGCCTTGTCGCCGGGCGGAAGCTCGACCGTATCGAGGGTAATTTGCTGGATCAGCCGATCGAGATCTTCGGGAAGATCGATCGCCGAGCTCCAAAATATCTGACGAAAGTATTCGGGGAGCGAAAGCTCGTCGGGATCATGCGCAGCTATCCTGCGCACCCGCCGATTGACCGTAAAGGTCACCTCGACGATCTCGTCCAAGACCGGTTCATAACCGGCGGCACACCAAGCACAGTTATATTGGCCCCGGTTCACGCTCTTGAGCGTGGTGCTCGCATCGAGGACGCCCGCACAACTCGGGCAAAGCACGTTCCACGAAAGCTCGAAAATTCCGAGCCGGGCGGAATGAAGGAAGGCCGCGATCGTGCGCTCTTCGTCACGCCCTGTCTTCGCGGCGAAATCCAACACATTGACGCGGCAGAGCGCGTGATCTGGGGCGTCGCGCACGAGATCTTCGATGGCGGTGACGGTGCCGGGATCGGCCGACTGCCGCAATAGCGCAAACAGGTTTCTAGCTTCGCTCATAGCGATAGGTGTTCGCAGTCCTCGACCACGATTCAGGTGTGAACGATCACCCCTTTAAGCAAGCAAGATTGATGGTTGGGCACGGTCACCGTGATTTTCCATGTCGACGACGGCGGCTACTTCCGGCGTGACGTCGCAGGCCTGCGCCGTTATCCGGCGCGCGAAGCCGCCGAGGCCGAGCTGCGCACCCAATCGAGCCTGCGCGGTAGCTTAGTTCTGAGAATCTATAAGATTTTTCTTGCGCGGCTGGCGGATGTTGGCTATTTTTGCGATTAACTCGCATTCGCCCTCGCAACACCCCCCCCGGAAACCTCTGGATGTTTCGCTCCGCTCTTCTTCCGCTCGCCGTGGTGCTCGCGCTAGGAGCAAACGCCGAAGCACAGGAGTCGACCTATTCGCTTGTGATCAAGGACCACAAGTTCCAGCCGACTGAGATCGAGGTCCCGGCCGGGCAGAAGATCGCTTTGCTCGTCAAGAACGACGATCCGACACCGGAAGAGTTCGAGAGCACCGAGCTCCGGCGCGAGAAGGTGGTCGCCGGCGGCGAACAGATCACGGTCTATATCGGCCCGCTGAAGCCTGGACGATACGAGTTTTTCGGCGACTTCAACCCCAAGACCGCGCGTGGCCACATCGTCGCGAAATAAGGCGGAATAATCGTCATGCTCGGTGCAGCCATTATCGTCTTTCGTGAAGTGCTCGAGGCGGCGCTCATTGTCGGCATCGTGCTGGCGGCGAGCGCCGGCGCGCCGCGTCGCGGGTTCTGGGTTTCCTGCGGCCTGGCGGGAGGTGTTGTCGGCGCCGCAGTCGTCGCTCTCTTCGCTGCCGAGATTGCGGCTGCCGCGTCTGGGATCGGACAAGAATTGCTGAACGCGGCCATCCTGCTGCTCGCGGTGGGTATGCTCGGTTGGCACAACGTCTGGATGTCGCGTCACGGGCGCGAGCTGGCCGCCACCGCCCGAGAAGTAGGTGACGCGGTGATCTCCGGCGCTCGACCTCTCTATGTCCTGGGAGTGGTTGTCGGGCTCGCTGTGCTTCGCGAGGGCTCCGAGACTGTCTTATTCCTTTATGGCATTGGCGCGAGCGGCGGTCTCACCGCGGGTTCATTGATCGCTGGTGGGACTCTCGGCCTCGCCGGCGGGGTCACGATCGGTTCGGCGCTCTATTTTGGCCTGCTGCGGATTCCCACCCGACGGCTTTTCACCGTCACCAGCTGGATGGTGCTGCTGCTGGCTGCGGGAATGGCGGCGCAAGCCGCCGGGTTCCTCGTACAGGCCGACTTGCTGCCGCCGCTCGGCGATGCTGTCTGGGACACTTCGGCGGTACTGTCCGAGGACAGTGTTCTCGGCAAGGCCCTGCACACCTTGATCGGCTATGTCTCGCGGCCGGACGGCATCCAAATTCTGTTCTACCTCGCCACCCTCTCAGCCATATGGCTGTTGACGCGATGGGTCGGCGGGCCTTTGCCGCCCCCTCGGGCGCCCTCCCTGAGCCGGGGAACCGCGACGCCGCTGCTCGTCATCTTCCTGTTCGGAGGGCTCGGAGCGGGGTCCATCGGGTTCGCCGATGAACTTAAGGTGCGCTACCCGATCGTCGATTACCGGGAATTCGAACTCGAACACAACGGCGTTACCACCTTCGACAGTCCGAAGAGCGGCAAGAGCAACAACCAGTTCTACACGACCGAATACGGGCTCGGTGTTTTGCCGTACTGGTTCGTTGAACTCGAAAACGAATTGGCCGCGCCATCCGGGGAGAACATCACCTACGAGGCGACGACGACAGAGAATTACTTCCAGCTGACGCCCACTGGGAAGTATTGGGGCGATCTGGCGCTGTTCGCGGCGTACTCGCAGCCGGCGCACAAGGCCGACGCCAAGAATTTTACCTTCGGGCCTCTTGCCCAGACCGAGTTCGGCGAAATCGCCGGCTTCGGCGCCCTGCATACGCTGAACCTGCTGTTCACCAGGGAAGTCGGCAATAACGCCACCACCGGCACGCCGTTCTTCGCCGCCTGGCAGTCGCGGCTGCTGATCAACACTTATCTTCAACCCGGGTTAGAATATTACGGAATGATCGACAACCTCAGTGCCCCGGGCAAGCTGGCCAACCAGCAGCACCGCATCGGGCCTGTGCTGGTCGGCCTGCAAAATTTCGCCCCTTACGGCAAGCTCAAATACGAGGTCGGCTACCAGTTCGGCCTGACCCAAGCCACCGAGCGCGGTGCCATACGCTGGCGCGTCGAATACGAAATCCCGTTCTGACATAAATTCAATAGGAGTTGCGGGAATGAACCGCCGGTCATTCTTGCTGGTGGCGGGCGGGGTCGCTTTGCTGCCGGGGCGAACCGACGGGCTGCGCCGAGCCCTCGAAACCGCCCCGCAGCCCCGCAGCGGCGGCCGCACAGCCTCCGCCCTTTGCCGCAGCCCCGCAATTCGCGCGGTAAACGCCGCGGCTCAACCGGCGCCGACAGCCCTTCCCGGTCAAGCCATCCCCAAATATGTGGACCCGCTGCCGACATTTGCTGGAGCTCGCGTCTCCGCCACCGCCGTCAATGTCTCCATCGACGAGATCCAGCAGCCGGTGCTGCCGACCTCCCTCTATGACCCGCTGGCCGCACCCTTCCGACAAGGGACATTCGTCTGGGGGTACAAGGTCGGCGACAGCCCACCCCACTATCCCGGTTTCACTATTGAGGCCCGGCGGGGTATCCCAACGAGGGTGAGTTACGACAACGCGCTCCCGCTGGCGCCGCGCCTGCAAAAATACCTCACGGTCGACCAGACGCTACACTGGGCCGATCCCCTTCATGAAATGGGGTCCTCGTCGCCCTATGAGGGCCCTCCACCGGTGGTGACGCACCTGCACGGCGGCGCAGTGCCTTCGGCTTTTGACGGAAATCCCGATGCCTGGTTCACACCAGGGTTGGCCATCACCGGGCCGGGCTATTCGACCAACACCTATACCTATCCCAATGCGCAGCAAGCCGCGACCTTGTGGTTTCACGATCACGCCTTGGGGATGACGCGGGTCAACGTCTATGCCGGTTTGGCAGCATTTTACCTGATCCGGGATGCCCACGACACCGGGGTCGCCGGCACCGGGCTCGGCCTCCCTGCGGACCGCTACGAGATCGAGACGGTCATCCAGGACCGGCAATTCGACACCAATGGCCAGTGGTTCTTTCCGGCCGGGGATGCTTCCGGACTGAACGGCACCCCGCCCAACCCCGAGGCTCATCCATTCTGGATACCGGAGTTCTTTGGCGACGCAATGGTCGTCAACGGCAAGACCTGGCCATATCTCAGTGTCGAGCCGCGGCGCTACCGCTTGCGGCTGCTCAATAGCTGCAATGCACGCTTTCTCGAGTTGCGGCTCGCAAATGCGTCTTCAAACGAGTCCGGGCCGCTGTTCTGGCAGATCGGGTCGGATGGCGGGCTGCTGGATCGGCCGGTCGGGATCAGGGATCATGGCAAAGACAGTGCGGGAGTGCTGCTGCTGGCTCCCGCCGAGCGCGCCGATATCATTGTCGATTTCGCTGGCTGCAATGGCCAGACACTGCTTCTGCTGAACGGCGCCAACGCGCCATACCCTTCCGGTGACGCGCCCGACCCAGAAACCAACGGCCAAATCATGCAGTTTCGGGTCGAGCTTCCGCTGCAAGGCGCTGATTCGAGCTACGATCCCTCTCTCCCCGATGCGACCTTGCGCGGCGGCCGGCATCAGCCAGCCGCCATTGTTCGACTAGCCTCACCCGAGCACGGCACCATCGCGCCGGGGGTGACGATCTCCAAGCGCCGTCAACTGACACTGATCGAGATCGAGGGCGACGGCGGACCGCTCGAAAGCTTAGTCAACAACACTAGGTGGGATGGCAAACGCGAGAGCACCGGGCTTCCAGTCCCCGGCTTCAAGCCGGACGGGCGCGGCAGCTGGCTGTCCGAACTGCCGCAAATCGGCTCCACCGAACTCTGGGAGATCGTCAACCTGACCGAGGATGCGCATCCGATCCACCTCCACCTGGTGCAGTTTCAGCTCCTCGATCGCCAGAACATCGACGCCGATAGGTACCTCGATGCGTGGTCGGCGGCTTTTCCGGGCGGCAGCGTTATCCCGGGCTATGGTCCCCCTCATCCCTACGACAGACCGAATGCCGATTTCGCTCTCGGGGGCAACCTTGCGGTCTCGCCATTCCTCCAAGGCCCGGGGAAGCCGCCCGCAGCAGACGAGGCCGGCTGGAAGGATACGATACGGAGTTTCCCCAGCGAGGTGACGCGCATCGTGGTGCGCTGGGCACCAACAGACGTTCCGGTAAAGGCTGTCAGCGCCGGGGAAAATCTATACCCGTTCGACCCCACTGCGGGCCCGGGCTATGTCTGGCACTGCCATATCCTCGACCATGAGGACAACGATATGATGCGGCCATACTCTCCCACCTGGTAACGCCACCCGCAGTAAGATCAGCAAGCTCAACCGGCTATTCGGCGGCTTCGGCCTTCTCTAGCGGGAGCGGCTCGGTGCCGGTCCACGGATGCTCGGCGATGTCGAAGAGAACGCCCTCGGGGCCGTGGAACTTCGCTTCGAACCCGCCGGCGCGCTCGCCGTTTTGGTCCATGTAATGTCTGCCGCCCAACCCCTCGAGCTTCTTCGAGAACGCCTCGACGTCCTCGACGAGAATGCCGAAATGGTGCAGGCCGGTGTAATCGAGACCCTTGCCGATCTGGTCTGTCTTGAACCTCAGGATTGCGAGATCGATCGTCCCGTCGCTCAGATGATAGCCATAGGCGAGCGGCCCGTCACTTTTGCGGACCTCCTTAAAATCGAACGCCTTCTTGTAGAATTCGGCCATCGCGTCGGGATCCTTCGCCGCAATCGCGATGTGACGCAGCTTTGCCATGCTTGGTTCCTCTTATTGAAGTGAATTTGTAGCCTTGAATATCGTCACCCCCGCGAAAGCGGGGGTCCAGGACCGGCGTCGTAGCAGTGGCCCCGGATTCTCGCTTTCGCGAGAATGACGATAGAGAGGTGGGTTACTCCGCGGCCTCTTTGATCTCGGCGGGGAGTGGCTCGGCACCGGCCCAGGCATGCTCGGCGATGTCGAAGAGGACTCGTTCGGGACCGTAGAATTTCTTTTCGAAATACCCGGCGTTCGGCTCTTGCTGGTTGCGCTCGACGTAGTATTCGGCGCCGAGGCTTTCGAGCTTTTTTGAGAATTCGGCGACGTCCTCGACCAGCACGCCAAAATGATGGATGCCGCGATAGTCGAGGCCCTTGCCGAGCTGGTCGGTCTTGAATTTGAGGATCGCCATGTTGAGGGTGCCGTCGCTCAAAAACACCCCATCCGCCAGCACACCGTTCGGCCGGCCGACCTCCTTGAAGTCGAAAGCTTTCTTGTAGAAATCGGCCATCTTCTCAGGATCTTCCGCGGCGATGGCGATGTGGCGCAGCTTGGGCATCGATATCTCCTGGCGTTGCTGATACACTACCCTATCACGACTGCCGCGCTATTTCGAAGAGCCGTGTAGAGCCTCACGCGGGATCGAGCTCAAAACTCGCGCGAGATTTTTACCGACGCGCAACAGTGCGTCCTCCCATGGGAACAGACCAAAACGGTCGAATTCCGGCAGCAATGTTCCGTCGGCGAGCGCAAAATGCGAGGTGCAGGTCAACGACTGCGGATCGGGCAGCTGCGGCGGCACCCAGGCAAACAGCGCCAGATCCTTGCCGCGCAGATAGGAGTGCACGCCGAGTTCGATGAGCTCGGCCGGGGGAACGGCAAGGCCCGTCTCTTCGAAAAGTTCCCGCGCCGCGGCCACTGGGAAATCCTCGTTCGCTTCCGCCACTCCCTTGGGGATGTCCCAACGCGGCGAACGCGTCGCGTGACCGAGCAGGATGCGCTCTGCGTCGGTGACGATCACGCCGCAGCTCGTCTGACGCGCGGTCACGGCCGGGTGCCCCCGCCCGTGACGCCGCCGTAAAACACTGGACGTTTGTCATTGTCCGAAGCGGCGCCGGTATCGGCGCAGCCCGCACCCAACAACGCGAGCAGGAGCCCAACGACGGTGAACCACCACCTTGTTCTCATCGCTTCTTGCCCATTCCCACCTCCAGCGCCTTTATCCGCTAATATGGCGCCGAAAAGGAGATGAATGTGGCTGTGGAGATGCGTGCATATCGACCGTTGAACATTGGGCGCCGCGGCGCCGTTGCGGCAAATCATCCCCTCGCCGCCCAGGCCGGTCTCTTGGCCTTGCGGGCCGGCGGCAATGCGGTCGACGCGGCGGTGGCCACCGCGATCACCCTCGCTGTCGTCGAGCCGATGATGTCGGGGCTCGGGGGCGACGGCTTCTATCATGTTTACGAGCAGTCGACCGGCCGCGCCGTGGTGTTCAACGGCACCGGCCCCGCCCCTGCCGCGGCAACGCCCGAGCGATACGCTACCGGCATTCCACGCATCGGGCCCCTGTCGGTTTCGGTACCCGGCACGGTCGGTGGGCTCGACGCGATGCACCGCAGCTTTGGCCGCCTGCCGTGGCGGGACCTCTTCGCCGAGGCGATCGCCTTTGCCCGCGACGGCTTTGGCGCCACCTGCAGCTACAGCCATTTCGCCGCCGAATATCGGGCGACACTCATGGTCGATCCCCGCAGCGCCGCGACCTTCCTCACCGGCGGTTCGCCGCCGCCGCTCGGTGCTCCGATCGTCCAGCCTGAGCTTGCTCGCACTCTCGAGGAAATCGCCGGCGACGGCGCGGAAACCTTCTATCGCGGCCGCCTGGCACAGCGGCTGGCGGCGGGGCTCGAAACCGCCGGAAGTTTAGTCTCGGCCGGGGACCTCGAAGCCTTCGAGGCCGAGCAACAGCAACCGATCGGTATAGATTACCGCGGTTTTACAGTGCTCGAAGCACCGCCGAATTCGACCGGTTTCGTGCTGCTCGAAGAGCTGAAAATCCTCGAACATTTCGATCTTGCCCGGATGGGTCTGTTGTCGGCCGATGCGGTCCACGTCATGGTCGAGGCCAAGAAACTGGCCTTTGCCGATCGCGAGCGCTGGGGCGCCGACCCCCACTCGCTCGAAGCACCCCTA
>Ga0070717_10003066_pt1 | contig 11907 bp, 9 predicted proteins | sample LARL113metaG_FD_71366 | JGI IMG/M metagenome (GOLD analysis project Ga0070717, IMG submission 71366) | Corn, switchgrass and miscanthus rhizosphere microbial communities from Kellogg Biological Station, Michigan, USA - LAR L11-3 metaG | ecosystem: Host-associated > Plants > Roots > Rhizosphere ...
CATGCGCGTTCGCGCCAGGGAACTGGACTCGGCCTCTCTATTGCGAAGATACTCGTCGAGCAGCTTGGCGGTCGTATTACCGCTGAGAGCATACCCGGCAAAGGCAGCACCTTCAGCGTCTGGCTCCCTCTCGCCTGAAAGTGTATTGGTTCGCCCATAACTCCTTATGAGTGAGAGTTGACCGGTTCGCCCTGCCTTTCTTCACCTGGCGCCTGCTCCAGAGCGTATTGCGCGGCATCTGTGTAATCCTGGACGGTGCTCTCGGAGAAGCCCAGGCGAGTCAGCGTCTCTCGCATGATCTCCAGGCCGACATCAAATAAGAGAAAAATCACACCGAGTTCGGCGAGTTGCTGGATCGTGGAGAGATCACCAATGAAGCCAGGCGTGAAAGGACCAATAGCGACACCAGCTTCAACCGATATAGTAACTCGCAACGTATTATTAATAGGATGTATAGTCAGTGGCAACCTCTTTGAATGCCGGTTGCGGATACCTTATTACCTGCAAGTGGTCAGGTGTGCATCTATTCCGTAGATGTGGCAGCTCAAAAGGGAAATACGTTATCATAAAGATATGCCTTGAATTGTGATGCACTCCATAGAAATACCTTGGCATAACCTTATAATAAGAAAAAAGTACCGAAAACCTCTAGGATTGTAGGACAGATCGTGGTAAAATTCGGTACATCATGCATTGGCGTCTATGTGAGTGGCACCTTTTTTCTTATCAATTATTGTTTTATGCCCTCTTTCCTGCATTATATCGCAGGCATATAAGAAGGATTCTCCAGCTAAAGGTTCAGTTTGAACCTGGAGAGACATCTCTCGCAGGTGTCCTGGGAGCGAATATCGTGCTCGCTATACTGATCGAAGCGTGGGAGAATGGTGTTGGTTCTGTAGAGTGGAAATAGAAATCTAGAAAAAAGACAGATGTGAGATCGTGGAGTAACCTTAGAAAGGTATTCCTTGCAACTAAAGGGACCTGGGAGGTTTTTCATCAACCCAACATAATGATCTACACTGTGCGTCTTGGATGAGGTGAATGCATGGACGGCAAGGGTAGTCGTGGCCTTTCATCAGGGAATGATCGGCAACGACAGCATAAGGTTTTAAAGATTGGAAAGCAATGTGCGAAGTTTCTAGCAACACATAAACAAGCTCTGTTCGCTGGCATCCTACTCGCTGGCCTGGTCGTACTCCTCTTTGGGGTTTTCAGCCAGTTTCAGGGACCCTCCAACAATACAGCGCCGAGTGGTATGACTACCGTTGACTACAGCACGTTTATAGCGCAGGTTAAAGCAGGCAATGTACTGGCGGTTACTATTCGGGACAACGAGGTGAATGGATTGCTTGCGAAACCCCTACAAAAAGGTCAAGCCGGAGTGTCCGCTCAGCCAACTATCACCCCTAATCAGCGTGCGGCGGACTTTGCTGCGTGGAGCCATTACCTTGGCACCGGCTCTAACTGGGCAAACGCATCAGCCAATACCACCATTGACTCATCCCGCCTGGTATACACCCAGATTCCCACTGGTGGTGACACGGCGCTCACGTCCTTACTCATAAGCAACAACGTCGTGGTGAATACGCTTCCTGCTGCGCAAACTCCTGGATGGTTATCGCTGCTATGGAAGTTTGCCCCTTTCATTTTCCTGGCATTGATACTTGCCCTGATTCTGGCTCCCCGTAATGCTGGGCGTGGGACTCGCTCGATAGATGATCGCTTTTCCCAAATGGGCAAAAGCCACGCTCGCCGTTTTGACCGGGCGAAAGAGATACAAGAGCCACGTCGTGTACCCGAAAAATCTTCGACTGGTGCTAAGCCTCTTACGCCTTCCCCGGCTACTGCTCGTAAACCTTTGGAGCCGGTAGTGACCTTTGCCGATGTAGCGGGGATCGACGAAGTGCGTGCTGAGCTTGAAGAAATCGTGCAGTTCTTGCGCAATCCAGAACATTACAATCGCCTGGGCGCGCGTATTCCACGTGGAGCCTTACTGGTTGGACCTCCTGGAACCGGCAAGACGCTCTTAGCCAAAGCCGTGGCAGGTGAGGCCGGTGTTCCTTTCTTTAGTATGAGCGCCTCAGAATTTGTGGAAATGTTCGTGGGGGTGGGAGCCAGCCGCGTGCGTGATCTCTTTAACCAGGCTCGACAGGCTGCTCCCTGCGTTGTCTTCCTGGATGAAATTGATGCCGTGGGCCGCAAACGCACTATGCGCATCACGGGCAACGACGAACGCGACCAGACGCTCAACCAACTGCTCGTCGAACTCGATGGGTTCAGTACGCGCCAGGCGGTTGTTGTGATAGCGGCCACTAACAGGGTTGATATCCTGGACAAAGCCTTGCTGCGCCCTGGCCGCTTTGACCGTAACATTACCGTTTCGCTGCCCGATCGTGCCGGCCGCCAGGCCATCTTAGCCGTCCATACCCGCCGTACCCCCTTACATGAAGAGGTCGACCTGGAACGCCTGGCTCGCCTGACCACCGGCATGAGTGGGGCAGACCTGGCCAACCTTGTTAACGAAGCAGCCCTTTGCGCGGCTCGCAAGAACATGGAGCATGTAACCCATGAATGCTTCGAAGATGCCCTCGCTCGCGTTCAGCTTGGTGCCCTGCGACCAATTGGGATGAGCGAAGCCGAAAAGCGCATTATAGCCTTCCACGAAGGCGGACACGCGCTCGTCGCGTATCATTTGCCACAGGCCGATACAGTCAATCGTGTCACGATCCTGCCGCGTGGGCAAAGCCTGGGCGTTACCCAGTTCACCGCCGAAGAAGACCGTTACAACTACAGCCGCGAGACCCTGATGGCCCGTATAGCTGTCGGCTTAGGAGGACGCGCTGCCGAAGAATTAACTTTCGGGCCAGAACGTGTCACAACAGGTGCGGAAAACGATCTGCAGGTGGTTACAGACCTGGCGCGGCGCATGGTGACGCGCTGGGGCATGAGTGAGCAGGTTGGGGTTGTCTTCGCCGATTATCAGGCAGAAGACGGCGGCGCTGGCATGAACATGCGCCGTCTCGAGCAGGATGAACTGCCTGCGCAAAGCCACACGCTTAACGTTGATGCCGATGGTCGTCTGAGCATAAATGGTGGTGAATTATCTGCACGCCAGCACTTGTTTGCGATGCTTGCACCTGGCGCAAATCGTGCCAGTAGTGCATCGATGGCAACGACGATCGACAATGAGGTGCAGCGCATCCTTAACAAGGGTTATAACATGGCGCGCAGCTTGTTGATGGAACATTATGATCAACTTACCCTGCTTGCGGATGCGCTCCTGACCCAGGAGCAACTCGACCGCAAACAGTTTGAGTCGCTGTTGCAAAAGTGAATCGGGCTGGTTTTACCGAGTTCCGCCTCAGAAAGTCCCAGCTTTCAAGCGTAGGGATGAATGAGGCGTTCTTTATTTGGGGCAGGGGTTGGGTCGCTTGACTTCGCCTTGTTGCTGCTCAAGCATCGTCTTTATTTGCATCCCGTAATTTACTAATCAGGCGGTTTTCAGTATCCGTCTGGCGATCTGCGCGTTCGAGCATCATTTTGATCTCTTCGAGCTGGCTGCGCAGTGAATCATTCTCAACTGGTATTTCCCGCTCAACGCTGCTCAGGCGCAGCCGGGCCAACTGGATGTTGCCCTTGATGCTGGTAAGAGGCGTTCTCAGTTCATGGCTGGCACTACTGAGAATTGCGTCTATGTGTTGTGTGGCGGCTCGTATAGCCTGTTCGCTGGACTGGGCCTCCTCCCGCTCGCGTAGCAATCGCTCTCGTTCAATCACTAATATCGTGAACTTGCCCAACGCCATAGCCAGGGCGATTTCATCAGGCGTGTACTCATGCCTCCTATCGCCATGGTTCAGTGTAATCAAGCCCACCAGCTGCGTACCAGGGCGCATGGGTACCACCAGCGCTGTATCAGTATCAGGAGTAGGCCTGTTATGGTAGTGCGCAGGGTGCGCCAGGTCAATAACCAGTGGTTCGCCTACCTGGAGGCGAGCAACAAAATCTGGATTCCCAAGGCTCACATTGAGAGGTTCTTCCTGCATCCTGGCTCGAATGCGGCGTTCCTCTTTCGGAGAGAAGCCAAAGGTCGTCAAGAGTTGCTGCCTGTCGTTCTCCGGTTCCAGGGTGGAGATCGTTGCGCCCTGGCAACCGAGAGTGGTGCAGGCCAGTTCTGCCAATCGCTGTGCTATCCCTATCGAGGTGGGTCTTCCCTGCTCTCCGGCAGGATCGGCGTCAAGGGAGAAGAGTATCTCCGCCATCGCCAGTAGAGCCTCGAACGCCTGTTGCTTCCACTGAGCTTCTCGGAGCACGGTAGCATCATCTGCCGGTATTTTGTGGAGATTGGTAGCAGGCGAGTTACTCCTACTCATCTGGATAGGAATATTCTGCTGATCATTCTCCATAGTTTTCGCCTCTCTTGCCTGCTGAGCGTAACCTGTAGTCGATTTCAGTAGGTAATAAATACTTTATCTATAAACACGTATTTGACCCCAATTAACGTTCCAGTTATTTGACTTCCCAAACTTTTTATTTGCAACAAATATACTTACACCCTTCATGGCAAGTTCACCAGCTTTGCGCTCTCCTCCCACAATTGTTGCTGGAGCGACTCATTATAGGAAATCGGCGTTGACCGTTTGGGAATGCTCTTCACAAAGTATTTGCCAGTGACGCCCTCCACATCGGGGGACGAGGCCAGGTAGATCGATGTTTTAGCCCCCTCTTCGGGGCTTATGCCAAAGAAGAGTACCAACTTCGCGGCCGTGCGGGCAATGGGCCATAGATCCCTCTGGGCGATGTTCGTTGCAACGAGGCCGGGATGGAGACAGTTGGCAGTTACACCTGTTCCCTGCAGTCGGCGCGCAAGCTCGTAGGTGAAAAGTACCAGGGCAAGCTTCGCTTGGCCATAGACGCGCATGGGTCTGTAACCTTTCTTTGCCTGCAAATCATCCATCTTAATGTAGCCTGCTTCATGCGACTCGGAACTGACGTTGACAATACGTGCAGGCGCGCTGGCTTTAAGCACATCCAGCAGCAAATTCGTCAGCAAGAATGGAGCGAGATAGTCCACGGCGAACGTCATCTCTAGTCCGTCCACTGTTTCTCTCCGGGTCAACATGAATACGCCTGCATTATTGATAAGAACGTGCAGTTGCGTGTAGTTTCGCTTAAAGTTCTCTGCGAGTTGTCGTACTGATTGTTGCGAAGACAGGTCTGCAATCAGGAGATCAACAGCGTTATTTCCGCTTTTCGTCTTGATCTCACTCTGTGCTGCCTCGCCCCTGGCACGGTCACGGCTCACCATGACCACGGTTGCGCCCATCTGTGCCAGTCCCAGCGCGGTTGCCTTCCCGATACCAGAAGTGGCACCGCTCACCATGCAGACCTTCCCTTGCATAAGGGTATTAACTGTTGGCATGATATCATCCTTTGATGTGTTTCCTTGATGATATCTTCTCTTACGGCCTGTTGGCAATAGCACGTGCCTTCGGAACTGCTTTGCCGGTGACCCTGTATCTCGCGCCAGCAATGATGCAAAGAGGGAGGATGCGAGTCATTGCATCCTCCCTCAATTGGACTCCCCAAAATGGGCTCTCCATTTCTTACATATAAATTCCCCCGTTAATATTGATCGTCTGACCCGTGATGTAGTCTCCATCCACGATCAGGTAACGGGCGGCGCGAGCGATCTCCTGGGGAGTCCCGACGCGACCGAGCGGGATTCGCTTCAGGATTGACTCCTTCGCCTTCTCGGGAATGTTTGAATACATGTCCGTCTCGATGAAACCAGGGCAGATCGCATTGACGGTGACGTGAGAACGAGCCAATTCTAGGGCGGTTGTCTTGGTAAAACCAATAATGCCGGACTTGGCTGCCGAGTAGTTGGCTTGACCGAAATTGCCCGCTTGTCCGACAAAAGAACTGATGTTGATGATAGTCCCGCTGTTCTGATTCATGAAATAAGGGAGCGCTGCTTTGACGGTGTAGAAGTAACTGTTCAGGTCGGTCTGAATGACCGTATTCCAGTCCTCCACCGAGAGATTTTTCAGCGTGCGATCAATGTTAATGCCCGCGTTATTGACCAGCACATCGATACGGCCTAGCTGTTTTACTGTCTCCTCGATGAGTTTGGCAGCCTGCCCCGCATCTGATACATCTGCTTGAATAGCTATCGCCTGCGGCGCCCCATGCTCTTTGAGCCCCTTTACCAGTTCCTCTGCCGATTCTTTGCTCCGAGCATAGTTCACGACCACTTTTGCTCCACCTCGCCCCAGTTCCTCAGCTATCGCGCTTCCTATGCCTCTGCTAGCACCAGTGACAACTACAACAGCACCTTCCAATGTCGCCATAGTATACCTCTCCTTTCTGCATAATATGCCAATACACTACCTAGCCTAGAAGATTATAGGGATTCTGGAGCAGCCGCTTGACCTCCTGGAGAAAGCGTGCCACGGTTGCCCCATAGATCACCCGATGATCGGCCGAGAGCGTCATAGTCATCAGATCACGGATCACCGGCTGACCATCGACGGGTACGAATTGCTTGCGCGTAGACGCCACCGCCAGAATCGCGGCTTGCGGTGGATTGATGACTGCGATAAAGTTCGAGGCGTCCATCATGCCCAGGTTCGAGACTGAGAAGGTACCCCCCTCGAGATCGGCAGGAGCTAGCTTGTTCGCCCGGGCCTTCGCGATGAGCGCTTTGGCTTCGCGGGCGATAGAGCGTACCCCCTTGATATTCGTATCCCGGATCACTGGAACCACCAGCCCGGATGGAACGTCTACCGCTATGCCTATATTGATGTGCTTGTATTGTATGCGCTGATCATCCTTGAACGTACTATTGACCTCGGGAAACTTTTCGAGCGCCAGGGCGCAGGCTTTCACAATCAAATCGTTGACGGTGACCTTCACCCCATCTTCGTCAACGTCCGCGTTGAGTACCTGGCGCATGGCCAGCGCATCGGTCATATCCACCTCGCTGCTGACATAAAAGTGCGGGATGGTCTGTTTCGACTCGGTCAAACGGCGCGCGATGAGCATCTGCACACGTGAGAGCTTGCTGATCTCCACATCCGAAGGTGGCGCGGCCAATTGCGCCGCCGGCCCAGGAACTTCCTGTGGAGGAGCTGCAGGCTGGGATGCCGGTGCAGGCGGGGTTGGAGCAGGCGCGGCATGTTGCTGCTCGAGCACATCCTCGATATCATCGCGCACAATGCGCCCACCGGGGCCGGTGCCCCGCACCTGGCTGAGGTCGATGTTGTGCTCTTCAGCCATCCGGCGTGCCAGCGGTGACGCTTTGACCAACGCGCCATTGTCCCTCTTCTCTACTGCCTCCTGGCTTCCTGTCGTACTTTCTGCCTGGACTGGGGCGGTGGCTGGTGCCTCCTCTACACCGGTCCTGTCTGCTGCAGGCGCCGGCGCAGGCTGCTCAGGCTTCTGGGCCACCGCGCCGGTTCCAATCAGAGCCACCGCCTGGCCGATGGGCACCGTTTCACCCTCCTGCACCAGGATCTGCTGCAGGGTGCCCGCCTCGTAGGCCTCCAGGTCCATGGTGGCCTTGTCTGTCTCGACCTCGGCCAGGATATCGCCTTTCTTGACCGCATCACCAGCCTTCTTGAGCCAATGAGCAATGGTGCCCTCTTGCATAGTATCGCTGAGCCGGGGCATAGTTACTTCACTCATCGCTTATCTCCTCCTTCGACGCAGTGCAAGTTCGTTGATCGATTCTAACAACTGCTTGGCACCCGTGAGCGTCGCCACCTCCAGCGGTTTGGAGTAAGGCAGCGGCACTTCCAGGCTTGCCACACGTTTGACCGGCGCATCCAGGTCGTCGAACGCTTCTTCCTGCACGAGCGCAGCAATCTCGGCACCAATACCGAACGAGCGCCAGTCTTCTTCAAAGACAATCGCCCGGTTTGTTTTCCTGACCGAGTTGAGGATGGTCTCGTGATCGAGTGGTCGCAGCGAGCGCAGATCCACCACCTCGACGCTCAAATTGTTTTCCTGTTCCAGGCGCTGGGCGACATCCAGCGCCACAGCTGCCATGCGCGAGTAGCTGATCACGGTCAAATCAGTGCCCTCTTTGGTCACCTTCGCCTGGCCAATGGGTACCATATAGTCACTACCTGGCTCTTCCCCCTTGACGTTATAGAGGGCGAGATTCTCGAGAAAGATCACCGGGTTGTTGTCACGCACAGAAGTACGCAGCAAGCCCTTGGCGTCGGCTGGGGTCGACGGGGCTACCACTTTGAGACCGGGCACATGGGCGAACCAGACTTCCAGGTTCTGCGAATGGGTGGCTGCAAGCTGCTGGCCTCCTCCCCCCGGGGTGCGTATCACCAGCGGGACCGGGCACTGTCCACCAAACATGGCATAGATTTTGGCGGCATGATTGACAATTTGATCCATGGCCAGCACGATGAAATTGATGGTCATGATCTCCACGATCGGGCGCAGTCCCAGCATGGCAGCACCGGTGGCCATCCCGACAAACCCATTTTCGACAATAGGCGTGTCCACCACGCGTTTGGGGCCGAACTCCTTCAAGAGCCCGGCCGTGATTTTATACGATCCCTCGAAGGTGCCGATCTCTTCACCCAGTAAGAACACGTTTTCATCACGCAGTAGTTCTTCGCGCAGCGTGTCATGCAGCGCCTGTCGATAGGTGATATCAGCCATATTTAGTCCCCTTTCCCTGCTGCTTCGCCAGGCGCATAGACATACTCCTCCAGTCCACGCATAAATTCCTCCACCGAAGGAAACGGGCTCTCCTCGGCAAACTTGACCGCCTCCTCTACCTCTTGCTGTGCCTGCTCATCAATCTGGCTTGCTTGCTGCTCATCGAGCAGACCTGCCGCCATGAGGCGTGCCGCAAACGCGGCAATGGGGTCATGCTCTCGACCTTGCTGCACTTCCTCTTTATCCCGGTAGCGATCAGGGTCCACCACGGAGTGCCCGCGGAAGCGATAACTGACAGCTTCAATCAGGCTGGGTTCATGCTGTTCGCGCGCAATCGCTGCTGCGTTACGCATTGCATCACGCACGGCCAGGACATCGTTGCCGTCCACACGCCAGCTCTGCATATCGTAGGCGCATGCTTTGCGGTACAGTTCACTCACGGCAGATCCTTGCTCCACACGCAGGCCCATGCCATAGAGATTGTTCACCACGAAGTAGACGATGGGCAGATGATAGATCTTGGCGAGGTTGAGCGATTCATGGAAGGCTCCTGTATTGGTTGTGCCATCACCCATCTGGCAAGCCACAACCTCCTTGGAGCCCCGATAGGCGACGGCGAAGGCGGCGCCGGTGGCCAGGGGAAGCTGCCCCCCGACGATAGCATAGCCACCCATAAAGCGGCGTTCGAGGTCAAAGATATGCATGGACCCACCACGCCCATGCGAGCTGCCTGTTTCCTTCCCAAAGAGCTCGGCCATGACCGCCTTAGGCGAAATACCACGGCCGATCGCATACCCATGCTCGCGGTAGTTGGTATACACGTAGTCTGTCGGTTCGAGGCCAACAGAAAAGCCGACCACCGTGGCCTCCTCGCCGAGATTGAGATGGCAATAGCCGCCTATGCGGGCTTTGTTGTACATTTCCTGGGATTTTTCTTCAAAGTGGCGGATAAGTGACATCTGGTGATAATAGTCAAGCAGGGTATCACGATTTTCTCCCTCAGGAAGTGGAGGAAGCGCCTGCTCACGCACAGGTGTCGCGCCCTGTGCATCCGCTTGCTGCTTGCTTTTCGTATTCAAAATATACCTGGTCCTTTCTAGTTAGGGGCGGAGGTGCTTGCGGTAATGAAGCCCAGCCCCTACAGCCGGCGTGAGATGTAGTAGCACCCCTTGCGGGTGCCAGGCCCGGCACCAGCTTTTTATGACCCCGGAGGCACCAACTCAGACGAAGCAAGCACTTTTCTCGCCCCGCAGCGCGGGCAACTCTCCGGCTGTTCCTCGTTATAAATCACTTCCCCACACACAGGACATATCCAGCGCATAGCCATCTCCCTGACCAGGTCGGCACGGCTTACGATGCCAAGCAATCGACCTTGATCAAGCACAGGCAAACGCTTGATACGCTCATGTACGAGGATGTGGCGCACCTCTTCCAGGTCAGTATCTGGAGCAATGCTGATGACACCATGGGTCATAATTTCACCTACCGTCCCTCCCTCTTTGCTAATAACATCATACTCGGTCACGACACCCACCACCACATTGTCGTCATTAACGACGGGCAAGCCACTAATGCGATGCTGTGCAAGCAGGAGCGCCGCTTGCTTTTTGGTCTGGTTTTCCGTCACCGAAATAACCTTAGTGGTCATTACATCTTCAGCTTTCACGTTCTGGTTCCTCCTCCAGTATAGATCTCCTTGCTCTGTGTTTCTTCCAGGGAAGGAACCGGAGTCATGAGACCTTCGTAGATGAAATCATGGCAATACTGGGCGACGAGTTGGGGATCGACACACAGGCGTGCCACCCCGCTATCCATTGCCGCTTGTGCTACGGCAGCGGCCAGCGCAGGCGCCACCTCGTAGCTCATTGCCTGGGGAATGATCTGGCCTTCCTGCAACTCGCGCTCACTGACCAGCGCCGCTAATCGTTCCGCCGCCGCTATCTTCATGGCCTCATTGACATGGCGGGCGCGCACATCCAGCGCGCCCCGGAACAGCCCCGGAAAGACCAGCGAGTTGTTCACCTGGTTAGGATAGTCCGAACGACCCGTCGCCACCACCCGTGCTCCTGCCGCCAGCGCCTCCGCAGGTAGTATCTCCGGATCGGGATTTGCCAGGGCAAAGACAATGGGTTGCGCTCCCATGGATTGTACCATAGCTGGCGAGAGGATGCCAGGCGCGGACACGCCGACGAAGATATCTGCCCCCGCCAGCGCCTCGGCGAGCCCACCACTTCTTTGCTCAAGGTTGGTGAGAGCCGCCAACTCTTCCTGGATAGCCGTCATGCCAGCCAAACCTGGGTGCAGGATACCAATGCGATCTACCAGCAAGAGTTTGCCCAATCCCCACCCCAGCAGCAGCTTAGCTGTCGCGGTGCCTGCGGCCCCGGCTCCCACGAGGACAGCTGTCACCTCCTCTTTCGCTTTGTTCACCAGGCGCAGTGCGTTCATGACGCCGGCAAGGATCACGATGGCGGTCCCGTGCTGGTCATCATGGACCACCGGGATATCCAGCAGCTCGCGCAGCCGTTCTTCCACCTCGAAGCAGCGGGGGGCGGCGATATCTTCCAGGTTGATCCCACCAAAGGCCGGGGCAATCCGCTCCACCGCAGCGACAATCTCATCCACATCTTGCGTCTGTAAGACGATGGGATACGCTTCGATCCCGGCAAAGGTCTGAAACAGGATCGCCTTCCCCTCCATCACCGGCAGTGCTGCACGCGGGCCGATGTTCCCGAGCCCCAGCACCGCGCTGCCGTCGCTAATCACTGCTACGCGGTTGCTCTTGCCTGTATAGTCGAAAACCGCCTCTGGTCGCAAGAGGATCTGCCGTGCGGCTTCGGGCAGCCCGGGGTGTAGGTAGAGGGAATTGAGCATAAGGGAATCGCGAACGGGGATCTTGGGCTGAATTTCCAGCACGCCTTGATAGCGCTTGTGGAGCTCGAGCGAGTGCTCCTGCAGGTTGGCATAATGATGCGATGGTGGTGGCACGGGGCGGTGACCTTCATAAATGGTTGCCCAGACCTGCTTTTCGATCTCGGACGGATCTTTGTCGAGCCGCGCCACGCCACCGTGTAGTGCTGCTGCGGCGACAGCACGCGCGACGCAAGGAGCTACCGCGTACTCCATAACCGATGGCACAAGGCGTTGGGGGGAGAGTTGCTCTGGCGGCACCAGCTCGGCGACGGCGTATGCAGCCGCGAGCAGCATCTCCAGGGTGATGGCAGT
>Ga0070717_10003067_pt1 | contig 11907 bp, 14 predicted proteins | sample LARL113metaG_FD_71366 | JGI IMG/M metagenome (GOLD analysis project Ga0070717, IMG submission 71366) | Corn, switchgrass and miscanthus rhizosphere microbial communities from Kellogg Biological Station, Michigan, USA - LAR L11-3 metaG | ecosystem: Host-associated > Plants > Roots > Rhizosphere ...
CGTTGCGTTTTTCATCGAGTTCGATGCCGAGAAAGCCGAGTCCGTCGCAGATCCGCGCTCGGACGGTCGGAGCGTTTTCACCGACGCCCCCTGCGAAGACCAGCGTGTCCAGGCCGCCGAGCGCCGCGGCGAAGGACCCGATCCACTTCTTGACCTGGTAGCAAAAGAGCGCGACCGCTTCAGCCGCTCGGACGTCATGCGCTTCACGGCCGAGCAAGTCATGCATGTCGGAGCTCGTCTCCGACACGCCGAGTAGGCCGGACTCGAAATTGACCATCGCGTTGAATTGCTTTGCGCTCATTTTTTCGGTGCGCGCCAGATACCAAACCAGCCCGGGATCGAGATCACCTGAGCGGGTGCTCATCGGCACTCCGGCTGTCGGAGTGAAACTCATGCTCGTGTCCACCGGTTTGCCGTCACGCACCGCCGTCAGGCTCACGCCATTGCCAAGATGCGCGAGGATGACCTTCCCTTGTGCCGCTTCCGCTCCGGCCTGGCGAGCCAGTTCTCCGATCAGAAACTCATACGACAACCCGTGAAACCCGTACCTTCGCACGCCTTGCGCCTCGTACCGGCGCGGAATGGGCAACTGCTGCGCCACGCGCGGCAGATCATGGTAAAAAGCTGTGTCGAAACACGCCACTTGGGGCAGGTCAGGAAATCGACGATGAAACGCCTCGGTCAGCAGGATCTCCTCCGGCAGATGGTCAGGATCGAATGGAACGAGTCGGCGCAGCTCCTCAACCATTGCCGGAGTGATTCGCTGCGGCACGCTATATTTCGGCCCGCCGTGGACCACGCGATGCCCCACTCCGGTCAATGCGTCACCCCCGCCGCGTTCCTCGAGCCAATCCATCAGAGCGCCCACCGCCACCGTATGATTCGACGCCGTCACTGGCCGCGAAAAGTTGTCAGCTTGGTCCAAGCCTTTCACGCGAAAGCTGGCATCCGGCAGTCCAATCCGCTCAATCCCACCCGCCAGAATCCGTCGAGGCGACTCACCGGCTTCGAACAGCGCGAACTTGATGCTCGAGGAGCCGCCATTGATGGTCAGAATGCGTGGGTTAGCTGGTTTCATGGATGACTCCGTCGTCATTCTGCAATCGGAACGAGGGCAGTCGCGCACGTGCACCTGGCGACACCAAACCCACAAGTCATTGAGCGGGTCCGGGCCAGAGGCTGGAGATTGGTTCCCATCAGAAACGTGCCTGGGGTGCTTGCTTCGTTCGTTTTAGTTTGCTTCATTTCCTGAGTCCGACGGTTTGAGAGAATGGTCGTAGCCAAATTTCAGGCGTACTGAGGAACGTGTTAATTTTCCGCTCATCTCTTGGTGTCGCTTATCACAACTTCCTGAGGCCCTGCTTTTGCGAAAGTGAAAGGTATTCAGCACATGACTGAGGTTCTTTCAGCTACCTAACTGTTCTGCTTCCGGCGGAGCGGAGATGGCATAGTCAGGATAACGGAGAGGGAGGGACCCGATGAAAGTAGCTGTCCTGCGGACGCGGGCTTCAGTGCACGACATGACGTCATTGCTGTCGATCAGCGGTCTCGAATCACAGAAAGTATCCTACGGGTTAAGGATTTCGCGATTATCCAAGGACCTGTACGAGCTCCTAACTGAACTGGACCTGAACGATGTTGCGCTGCCGGGTCATTCGATGGGATCATCACTGATTGCACACGAGAAACGCGCGGAAGTGCGAGTCACTGCTGGCTTCGGGGTGCTGTTGGATTGAAGACTTGGCTCTCGAGCGATGGCTCCGCGGCCCGATGACCCTGCACTGGAACCAGACACGAGCAGAGTGGGCAGTGGCGATCTTGCTTGCCATGATCGCTGGTTATCTGGATGGATACGGGCTTCTTTTCCTTGGAACCTATGTCTCGCTCATGAGCGAGAACACGACGAGGAGCGGGCAGGGCGATTTTCACGCCGCCTTTTCATCCGCGGTTGCCATCTTGTTTTTCGTCACCGGCAGTTTTTTGGGAAATCTATTTTCTCAGTCCCGATTGCGTCATTCCTACCGAATCATGTTCGGTTTGATTACAAGCGAAGTTGCGACCGTTGCTGGCTTCGAATGGACTGGTCTGCGGAATGTTTATTTCGAAATCGCGTTGCTCTGCTTGGCCATGGTGCATGACCAATCCAGCTTTATCTAAGATCGGTGCGGAATCTGTGAGTCTTACCTTTATAACTGGCACGTTGAACAGAATAGGTGGCCATCTCGCTTCGGCTGCAGGGCGAAAACCGCTGAACTAACGACAAGGCCCAGGGGATTCTCACCTAACCCGCGCCATGATCGAGGCAAGCGTCTGGGAGGAGGATTTGAGAGGAGTGGAAGAGTGTCCTATGTAAGAGGGGTTTTTGAGGGGAATCGTTAAATTGACGTACTGAGACGCAGCAGCTTTATGCCAGGTACCACGCAGCCGCAGCACGGAGAAACGCGAGCCAACCTGCGGGGCACGAACCCCGCGGCTAAAGGAGTATTTCGATTCTCTGTAGTTTACTTTCTCTGCGCGCTGGTACTGAATATGCTCCTCTCTCCGTTCGTAGATCAGGTTCCGGGCGGGTTTCTTCTTGCGACAGTGCTCATGACGCTCGTCTTTCTATCTGCGCTGCTGGCCATCGGTGGTCGCGTGAGAACAATGGTGGGGATTGTGTTGGTAGCGCCTGCACTACTGGGAGAATGGCTAAGTTATTGGCAGCCAGACCTATTGTCCGTGGTGATACGTGGAAGCGGCGTGCTGTTCATCGGATACGTAGTGCTGGAATTTCTTCGTTTCATCGTGCGCGCACCTCGAGTTGATTTCGGGGTTTTGTGCGCTGGTATTGCGACTTACCTGATGTTGGGATTGTTCTGGTCTTTTGCTTACATTTTAGTGGACCGCTTGGTCCCCGATTCCTTTGTTTTCACGGTTGGGCCGGTCTCCAGCCACTCGATAAATAACTTCAACGCCCTTTACTTCAGTTTCACCACGCTCAGCACCGTTGGTTACGGTGATATCATCCCCGTCTCGGGCGTGGCGCGGATGCTGGCGATGGCGGAGGCGGTGTTCGGTATGTTTTATGTGACGCTGCTGATCGCTCGACTCGTCGCGCTCTACTCGGTCAATGCTCCGCTCGAGGCAGTAAACAGCGAGGAGATCGCAAACAACAAAACAATCGGCCCCGAGAACTCAAAAACAACCAGCAACAACCTAGAAAAATGAGGCTGGGCTAAAAGGGGTCTCAAGTCGTTGGAGGCGAGGAATGCTTGTCCCAGCGGACACATTCAATCGGCAGACCATTCGAGCTTGTGAATCGAAAATGATTTGGTTAAGAGTATCTCATGATGGTCTCGAGGCAGCCGCCCAGGGTCACCTGCTGCCGGCTTGGCTGCGGCCGTCAATGCAGTCAACCCGCCGATAGTATTCACTCACAAACCGGCTCGGCGCGGTAGTTCAAGGTTTACTTTAACCGATGAACTGTTCTTAAGAACCTTGCCTCCCTCAATGTCGAATCGAGAGACCGCGAAAACTTCCATCTGAACGGATCGAGGAAGCGATTCGCGCGGTCGCCGCCGCGCGAACCCTATTTCCGACTGAGATTACTTCGGGGTTGGCGGAATCTGTGGGACATCCCGAACTCACAAAACGTGAGCTTGAAGTTTTGCAATATATCGCCATCGCCGCGAAACGCGGGGCTGATCGGAGCGAATACCTGAAGAAGAGAACGAGCCCAGGTCGTGACCTTGGCGATCGGAAGATTCTTGGTCCGAATTTACCTGCTGATGGGGAGGGCGCGCGTCCTCGCGCGCGATCGTCTATCTCCAAGTTTATCAAGTGCACCACTCTCTTGGTTAGTTAAGGAGTAATCCATTTGAGGGCAGTATAAACGAGTAGTTCTGCTAATGGCCGCGTTAAGCGCCAGAGGTTAACAATAGCGGAAAAGGAGACACTATGGAAATCTTCAAAAGCATTTATGACCTGGCCGCTGTCGAGCTACGATCGCGCGGAATAACAACGATCTCCCAGCCCATCGTCAACGGCCTGGGGTGTCTGCAGCTGCTCGGTTTCGACGAACTGGCCCATCCAAGTCGGGAGCAGGTCCATCTCGCGTACGAAAGCCCCACTCGACACCAGGCTTAAACCTTTGCCCATCGCAATGTCCGACAAAATCCGCAGCTATGCTGAATTACAGGAGTTGATCCGAGTCTCACTACGGATTCAGCACCCCGAATGGATCGAGCCTAACGGTGACTCGCCTGTTTGTGATTCCTACGAAAGCTCGGTTCGCTGAGCTACTCGGACTTACCCATCCCCGGAAAAACCTCAGGTCCAAATCGTAATTTTGGGATCATATGGCGTCTGCTTAGCTTGGCAGCGTTCCTCTTTCTTGGTTCGACTCTGCTCGCTTGCGTCTGGTGGGCTTGTATTAAGGATGATCCCGATCGGAGGAATTGAGGTCGATTTTGTCGATCCTTCGGGGCTTAAATACTTTCTAAAAACTGGGTATGAAGTGACCGCGCGTTTCGACGAGCGAGGTATCTCAACATCCGACATTAAGCCGCCCAGCAACCTCAGTTCCGCCGACGAACTCCTCACGAAAGCTAAGCAGATACATCTGATCTAAGTCGTGCGCCGAGGAAACGCCCCACCAGATTCCTACTAACAATGAATGTTGCAGTATTGATTGCGACCGTATTGATCGGATCAGTAATTCCGGTTGAGCTCGTCTTCGAGTTCCGTCGCGCTAGGTCCTTCGATGCGGAACCAAACCGCCCGAAGCAAAGAATGCATAATTCTTTTATAAAGACCAAAGAACTGCCTCGTGAGCGTAATCCATTCCTTCTGACCGGTAAAAGGCGTTGGCGACTATTTCGTTGGATCTGGCCGCGCAGCGGGCGCGATGGCCCAAACAGTGACGTTCATGGAGGTGCCCGATACCTCTGAGGCGAACGTCTCCGTTAACGCACATTGCTGGAACTATCGAGGCCAGCACCGGTAACGCCGCCTGGTGCGAACGAGCTATCTTGGTTCGAACGCGGTAATTTACCTGCTAGCGGTCCAATAGCAGCACCCGAAGCCGTTCGACCCAAGGCCAAGCACGTTGCTTGGGCGCGGGGTCATCCATAATCAAGATAATTCGGTGGTTCTGTGTAGGCTTGCATATAACAACTTTCGTAAGGCTCTGCTTTTACGAAAGAAGGTATTCTATACATGACTGAGGTTCTTTCAGCTATCCGAGTCCCCAATAGACTCAGCCAGTTCGTTCACCAGCCACTGCAGACCTTGATCCTGATCTGCGCCTTGATCCCATAGCATTTCGATGTCTACGGTCATCGATTCGTAGGGCAAATCCAGCAATGCGAGGGGAGCGTGCGCCGCGGCCCAAAGCGCGAGCCGGCGCGGTAGGGTCGCTACCATGTCGCTCAATTGGAGAAAAGGAGCCACAGAGGCAAAGTTTGGCACGCAAACCGCCGCGCGACCAACCAGATCGACCTTTCCCTCTTGGAATTCGTGCAAGGCACGTTCAAGCCAGACTCGGCGGCCCACGCCCTGGTCATCAGTAGATCCATCGGTTTCATTCTTCTTGGTTCTGGCCTGCTCTACCACAACTTGGGGAAATTCAACTAACCTTTCTTTGCTTACCTTGCCTCGAGTCAGCGGGTGCCCGGTGCGGACGGCAATGACCTCATCCTCGCGCAGAAGCCTTGAGCGACGTATGCCTGTCGGGAGCTTGTTGAACGAGCCGATCACCAGATCAGCCCCACCTTTCTCAAGTTGCCGAACAACATCGATCCGATTGGACGAAAACACTCGCAGATCAACATTCGGCGCGCTCTTGGCTAACCGTTTGACCAGCGACGGAAGAATAACAATACAAGCATAGTCAGTCGCCCCGATGCGGAAACTCCGCAGAGCCTCCGCCGGCACAGATTCCTTTCCGGCTAAAGCCAATTCAAATTTCTCTAATCCTTCTCGAACAGTCGAGGCTAACTCAAGCGCGCGTCGAGTTGGTTGCATGCCAGACTCGCCAGGAATGAAGAGTTCATCGCCAATCGATTGACGCAGCCTGCTCAGGGCGTGGCTGACCGCTGAGGGAGTTACCGAAAGTATTTGGCTCGCTTTACGCACACTGCGATGCCGCATCATAGCGTCGAACACTCGGAACAGATTGAGGTCGATCATGCGGAGGTGCACGGTCTCCGCCCTGACATAATTTTGGCACTTTTTGGTTTCGCTTTTCGGGAGCGCTTTCAGGTGCCCCTGCACGGCCGAACCGAATCGGCGCGAAAGCCTTGTATCACCCAATTCCACCATCACACGTTCACTGATCATTCTTCACCTCTTTCAAAATATTGTCCCTAGCAACCATCATAAGTTGGGAAGCGTACTATTCGCCGCGAGCCGGAGGAGTTCCTCCCTGTTCTTGTTCGGCTCCCTTTCTCCTTGTTCGACGAGCGAGCGATGTCTCGACCGCTAACCGTTGAACCCGTAAATTCGAAGTTTGTCGGGCGAAACATCACTCTCCACAGTTGCCATCGACCACACTAATATTGGTCAAGTCTGCACCTTGATTGGCTACATCCTGCAGGATAAGCGGAACCGGCCGGATCAGCGGCTGCAAAAACAAATCCAGTTGATCGAAGACGGCCCTCTGAATCTGCTTCCTCGCGCTTTCGTCGTAACCTTCCCAATTCACGCGGCGCCGAATCGTTCGCGACCCGAGAGAAAAATCTGAATCTGCCCAACTAAGATATGTGTTCGTAGAATCACGTTCGGATCGGTTGGCCTTTTTTTCAGAATGACCGCCAAGAGAGCGGCGAGCGTTTCGTGGACACGCCGGATCCAGCGCTCGTAAAGGAGGTGGAATGCCTTGGTGGGCTGCATCTGTTCACGCATGATGATTCTTGCCCAGGTAGTAGCTGCCTTGTCATCCAACAGAACCTGGAGGTAGACACCAAATAGAGTTTTGAAGTAGTAAGGAATCGCGGCCTGATTCACCCCCGCGCGCTCGGCGAGTTGTCGAGTAGTAGCACCTTCAAGATTGGAAGTGCCAAAGATTTCCAGCCCAGCCTTGATTAACCGCTGTTTCGCGTCCAACCTCGACTCTACGACAAAAGAATTATTCATATGATTTAGTCAAATCAGCTATTCAGATCAATAGCGTGCGGCTTCCGAACCCGCCCTGCGAACGTCCAATGTTCTCTTAGTTTTAACCTCTGGTGCTTCACGCGGCCATTAGCGCAACTGCTCCTTTTTTACTGTCCCGGAAGGATTACTCCTTAACCACCCAAAAGAGTGAGCACTTAGCCTGCATTGCTCACCCGCCACGGCGGAAGATTTGTGAGCAATGCAGGCTCATGATTTACAGCTATCTATTCCGCAATGAGCGCGTGGATGAATAATGCGTGTGAGATTTGCGGGCTAGGTATTCGCGCGAATCAGCCCGCGTTTGGTTGCGATGGCAATCCCTTCGGCCCGGCCCATTGCTTCGAGCTTTGTGAGGATAGATCTGACGTGACCCTTTACCGTAGCCTCGCTGATATAAAGAATCGACCCGATCTCCTTATTGCTTCTGCCATTGGCAATACATTGCAAAACTTCAAGCTCACGATTCGTGAGTTTGGGATGTGCCACCGATTCCGCCAACTTCAAGGTGATCTCAGTCGGAAAGAGGGTTCCTCCGGCCGCGACCGCGCGAACCGCTGCCTCAATCTGCTCAGCATCTGCGGCCTTCAACAGATAACCCTTGGCCCCAGCACTTACGGCGCGGCGAATGTCTTCTTCGCTCTCGTAGGTTGTTATCACGATGATCCGTGGTTTGCGCGCTCGGCCGGACATCAATTCAGTAACAACTTGTAGTCCATCTTTCTCCGGCATGCGAAGGTCGACTATTAGGACATCGGGAGAATGCTGTTCATAGAGCTCGCAGGCTTCCTTCCCGTTAGCAGCTTCAGCCACAACTTGGACGTCCTCTAACGAGCTGAGAATACTCGACAGACCTTCCCGAACGACCGGGTGATCGTCGGCTATGACCACGCGTATCTGTTCGAGTGGGGTGTTGGGTGAGAGGCTCGTCTTTTCAGGGGTTTTGCGGCGTGGATTTTTAGTCCGCGATAGTAGACTTTGGGAACGCGGGAGAAGCGACATATTGATTGACCGGTATTCAAGCTGGATGCGTGCCAGCGCTTTAAATTTGGCTGGTTCGGGTTTCACCACAGGAGGAGAGCCTCATAGGTTTAGGTCTCGCAAAACCACGAACTCGCGATTCTTCGCGAAATGTTGCGAAAATTCGAGACAGCCCGCGTCCGGAGGAGGTGCCTTTCCATCGATCCGAGATAAGGGCTTGCAATGGCTCACACAGGAATTGGCTTCGTCTACGGTGGATTTCACCTAACCTGTGGTTTGCAACACGATGAAAATCTTCAAGAAGGTGATTCCTTGAGCCTGCCTCGCCCACAAATCTCTGACACTAGGAGCTTTGTGCCGTCTTCCCTGTTGGGTTAAATGCGCCTATCGGGTTCAGCACGCCCTTACTATTGCTGAGCAAACCATCAATGGAGAAGGCGCCGGCACCCCGGACCAGGACAGCTACAGCCAAGCCGATCGCGAGTAGATGGTACTCAAATCCCTCGCCTTTCTGCTGACCGGACCAGTTCATGTAAAAGCCGAAGTGGGCGTGCACCATGGCAATGGCGCCCACCATAAGCAACGCGACGGCCCCGCTCGCAACTCGCGCAAAGACCCCGCAAATCAGCGCGAGCGAGCCGAGAAACTCAGTGAGAATGACAAAGAGCGCCAGCGCAGCAGGCATCCCCAATGTGGAAAAGGCTCTCAGCGTCTCCGCGAAACCATAGCCGCCGAACCAGCCCAACATTTTCTGGGCGCCGTGCGCGAAGAAGACCGTCCCGAGGGCGAGCCGGATGATTGTAAAGACAGGGTCATTGTTTGTGTGCAATAAACGTTTGAACATAAATATACTTTGACTTCAAATATTTTGATGTCAAACTATTTTTATATGGCTCGTGCACGACTTCGCCCGCTCGCTCCGCCACTTCCGATTCCGCCCGATACCAGCGGAGTCCATGTCTGGCTTATACTCATGAAGGCGCATCGCGCGCTCGCGCGCCATGCGGACCAAAGCATTCTGGAGCTCGGTTTCTGTTTCTCCGATTTCGGGACGCTCGAGATCCTCTTGCACAAAGGTCCACAGTCCGTTACGGAAATCGCGCACCGGATCGGTTTGACCGCCGGTTCGATGAGTGTCGCCCTCGATCGCTTGGAAAAGCGAGGCCTGGTCCGGCGCCACGCGCATCCGACCGACCGGAGAAACCGCGTGATCCGCCTCACTGCGGCGGGAAAGACGCTGATCGAGAAAGCATTTCGGGAGCACGCGTTGGCAATGGAGAACGTCGGAAAATCTCTGAGCAGCGAGGAACGGGGCACGCTTATCGAACTTCTCAAGCGGCTTGGGAAGGGCGCCGAAGAGCTCTTACGATCGGCCCAGAGATCCCGACGATGAACTTCGCAAGCTTATAAAATGACTAGGAGCGCCTGCTCACACACTCTTTCTGCCAAGTGACTCGGCGGTTGAAATAGGTGCGTCTTTTCGAGAGGTTTTTAGAAATGGGTTATCAGTTCTTTGCTGCTCTTCCGGAGGCCATGAACTGCGACGTGGTTGGGCCAGATGCGACAGATTTTGAGGTCTTAGTAACGATGCAGCATTACCTGGCTCCGACACGACTCCTTGACTGGACAGAGAATCTACTTGTCGCTTTGCACTTCGCGGTAATAGAGACTGATGATGACGATCGAGATGCGGCATTATGGATTCTTAACGCTCGCAGATTAAATTACTATACGTCAGTAAGTTCTCGTCGATCCGAAATACAATTCGAAAATGAACTGGATGTTTTAGCAAGAAGTTGTTTGATCCGGGTTCGTAACCGCGCCGAATGGCATGACGTTTTTGCAAGACTTCTTCGCGCTAAGCCGATCGACAGGGAAGAATATCGAATCGATCGCCTAAAAGCGATTAAGGACGTTAACCTAATGGGAGAACAGGTGAATGATTTTCTTGCCGCGCCGGTTGATATCAAGAATTTGTGGGCGAGGCAGGCTAGAGGCTTTTAAAACGACGCTTGCTGATCTGGAGTGATTTGATCTTTGATTCCAGAGTCGATGCCGGCAGGCCGAGCTTGGCAGCCGCACCGTCTGGTCCAGCTACTTTGCCCCTGGTTTGAGCCAAAGCAGTCTCAATTATTGCCTTCTCCTCAATCGTAAGCCTTTTGGGGAGCGCCTGGTTTGCCGATTGGGCGGGAAGAGGCTCCCGGGAAAGCCAACTCTCATCCACCGAAAAGTTTTCCGTGTCGCAGACAATGATCGAGCGTTCAATGACATTTTGCAGCTCCCGAATATTGCCTGGCCACGGATACGATTGGAGTGATTCCAGGGTCTTGTTGCTCACGCTTCGTATTTGTTTCCCCGCCTTGCGCGCATAGCGATCAATGAAATACCTGACTAGCATCGGGATATCTTCTCTCCGTTCGCGTAGGGGAGGAATCTCGATCGGAAACACGTTGATGCGATAAAACAGGTCGCTCCGAAAGTCGCCGGCAAGGATCGCAGCATGCAAATCACGGTGCGTCGCTGCAATGACTCGCACATCAGCCGGGATTAACTGATTGCCACCCACCCGTTCAAATTCTCTCTCTTGCAAGACACGCAGGAGAGCAATCTGGGTTTCCGCCGGAAGTTCCCCGATCTCATCCAGGAAAATCGTTCCTCCTTCCGCCAACTCGAATCGGCCGAGGCGCCGTTGCAGCGCTCCGGTGAAAGCTCCTTTTTCATGGCCAAACAATTCCGAGGCAATGAGCGAGTGCGGAATAGCTGCACAACTCACTTTGACAAAGGCTCGTCCGGAGCGTTGCGACCGCTTGTGAATGGCACGCGCTATCAATTCCTTGCCGGTTCCAGTTTCACCAGTAATCAGAACGGTGGAATCTGTCGGGGCGACCTTGGCTACGCGAGCAAGAACTGCTTTGAGCAAAGGAGACCCACCTACGATCTCCTCAAACATGGATGTTTGGCCGATCTCTTCGCGGAGCGCGATGTTCTCCTTGTAGAGTCGGTCTTTCAAGACCGCGATTTCCTCAAATGCCTGCTCCAACTCTTGCTGCGAACGCTTGGCGGCGGTGACATCCATAACCGACCCGACAAATTCCAAGCATCCCGACTCATTTTTTAAGGGACGACCGATTACGTGAACATGCTTGGTGCAACCATCCGGCATGAGCAGACGATGCTCAAAGTTCAGGCCAGTTCCCTCCTTCGCCGCGCGATCAAGCGTTTGCTGAACCGGAGCAAGATCTTCGGGATGAACTCGTTGGAACACCAGATCCAAGCCAGGCTTAGCCGACCGATCATGTCCAGTGATGCGATAAGTCTCTTCGGACCAGAAGATTTCTCCGGTGGAAGTATTCCAGCCAAAACTGCCCGTGTGACTTAGCCTTTGAGCCTCCGCAAGGTAAGCCTCGCTCTGCCGCAGGGAATCCTCGGCCTGCTTTCGAGCCTCGATATCAATGCTCGACCCATACCATTTGACGATCTTTCCCGAGGCATCGCGCAGTGCGATCTTGCGGTGCAGAAACCAGCGATATTGCCCATCGGCCCGTCGCACGCGCGTTTCAGCCTCGAAAGGCTCCCCTGTTGCCAACGACCTGCGCCACTTGTCGACGATGCCGGCAACATCTTCGGGATGAATCGCTGCCGTCCAGCGCCAGCCCTGCACGTCGTCCAAAGCGAGACCCAAATATTCCAGCCAACGTCGATTGAAGAAATCAATGTTACCGTCAGGCAGCGCGGTATGAATCAGCGCTGGGGTCGTGTCGATGACAAGCCGCTCCTCGGTTTTAGTCCATCCGT
>Ga0070717_10003068_pt1 | contig 11906 bp, 14 predicted proteins | sample LARL113metaG_FD_71366 | JGI IMG/M metagenome (GOLD analysis project Ga0070717, IMG submission 71366) | Corn, switchgrass and miscanthus rhizosphere microbial communities from Kellogg Biological Station, Michigan, USA - LAR L11-3 metaG | ecosystem: Host-associated > Plants > Roots > Rhizosphere ...
GGGTCAGGTCAGATAGAAGTACAGCGCGTAGAGCAGATCGACGGCCGGGCTCGAGGTGTGGACGGTCACCTCGGGCGGGACCTGGAGCAGCGCCTCGGAGTAGTTGAAGATGATCTTCACCCCGGCGTCGACGAGCTCGTCGGCGATGCTCTGGGCCGCCGCCGACGGAACCGCCAGCACCGCCACGACGATGTCCTGCTCGTCGACCACCGTCCGCAGCTCGGAGTTGTGGCGGACCGTCATCGGACCGATGCGGGTGCCCACCCGCGCGTGGTCGATGTCGAACATCGCGACGACGCGGAAGCCGTGGTCGGCGAAGATGTCCGAGGTGGCGATGGCGGTGCCGAGGTGGCCCGCTCCGAACAGCGCGATGTTGTGCTGCCCCGCGGTGCGCAGGATCTTGCGGATCTGGCTGACCAGCGACTCGACGTTGTAGCCCACGCCGCGCTTGCCGAACTTGCCAAAGCCCGACAGATCGCGACGGATCTGGGTCGAGTTGACGTGCGTGTAGTCGGCGAGCTCCTGAGAGGAGATCGTCTCCTTGCCGATCTTTCGCGCTTGGGTGAGGACCTGTAGGTACCGCGACAGTCGCGCCGCAACGCCGAGTGAGAGCTTCTCGCTCGGTTTGTCGAGGCCCGCGCCCGCCGGTTCGGTACCGCGGCCGACCGTGTAGCTCATGCCTGATCCACTCTAGTGGGTCGCGCGAGGTTCGCTGGGGCCGGTCAGGCGTCGCGTCAGCGCGGACTCGTCCACGAACAGCTCGAACGCCTCGACACCGTCGATGGTGACAACCGGGATGCGCTCGAGGTAGGCGCGAAGCAGCGACTCGTCGGCCTCGATGTCGCGCTCGACCAGCGCGAACGGATGGCGCGTCCGCACGCGCTGGAGCACCTCGCGGGCGTCATCGCACAGGCAGCAGCCGTCCCGGCTGTACAGGACCACCTCAGCCATGCTCATGTGACCAGCGCCCGCTCACCGGTCGCGTAGACGTCGATGTCCAGGTACTCCGGGAACGGCTGGGCGGGCACGTAGCGCGCGGCGCTGGCGATCATCGCCGCGTTGTCGGTGCACAGCTCGCGCGGGGGGACGTCGATCGGGACCCCGAGGCCCGAGAGCCGCTCGCGCAGCGGGCCATTGGCGGCCACCCCGCCCCCCACCGCCAGCTGCTCGGCTCCCGTCTGGGCCAGCGCGCGCTCGACGCGCAGCGCCAGGGCCTCGACGATGGCCCGCTGGTAGGAGGCGGCGAGGTCGGCGCGCCGGCGCTCTGCCTCGGCCTCCCCCAGCTCGCGCACGCGATACAGAAGCGCGGTCTTGAGCCCGGCAAAGGAGAAGTCCAGCCCCGGCATCCGCGCACCGGTGGGAAAGTCGAAGGCCCCGGGGTCGCCCTCGCGCGCCAGGCGCTCCAGGGCCGCGCCTCCGGGATAGCCGAGCCCGAGCAGCCGCGCCCCCTTGTCAAACGCCTCGCCGGCGGCGTCGTCCAGCGTCTGGCCCAGGACCTCGTAGCGGGGACCGTGGTCGGTGACCCGGGCCAGGAAGGTGTGGCCGCCGGAGGCGATGAGGCTCAGGAACGGGGGCTGAAGCGGCACCGGGGCCAGGAAGCCGGCGGCGATGTGGCCGTGTAGATGGTCGACCGGCGCCAGCGGCAACTCGTGGGCGGCCGCCGTGGCCTTGGCCGTCGCCAGTCCCACCAGCAGCGCGGCGACCAGACCCGGGCCGCGCGTGACGGCGACGAGCTCTATGTCGGCCAGCTCGGTGCCGGCCTGGCGCAGCGCGTCCTGCACGGCCGCGCCGACGAGCTCCAGGTGATGGCGGCTGGCCACCTCCGGGACGACGCCGCCGTAACGGTCGTGGATCCCCTGCGAGGAGATGACGTTGGACAGGATCTGGCCAGCGCCCGTGACGACCGCCGCGCAGGTGTCGTCGCAGGAGGTCTCGAGCGCGAGGATCACCCCGCCGCGCCCGACGGGGAGGTCGTCTCCTGGGTGCGCCACATGATCACCGCGTCCTCGCCGTTGTCGCGGTAGTAGCGCGGGCGCGTGCCGGCCGAGCGGAACCCGTACCGCTCGTAGAGGGCGATCGCCGGTGCGTTGGAGGTCCGCACCTCCAGGGTGTACTCCCGGTCGGGACCGGCTCGCTCGATCATCTGCTCCAGCAGCATCCGGGCGATCCCGCGCCGCCGGTGCGTCGGGTCGACGGCGATGTTCATGAGATGCCAGACGGTGTCGTAGCGGGCGCAGATCAGGTACCCGAGCAGCGTGTCGTGGTCGTCGACGGCGGCCAGGCACAGCCCCGACGGCTTGGAGAGCTCGAGCACGAACATGGCCAGCGACCACGGCGTGGTGAAGGCACGGCGCTCGATGGCGATGACCTGCGGGAGGTCGGAATAGCCGAGGGGCCGGATCGTGACGCTGTCTGAAGTCATTGCTGCCGGGCGGTGCGGAGGTTGATCTCGGCGTCCGGCAGACGCAGATACTCCGGCTGGACGCCCTCCGGAGCCCCAGGCTGCAGAGCCAGGGCCAGCCGACAATGCTCGACGGCACTGACCCGGTGCAGCTGTGAATCCGGCTCAGGAATCCGTGCTCCCGCATGCTCGAGAGCCTCCCTGAATTCTACCGCCCCGTCCCCCACGGCCAGCCAGGGCCGGCCGTCCGATCGCATCGTGTCGGCGAGCGCCTCCGGGCGCAGCGCACGGGGGACGACCGCGGGCGCGGCGCCGGCCCGTGCCAGGTCGGCGGCCGCCCAGCCGGCGGCGAAGACCTCGCCGCGCCGGGCGTCGATGACCGCCATGACGGCATCGTCGATCCTGTCCCGGGCCGCCCCGTCGGCGCCGGCCTCCTCGGTGATCGCTCCACGCGCGAGCGCGTGCAGCGTCGAGACGCCGACCAGCTCGATGTCCCGCGCCCGCGCGAGCGCCTGGGCGGTGGCGACGCCGACGCGCAGCCCGGTGAAGGTGCCCGGACCCACCCCGACCGCGATCCGGTCGACGTCGACCCATTCCATGCCCGCGGCGCCCAGCACGTCGACGACGAGCGCCATCAGACGGGTGGTGTGGCGAGGCCTGGCGCCGGCCGGCGGGTCATCGCGGCACTGGACCGCGTCGTCGCTGTCGGTGTCCAGCAGCGCCACCGTGGTGGCACTGGTCGCCGTATCGAACCCCAGAACCTTCACTGGATCACCACCTGACGCTCATCGCCGCCCGCGTGCTCGAGGCGCACCCGCGCAGCCACGTGGCCGAGCTGAGCCAGCTCGCTCTCCCCGGCGGCCGGCCACTCCACGAACGCGACGGTGTCCGCACCGACATAGTCGGCCAGCAGGTCGGGATCCTCTCCGCTCAGTGAGGCGAGGCGGTAGAGGTCGACGTGAGCCACCGACGCCCGTCCGCCCGCCGGATACAGGTGGCCGATCGTGAACGTGGGGCTTGTCACCGGCACGGTCACGCCCAGCGCGCGGGCGGCCCCGCGGACGAACGTCGTCTTGCCGGCGCCCAGCTCGCCCTCGACCAGGACCACGTCCCCGACGGCCAGTTCGGGGGCGAGCCGGCGGCCGAGCGCCTCGGTATCGGCCGCGCCGTGGGACTGAAACCGGCCTTGCACAGGCCGAGACTGTAGGACCTCGGCTTCCGCTACCGTCAGGGCAATCATGGCCAACGGTTCGTCCAGCTCCCGGGGGCGGATCGCGCTGCTTGTGCAGCGCATCGCCGGCGAGCGCACATCCCTGGAGGATCTGCGCGGCTCCGAGACGATCAAGGCGGTCGGTCTGGCCGCGGCCATGATCGGGAACAACATCATCGCCCTGGGCTCGACGGTGGTGTTCAGCCGCCTGCTCAAGGACAACCAGGGCGGGGGTTACGGCTCGCTGGCCGCGCTGGTCAGCTACTTCCTCATCCTCTCGGTGGTCGGCGCGGCGATGCAGGTGGCGACGGCCCGCGAGGGGGTGCTCGGGCACCTCGGTGTCGGAGCCGCCTTGATGGCGACCGTGCGCCGCTGGACACGTGCGCTGCTCCTCTTCACCCTGGCCCTCACGGTCATCTCCGTCCTGCTCCGCGACCCGATCGCACGCGCCGTCGGCGTCAAGCACGATCCCTGGGCAGCGGCTCTCGGCCTGCCGGCGGCCGGGTTGTGGCTGGAGCTGTCGGTGCTGAGAGGAGTGCTCCAGGGCATCGGCGACTACAAGGGCGTCGGGCTCAGCCTCGTCGGCGAGCAGGGCTCACGACTCGTGTCCGGCGCGATTCTCGCCGCGGCCGGCCTGGGCGTGACCGGGGCCTATCTCGGCACGCCGTTGTCCTTCATCGCCATGGGTCTGTACTGCGCCCATCGTCTGCGCCAACACGTGCACGCGCAGACGAGCGCCCCGCTCGCTGCCGTCACGGGGGCGCCTCCGGCGGCGCTCAGCCTCTGGGAGCACGTCAGGCGAGCATGGGCTCCGATCGCCGGTCTGATCATCATCGCGGTCCTCCAGAACATCGACATCATCGCCGCCAAGCACCGCTTCTCCACGCACACCGCCAGCTCCTACGGCGCGGTCGCGGTCGCCGCCAAGGTGCTCATCTGGGTGGCGATGGGCGCAGGGTTCTACCTGGTGCCCGAGGTCTCACGACTCCGCGCTCAGGGCAAGGATCCGCGCCCGATCCTGGCCCGAGCGCTCGGAATCGTGGCGGTATGCGCCGTCCCGGTGCTGCTCATCTTCGCCTTTGCCTCGCACCTGCTCATCAAGGCAGCGTTCGGCGCCTCCAAGACCACGGCATCGAACTCGCTGCTCGTCCTCGGCCTGGCTTTCACCGTGCTGGCCTGCACGTACCTGGCCATCCAGTACATGCTGGCCATGCGGCGCACGTGGTTTCTGGTGATCCTGGCCATCGTGGCCATCGCCGAGCCGATCCTGCTGCTCAACGCCTCCCACCAGCCCAAGAGCTTCGCCACCGTGGTCCTCGCGATCCAGGCGGTCGGAGCCCTCGTCGCCTTCGCCTTTGCCCTGCGCCCGGATCGCAGCACGGCCCCGCCTCCCGGCCCACCCGAGCCGCTGGCCGAGGAGCGCGTTCCCGAGCCCGTCTGATCAGACCGCCGCGGCGGCCGCCGGGGCGGTGGGGTCCTCGCCCTCCAGCGGCTCGAGCAGCCGCTCGGCCGGCGGCGTGACGGCGAACGCCCGCACGAAGGCCTCGACCACGGCGGGATCAAACTGACCGCCCGCGCAGCGCCGCAGCTCGTCGACGGCCTCATTATGGCCGACCGCCGCACGGTGCGGCCGCTCACGCGTCATCGCGTGATAGGCGTCGCAGACCGAGATGATCCGGGCCTCGAGCGGGATCTGCTCGCCCGCCAGGCGATCGGGATAGCCGGCGCCGTCGTAGCGCTCGTGGGTGAAGCGCACGATCCGGGCCGCGCCGGCGAGCGCCGGTGCGGCGGCCAGGATCCGCTCGCCGATCACCGGGTGGCGCTCGACGAACGCCCGCTCCTCATCGCTGAGCGGGGCCGGCTTGGTGAGGATCGAGGCCGGGACCGCCACCTTCCCGATGTCGTGCAGATCGGCGGCGTGGCCCAGCTCCTGCAGCCAGACGCCGGTGACGCCCAGCTCCTCCCCGACGCGCTCGGCCGAGACGGCGACGGAGCTCGCGAAGGCGTCGAGCTCGTCCTGGCAGGCGGACAGCGTCGCCACGAGCACGTCGCGCGTCTGTGCCGCGGTCGTGCCGCGCCGGCGGTGCTTGCGGGCATACATGCGCCGATCACACAGCCGCAGGGCGTCGGAGGGGTCAGAGGCCTCCTCGGGGATGAGCGCCACGCCGCTGGAGGCCGAGATGGAGAAGCCCTCGCCGCCCTCGTTGAAGCATCCCGTCCACTCCGCCAGACGCAGGTCCAGCATGTCACGCGACACCTCGGCGGCGAGGACGCAGAACTCGTCGCCCCCGAGGCGGTAGGCGCCTGCGGTGACGCCGACCGAGTCGCGCAGCGTCGAGCTGAGGCGCACCAGGAGCGCATCCCCGGCCGGGTGGCCGAAGCGGTCGTTGTACTCCTTGAAGCCGTCGAGGTCGAAGATGGCCAGGGCCGCCGGACGCCCCTCCTCGAGCAACCGCTCGATGTCGCCCATGAGCTGACGGCGGTTGCCCAGCCCGGTGAGGGGGTCGGTGAGGCCGAGATGCTCGAGCTGGCGCTGGACGTCGCGCATCCGGTCGCGCACCCGCTCGTTGAGCCCCCAGGCGGTCACCCCGGCGGCGCCCGCCAGTGCCACGAACAGGGCGTGGAGACCGGCCCACGCCCACGGGTGACGGCGCGCGGAGGCGGTATCGAACACGGCGCGCGGGTCGATCGTCCCCATCACCCCGTGGTGGATGAGCACGAAGGCCACCGCGACCAGGAACGGAACCCAGTCCTCGTACACGGTGAGGACGACGATCACCACGAAGAAGCTGAAGTGCATCTCGATGAGGCCGCCCGAGATATCCACCAGCGCGGCGGAGCCGGTGAGCAGGCCCATCGACGCCGACACCGAGCGCCACTTGCGCGAGGCCGCGCTCCAGCCCGCCAGTGAGGCGAACGCGAGCATCGCGGCAACCTCCGGGATGTACTGGACGGCCGCGGCGCCGTGCGCGGCGACCGCATAGACAGCGACGATGACGATGGTGACTGCCAGCAGGACGACGATCACACGATGACGGCCGCGCCAGTCCTCGTCGGGCAGAGAGCCGCCGTGGGGCAAAAGGGCGCGCAGGCTCGCCAGCGCCCGCCGGAGCCCTCGCGCCGTCCCGACTCGTCCAGGCGCCCCGGTGCCGGTCATGTCAGGGGCTTCGCTTTCAGCACGAACGGGTGCGCGCTCGGAGCGTCGAGACGGTGCAGCGGACAGACGAAGAGCAGCGCCGCCGGAGGCCGGACGCCGGCCACCGAGTAGCCCAGCATCAGCAGATGCGGCCCGATGGATGCCAACGTCGCCACGGCGAAGACCACAGCGACGACGAGATTTGGGTGACGGCGCAGGCTCATCGCCCAGGTATCGACCCCAAATCCCCCGTTCTTGAGCCTTAATTGCCCTCCCGGGCCTGCGTCCAGAATCTCTGGACGCTCGCTCTCGAGGGGGCCGAAAGCCGGCCGATGGGTGTCTAGAACAGACCGAGCTGGACGGTCTCGAGCTCCGGCGACGCCTCCACGCCGGATTCCGGTTCATCAGGCTCTTCGAGGTCGGGCGTGGCCGTGGCCTCCGCGGGCGCGTCTGCCGGCTCTGGGACCTCGGCATCCTCGACGGCGGGTTGCTCGGGGGGACCGAGGGCCAGAAGCTCCGGAATCCGCTGGAAATCCGCGCGCAGAACCTCGAGATTGGAGGGCGTGTAGAGCGCCGCCGCGGGGTGATAGAGCGGGTACAGGCGGATGGCGCGGGCGCCGATCGTGCGCACCTCCGCCTGGCCGTGCAGCCGGGAGATACCGGTGTTGTCGCCGCGGAGGAGCTTGGTGGAGAAATTGCCCAGCGTGCAGATCACCGTCGGCTGGATGAGCTCGACCTGCCTGCGCAGGTACTCGTTGCAGGACTGGATCTCGTTGGGATGGGGATCGCGGTTGTTGGGAGGGCGGCATTTCACGGTGTTGCAGATGAACACCTCGCCACGGTCAAGGCCGATCTCATTGAGGAGCTTGGTCAGCAGCTTGCCCGCCTGGCCGACGAAGGGCACGCCCTGCTTGTCCTCGTTGGCGCCGGGCGCCTCGCCCACGAACATGAGGTCCGCGTCGGCGTTGCCCGAGCCGAACACGACCGTGGTCCGGGTCTGGTGCAACGGGCAACGGGTACAGCCCTTCGCCTGCTCGTAGACCGCCTTGAGCTGCTCGCGCCGCTCTGTGGGGCTTGTCACGGACGTCAATGCTAGAGAGGACACCAGACGGGGTATCCTGAGCCCCGTGGCCGGCACCGACAAGGGCCGGACCCGATGACCACCAGGTTTTTTGCCCAATCTCCGACCGGTATCTCACATGCGGGAACTGGACCGGCTTGCTCAGCCCTCACGCACGTCCGCCCTCGCTGCCCCTGAGCGGGTAGCCATCGTCGGCAACGGCCGCCTGGGCAACGCCCTGGCCGGCGCCCTGCGCGCCGCGGGCATCACGGTGGCCGGTCCGCTCGGCCGCCACGAGGCCCCCGCCGAGGTCGACGCCGTGCTCCTGTGCGTCCCCGACGGCGAGATCGCCGCCGCCGCTCACGCGGTGCCGGAGGGTCTGGCCGTGGGGCACTGCTCGGGCGCCACCGGACTCGACGTGCTCGCCGATCGCGCACCCGATGTCTTCTCGCTGCACCCGCTCATGACGGTCACCACCGAGGCAGGGGCGACCACGTTCGCCGGCGCCGGAGCCGCGGTGGCGGGACGCAGCCCGGCGATGCTGGATCTGGCCCGCGCGCTGGCCCAGCGGCTGGGGATGCGCCCGATCGAGATCGCCCCCGGCGATCGCGCCGCCTACCACGCCGCCGCCTCGATCGCGTCGAACTTCCTGGTCACGCTGGAGGCCGCCGCCGAGCGCCTGGCCGCCACCGTCGGGATGAACCGCGAGGACCTGCTGCCGCTGGTGCGGGCGACCGTCGAGAACTGGGGGCGGCTGGGCGGCGAGCGCGCCCTCACCGGACCGGTGGCCCGCGGCGACGAGCGGACCGTCGCGGCCCAGCGCCAGGCGATCGCCGAGCGCGCTCCCGACGTGCTCGCGCTGTTCGACACGATGGTGGACGCGACGCGCGCGCTGGCCGCGGCCGGAGCGCTGGCGCGATGAGGACCATCCGCTCCGTGCCCGAGCTGCGCGAGCATCTCGCCGCCGTCCGGCGCGCCGGGCGCACCATCGGGCTCGTCCCGACGATGGGGGCTTTTCACGAGGGCCACCTGTCCCTGATGCGCCGTGCCCGCGAGGCCTGCGACGTCGTCGTCGTCTCGCTGTTCGTCAACCCCGCGCAGTTCAACGAGGCGTCGGACCTGGAGGCCTACCCCCGCGACGAGACGCGCGACGCGGACCTCGCGGCCGGGCAGAGCGTCGACTACCTCTTCGTCCCGGAGACCACGGAGGTCTACCCCGACGGCTTCGCCACCTCGGTGGCGGTGCGGGGGCTCACCGATGGCCTGGAGGGCGCGCACCGGGGCCATGGCCACTTCGACGGCGTGACCACCGTGGTGAGCAAGCTGCTGAACATGGTGGGCCCGGACGTCGCCTACTTCGGCCAGAAGGATGCCCAGCAGGCGGCGGTGGTGCGCCGGCTGGTGCGCGATCTCAACTTCCCGGTCCGGATCGAGGTCTGCCCGACCGTCCGCGCCGACGACGGCCTGGCGCTGTCGAGCCGCAACGTCCTGCTGTCGCGCGCCGAGCGCGAGCAGGCCACCGCCCTGCACCGCGCGCTCCGGGCCGTCCAGGCCGCGGTCGCCGCCGGCGAGCGCGACCCGGAGACCGCCACCGCGGCGGGCGACGCCGAGCTGGCCGCCGCCCGGATCGAGCCTGAGTACCTGGCCATCGTGGCCGCGGACACGATGGAGCCGGTGACAACCATCGACGGTGACGTCCTGGTGGCCGTGGCCGCCCGCGTCGGACCTGTCCGCCTGATCGACAACGTGCCGATGACTGTCTCACCACCCACCCGCAGCAGCACCCACACGACGGTGGCGACCCCGCACGGGGCGCCAACCACCTAAGGAGGCGAAAGCCATGTCTGCGACCCCCCACACCGCAGTTCCCCACAGCCTGGACGGCCCGGTGCCGATGACGCTGCCGCGCCTGGCCGAGAAGAAGCGCCTGAGCGAGCCGATCGTCATGGTCACCGCCTACGACTACCCGTCGGCGCAGGTCGCCCAGGAGGCCGGCGTGGACATGGTGCTCGTCGGCGACTCGGGCGCGATGACCGTGCTCGGCTACCCGTCGACGATCCCGGTGTCCCTCGACGAGATGCTGATGCTGGCCTCCGCCGTCCGGCGCGGGCTGAGCACGCCGCTGCTGGTCGGCGACCTGCCCTTCGGCTCCTACGAGGCCTCCGACGAGCAGGCCATCGCCACCGCCCAGCGGTTCATCAAGGAAGCCGGCTGTGACGCCGTCAAGCTGGAGCGGGGCGGCACCAGCGTGCAGCGCGCGCGGGCGATCGTCGCCGCCGGCATCCCCGTGATGGGCCACGTCGGGCTCACGCCCCAGACGGCGACGGCGCTGGGCGGCTATCGCGCCCAGGGGCGGACCGCCGAGCAGGCGATCGCCGTGGCGCGCGACGCCATCGCCCTGGAGGAGGCCGGCTGCTTCTCGGTCGTGCTGGAGGCGATCCCCGCCGCCGTGGCGGAGGAGATCATGGCCCGGGTGCAGATCCCGGTGATCGGCATCGGCGCCGGCCCGGCCACCGATGGCCAGGTCCTGGTGTTCCATGACCTGCTGGGGATCTACGACGGGCATGTGGCGCGGTTTGCCAAGCGCTTCGCCGACGTGCGCGCTCACATGGTGGCGGGCGTGGCCGAATACGCCGCCGAGGTGCGCAGCCGGGCATTCCCGGCGCCCGAGCACTGCTACTCCATCGATGATCACCAGCTTGCGGAGTTCCGCGCCGGTCTGACGTAGAGCGGCGCGGGGATCTGAGTAGCATCCGGGCGAATGGCCCGATTCGCTCAGGTGTTCGCCCCGCGGGATCGCGTGTACTTCGAGCTGTTCGAGGAGGCGGGGCAGAACATGCTGCGCGCCTCGACGCTGCTCTACGACCTGCTCACCGACTACCCGGACAACAAGCAGCTGGCCGGGGAGATACTCGACCTCGAGCACGAGGGCGATCGGATCACCCACGACATCATCGATCGGCTCAACCACACCTTCGTGACGCCGATCGACCGCGAGGACATCCTGGCCCTGGCCTCGGCGCTCGACGACATCGTCGACTTCACCGAGGAGGTGGCCGACTACCTCGGCCTGTACAAGATCGAGGCGCCGATGGACCAGGCCATCTGGCTGGCCCGCGTGCTCAAGGAGGCGTCGAGCCAGATCGCCGACGCGATCCCCAACCTCCGTGGCTTCCGGGACATCAGCCGCTACACGGTGGAGGTCAACCGCCTGGAGAACGAGGGGGACCGCATCACGCGCGAGGCGGTGGCCTCCCTGTTCGACGGCGGGATCGACCCGATGGTCGTCATCCGCTGGAAGGACATCTTCGAGCGGCTGGAGGCCGCCATCGACGCCGCCGAGCGCGCGGCCAACATCATCGAGGGCATCGTCATCAAGAACTCGTGAGGGGCGGCGAGCGCGATTGAGTTGGCGCCCCTCGGGGAAGAATGTCGCGGCGATGAAGCGACGGATCGCTCTGTGTGCCGCAGTGGCGGGCGCGATGGCAGTCATGGCTCCGACGGCCGGGGCCTCCATCAGCCCGGTCAAGGTGGCCCTCTCCCCTGCCACGGCGACCGCGGGCTCGACCGGCAACCTCGGCACCGACATCACGTTCAGCCCATCCAGCGGCGACAGCGCGAAGGATCTCACGCTGCAGCTGCCGCCGGGCCTGCTGGCCAACGCCGCGATCGACGGTGGCGCGTGCCTGAAGGCCACGGCGCCGGTGGCGGCGTGTCAGGTGGGCAGTGGGACGGTGAAGGCGACGGTGGCAGCACTCGGGGTGTTGCCGCTGGGGCCCCTCTCCCTCAACGCCTCCTTCTACCTCATCGCCCCCGCCAATCAGTCCCAGCTGGCTCGCCTGGCGGTGGTCGTCAACGACCCGGCCAGCGGCCCCACCCAGCTCGGCACTCCGGCCGCGGTCACCATCCGCCCGGCAAGTGATCCCAACGGCGTGGGCCTGAACATCGCCTTCGCCAACATCCCGAACAGCTTCGACGGCCAGACGATCGATCTCGACGAGATCGACGGCACGTTCAACGGCATGCGCTTCCCGGACACGTGCCCCGCCACGCCGGCCGCCGTGACCGTCACCGCCGACTCCTACGCCGATCCGACTCC
>Ga0070717_10003069_pt1 | contig 11905 bp, 9 predicted proteins | sample LARL113metaG_FD_71366 | JGI IMG/M metagenome (GOLD analysis project Ga0070717, IMG submission 71366) | Corn, switchgrass and miscanthus rhizosphere microbial communities from Kellogg Biological Station, Michigan, USA - LAR L11-3 metaG | ecosystem: Host-associated > Plants > Roots > Rhizosphere ...
TGCAGGAGAAGCGCGGCATGCTGAAAGTCTGGAACATGTGGCTGGTCTTCGCCACCTTCTGGCTGGCGATTCTGGGCACGTTCCTCACGCGCAGCGGCATCATCAGTTCGGTCCACGCGTTCGCGCAGTCGTCCATCGGAAGCTGGTTCGCCTGGTTCCTCGCCATCAGCATCGCCATTTTCGTGTTCTTCTTCTTCAAGAATAAAGATCATCTGCGCAGCGAGCACAAACTCGAGTCGCTCATCTCCCGCGAGTCGAGCTTCCTGTTCAACAACCTTCTCTTCGTGCTGCTCTGCTTCACCGTGCTGTGGGGTACGTGGTTCCCCAAGATCTCGGAGCTGGCCCAGGGCAACAAGGTCACCGTAGGCGCGCCGTTTTATAACCGAGTCGCGATCCCGGTCGCTCTGCTGCTCCTGATCCTCACAGCCGTCGGCCCGCTGCTGGCATGGCGCAAGACGTCCTTCGAAAGCCTGAAGCGGAATTTCATGTGGCCCACCATCGGTGCCGTTGCGGTGATGGCCTTGTTGATGATCACGCCGTCAAGTTGGGGATCGCCCTTCGGACTGCGTCCGTGGCAAGACGTCGCATATTTCTATTCGCTGATGGCCATCGGGCTCTCGGTGCTGGTGGCGCTCACGATTGCCAGCGAGTACTACCGCGGCGGCAAAGTCATCGCCGGACACACCGGCCAGGGCATGTTCGCCTCGATGGTGCAACTTACGCATCGCAACACGCGCCGTTACGGCGGATACATCGTCCACTTCGGTGTGGTGGTCGTCATCATCGGATTCGCCGGCGCCGCGTTCAATCAGGACAAAGAGCAAGAAATGGGTTACGGCGACAAGATGACGATCGGTAGCTACACGCTAGTCTGCCGCTCCTATACCGACGAAGATTTTCCCAACTACGCCGGTGAGTGGGCCGTGCTCGATGTCTTCAAAGGCGGCAAGCAGATCGATACGCTGACGCCCGAGCGCCGCTTCTACAAAGCCAGCCGCCAGACTTCGACCATGCCCTTCATTCGTTCCACGCTGAATGAAGATCTCTACGTCGTGTATGAAGGCCTGAACCAGGACACGGGCCGCCCCATCCTGAAGGCGCATCTCAACCCGCTGGTGATGTGGATTTGGCTGGGCGTGTGGATCATCCTAGGCGGCACCGTGCTGGCGCTGATCCCGAATGCCCCCGCCCCAGTCCGCGTTCCAGCAGCAAGGTTGGTTGAACACGCAGCCCCAGTAGCCACCGGAGACTGAAGAACGAACCCAGCCGCGAAGTGGCGAAAGAATGCAGCCCACGGCGCAAGCCGTGGGTGGGTGAATCAGAAAATGGAAGAAGCCCCGGAGGGACGAAAGAATTTAGCCCAACGCTTCAGCGCTGGGTAGGTGGACAAGAAAGGAATCGAGTCCCGGAGGGACGACACGTTGTCGCTGAACTCGCAGCGTTGACGCAGCATTTATCGAATTCGCGCGCCCCGGAATTACAAATGACGATGAGACCAAACCAAATCCTCCCCCGCCTGCTGCGCTGCGCCCTGCTCTGTCTCGCCGTTTTCGCGCTGGCCGGCGCCGGCGATCCGGCCACGCGATTCAACGAACTCGGCCACCAGATGATGTGCATTTGCGGCTGCGGCCAGATCCTTCTCGAATGCAACCACGTCGGTTGCCCCAGCTCTGACGGCATGCGCAACGAACTGATGACCGCCGTCAGCCGCGGCGACAGCGACAGCCTGGTCGAGCAATCCTTCGTACAGAAGTACGGACCCACCGTGCTGGCCGCCCCGACCGCGAAAGGTTTTGATCGCACCGCGTGGATCGTTCCCTTCGTTGCGCTCGCCCTCGGACTTAGCATCGTGGTCCTCGTGATCCGCTCCTGGAAGAATCGGCCCGCGCCGGCCATTGCCGACGGCCTCAGTCCCGTCCGCGGCGCCGAACTCGAGCAGTTTCGCGACCAGGCGCGCAAGGAGACTGAAATATGACCTTCGAACTGGCCTGCTGCCTTCTGGCCACCGCGGCCGCGCTCTTCTACATCTTCTCTCCCGGCAGCTTCGATCGTGGTGCAGAGAAGACGCGCGCGTCCTACCTTCGCGAGCGCAAAGACGCCGTCTACGAGAATCTGCGCGACCTGAATTTCGAATTCAAAGCCGGCAAAATGCCCGAGGCCGACTACCAATCCCTGAAGGCTTCCCTGCAAGACGAAGCCGCCACGCTCCTGGCCGAAATCGCGCGCCTCGAATCGAAAGCGCCATCCGCCCCAAGAAAGGAGTAAACCTTTTGACCCAATCAGCGACTGTCATCCCGAGCGGAGTGACGGGTGCACGAAGCGCAGCAGCTACCGAGTCGGGGGACCGGTTGCTCACTCGCCCTCTGATCCGGCCTCTTTGGCAAGTCGTCTCGATCGCGATTCTCTTTACCTCCCTCGCCTCTGCCCAAACCCTGACCGGCACCGCGAAAAACTCCACCACCGGCAAGCCCGCCGCCGGCGACGAAGTCGTCCTGCTCAGCCTGGGTCAAGGCATGGAAGAAGCCGGCCACACCAAGACCGACGCAAAAGGCCATTTCAGCTTCAAGCTCGACGGCCAAGGCCCCCACCTGGTCCGCGTGATCCACCAGGAAGTCACCTATCACCGCATGGCCCCTCCGGGAACCACGTCCGTCGAAGTCGAAGTCTTCGACGTCGGCAAGAAGGTGGAAGGAATCGAGGTCGTCGCCGACATCATGCGCTTTCAGGCCGCCCAAGGACAGCTTCAGGTCGAGCGCACTTTCGCAGTCACCAACAATTCCAAGCCGCCACGCACGCAGATGAACGAGCACAACCTGGAGTTCTACGTGCCCGAAGGCGCAACCGTCACCGAGGGTCAGGCCATGACCGCCGGCGGCCAACCCGTGAAGTCCGCGCCCGTTCCGGAGGACAACTCCAAGACGAAGTACGCCTTCCTGTTCCCGCTTCGTCCCGGCGAGACGCGATTCAACGTGGTCTACAGCGTTCCATACACCGGCAACGCGAACATCGATCCCAAGACCGTCTATCCGCTAGAACATTTCGTCGCGATTGCGCCCAAGTCGATGGAGTTTTCCCCCGCTCCCGAAGCCAATTATCAAGTCGCGCCCTTCCCCGGACAGCCCGACGCCAATGTCGAAGTTGCCTCCAACATGCAGGTGGGCCAGAACATGGCGTTCAAGCTTTCGGGAGAAGGCACTCTAGCGTCGCCCGCGAATGAAAACGGACAGCCGAGCCAGGGTTCCTCCACGCAAAACGAAAACCGTCCCGGCGGCGGCCTCGGGCCGCCCATCGACGCTCCCGATCCTCTGCAGAAATATCGCTGGTGGATCCTCGGTGGATTCGCAGCAGTCCTCATCCTCGGAGGAGTCTTCGTAGCGTCGCGCCAGCAAGCTGCGAACCGAGCCCGTGCGAAAGGGAAGAAGCTCCCGTCTCTCGAAGAAGACGAAGACTATGCCGCGTCTGAGATCTCCGCAGGGCGCGAGGCCCGCGCCAGCGACGCGCGTGTTAGCGCAGCTCGCCAGAGCGAATCCCGTCAGCAGCCAGGCGCTCCGCGCCGCTCTTCGGCAATGCTGCTCGAAGCCCTGAAAGAAGAAATCTTCGAGCTCGAAGTAGAACACAAACAAGGCCGCATCTCGCAGCAGGAATACGAAAGCGCCAAAGCCGCCCTCGACCAAACCCTGCAGCGCGCCCTGAAACGCGAAGCCCAAAAAGCCTAGCTCACGCGGCAAGTGTGGGAAGGACAACCGCGTTTGGGACGGACACTCCTGTCCGTCGCTCTTGCTCTTGCTTTTGCTCTTGCTCCTGCTCTTGGATCCTTTGTTCTTGCTCTTCATTAAGCTAGCCGTAAAGATCGCCGAGGGAGAACCACCAACGCGAAGAACATCGAGGATTTTCTCTGCGCTCTCCGCGCAGTCTCGGCGTGCTCTGCGGTTAAAGGCTTTCTTCCGGGTGCCTTCAGCACCGGAGAGGCTTCCCGAAAATCGCCGGGCTTTTCAACGCCGGGATCAGATACCAGCGTCGAGCCCCGTCCTGCATGGACCGCTGAACTAGCACCTGTGACCACAATCCTTGACGTCCACAGCCCGAGCAATCGATGATGAGATCGTAAGGGCGAGTGTTACAATAGAGCTAACTCCCTATTTTGTAATACTTTACCCGTAACTCATTGCATCCCTAAGATTTTTTGACGTTTTCCCGCTAACCCGATGATTCAAAGAGACCGGGTGGGGAGGATACCCCGGGATTTCCCCGATTTTCAGAATCGCGCCCTCATGCATCGCCGCAGTCCGGGTAACATCCAATGAGATAGTTCCGCAAAATTATGGGAAACACATTCAAGACCGCGTTCCTGCTGACTGCGCTCACGCTGCTGCTGATGTTCATCGGCCGCGCCTTCGGTGGCCAGAACGGGATGTTCATCGCTCTCGCCTTCGCCGCCGTGATGAACTTCGTCTCGTACTTCTACTCCGACAAGATCGCGCTGGCCATGTACCGAGCCCAGCCCGTGACGCGCGAGGAATTGCCACGCGCTTACGCTGCGGTCGACCGGCTCACGCAGAAAATCGGCATTCCCATGCCGAAGATTTACGTGATCCCGACCGAGTCGCCCAACGCTTTCGCCACCGGACGCAATCCAAGTCACGCATCGGTCGCGGTGACGCACGGAATCCTCAGTCTGCTGACCGACGAAGAACTCGAAGGTGTCCTCGCCCACGAACTCGGCCACGTCAACAATCGCGACATCCTGATCAGTTCCGTGGCCGCAACCATCGCAGGCGCCATCACCATGCTCGCCAGCATGGGCCGCTGGGCCATGCTGTTTGGTGGCTTCGGAGGCGGCGATCGCGACCGCCGCGAAGGCGGAGGCCTGGCCGCGCTCTTCATGCTGATCGTTGCCCCGATTGCCGCGACACTGATTCAGTTGGCCGTCTCGCGCTCGCGCGAATATCAAGCCGACGCCACCGGCGCGCACTTCACCGGCAATCCCTACGCCCTCGCCAGCGCTCTGCAAAAGCTCGACGCCTACTCGCGACGCCTGCCGATGCAAGCGACCCCATCGACCGCGCACCTGTTCATCATTCAGCCGTTCCTGGGAATGAACTTCGGCAGCCTGTTCTCGACCCACCCGCCAATCGCGAAGCGCATCGAGCGCCTGACCGGACGTCCCGCGGAGTTTCTGCAATAAGCTATCAGCTCTCAGCTATCAGCCAAAGCTGCTGCAAGAGTGACTGTAGCTTGCGTTCTAGAGAGTGCCTTTCGTTCGACGTTACTTTCAGCCCGAGCGAAGCGAGGGATCTGGGCTTCACTGACAGCTGATAGCTGAAAGCTGGTTTCTGGTCCTATGACGTAGGTAACCCCGACCCTTCCTCGCCAAATAGTAGAATCGAAATAATGTCGCCCGAGACCGCCATCGCTGTTTCTCATAAAGCCGCCGAACTTGAAAAGGCTCTGCGTCGCGTAATTCGCGGCAAGGATGACGTCGTCCGCCTCGCGCTGGTCAGCATTTTCGCGCGAGGACACCTGCTAATCGAGGGCGTTCCTGGCGTTGGCAAGACCACGCTGGGACAGGCGCTCGCCCGCGCCATCGACTGCAACTTTCAGCGCGTTCAGTTTACCAGCGACATGCTGCCGTCCGACGTTCTGGGCATTTCAGTGTACTCGGCGTTGGAGCAGGAATTTGAATTCAAGCGCGGCCCGGTTTTCACCAACGTTTTGCTCGCGGACGAGATCAACCGCACCACGCCCAAGACGCAGTCCGCGCTGCTGGAGGCCATGAACGAAGGCCAGGTGACCGTCGACGCGCATTCTTACGAGCTGCCACAACCATTTCTTGTGATCGCGACACAGAATCCGGTGGAGCATCACGGCACGTATCCGTTGCCCGAATCGCAGCTCGATCGATTCCTGATGCGCGTGCGCATGGGATATCCCGACGCGCAGGCCGAGCGCCAGATTCTGCGCTCCGAAGCGGGCGCCGCTCATTTGGATGAAGTGCGCCCGGTTCTCGCCGCCCCCGATGTTCTTGAAATGCAGCAGGTGGTGAAGCAGATTCGCGTGGACGACTCCCTGGTGAGCTACGCTTTGGAAATTGTGCGTCGCACGCGCGAGTCGGAATTCCTTTCGCTAGGCGTCTCGCCTCGTGGATCGCAGGCTCTCTACCGCGCCGCGCAAGCCATGGCCTTTCTCGAAGGCCGCACCTTCTGCACGCCCGAAGATTTCAAGCCGCTCGTAGTACCCGTCTTCGCCCATCGCGTGGTCGTGAACGGTCTGTACGCCTCCACGCTGAAAAAGTCCGAGCAGTCCGATCAAGTTCTGAAAGAAATCATTGAGACTGTTCCAGTTCCCGTGTAGCAGTTTCTTTTCTTCCTCTGTGTCCTCTGTGGTTGATTCTTTAGTATTTCCGACTCAAGACTATAATTCAGCGGTCATGTCCGTCCTTCGCTTCCTCATGCTGCTCTCGCTCGTCACCTGGATCGGCGGTTTAATCTTCTTCGCTTTCGTCCTTGCCCCCACGGCGTTTCAAGTTCTGTCCAATACGCATCTTGCCGGAAATGTTGTCGGACGCGCCCTCGGCAAGCTGCACTGGATCGCCATCGTTTCTGGCATCGTCTTTCTGGCCAGTTCGCTGATCTACAGTCGCATCACCGACGGGACCGCGCATGTCTTCGCCATGCGGCACATGCTGATCTGCCTGATGCTCGGGCTCACGCTGCTCTCGCAGTTCTGGATCATTCCGCACATGGACACGCTGCGCGCCTCGGTCGGCGACTTCGCGACCGTTCCCCTGGATAATCCCGCGCGCGTGCAGTTCGACGCACTGCACGTGTGGTCGACACGCGTAGAAGGCGCAGTGTTGCTCCTGGGATTGGTGACGATCTATTTGACCGCGGCGATCTCCAAAAGCTCGCGCTGATTGGACGCCCGAAACTCTCTCGGCGCCTAACGCCGGCTTCGCGCTTTGAGGACCTCGCGAATCTTAAGCGCCAGGGAATCCAACTCGAACGGCTTTTGCAAGATCGTAGTCTCAGGCCCGTGGTCTTCGACAGGAACGGCGCCGAATTCCCCTTCCGTGTAGCCCGACATGAAAATAACTCTCATATCAGGACGCGACGGGGAAAGCCGCCGCGCCACCTCGGAGCCTCGAAGATGCGGCATCACAACGTCAGTGAGCAGCACGTCGATCGTGCCCTCGTAATGCTCCGCCAGCGCCACAGCGTCGCCTCCGTCTTTGGCCTCCAGCACGGAGTAGCCGAGTTCCTGCAGGAACTGGCAAATCATCCAACGCAGGTCGGGCTGATCCTCCGCCACCAGAACCGTCTCGCGGCCGGTTCGCGAAGTCTTGGCGGGAGCTTCCACCGGTTGCGGCTGCGGTGCCTGGGCGACGCGCGGGAAGAAAACTCGAAGCGTCGTTCCCCGTCCCGGCTCGCTGCTCACCCGCACGTGGCCGCCGCTCGCGCGCACAATGTTATAAACCACCGACAGGCCGAGGCCCGTCCCCTCATCCTTGTTCTTGGTTGTGAAGAATGGTTCGAAGATTCTGCTTTGCGTATCGACATCCATGCCGATGCCGGTATCGGTCACCGCCAGCATCACATAATCTCCGCGCGGCAACGCGGCTGGCTGGTTCGCTCGACTCGTATTTCGGGCAATGCGCGCCGTCTGCAGCGTGAGCTTTCCTCCTTTCGGCATGGCGTCACGCGCGTTGACCACAAGATTCATGACAACCTGCTCAACCTGTCCGGGATCGGCGCTGATGCAGCCGACTTCAGGATCGAGCTTGAACACGAATTCCATCTCGTCGCGCAACACACCCAGCAACATCTCGCTCATCTGGTCGACCAATGCATTGAGATCGAGCACCTGCGGGCTGAATACATGCTTGCGGCTGAAAGAAAGCAGTTGGCGCGTCAGGTTGGCCGCACTTTCGGTGGTGCGGACAATGGTTTCCACGTTCTTGCGTACCTCTGGACTCGCGCTTTCTTCCTGCAGCAGGATTTCCGCGTATCCCTGGATCACCATGAGCAGGTTGTTGAAGTCGTGAGCGATGCCCCCCGCCAGGCGGCCGACCGCTTCCATCTTCTGCGCCTGACGAACCTGTTCTTCGAGGACGCGCCGGCCCGTGACCTCGCGCGAGGTCACCACGATGCCGCCTACCGCAACATCATTGAGCAGATTATTGACTACGGACTCCAGCCAGACCCACGAGCCATCCTTGCGTCGAAAACGATACTCCGGAGGAGCGGCAGTTCCAACCTCGAGCGTGACGCGTTCCAGCGCCGCCCGTGCTGCAGGCTCATCTTCGGCATGAATGAAGGTGAGAAGACTCTTCCCCAGCAGTTCGGATGGACGGTATCCCGCGACGCGTTCGATCGATGGGCTGTGGTAAAGCATCGTCCCGTCGACGGCGACAATGGTAATAACGTCGGAAAGGTTCTGGATGAGATAGCTGAACCGATCCTCACTGCGTCGCAGAATGGCGGCCGCTTCCAGCCGCTCGCGGATATCGCGGAAGATTCCGAGGATCGCGGGCCTTCCCGCCAACTCAGTCGCGCTGGTACTGACTTCGACCGGCACGTGCGTTCCATCGGCACGCAGCAATTCCAGTTCGTGGCTGCGCGTTGACCGCTCGGAATTCGCACTCAGAATTTGTTTGCGCTGGCCGCCCTCGGCGGGATAAAGCTGGGATTCCGACATGCCCACGAGCTGCGGCTCGGGGATGCCGAGCATCTCGCCGGCCTGGTTGTTCGCCTCAAGAATGCGGCGGGTCTCCGCGTCAATCACGAGAATGGCGTCATTCGCGGTGCTGATCAGCTTGTGGTATTTCTCTTCGGAGTTTCCGATCTGCTTCAGCACGGCGGACGACAGGCCGATCCCAATCAACAACAACGCACCGCTACCCAGCAGGCTAACCAGCGACAGCACACGATTGATCCAACGAGCTCCCTGCCCTAGAGTCGCTGAAAACTCGTCTTCGAGTGGAGTGACGCGGGCGTCGACGGCAGCCACCTGATCTGTGATCTCCCGAATCTTCTGCGCATTCGGGTGAGCTGCGTTGACCTCGCGGTGGAGTTCGTCGCCTAGAGCGCGCAGTTGGTCGATGTAGCTGTCGCCTTCCGTCCAGATCGCGATGGCCCGCGCCATGTAGCCGATGCGGCCAAATCGCCGGAAGAGCGTCGCCATACTCTCTACGTCTTCTGGGCTGTTGCGGCCTTGGAGCAAGCCCTGTCGAACAACCGCCATGTCGGCCGAGGCGCGCTGCAGTTCTAACCGAGCCTGCTTGTCGCCGATGGGAACCCCGATTTCCGTGAGGTATTGCTGGTAGTCGCTCTCCGCGTGACTGGCGGCGTATTTGGTCAGGCTAAGGACGGCTCGTTTTTCTGCCTTCGACCAGAGGCCTTCGCCGCCAACATAGGCGCGAACTCCAGTGAGGATCTCGGAACGGAGCACGCCGAGTAAAAAGACACAGATCACGATGGCGACGAAAACGCCAACAATGATCCGCAACTTACTGGCTATGGGAAGGCGGCGAAGCATCTCTCCCTGAAATCGCATGCGGAGTCCTTGGTCGGAAAACCAGGAAGTCGCGAAAAACTCAACTTCCGCGTCCGCAAGGCGGAAGGTCAATCGTAGCAGCGCAGTTACACCTGCCTGCTTGCACGCCTTCCATGAATCGGCTGGTTGTCAGCCGGCACTAACGAGTGTTTACAGATTATCGCGCTCCCGGTATGAGACTCAAGGCAAATTGATTCAGCAGTCGACATTTTGGAGTCACTGTTGTGGTTACTCGAGTGGGCCGGCGCCAAACGCAGCGGAATTAGTGCAGTTCAGAAGCTTTGACTTGGCGACCGATTACTTGCCGCGATAGCGGAAACAATCCACAGTGTGATCGTTCACCAACCCCACAGCCTGCATGAAGGCGTAGCAAATGGTCGATCTGATGAAGTTGAAGCCGCGGCGCTTGAGGTCTTTGCTCATAGCATCGGACTGCGGGGTCCGCGCCGGGACCTGCTTGAGTGAGCGGGGCGAATTCAGTCGAGGTTTCCCGTCTACGAACTGCCAGATGTAGCGATCAAAGCTGCCGAACTCGTCCTGCACATGAAGGAATGCCTTGGCGTTCGCGATGGTCGAGGCAATCTTGAGCTTGTTGCGGACGATGCCGGGATCGCGCAACAGTTGACCGACTTTGCGCCGGTCGTAGCCGGCCACACGCTCGGGATCGAATCCCTCGAAGGCCCGGCGATAGTTGTCGCGCTTGTTGAGAATCGTGCTCCAACTCAGACCCGCTTGCGCGCCTTCGAGAATCAGAAACTCAAAGAGCGTGCGGTCATCGTGCGCCGGCAGGCCCCATTCTTCATCGTGATAGCGGATCATGAGGTCGCCGGTCGCCTAACTGCAGCGAACCGGAGGCTGATTGCCGGGCTTGGCCGTCATCATTTGATTCTTAATGACGCGCTTCGGCGCAAAGAACGTTATCGTCCGGGCTCAAAGCCAGGCGCAACGGGGTAGAGTGTTTCACATGAAAACGTTCGGAAACATTCTGATTCGCTCACTTAATCAACATGCCCCACCGGTCATGGCCGCGGCATTCGCGAGCATCGGTTTGGTCAAACCAGAGGCAAAGTATCAGCTGTACTTGGAGCAAGAGGCAGCGGGAAGCCGCACCTGCCTAGTTGCTACCGTCGACGCGGAATTCGCAGGTTATCTGACCATCAACTGGCGGCCTACATATCCCGGATTTGCTGATCGGGAGATTCCTGAGATCCAAGACCTGAATGTGCTTCCCACCTTTCGCAGACGTGGTATCGCGAGCCGCCTGCTGGATCTTGCAGAAGCACGAGTAGCTCGCCGTTATCGTGTCGTTGGTATCAGGGTGGGGCTGCATGCTGGGTACAACGCTGCCCAGCGACTGTATGTGTTGCGAGGCTACATTCCGGACGGCCGTGGCGTTACCTACCGAGACCAATATGTTGGGCAGTATGTCCAGGTAATGCTTGACGACGATCTTGTACTGCATCTCACAAAACAACTACGTACCGAGTGTCCGTAGATGTTCTGTGCGTGCCGTGATAACTGGCGTGAAATCGCTATAGTGCTCATAACCCCAGTTCAAGGCATCAGCCGGCCGGACGCTTACCGAAGAACTCCCCTGAACCAGGAGACAGAGTTCGACAGAGGATTACTGCAACGACTTGGGATCCGACTTGTTCACTGGAGACTTCTTGTCGAGCAGGGCAACGAGTTCGCGCGCACTTGCCGGGACGCCGACTTTGCCACCGCGAATGATTTCTCTTGCGGTCAGCTTCCTGCCATAGAGCTTTTCATTGGCGCTGCCATCGGATCGCAAGGTCGAGCCTTCCAGGGAAACCCCGGCGAACAGGCCCTTGTTGCGCGAGTAGGACAAGATCTCGGCGTTCATGACGATGTCGGTGGCGCCTTCGGCAGTGCGGCCTTTCGGTCCGGCGGCGGCGGAAGCGTCCGCGCCCAGCTTCACTTTGCTATAGAGAAGCGAATTCGCGCCTCTGGGATTCATCACCAGCAACACGAAGTCGGTGGCCTGGCCGCCCAACTGAAAGCCGATGCTGACGCCTTCGAGCGCGTACAGAGCCGGGGCCCCCCATTTGCCCTTATAATGCTCGCCACTGCGGCAAACCATCACGCCGCGTCCATAGCTGCCGCCAATGCCAAATGCTCCTTTCTTCACCGATGGCAGAATGACCAGGCACTCAGCCTTGTCGAGTAGATCCTGCGGAATGTCGTCGGGAATATTCAGAATTTCTTTGAGAACCTCGCCCGCATCTTTGACGCGATCTTGTTCCCGTTCGTCATTGGCGGCGAACGCCGCTCCCCCCGACATCAGGACAACGATCAAGCACACCAGGAGTTTCTTCACGAGTCCCTCCAGAAG
>Ga0070717_10003070_pt1 | contig 11904 bp, 13 predicted proteins | sample LARL113metaG_FD_71366 | JGI IMG/M metagenome (GOLD analysis project Ga0070717, IMG submission 71366) | Corn, switchgrass and miscanthus rhizosphere microbial communities from Kellogg Biological Station, Michigan, USA - LAR L11-3 metaG | ecosystem: Host-associated > Plants > Roots > Rhizosphere ...
AAGCCTCCGGAGGAGGCGGACACGATGGAGAGAGTTAAGGAGATTTTTGGGAGACAAGGGAATGACTTTTGCATCTCCGACCCGGCAAAAGAACCTCAGAGACCTTTATAGAAAACCTATTCCGGCCCAACTGCTCCGTCGGCCAACGACTCAAATCGTGTCGAGCTCTTCAGGAACGCGAGCTTGACGGTTCCAGTCGGGCCGTTGCGCTGTTTGCGGATAATCAGTTCGGCCACGCCGTCGAGCTCGGGGTCATCGGGCTTGTAGACTTCTTCGCGGAAGATGAACGCAACGAGGTCGGCGTCTTGCTCAATCGATCCTGACTCGCGAAGGTCGGCGAGCTGCGGACGGTGATCGCCTGAGCCGCGGCTCTCGGGCGCGCGGCTTAATTGCGAGAGCGCGACCACCGGAACAGCCAGTTCTTTGGCCAGAGCCTTCAGGCCGCGCGAAATTGCCGATACTTCCTGAGTGCGGTTCTCGTAGCGCTTTCCGCCTCCCGACATGAGCTGCAGATAATCCACCAGGACCAAGTCCAACCTTCCCTTCGACTGCAAGAGCCGCCGCGCCTTGGCCCGCATCTCGCTGACCGTGATGCCGGGAGTGTCGTCGATGAAGATGGGGGCCTGGGCCAGCTTCTCTAGCGCTTGGACAATTTTGCGCATGTCGTCTTGCCAGAGCGATCCGGTACGGAATTTGTGTGCGTCCACTCGCGCTACGGAACACAACATGCGCTGCAATAGTGCTTCTTTCGACATTTCGAGCGAAAAGACTGCCACGGTTTTCTGATCTTCGATCGAAACGTTCTCCGCGATGTTCATGGCGAATGAGGTCTTGCCCATCGAAGGCCGGCCGGCAATGATGACGAGGTCGGACTTCTGTAGGCCACTGGTCTTCTCATCCAGATCGGGGTAGTGGGTTTCGAGGCCGGTGATGCGACGGCCACGCTGCAAAAGAGCGTCGGCCGAGCCAAATGACTCTTTGATGATCTCCTGCACGCCCATGAAGCCGCGTCCGATGCGTTTTTCGGAGAGCTGGAAAATTTGGGCTTCGGTGTCGTTCAGGATGTCTTCAGCGAGGTCGCTTTGTTCGGAGGCGCGGGCGATGGCGGTGGTGGCGGTGTGAATCAGGCCGCGCAGCAGGGCCTTGTCGCGAACGATCTTTATGTAGTGCTCGATGCTCGGGCGGTCGGGGACACCGTCGAGCAGGCCGGAAATGTAGGCGTAGCCGCCGATGGTTTCGAATTCGCTGTGGCGTTGTAGTTCTTCGGCCAGCGTGAGATGGTCAATCGCTCGTGAGGATTCCGCAAGATCCACCATGCGGGAATAAATTCGCCGATGGGAATCAAGCAGAAAATCTTCCGGCTTCAAGTGCTCGGCGGCCTGGTTGTAAGCCAGATTGTCGAGCAGGATCGCGCCCAGGATGGAGCGTTCGGCTTCAATGTTTGCGGGAAGGCTTTGCGCGGAGATGTAATCAGTAGTCGCCACTTAATGTGTTCGGTGTTCTTTCGGGAGGAATTTTTCCAACGCGAGCTTGATAATAACCGTGGCGCGGCTTGTGGATGTCCGGTATCTGCTTCGGAAAAACATTCCGAAATAGAATTTTTTCGGAGTCACGATTGCAAATTGGATTTTGGTTTCATGCAGCGGCCTAATTCGTGCCGTCCTTCCGGGACTCATGTTGATTTCTTCCTGACCCGGCTCTGCTGTGCCGGGCTTTCCCATTTCCCCCTGCGGGGCTGGCGTTTCTTGAGCTGAGTATAGGCGAAGAAGAAGCGAAGCTCAATTTGCGAATCGGATACCAGGCCCTTCATAGAAAGCTTGCTGGCAACGTCTCCCTGGAGCGGACGAGAAAGAGAGGCGTAGTAGGGCTACGTCTCTACAAAATGCAACAAAAGAAATGCGGTCCGGGCCAGCCACCCGAACCGCATTTGCTATGCGTGAATCTCACCGCCGCCCGCCGCTTTCGCGGCACCCGCGCTCGCCAACTTGGTGAGAGGCTGCAAGCAACATCTCATCTGTGCTGGCCCAAGCTACGGTGGCGCATCCACACCGAAGTGCGGTTGCATCCGAAACCGCGCCCGCCGGTTGCAGTCCCGCCATGCGAGACCGCTCTGAGGAGGCCGCAACGCCCGGGTTTGCCCACAACGCTTTCACGCTTTGGGAAACCTCAGCAGTACACCCTCGGGCGACTGCTGCAGAACCAGCTTGCGCGATCACTGGCAGCGTGTCACTCACGCCTGCAGTGATTGCACTTTCTAATATTTCGGAATCATCCGCAATCAGAAATCGCAAAGGCGTTGTGCGAAACCTGTGGACGACGAAACTTGGTTGTGGAAGTTTGCGGAAAACTCAGGAAAAATTCTACTGCCGGCCGCCGGAATCCAGTTGCGGATATTATTGTGCGTCGGTTGTAACGCTCGCCATGGAACAAGGAACCGTAGAAAGTGAGTGAGACATCACGAGTTGACGTTGTCGGAGTCGGACTGAATGCCACCGACACCATGATTCTTGTTCCTGAGTACCCGGCACCGGGATCCAAGGTGGAATCGGGTTCAGTCAATGTGCTGCCGGGAGGCCAAGTGGCAAGTGCAATGATCGCATGTCAACACTGGGGATTACGCACACGCTATGTAGGTAAACTTGGAGATGACTCTGCTGCCACCGTGCATCGCGATGCGTTCGATCGCGCAGGGGTGGAGACGCGGATCATCACGGTTCCAGGATGCGCGAGTCAGCAGGCCATTATCCTGGTTGATGCTCAAGGTGAGCGGACCGTTCTTTGGCGGCGCGACGAGCGGCTTGCACTTCGACCGGACGAACTCCAACGCGATTGGATCATAAACGCCCGCGCGTTGCTCGTTGACGGTTACGACACTGCCGCCGCAACCACGGTCGCGGCGTGGGCTCGCGCCGCGGGCATTCCGGTAATCGCTGACTTGGACGAAGTGTACTCAGGACTAGACGCGCTGCTGCCAAACATTGATTACCTCATCGTCAGCCGCGATTTTCCGCAGCGGCTTTGTGGAGAAGCCAGCCTCGAGCGATCGCTACCTATGTTGCAGCGCCGGCTTAACTGCCGGCTCACAGCAGCAACGCTGGGAAGCGACGGCGTTCTCGCCTGGGACGGCGAGAAGTTTCATTACGCCTGCGCATGCCGGGTCCCGGTAGTAGACACGACCGGAGCCGGCGACATTTTCCACGCAGGATTCATCTACGGACTTCTCCGCGGCTGGCCTGAGCAGCGTCAGCTCGACTTCGCCTGCGCTGCCGCAGCACTGAACTGCACCGCTGCGGGAGCACGAGGCGGAATTCAGAACGTCGAAGCAATCGAATTATTGATGGCAGCGGGATCGCGGTATCCCGCCGCGTGGGATTTGAGCAAGATGGGTTGAATCGAGTCGGCAGCCTCACTCCCGGCGCTCACATCTTACGGGCAACAGATCCGGCGGAATGTCTGAGGCAACAGGCACCGACGCCACATCGAACGAACCTGAATACCCAAACAGCGGCCCCCAGATATGGTTATGAACGTTTACATCAATTCGATACTTTGCAGTATTGTCGTCAAACCACTCGCACACGTCGGCAATGCCTGAAAACGCCATTGGGAAACTGAACCCAATTGCCCTTTCAAAAAAGCGTTGCGCGCCCGAGCGTAGGCAAACGCCTCCACGCTGATCAACGCTCAAATGAATATCCACCGCGAGATGTTGGTGCGTGCCCAGATAATCAATGATGCAGCCGCGCTGCGGGCTATAGATCATGTAGGCATCAAAGCGGCGCGGGTGACGCGTTTCGAAGTTCCGAATCCAAGTGACCGTCTCTCTTCCGAACTGATCAACATACGCATAGTTGCGGATAGTAAACGGCACAGCCGTGCCCTGGTCCGGAAACATGATCCGGCGCCAGGATCCAACGTACAGGAACGGCAGCGTATAAAACGGGCCACGCCAGATCCTGTCCATGATGCCTTTGCCGATGGACGCGCGCTGGTCTTTGCTGCTGAATCCGAAGCGCTCCTGAATCCGCGGGTGGAGAAGCTTGAATTTGTCGCCGAGAGCTTGCTCGTAGATGGATCTCATTGCGGCGGCTCTCTGCGGCATCGGGCGGCGGTTGGTAGGTCGCGGCCAGAAATGATCGCGATCAGGGCCAACACTGCAATTCCGAGATTCAATGTGAGTGGGTTAAATGCTGCCGTGAGATACGACGGAGAAGTTGCCGCCACGATGGGAATGCCTGTCAGCATGAGCGCAAGTGTCAGCCAAAGCGGCCAGCGCCGGCGCCATAGCAGCATCAATAGTAAAGCGAATAGCACTTCGCCCCATCCAGCTATTGTGGCCGCCGCACGCAGGCTAGCCGCCTGTGTTCCAATTCTGCTGAGAAGATCCAGTTCGATTCTGTCGTGATAGAGCAGTTTCGGAACGAGACCATGATAGAACCAGATGAAAGCCACGGTCCCGCGCGAGAGGGCGTATATGAGTGCGCGGTCGCGAGAGACTTCTGGCGAAATATCTTTTTCGATCCAGAGCCGCAGCCGGTCGAAGCTCCAAGCCGTTGCCCAGCCGAGCAGCGGACGAAACAGGCATGCGTCCGCAAGGTTTCCGAGGACACCGAAGCGCGTCTCGTAGTCGTAGCAAGTGAAGAAACGAATTGTATAGAGGCGGCCGGCGTTCATGCCCGTCGGCTCTACATTCGGAGTTACGCCAGTGGAGACAACCTCTACCGGAACATACTTCCAATATCCCGACCCAGTCTTGATCAAGGACTTGGAATCTTTCGACCAAAATTTCAAACTTGAAGTACGCGCGCCGCCTTCGCCATCGCGCTCGCCTACGCTTTCCCCTTGGCCGTCAATCCTCAGTCCAAAGCCAACACGCGTGCGGTACAAAAACCTGTGTGGCTCGTTACCTTGCCGCGGAAGATATTCGATTTGCGTAAAGCGCAGGTCCCACCGTTGGTGAAGTTGAGGATTCTGGGTCTTCTCCCAAAGTTCGCCCATGCTGGCACGAATGGGAATTTCAACGTAGATGCTCATGGCGGATGATCGACGGAGCAGGATACATGCTCAAACGAATTTTGAATAGCGCCAGGGGGCTGAATGTCGTTAGCACATGATATGTCCGGTTGAGATAGCAGGTGATCTGTCCGCTTTTCGGGCGGTGAGGGTAGGAGACCATGGCAGGCATGTTCTCTTACACGAAGGCCGCGATGGGGCGGGCGATGAAAGTACAGGAAGTAATTTTGCGGGCTATGGCGAAGAAGATCACGTGGTGGCAAGCGGCCGAGATCATCGGCATCAGTGATCGGCACATGCGGCGCTGGCGCGAGCGTTATGAAGAGTTCGGCTATGACGGGCTGTTTGATCGGCGGCGTGGGAAGCCTTCGCCCAAGCGAGTGGCGCTGGCGGTGGTGGAGCAGGTGTTGGGGCTGTATCGCGACCGCTATCACGATCTGAACGTGCGGCACTTTCACGAGAAGTTAAGCGAGAAGCACCAGATCCAGCTCAGCTACAGCTGGGTAAAGCAGGCGCTGCAAGGAGCCGGGCTGGTAGAGCGGGGACGCCAACGCGGGGTACATCGCAAACGCCGAGCGCGGCGTCCGCTGCCGGGAATGCTGCTGCACATCGATGGCAGCCGGCATCGTTGGTTCCAGGATGAGCGTTGGTATGACCTGATTGTCATTCTGGACGATGCCAGCAGCGAGATCTATTACGCGCAGTTAGTGGAAGAGGAATCGACGCTCACCGTGATGGCCGGGTTGAAGGAAGTAATCGAACGCAAAGGCGTGTTCTGCGCCCTGTACAGCGACCGCGGCAGCCATTTTTGGTTAACCCCCAAGGTGGGGGGACGGGTCGATCCTCACCGCTTGACGCAAGTGGGACGGGCGCTACGCGAGTTGGGAATACAGATGATTCCGGCCTACTCACCGCAAGCCCGCGGGCGCAGTGAACGGAACTTTGGCACCTGGCAAGGGCGGCTGCCGCAAGAGCTGCGGCTGCAGGGGATCGGCACTCTGGAAGAAGAAAATGCTTTTCTCCGAGAACACTACATCGGCGAGTTCAATCGCCGCTTTCAAGTGCGGGCGCCGCAAGCGGGCAGCGCGTTTGTCGCCCGGCACAGCCGGGATCTGGATCTCATCTTCTCGCTGCAGTTCGAGCGCACGGTGAACCGGGACAACACGGTCAGCTTTCAGAACCTGAGCTTGCAGATCGAAGCGGTGCATTGGCGAGCCAGCCTGGCGGGCTGCACGGTGACGGTGCATCAGCATTTGGATGGATCGATCAGCCTGACGCACGGACCGCATCGGCTGGGCCGATACAGCGCACAAGGTGATGTCTGGGCTGCAGATAAAAAGCCGGCGCGACGGGGTGTGGAAAAGACGCGGGGTGGAAAAGTCCAAAAACCGACTTTCCCACCCCGCTTGGAAATCCCGCACACCCCGCGGGATTTCCACTTTCCCACAGCCCCGGCGACTGCTGGATTAACTCAAACCGGACAAGTCACGTGCTAAGAAAACCGGACATTTTAACTTGCTAACGACAGCGCCAGGGGGCTGAAGCCCGCAAATCAAGCATCCCTTCACGCGGCTCTAAGGAGGCGGTCTTTCCGCATGTTATTGCATTTGGTCCGGGCGGAATGCTTTGCCCTGAGCACGTGCGAAGTCTGCTGTTTCAAATCTGATGTTTCAGATCGACGAGGATTATTTCTCCACTTGACTCGTAGACGTGCGGTGGACCCAGAAGGCTAAGCGAAGTCCGATGGTTAGGAGGATGACGCCCACGATTGCGAAGGAGACCTGCACCTGCCAGACGAGATCCACTTGCTGAATGGGGAGAGGGTTTGGATTGGCGCGATGAACGATGTAGTTGATCGCCGCGATCATGATCGCGGCCAGGGGATCACGAAGCGCAAAGACGAACGCCAAAATTCCGGTAGACAAAATCAGGGCAGCCACGACCGGGCCAATATAAAAACCGGAAAATGGAAAGCGTGGTCGATTGGCTGGTGAAGGATTCATTTCCCGAAAATATGCCTCAAAGTGTCTCCTTAAGCTTGCCCCGAAGTTTCCGCAGGCGTGTCAGATGAATCGCCGCCGCTGGTGGTTTCGGGTGCGTAAAGCCATCGGATGAGAATAAATGCAACGAGCAGTTCCAAAAGAGCTGTCGCCAACCAAAAGAGCAGGTTTTTCCAAGGGAAAGGGGTGGCGCCGCCGAGCACACTGTTGGAACTCTGGCGGGTGAAGTAGTAGTTGAAGCCAGTCTGCACCAGGCCTGAGATGACGCCGGTCACCGTCTGCGCCAGCACGAATCCGATGGTGATCGCGCCGATGTATTGGGTTAGCAGTACCTCACGTAGCTTCTTCATTCCTTGCAGCCTCGGAGCGGAATTGTCGCATATGTGAGTCCGATTCCAAAGTAAGTAGAATGTGATAGTGAAGAAATTTTGGGACAATGCGGGGGGCGCTGCGGAGAGCGCGCCTGGGGCGATCACGAGGGAGTCGGACAAGAATGTCCGGCCCACATGGGCATTGGCGGGCGAGGGCGCCCGCCCCACGCAGGTCTGCCCCACACATTCTCGTGCCACGTTGGCTTCGGTTCGGATTGGATCGGTGACGATTTCTCCGGCGACGGTGTTGGCGCCGATGGCTGGAGTGACCGATACCGTATTTCGCCGGTTCATTCGCAACCTGGGTGGTTGCGGGCTGATTATGACTGAGTTCACTTCGGCCGACGGAGTGTTGCGCGCGAAAGACCAGAAGGCGAAACGGTATCTACATTTTTATGACGATGAGCATCCGATTTCGGCGCAGCTTTTTGGCAGCGATCCTCAGGTGATGGCGGAGGCGGCGCGGATTGTAGAGGGCCTGGGATTCGACCTGGTGGATTTGAACCTGGGTTGTCCGGCGAAGAAAGTTGTGAAGTGCAATGGAGGGTCGGGACTGTTGCGCGATCTTCCGCGAATTGGCGGGATCTTTGAAGCGGTGCGAAAAGCAGTGACGATTCCGTTCACCGTGAAATTCCGCGCGGGATGGAACGATGAAGAGATCGTCTGCGTGGAGTTGGCGAAGCTGGCGGAAGATTGCGGACTATGCGCTGTCGCATTGCATGCGCGCACGCGCGAACAGGGTTACAGCGGAAATGCGCGCTGGGAGTGGATTGCGGCGGTCAAGGACGCAGTGAAGATTCCGGTGATTGGGAATGGGGACATTCGCCGTCCCGAAGATGCTTGCGCGATGGTCGCGTCGACCGGGTGTGACGCGGTGATGATTGGAAGGACGGCGCCGGCGAATCCTTGGATATTTCGGCAGATTGAGCAGTATTGCGCGATTTCCCCGGACGAGGGTGTCCGGGGCTACACGAGCCATGTAGTGGCTGGTGCTCTCCGCCTCGCGGGCGAGAGCGCCCGCGCCACACGGGGAAATGCTTACGACGAGCCGTCGGAATCTGACCGGTACCAAATGATTCGCACTTACTTCCGAATGTTGATTGAGGAAGAGCTGCCGGATGCGACTGGGAAGATGAAGCAATTTGCCTCTTGGTTCACGCATGGAGTGCCGGGCGGCGCGTCTCTGCGCAAGGCTATCTATGACTCGAAGGCGGCGCCCGATATCCTGGTGCGAGTGGAGGAGTTCTTCGAAGCGCGGGTAGCTTTGGCGGCGGCCATCGTGGAGTGAACCGCTTGACTCGCGAAGCCGCAGGAAATAAAGTGCCTCAGTCGAAGTCGGAGGCCTTTCATGCTCAGCGGATTCAAGCAATTCATTCTGCGCGGTAATGTTGTCGACATGGCGGTCGGTGTTGTGATTGGCGCGGCGTTTGCCACGGTGGTTTCAGCTTTCACCAAAGATCTGCTGACCCCACTGATCGCTGCCCTGGTGGGTAAGCCGGATTTTTCGGCGATCGCATTTACGGTCCGTGGCAGCGCTTTCGCGTTGGGGGACTTCATCAACGCCACGGTTTCGTTTCTGCTGGTCGCGGCAGCGGTTTATTTTTTCGTGGTCACGCCGGTAAATTTGCTGGTCGCGCGAATGCACCGGGCCGATGCGCCCGCAAGTCCGACGAGCAAGAAATGTCCGGAGTGCCTGAGCGAGATTCCCATTGAGGCAAGGCGCTGCGCCCATTGCGGACAGCCGGTGATGGCGCAGGCGGCGTGAGGCGTGGACCGCGCGGTGCGATTGAGTGTCTTTCGCGGGTCGCAAAGCCTCTTCCGCCCTTTCAGGGCTCGACGAATCCTGCTTTCACCCAGGGCTTGCGCCCTGGGGCTGCATTCTTGCGCCGCTTTGCGGCTGTCACAGCGTGGTCATCGGAGCGAACCGGCATAACTGACTGAGGATCTGTAGCATTGCATGATGCGGATATTGTTGACGATATTCTTGGCCTGCGGTCTGCTGGGCGTTGAACAGTCACAAAGTCTTCATGCGCAGGCGAAAACAGGTGGCAGGGTCCGCACAAGCACTACAGAATGCGGCCCGGTCTCGGATGGCCTGCTTAAATGTCCGCGCTTCGGATTCACTTACAAAATTCCCTATGGATGGGTGGATCGCAGCGACGACATGCAGGAGGAAGGCGAGGGCGGAGAACAAGAGAGTGCGCCGGCGGAGAAATCGCAAACGTTACTGGCGATTTTTGAGCGGCCTCCGGGTGCGCCGGGGGAGACGATCAATTCCGCAGTGGTGATAGCGGCTGAAAGTTTGGCAGATTATCACGGAGTCAAAACTGCCGCCGATTATTTCGGTCCGATAACCGAACTTGCCGAGGAGCGCGGATTCAAGGCAGTGAATGATCCTTATGCTGTTTCTATTGGCGCGAAACAACTGGTGCGCGAAGATTTCAGCAAAGAGCGGGGCAAGCTCACTATGTGGCAAAGCTCGCTGGTGATGATCGACAAAGGGTATATCGTTTCGTTTACGTTTGTGGGCGGAAGCGAAGATGATATCGAGGAGTTGATCGGGAATCTGAATTTTGGGGCGCGTCTGTCCAGACCACCGCCTGCGCCTGCCAAATGAAATCCCATAGCACGTGAGAAGGAAACATGAAAAAGGTTTCTACCGCCCTTGTCGTGATGGTGTTGTTCTTCGCCTGCGGTTTGAGCTTTGCCCAAGCCAACCACTACATTCTTTATGTTGGCACCTATACCAGCGGTGAGAGCAAGGGAATCTATGAGTACGGATACGACGCCGCATCAGGGAGGCTGACGTCGCTGGGATTGGCGGCCGAGACCGTCAATCCTTCATTCGTGGCGGTTGATGCTGGCCACAGGTTTCTCTATGCGGTAAACGAAATTCGCGAATACAAAGGCGAGGCCAGCGGCGGAGTCACCGCATTTGCAATTGACAGAAAGACCGGAAAGCTGGCGCAGCTGAACGAAGTTGCCTCGGGCGGAGCTGATCCCTGCTACATCTCGTTCGACAGGGCCGGGAAATACGCCTTGGTCGCGAACTATACGGGAGGAACCGTCGCGGTGTTGCCGATCCTTTCCGATGGCCGCATTGGAGACGCATCGTCCGTCATGAAGGATGCGGGGGGGCTCGGCCCGAATCGAGAGCGCCAGGAGACGCCGCATGCTCACTGGATCGAAGCGTCCACGCGGAATCGCTTTGCGTATGTTTCGGACCTCGGGCTTGATCGCGTGCTGATTTATAAATTTGACGCTACGAAAGGCACTCTGAGTCTGGGAAATGCGGCTCCGCCAGAAAAGGCCGGTCCTGCGGGGCAACAGGATTTCTTCTCTGCGACGCTCGCTCCAGGTACAGGGCCGCGCCATGTTGCCTTTTCTGCTGACGGAGATGTTATGTACGTTCTAGGCGAGCTGGATTCCACCGTAAGTGTTTTTGCGAACGATGCAAAAGAGACCTTCCTCTCCATCCAGAAGATTTCGGCGCTTCCGGCTGGTTTTTCGGGACACAACGACGCCGCGGAGATCGTGATTCATCCGAGCGGGAAATTTCTGTACACCTCGAATCGCGGCGACGACAGCATTGCCGCATTCGCGATTGATCGGGCGACTGGCAAACTTACATTTATTCAGCGCGTCCCTAGCGGAGGCAAGGAGCCGCGTAATTTTACAATTGATCCAACGGGCTCGCGTTTGTTGGCGGCCAATCAGAATAGCGGCAATATTGTGGAATTTACTATTAATCAAGCAAGCGGGGAGTTAACGCCGACGGGCGAGATTGCGAAGGCGCCATCACCGGTTTGTTTGGTGTTTGTCTCTGTGGATTGACGCGAGCTTATTGAGTGTTGGTCTTCACGCAGGCGAACAGCAGTTTCCTCACTGCTGAACCGGTTCGAAATGACAAGGCCTCGTTAGGGACATGTGGTCGGAAATGAGTGGTTCCCGAGACATCACCGTGGCAACGTCGGAGCACCAAACCGCGCCGGGAAGCGCACGGGATTGGTTCTTGCAGTGTAGTCATTGTCCCCAATCGTTAGATCAAACTTCTTGCCGGATGGGTCAGTCACACTTACTTCCGCGACATGGTCCTTTGCCATTTTGGTGTAGTTCATCCGATAGATAGTGCCGTCGGCGAGGGTCGCGCTGACGATTCGGTTTGATGAATCGTATTCGTTTATCAAGAGGAAGTGAGGCGGCGCGCCGGGATGCGCGATGACGGACACTGAAGTCATTCGATGGCTGCTGTCGTAGGTGTAGAGCGTGATCTTTCCGTCCGCGCGATTTACGCGCGCCAGGCAACCGGTGGGATCGTACCTGTAGGTGACACGATTACCCTTTGTGTCTTTGCCTTCTACGATTCTGGACTGACCATCGGATTGAAACTGAATGCCTTGACCATCACTGGCGGTGAGGCCCTGCAACGCTAAATGGACGTCGCGATCGAACTTCAAAGAATTCTTTTGCGCATCGGAGTAACCAATCCAAAAGCAACGGCTATCGGAGCAAGGCAGATA
>Ga0070717_10003072_pt1 | contig 11902 bp, 10 predicted proteins | sample LARL113metaG_FD_71366 | JGI IMG/M metagenome (GOLD analysis project Ga0070717, IMG submission 71366) | Corn, switchgrass and miscanthus rhizosphere microbial communities from Kellogg Biological Station, Michigan, USA - LAR L11-3 metaG | ecosystem: Host-associated > Plants > Roots > Rhizosphere ...
CCCGACGCAGCAATTCTAGTTGACGAAGCTTATTTCGAGTTCTGTGGCGAGACGATGATCCGGCAATGGCGGGAGTTTCCGAACATCTTCGTCTCACGCACCTTTTCAAAAGCCTACGGCCTCGCCGGACTTCGGATCGGCCTACTGATGGGCAACCAGGACCAAATGCCCGTGCTGCGGCGGGCAAGCTCGCCCTACAACTTGAACTCAGTTGCGCTGGCGTGCCTTCCAGCAGCACTGGCGGACCAGGCTTACGTTAAGGATTACGTTGCTCAAGCCATCGAGGGCCGTTGCCAACTTGAATCTCGGCTGAGTGCCTGGGGTATTCGTTTCTGGCCGAGCCGCGCGAATTTCGTGTTGTTCCATCTGGGCGACAAATGCGAGCCGTTTGTTCGCGACATGCGCAAACGCGGCATTCTGGTTCGAGACCGCTCCAAGGACTATGGCTGCGCCGGTTGTGTGCGCATTACCGTAGGCACGCGCGAACACAATCGCCAATTGCTGACGGTTGTGGACGAGGTCTTCGCAAACATCGGACTACGCGAGCAGGTGGCACGATGAGGACCGCAACTCTCGACCGCACGACCAAAGAGACGAGTGTACGTATCCGCCTAACCATTGAGGGGCGGAGCCGCTACAAGATTTCGACAGGGATTCGGTTCTTCGATCACATGCTGGAACTGTTCGCGCACCACGGAGGCTTTGATCTTGTACTCACCGCAACCGGCGATCTAGACGTGGATCAGCACCACACGGTCGAGGATGTCGGGATCGCGCTAGGAGAGGCATTCTCCCGGGCGCTTGGAGAAAAACGAGGAATCCTGCGCGCGGGATATTTTGTGATGCCCATGGACGAAACATTGGGCCTTGCCGCTGTTGATTTCTCCGGCCGGACGGCTGCCGTTGTAGACACCAAGACTCGCGTGCGACTGGTCGGCGATTTGCAATCAGAACTGGTGCCCGACTTCTTCGAGGGCTTTGCCCGCGGTGCGAACGCCAATGTGCATGCGCGAATCCTTTATGGACGGTCAAACCATCACAAAATCGAGGCCTTGTTCAAAGCATTTGCGCGGGCGCTCCGAGCGGCTTGTTGGCGCGACAAACAAATGAAGCGCCTGTTGCCCAGCACGAAAGGACTGCTGTGACGATTGCGATTGTGGACTACAACGCTGGGAACCTGGCATCGGTGAAGAAGGCCTTCGACTACCTCGGAGCGAAGGCGCTGGTCACCGGTGATCCGGAGGAGGTCCGCAGAGCTGACAAAATCGTGCTGCCGGGCGTAGGGAATTTTGCTGCGACGCGAATGCTGGCGGACTCCGGAATGCGCGACCGCATTGCTGAAAAGATCAAGGCCGGCGTTCCCTTTCTTGGAATTTGTCTGGGAATGCAGTGGATGCTCGCATCGAGCACTGAGGATCCCGATGTTGCAGGCCTGGGAGTATGGCCCGAGCGATGCGGGCGGTTTACCGCAGAAGTGAAATCTCCGCACGTGGGATGGAATAACTTACAAATCCGCGAAGGTGCATCGCGATTGATGCGCGGAGTACCTTCCGAATGTTTCGTCTACTTTACCCATTCGTATCGCGTGCCAGTGCTGGCGGCGACCGTGGCGGAATGCGAGTACGGCGGGACCTTCTCCGCTGCGGTTGAGCAGGACAGTATTTTCGGCGTTCAGTTTCATCCGGAGAAATCCGGTGAGATGGGACTCAAGATTCTGAGCAACTTCTGCGAATGCTGACCAAACGCATCATTGCCTGTCTCGACGTAGATGGCGGCCGAGTCGTGAAGGGGACGCAATTCCTTGATCTACGCGACGCTGGAAATCCCGCGGAACTCGCCCTGGCCCACAGCGCAGCCGGCGCGGACGAAATAGTTTTGCTGGACATTACTGCGACAAGTGACAATCGCAAGACTTTGCTGGAGACGGTTCGAGGCACCGCGAAACACTTGTTCATCCCTTTCACAGTTGGTGGAGGCGTTCGCAACTTGCAGGATGCGGCGGCAATTTTTGAGGCAGGAGCAGATAAGATCACGATTAACTCGGCGGCGATTGCCGATCCGTCGCTGATCGGCGCCATCGCACAGCAATTTGGTTCCCAAGCGGTGGTGGTAGCGATCGACGTGAAACGAAGCGCGGCCGGTTTCGAAGTGTGGGTATGTGGGGGACGTGTTCCGACGGGCCAAGATGCGATCGAGTGGGCCCATGAGGCAGAGGACCGCGGCGCGGGCGAGATTCTGCTGACGTCGATGGACCGCGACGGCACTCAGCAAGGATTTGATTGTGAACTAACCAAAGCGGTTTCAAGCAGCATAAGAATTCCGGTGATCGCATCTGGTGGCGCCGGTAAGCCGCAACATTTTGTCGAAGTTTTCCAGGACGGCGCGGCCGATGCGGCGCTTGCGGCGTCTATCTTTCATTTCGGCCTGAGCTCGATTGCTCAACTCAAGCAGCAACTTCTTGCATCCGGCATCCCGGTGAGGCCCGCGTGCTGATTCCTTCGATCGATCTGATGAGCGGAAAGATCGTTCAGCTCATTCAGGGTGAAAAGAGAGCGTTGGAATTCGATAACTTTGAAGAATGGATCACCCGCTTTTCAGTATTCCCGCTGGTGCAGTTAATCGATCTCGATGCCGCAATGGGCAGTGGCGAGAATGCCGCGCTGGCCGGTCGCTTTCTACGAGCCCTTCCCTGCCAGTTCGGTGGTGGCATTCGCTCGATCGACGCGGCACGAGCTGTGTTAAACGCTGGTGCGCGCCGCGTAATCCTCGGCTCCGTGCTTATTCAGAATGGCGGAATCAACATCCGCGCAGCCAGAGAGTTTGCAGAAGAGTTCGGCCCTGACAAACTCGTTTTTGCCATAGACTCTCGCGGGGAGCAGGTTGCTATTCGCGGCTGGAAGGAGTCCACAGAAGTCACGCCAACGCAGATGATCGCGGCCCTCGATTCATTCTGCAGCGCATTTCTCTACACACACATTGATAGCGAAGGATTGATGACTGGGCTACCTCTCGATCCCGTCCGCAAATTGCGCAAGGTGACCAACAAACAGCTCATCGTCGCCGGGGGAATTGCCACACATCGAGAAATCCTAAGCTTGCATCGGATGCAAGTTGATGCCGTAGTAGGTATGGCCCTTTACTCCGGTTTGTTGAAACTTCCTGATAGTATTCCTGTCGCGAAGTAATCGTTCCGGCTCTTTCGCGCCGATCAGGACCCAAGTAATGAGTGATTCCACCAAATCTGCTCCGGGATGTCCCGGCATTCCGCCGCGCTGGACTTCAAGCGCGAAAACCGGCGTCGGTACCGCGCTCAGCCGCAGCAGCCGGGTTTGGTTTACCTTGAGCCACGGAATCCTGAACGAAATTTATTTTCCTCGCGTAGACATGGCTTGCACCCGCGACTTTGGGCTGCTCGTGACCGATGGGAAAAGCTTCTTCTCGGAGGAGAAGCGGCATTGCAGCTTTGAGGTCGCACCGTTCGAGCCTGGAGTGCCGGCATTTCGCCTTCGCAACACCGAGCTGGGAGGCAGGTATCGGATCGAGAAGGAAGTCTTTGCGGACCCACACCGCAACGTTGTGCTACAGAAAGTCCGCTTCGTAGCGCTAAGCTCGACCGACAACCCCGGCGCGGCAATCCCTCCGCAAGCAAAGGCTGCACCGAACGCAACCGCTACGGGCCCTGCTTATCATTTGTACGCGCTTCTCGCACCGCATCTCGGGAATTGGGGCAGTGACAACGCCGGGTGGGTCGGCGATTACAAAGGCATGCCCATGCTGTTCGCCGAGCACCGATCGGGATTTGCGCTCGCCCTTGCCTGCTCCGTTCCTTGGAAGAGCAGGTCGGTCGGATTCGCCGGATATTCCGACGGCTGGCGGGAGCTCTCGCAGAACTTCCTGCTAACCGAGCGGTATGACCGCGCCGAGAACGGCAACATTGCTCTTACTGGAGAAGTGGATCTGGCTGCTTCAGGTGGTGAATTTGTCTTGTCACTCGGCTTCGGTGGGAACTGGGCGGAAGCTGCACTTCAGGCGAGTGCCGCCCTGCTGGATGACTACAGCGCTCTCTTCCGTGACTACGTCTCGCAATGGAGAGCCTGGCAAAAAATGCTGCTGCCACTGGATAGACCCGTGGAAGAGGATATTTATCGTGCCAGTACCGCGATGCTGCGCGTGCACGAGTCCAAAGATTTCCTGGGTGGCGTGATCGCCAGCTTGTCCATTCCCTGGGGCTTCAACAAGGGAGATGAAGACTTGGGCGGATATCACCTGGTCTGGCCACGCGACCTGGTAGAAACAGCGGGAGGCTTCCTCGCCGCCGGAGCGCCGGGGGACGCCATTCGCGTGCTGCATTATCTGGAGGGTACACAAGAGATTGATGGCAGTTGGCCGCAAAATATGTGGCTTGACGGGCGTCCTTACTGGAACGGCTCGCAGATGGATGAAGCTGCATTCCCGGTCTTGCTCGTGGACTTACTTCGTCGCGAAGCGCCACAGGCGTTGGGCGATCTAAGACGCTGGTGGCCGATGGTTCGGCGAGCCATCAGCTTTGTCGCGTGTAACGGTCCGGTGACTCAACAGGACCGCTGGGAAGAGGACGCCGGTTATTCCCCTTTCACCCTGGCCGTCGAAGTAGCCGGATTGCTCGCCGCCGCAGATATTGCGGATGCAGTCGGTGAATCCAGAAGTGCCACTTACATGCGCGAATTGGCGGATACATGGAATGAAAGTATCGAGCGTTGGACCTATTCTCGCAACGGAGACCTCGCCAGGCAGATCGGAGTTGAAGGCTATTATGTGCGAATCGCGCCGCCCGAAACGGACTGCGCTGCTTCTCCGACCGACGGATTCGTTCCCATCAAGAACCGGCCTCCGGGAGAAAGTTTGGAGCGGGCGTCGCATATTGTCAGCCCCGACGCGCTGGCGCTGGTGCGGTTCGGATTGCGGGCCCCCAATGACCCCAGGATTCTGAACACGATCAAAGTGGTTGATGCGCTGCTTAAGGTCAAGCTTCCTCAGGGCCCCTCCTGGTATCGGTACAACGACGACGGTTATGGCGAGCACGCAGATGGCTCCCCATTCGACGGCACGGGAATCGGTCGCGCATGGCCTCTGCTTGCGGGTGAGCGCGCGCATTACGAGCTGGCCGCGGGTAACGTAAGCGGCGCGCAGGAATTGCTTCGCTCAGTGGAGTCTTCCGCAAGTGGCAGCCATCTCTTACCCGAACAAGTGTGGGACAACGGCGATATTCCCGAACGCGAGCTCTTTCTCGGTAAGCCGACTGGTTCGGCGTGTCCGCTGGTCTGGGCACATTCCGAACACATCAAGCTGGTGCGATCACTGAGAGACGGAAAAATCTTTGATCAGCCGCCGCAAACGGTAAAGCGATACCAGGTAGAACAGCGTGAGGCGGCGTATTGGGGCTGGCGCTTCAACAATAAGTGCCGAACCGTTCCGCCCAGAAAAATCTTGCGAATCGCCGTGCTCGCTCCGGCGATGGTGCATTGGAGCACGGACGGCTGGCAAACCGCGCGTGATACCTCAACTCATGAGAGCGGGTTAGGAATTCACTTTGCAGACCTGCCTACAAGCAGCTTAGACCCCGGTCATGGTGTAATTTTCACCTTCCACTGGCCGCAAGCGCAGCGGTGGGAGGGCGAAGACTTCACGGTAATCATCGAAGATGAATAGACACAATAACGCGCGACCGGCACGGCGTTCGCAAGATAGACCTGCGGCCAAGTCTCTGGCCTTTGTTGAGTAACGTTTTAATCAATACATCCGCGCGGTCACGCCTTTGAATATTGGGAGAGCCTAAGGACGCGCAAACTTCGCGTCATCTACTGGGATATTCTGCGTAACTTGGAGCAAATGGATGTCCAGGGTTCGATTAGGCCGAGTAATAACCACGTGCAGAGGAACTTGTACGCCATCGAATGTTTTGTAATCGCCATAGTCGATCTGGGTGGGATTAAGACCGAGTGGCGATGAGCCAAAACGCAGCTGCCGGAGCAACAGCCCGGTCTGCCGGTCGAAATACAACTCCAGGGGGGGGCCAGACGAGTTCGTGGCAAATAATAGGATCGCGTCGTGCTCACCAACTTTTTCTGTTCTTATGACTTTCAACTCCTGGAAGGTCTTCTTCAGATTGATTGGGAATTGCAAATCCGCGTCCAGCTTCGCGCCTTCGATGTCCGCCTGAGGCATGTCGCGAACAGGGCCTGCCGGGGACTTAGACCATCCGTTCTGACTATCAAATACCGTTGAGTTATCTCCCGCGGGCAAACGCACAATCATGGCCTGTCGCGACGGTGATTTGGAAAGAATTTCAATAGGCAATGCAGGCCCAACGCCGAAAGTAACCGTCCCGCTTTCGACGCGGCTCGACACATTCTGAACCGCGGAGGCGCCTCCAACTGCTTGTATGTACTTTTCGATCAAATCGCCCGCAGATGGCAGATCGGTCCGACCTTCAGCCGCTGGGTCCGCCGCCACTCGAGCCTCGGAAACGTATGCCGCTTTACTGTCGACCATCGGTATGCTCACGGGCTTAGCAGAACCGCGGTGGCACGTGTAACAAGTAACAGCGCGTTCACCGTGAAATTGGTTGGCATTGAGGTCGAACATCATCTGCATCATGCGGCGCGCGGTTTGCTTCGGCTGTTTGTCGTCCTTATCGAAGGCATCGCGAACATGGCAGAACTCGCACTCGACCCCTAACGATGCCGATATAAACTGCATCGCCGGAATCAGCTGGTCCGGAGGAACGTCCTTCAAAACTTGCAGGTTCTTAAACTTTGGCTGCGCCGCCTTCTCTTGTGCGTTCACCGATGTATCTCGCAGCCCAAATCCGCAAAGGAAAAGCGGACAAATCCAGACCAGGTTCAGGCCTGCAATACGCGCCGTTCTGAGAATGCTTCTGCTCCGATTGCTCATTCAGTGAACTGGTCTCCCTGGATTCCTATTTTGTGGTTCGTCCATTCGGTGTGCATAGAAGGGATAGCATATTTCCGCATGTGGCAACTCACACACGCGCGGTTTGAAACCTTGCACGTGCCGGTGGCATGAGCTTGGTCCTTGGCACCACTATTTGGCGAATGGCAGCTCAAGCACACCTTGTCGTAAAAGGCAGCATCTTGAACTCGAGGTTTGTGGACGTCGTGGCACGCTGTACATGTGAGTCGCGCATCACCATTTTTCCAGCAACGGCTTTGCTCCAAACCGTAGGCCGGAAACCGCAGTATAAAAATTCCAGTTACTTCGCTGAGACTGACGTCGGCCGAAGTGCGGTGACAGGCGCCACAGAAATCCACCGAGTCAGCCGGGCTGAGGCGCGCAGGATTGAAAATAAGCGTCGAAGTCCTCGCATCATGTTCCAGGCTCATCTGCGCCACATGCTGTGCTCCTGGGCCATGGCATGCTTCACAGGTGACGCCCGGAATCAATCGTTCGGGATGAAATACATCGTCTGTACTTGACGCCGTGGAATGGCATCCAAAGCACAACGGAGGTTCATCCGGAGACATGCGACGGCCGAGGGCAGTCTCGATGCGGTTAGGAGAAAACCGAGTCCTTCCGGTAGTGAGATCCAATCCGTTTATAGCCCTGTAGTAGCTGACCCGGCTCTCAAAATAGATTCCGTTCTGCTGATACAGAAAAGTATCGCCGAACTGTCGGTCTCCGAATACCCATCTGACAGCCTCTAAGGCCGACTGTTGGCCGTCGGTGGTCGAATACTCCGCCCCGGTCGCGGTCTGGGACAGTAAATAATCGTAGGACCCGGTACGAAAGCGCATCGTCTGGGGCATATTGGTGAACGCATCTGCCGTTGCCGGTTTCACTGCGTGGGCCATTGGCGTATTCTTCTGCGTCGCAAATATATTCTGATGGCAGCGTCCACAAGTCTCCGAGCCTACATACTGATCACGCGTGGAAGTTCCCTTGGTCGGCCACCAACCGGGATCAATCACTCGAATTTCAGTTGCTGTACTGACTTTGTCGCTCTTACTCGGTGCCGATTGCGCGGATATCGGCAAGCCGCGAGGCGCCACTAGCACTAGAATGATCAGGAGCGGGATGCAAAGAATCGAGACGAACCTCAACATATTCGAGAGGGTCTATTCTAGCCTGATCACCGCAGTCGGCGAACAACTCAAGCTTCGGTCGCGTCTTGACGCAGCTTCAGGATATAACCGAAGCTTCCGAAACAATCGTGCGGAATCACCGTTAAGTGGTGATCAAAACTTCCGCCACGCCCGGTTGGTCGGGGATGATGGAGCCTGCGCGCGCTTAGACTGGAACGATATCGAAGACCGCAAACGAGATGAGGACAGGCAGCAATGGCCGGCAAGGCCAGTACACGGAGACCATTGCACTCATGACAGCTCCGGCACTTTGTAATGCACCGGCCAGGAACCCTCTCGCTCCTTATTTGGACTTCAGCTTCGCCAATGCATCCTTCACTCGGGGCGCCAAGGGAGAGTCAGGCGCTTCCTTCAAATACTGTTCATACTCCTTCGCGATTTCGGCGTCCTTGCCTTTTCCGTCGAGCGCCTGCGCCACGATCAAGTGTGAAATCGCAAACTGCTGGTGGTTGGCAAGAGAAGGCACTTTGCGGGCATTGGTGAGAGCGAGGTCGGATTCGCCGTTTTGCAGCTCGGTGTTGGCGAGCACGGTGAGGACCTGCGCGCTTTGCGGCTGGTTGGCAGCACACCGCAGCAGGTACGGCTCCGCCTCTTTGTATTGCCTGTTCTCGTAATAGAACTGACCCAAATACTTAGTGGCCTCCTGCAGAGTGGGATCAATTTGGGTAGCGCTGCGAAACGCCTCCACCGCGCCCTTGTCGTCCTTCAGTTGGATTTCCACCAGGGCAAGACTGTTAAATGCTTCTGCGTATTTCGGAAACGCAGCAATCGCCTTCTGAAAATGATCCTTGGCTTCCTCAAAATGCTTCTTGTTCATTTCCTTCGATCCCAAGTTGAATTCCTGCCTGGCAGCCTCTGGGATGGCTACCGTGAAAGCCGGGCCAGGGAAATTGGCGTCAACCTTCTCCGTCATCCGCACCTCTATGTGTTCGGTGATGTACGGTCCCCCTTCGCCGCCGCCCGTTTCAATAGTCTCGCTTGTTGTTGTCTCGATGTTGGGCCCGCTTACCCGGACCTGATAACGCCCGCTGCCAACGCCGTCGAAGGTAGCGCCGCCATTTCCGTCGGTTGTGCGTATGCCCGCCATGCCACCCAAGGGTGACAACAGCTCTACCCGTAATGCGGCCGCTGGCCGATGGTTCTGCTTATACGTGACGCGAACGGTTATGGTGGTGATTCCGCCAGAAGAACCCGCTGCCATCGTGGTGGTCTGCTGTGCCGCACTTGCCGCGGAGAGAAAAATAACTACAAGAATCAACAACCAAAGATGACTCGATCTCATGACTATGCCTCCATCTGGCCGTGCGGGAAACATCTTTCCAAGCTAAGGTTTCGGTAGACGCTAGCTCGGAAACCAACAGATTATAGACCCGATTGAAAACCGGCGGCAGTGATGATTTTGGCTGCCCCAGAATTATCCACTACCGTTTGCCTTCTCGCGTGGCGGGAACCTCCAATGGCAGATTCGCCGTTCCAAACAATCCAGTAGCGTTATCGCGCACGCCAAGACGCAAAGTGTATTTCCCTGGCGCCAGCCGGATAGGCACACTCATAGGCACGTCCTGCTTGAGCACCCGTTCGTAGGTTGGCTCGGGGAGAGATGCTTCTGCGGTTTGTACCTCCGCCTTCACCAGCTTGCCTTCAGGAGTGAACGCCTGTACCTCAAACTGCAGTGTGCTGTGGTGGTAATTGCCGGCCTCCGTCTCAAACGAAAGCGTGGAGGGATCCACCGCAAACTCGACCACTGTATCGGAATCCGGCGCGGGAGGCAGCGCCCGAGCCATGAATGTCACTTCCGTCGAAGGCAGCGAATTCCCTGTCAGAGCGGCCGTTAGCGTGCGCTGTCCGTTGTCCTTTCGCCAATTCGAAGGACTGACTGCGAAATATCCGCGGCGGTATCGCAGCTGCACGCCCGGCCGGTCCACCTGTAATTTCACCTGGCGGAACTTGCCGCTCCACTTTTTGTTACTGGGGTAGTAGCCGAGCATGTAGTAGGAGCTCGACTCGCTCAGCGCCGATTGAATGGCGTGATCGAGGTCGTTGCCGTTACCGAAGTAGCGCCCACCGGTGTCGCGGGCAATGGTTTCCAGAGCGTCGTGCGTAGAGAATCGTTGGAAGGACTCGCTGCTCAAAGCGCGATTGGTCTCGATGCCAAGGACGACCTTACCTGGATCCCGTCGGTTGAGGCTCGCATCTCCCAGGCTGCTCGGCACCAGCCCACCCGCATCAAGGGTGTACGTGGCCACATGCGCATCGTTCAGCAGATTGATCGTCCGCCGAATTTGATCGCCATAATCTCTTTCCGCCTCCATGGCGCTGGGCGAATCTCCAACCACGGAAAACGGAAACCCGGTCGAAAACCACAACAACGCCTTGCGTCCACTTTGTCCGGACATGAAACGCGCAATTTGCTCCAAGGCCGACAGAGTAGTCGAAATGCGGGTATCGCGCGCGAAGTTTTCCGATTCCCGCTGAAAGCGGTCCATCATGTAAGCGATGTCTTCGGCGATGGTGGCATTAGCTCCGCCGGCTGCAAGGGTGGCGGGAAGCCCAGGATCCGGGCCGCTACTGTTCGGTCCGCCCGTGGCCTGCGGCGGCAAATTGACGGTTGGAGCAGAAGCCAGAGGTGAGGACGTTTCGATTTGGCCGCCGCTGCGCGCCAGTGCTGGCGTTTGCGCCAGATAGCGGTCCAGCGCCGCGCGCAATAGAAGTGGATCCTGGGTGAAATCCTGCAGCACTGTCAGTTTGTTGGTAAGGGCAATCACCGCCAGCTTGGTGTTCGGATCGTACTGCCGAGCCAAAAACTTCAGCATCTGCTGCTTCACGTAAATCTGGTCTTGCGGAGGAGTGTTGAGGCCGTCGAGCAGCAGCACGGCCAGGGTTCTGTTTTCCGAATTAGCCTGCGTGGCCGCTGGACGGTTCGTGGTCACGTGCGGGGGAAGGGCGGCTGGCGGCCGCGCTGCGGTCACAGACTCGGAAATGCGCTCGGAGAAGGATGCGATACGCTGGCGAACGCCGTCCTCGGTTACAGTGAAATCATCCGCTTTCAAGCCCTTCACCGGGCGGCCTTCCTTGTCGAGGATAATGGCATCGACCAAGACCATGCGGGTGGTGACACGCACCACTAGGCCCGGCTCTTTCGAAGGAGGAGAAGTCTGCTGCGCGACAAGCGCGCCGGCTAAGACTACCAGAACCGTAATCTGCACCAATCGCTTCATAGAGGCGGATGCTTCAACCCGCTCGCCGTTTACTGCGGTGTCGGACGGGGCTTGGGCCTGAGTTTTTGGTACATCAGCATGGCTTGTTCTGCGTCGTTGGCGCGCCCTTCACGCCGGTAGGCGACGCTGAGCTGATAATAAGCGTAGTCGGTCGGGCGCAGGCGAATCGAGGTTTCCAGATCCTGAATGGCATCTTTCACCTTTCCTTTTTCCAACAACGCCTTCCCCAGCTCATAATGAGCATCGGAATGGTTAGGCTGCCGGCTCACCACGTCCTGCAATAACGGGATGGCCGCATCCGCCTGATGCATCTGCAGCCGCACGTATCCCAACTGGTATTCCGCCGGAATGTAGCCGAGATTGACCGATAGCTCCTGCTGGAATTCATCCGCAGACGTATCCAGCTTCCCCTGCTTCAGTGCCACCATCCCGGAGCCATAGTGCGCCTCGGCAGTGTGCGGATCGAGCTGCAGCGCCCGCGCAAACTCCGACAGCGCCTCCGGATAATTCTGCTCCTGGGCATAAGCCTGGCCTAGCATCAGG
>Ga0070717_10003073_pt1 | contig 11898 bp, 14 predicted proteins | sample LARL113metaG_FD_71366 | JGI IMG/M metagenome (GOLD analysis project Ga0070717, IMG submission 71366) | Corn, switchgrass and miscanthus rhizosphere microbial communities from Kellogg Biological Station, Michigan, USA - LAR L11-3 metaG | ecosystem: Host-associated > Plants > Roots > Rhizosphere ...
AAGAGTTGGGGAAGACCGACCGGGCGATGGATTTTTTACAGCTGGATGCTGGCTCGGAATGGGCTCTCTCCGTAACACCGGCTGTTCTCATGCGCGCAGGAAAGTTGAGTGCTGCCAGAGATAGTGTGAAGAAATTGAAGAGCCGAATGCCACTGTGGGGCCCGCATGAGCGTCTTTTAGAAGCCTGTCTCGAAATCGGAGCAGCAAGAATTGAATCGAGCGGCTCATGAAAATGAAGCACAGGCCCTGACAGATCCTGACCCCGAAGACAGGTACTTTGAAGGCAGTCTCATGGCATTCTGCGGAACGCAGGATAGTGGCGTACGCCTGATCCGCAGCGCGATCCAAGGCAACTACTGCCCTTACTCCGCACTGCGATCAGATCCCCTCCTGACAAAACTGCGGCTAAGACCCGAATTCCAGGAGTTTTTGTCAGCAGCCAGGGAATGTCAGCAGCGGGTCCTGGCCCAGCATAATTAGGCCGTGACTGCCATCCTGAGGCCGAACTACTCTCTCATGCCCGCCGGAACACCTGCCTTGCGAGCTTGTTCTTTCAAATCGTCGAGTTCCTGCTTAGCGGTAGCCAGTTCCTTTTGCTTAGCATCGAGCTGTTTCTTATATTGCGCATCCTCCTTGTCCCAGGCGCCCTGATTACGGAGACGGTTCCCGGCGTCGGCGTAGAACGCGGCGGCGCGCAGTTGATATTCGCGTTGCATCACATCGAGCTCGCGCGTAAGCAAATCCACTTGGTGGCTCTGCTCACTAATTTTGTCCTTCCACTGCTGGTTCTTGGATTGGCCTTCTCTCGCTTCATCGCCATCAGCAGGTTTTTTTCCGGAGTCGGCGGATTCTGCTTCTGGTTGCGCTTCGGATTTTTCTTCGGACTTCGCTTCCGGCTTTGCTTCTGACTCAGACTTGCTATGACTTGCTTGCTCGGAGGATTTCTCCGAGGGCTGTGGCTCGGGCTTTCCTACGATGCTGAGCTTGTCCGTCTTTGGCAGATTGTCATTGTCGAACTTTTTAGGCGTTTCTTTCTTGTCTTTACGGGCGGCGCGAGCAGAATCGGCAAGCGAATCGGACTGCGCTGCGGCCAAAGCGAGAAAGGCGCCCAACAAAACTATTACAGCCAGCGAGAAATATGCGATGCGTTTCATAGTTTGCTCCATCCTTACAACGGAAATCTAAACTTCTGTGGCGGCTCGCGCGGCTGTGCCAGCCAGGAATCCACCGATGGTACGATCAAGGTGTGCCGCTTCGGCGGCGATATCGGAAGCCAATTGGTGCGCCAGTTCCGGGTCGCGGCTGGCCGCGAACTGCTGCACATAACCAGAGATGGTGGTCAGCGAAGTGCGGAGTTCGAGCGCCATCTCGGCAGACATTTCTCCGCGCAGTTCTTGCTGACGACGAATCTGGAGGAACTCGGTTCGGTCATTAATCAGGCAGGCGGCGCCGAGAGCCTCACCATCCGGCCCGTGCAATGAGCTGACGGTGATCTCCAATTCTCGCTCCTCGCCGCGCGGCGTGACATATTCAGCTTCCAGGCGGCGATAGGGGGATTTCTCTCGCAGGGCTGCCTGGATCGCTTCCGCTAATTTGGTCCGCGAGCTTCCAAGCAGATCGGCATCGCGAAACAGTTCGGCGGCGCTCATTCCGACCAGCGAGGCGAGTCCTAAAATATGTCTAGCTGAGCTGTTCGCCTGGCGGACGAGGCCGTTTGCAGTGAAGAACACGACGCCGCAGGGAAGATTTGAAAGCACCGCGGCGCTGATGCTTTCTGAAGTCTTGGCGCGGCGCCGCTCGGATTGCTGCATACTTTGCAGTTCGTGTTTTTGCTGCTTGAGTTGCTGGATGACAGCGTGGTACGTATGCAACGGCAAGGTGTCGGACTCGCGCGGTGTGTCGAGAGAAAAATCTTCGTCAATCAAGCCTTTGCGCAAACGGCGCATGACCAGCAGAGCCACGACGAATGCGAAGACCGCCGTGAAGAATACTGCAGCCATCCGTAGAAAAATCGGATTGGTCAGGAGCTTCATAGCAGCCCCCAATACCAGCGCAGAAATCGATTGCCGAAGAAAAACGCGACCATGGCCATACTGCCGAGAAATACGCCGAAGGGCATCTGATGGCGACGCAGTGCGATGGTGGCCGACTCCCAAGCACGGCGGAGCGCCTGGTGTGCCGACTCGTGATGCCGCGCCGTGCGGCGGCGAGCGCGCTTGATCCAGACGGCAAAGACTGTCCACAGGCCAAAAATGGATCCGGCGATGGACGCGGTGAACAGAGTAAAAATCGTCAGCTTCATGCCGAGAAAAGCGCCGATCATGGCCATCAACTTGACATCGCCAAATCCCATACCTTCAACCCCGCGAGCCCGAAGGTAAATAGCGCCGGCCCCGTAAATAAACGATGCTCCCACCGCGGCTCCCAAGAACGAATCGATAAATGACAACAAATGTGAGGAAATATCAGAGCTGACTGGAAGCGAAATCAGGCCGGGCAGAAGTTGTGAGGCCAGATCATTGACGGGCACGATGAAGCTGAATGCAAGTCCTAAGACAAGGCCAGGCAGCGTCATTTTGTCGGGAAGAAGATGGGTTTCGGCATCGGTGAAGATAAGCCCGAGCAGCAAGAATCCAAATGCACAATATTTCAGCGTAGCCAGCGTGAGTCCGAAATGCGCATAGCACGCCACGAACATCGCCCCGGTGAGGATCTCCACGATGAGATACCGTGCCGAGATGCGGGCCTTGCAGTTTCTGCACCGGCCGCCAAGCACGAGCCAGCTCAGGAGGGGTACATTGTCATAAAAACGAATGGGCGTTTTGCACTGTGGGCAGGCTGATCCGGGATGAACCACGGATAAATGCCGTGGCAACCTATAGACACACACATTCAAAAAGCTGCCGAAAGCCAGCCCGAAGACGAACATCGCCGATGCCAGAACAGGGTCCACCTGTATCCTCTATATAAGAGTGGAGATTCTAAGCCGGTTTGCAGAGATTATAAGTGGATTCCCGGTGTGGAACCTGGGTACTAAAGGCACTGTCCAGGTGGGGACTGGATAACTTCAGCTCACGATAATCCCAGCGTAACCGACGACCATGTTGCGGTCGCCAGAGACGTCACCAGAAGTAGCGTACTTGATCAGTTCGGCCTTGGTGGCGCCCAGGCTGAGAGCGGCGGTGAGCATGGCGACAGTTGGTCCGAATCCGCACATGCTAATCTCTTCTTTCATGACGACGTCATAAAGTCCACGCGGATTGAGGGCGAGAATCTGGTCAATGGCTTTGTGGTCCTTTATGCGGGTGATTTGATCGCTCTCATAATGATTCATATCACTGGATGCAAGGATAAGAATGCACTCGTGCTCGCACGAGACACTCTTCGCGATAGCCTTGCCCAGAGCCTCAAGGGTTTCGTAGCGGCCGGTACCGAGGGCGATGGGAACGAAACTGATGTCGGGTTTCAACGATTGCAGGAACGGAAGCTCGACTTCGGCGGCGTGCTCGGCGCGATGGGCGCCAGCATCTTCTTCGAGAGCAGGGAAGGAGCGCCTCAGATTCTCAGCCAGTTCGTGATCGATACTTACCGGCCCGAGCGGAGTCTGCCAGAGACCTTCGCTCATGATCGCAAGGGGATGGCCGATGCCAGTGTGGTTGGGGCACATCAGGATGCAGCGGGATGCGATTTCCAGTTTAGCGAACACTGCGCCGGCGACGTGGCCCGAATACATGTAACCGGCGTGCGGGACTACGCAGCCGAGTGCGGCAACGCGCGATCGGCGCGGAGAGAGGTAGGATTGAACGTCCGCGAGCAGAGCTTTGGGATCGCGTGGATAGAAGCGGCCGGCAACAGCGGGCTGGCGGATGGTTGACGGCATGGGGATCCCTTGCTGAAACTGACCTCACTTTCCGCTACCGTTTTAGCGCTCGGAACAGGGCTGCGCTCTTTTCCAAGGATAATGCTTCAGCACGCACAGTGGGTTTTACTGCGGTCTTGTCCAACGCGCTTCGCAGGACGTCCGGCGCATATTGCGATTTGAGATTGTTCCACAGCGTCTTTCTTTTTTGACCGAAAGACAGCTTGAGGAAATTAATAAATTCGTTTTCCGGCACGTGCAGATTCTCCATGCGCGGCGCAAGCGTCAGGCGAACCACGGTCGAGTGTACTTTCGGCGGCGGCGAAAAGGCGCCGGGCGGCAAACTAAATAAGCTGTCGACGAGTGCATAGAGCTGGGCTGTCGCCGAAAGCAGGCCGTAGTCGCTGGTTCCCGGCGCCGCTGCCAGGCGTTCGGCAACTTCCCGCTGCAGCATGATCACAATAGTTTCGAAATATTGGCGATGAGCAAAGAGCCGCAACAGAATGTCCGAAGTAATGTAATAGGGAAGGTTTCCGACGACGCGAACGGGCTCAGGCTTGAAGTCTATGCCGGGCCGCGTACTGCCAGGTTTAGGGCCAAACAACGTACTAAAATCGATCGCAAGAATGTCGCCTTCAATGATCTCCACATTTGGCCTGAGGGCAAATTTCATGCGTAGCTGCGCCGCCAGCACGCGGTCTAATTCGATAGCGATTACTCTGCGGGTTCGCGGCGCCAGCACGGAAGTGATGATTCCTCGCCCCGGGCCGATTTCGAGGACTGTGCCTTGAGAGACAGCGCCGAGCGCGTCCACGATTTTTCCAGCCGCAGAGTGATCCACAAGAAAATGTTGGCCCAATTTGGGTTTACGCGCTCGGCGCGGGGATGATGCTACGATCTTCGGCACGTTGACCCTCTTTCTTCCCGGCGTTTAGACTGACAAGTTGGCATCGCAAGTTCTCTGGGAAACAGTGCTGGGTTCAGCACTCACTATGATAGCTTGCCCGCAAATACCGGGCGACCAGTTTAGAAGGAGCAGTCTTCATGCATATTGCGTTTGCGGCTTCGGAATGTGTGCCTTTTTCCAAGACCGGTGGATTAGCCGACGTCGTGGGTGCGCTGCCTCGAGCGCTGGCTGCGCTCGGACATCAAGTCAGCGTTTATGTTCCGCGATATCGCCAGACAAAACTGAGTGACGCTCAAACGCTGGTACGCAGCATCACGGTGCCATTCGATGACCGGTACCGCTTCGCTTCAGTGGTGTCCGCCGGCAACCATTCTGGCATGCGATTTTATTTTGTGGAGTATCCGCCGTTTTTTGATCGTGAAGCGCTGTATGGCACCTCGGCGGGTGATTATCCCGATAATGCAGAGCGGTTCGCCCTCTTCTCGCGGGCAGTGCTCGAAGCCTCAAAGATTCTGGGCGTGCCGCACGTGTTTCACTGCCACGACTGGCAATCGGCTCTGATACCAGTACTGTTGCGCACGCAATACGGGGAGGATCCTGGGTTTCGTGATGTAGCCACTGTCTTCACGATCCACAATATGGGATATCAGGGATTATTCCCGCCTGACACGTTGCCGCTGCTGACGCTGCCCTGGGATCTGTTCACCATCTCGAAGATGGAATTCTTTGGAAACGTCAATTTCTTAAAAGGAGCCTTGGTGTATTCCGACTTTGTCACCACGGTCAGCCGCAAATATAGCCAGGAAATCCAGACCACGGAATTTGGATTTGGGCTTGAAGGCGTATTGCGCGATCGTGCCTCAACGGTGACTGGAATTTTGAACGGAGTGGATTACGAGGAGTGGAGTCCGCAGACGGACAAATTCATCGCCAGGCACTACTCGCCGCAAGACCTCAGCGGCAAGCAGCTCTGCAAACGTGATCTGCTTGCGGCTTTCGGGGTTACGAATGCCGATTTCCGGTTGCCAGTGATTGGAATTGTCTCGCGTTTTGCGGCGCAGAAAGGGTTCGACCTGATCTCGCAGATTATGGATCGCCTCGCGCGGGAGGAGATGATCGTGGTCGCGCTGGGCGCAGGTGACAAGCAATATGAAGAACTGTTTCTACGGCTGAACAAGCAGTTCCCGCACAAGATTGCTGTGAAAGTTGCCTACGATAATGCAATTGCACACAAGATTGAAGCCGGCAGCGACATGTTTTTGATGCCTTCGAAATACGAGCCGTGCGGCCTAAACCAGATTTACAGCTTAAAGTACGGAACCGTACCAATCGTGCGCGCCACCGGCGGGCTGGACGACACGATTGAGCCTTGGGACCCGCGAACCGGACGAGGCACAGGCTTCAAATTCACCGAATATAGCGGTGAAGCGCTGCTGCTGACCATTAAGCAGGCTTTGCAGGCGTTTCGTGATCAGAGTTCCTGGCAGACGCTCATGCGCAACGGCATGAACAAAGATTTTTCCTGGAACGCCTCGGCGAAAGAATACGTTCGCGTTTACGACCGCGCGCGACAGACGAGAGCGGCGCCAGTGCCCGAATCCGCAGAAGAGTTCGCTGGCGTGACCACCGTGTCGCATCGCCTGGCAAAGTAAATGCCGCATCGTAAGATCGGGCATTTTTTGACTGTCGATGGGACGGCTGTTACGATCATCAGCCGCAGATGCCTGCCTCCTCGTCCCCGTCGTCTAGCCCGGCCTAGGACATCGCCCTTTCACAACTGAAGCGGTACGTATTTACAACGACTTAGAAGAGGTGGGTGGCACTGTAAGTCGTTGAAAGACATTAAGGCATTGTGACGGGCTGTGTCGGCCTCGTGATCGGATACGCCGACGTAAACCATGGTGGAATTAATTGAACGATGCCCAAGTGCCCGTTGCACTTTCGCCAGGTTCACATCGCGACGAACCATGTGCGTGGCAAGGGTGTGTTTCAGAACGTGCGGATGGCTCTTATGCTCTGGCACGCCCGCGTTACGAGCTATCTGCCGGAATATCCGATAGAACTGTGTGCTGGTAAGGTGGCTACCCTTCTGTGACGTGAACAAGGCGTCGCCGCAATCTCTAGGGCGAACGGCAAGCCACTCCTTCAGGGCTTTAACCTCGTCCAATAGCGGTATTCCACGGTGCGTCTCGAGTTCCTGAATCGTAAAGAGGCTTCCTTTAAGCCGTTGGATGACAACACGCCACCGCGTATATCTAGGTCAGTGATCCTCAGGCCGCATGTTTCCGCCGCCCTGAGACCGTGACTATATGTTGTAAGGATCATGGCCCAATCGTGGATCGATTTCGCTTTAGCCGTCCGCAGAACAGACAGCAGCTCATCTTCGGTCAAAAAAACGAACCCATTATCTCTTGCCACGAGTACTCTTCTCTTTCCGGGGGCGGTTCCAATAAGGTGATTTACAAGCGGCACACGCAATCGGTGTTGGTGTCGTCCATTTGTTGCCATCCTGCACCGGTCGAGGTATCCAAGTATTTCCGCACCGTTCGCAGGTGCATTCGAGGGCGTCGATTTTGACCGTGCGGATCACGTTAATTTAACAACCAGATAATATACTATAGTATATACTGTGTCAATAACTTGCGTAGCCCTATTATCAACTCATCGCCAATTCGAGAGAGGTCAACTCAACCCTGAGTGGTTCTTGTTTGTTCGGCAAACGGTTCTTCACTCTCAGACTCGAAAAAGGAGGCCGCAATGAAAGGTACTTCAATCACACATCAGGATATCGTCAAAGCGCTCCTGGAAACCAAAGCCATCAATTTCGAAGCGATCGGCGCTGCCGTCGCCAAGTATGGGCCCTCGTTGTCTGTTGCCGATGAGCCCTGGGAAGTTTTCTGTGGAACCATGCGCACCTTCTTCCATTGCTACGTAGTCAGCGGCGGATTGACACAAGTGGAACAACTGGACCAGCTGAGAAGCATCGCTGGGGAACTCAAGCGGTAAGCATTCGCCCCCGAAAGAAAGGGAGCGGGACAAGACAGTCATGCGAGAGGCCCTGACAGACGTTCAGAAATGCGAGTGGGATGAAGCAGATCTGATACGACGCCTTTGTCACGCTCTTGATATCGCTCAGCAGGCGGTCGCGCGGCTCGCGCCGAACGGTTACACCGATGCTGAAGATCTGCTTATCAACGTCCGGCCCGAGAAGGTGATTTCGGAAACTGCAGTCCTGCTGCTGGCTGCTTCGGCTGTGGCTCGAGTGGACGAAGTGCGGATGCGCATTGACCAGGTTGCTCGCTTGCTCATTCCGCACCGAAGCGAACGCATGCGGCTCGGAACCTGTCTCGAGCCGGCGTTGGCGTTGGATTATTCGGCAGCGCACGCTTGTTTAAGTAGGATCGGTTATCGGGATGCGACATTTGACGAGCTACTTCGCGAGAGCAGCGCTTCGCAATCTCGCGGCGGGCGTGAGCGAGTTCCACACCAGTGCTCGAGCAGGAATGGGTCGCACGCGATTCGAGATGCCCTAATTGTTCAACCTTGTTTGACAACGGCGTTAAGCCGCGGGCGATGGCGCTTCGTCGGGCTCACGAACTTGGAAGAGAACGCTCGGCGCAGATGGAGAAGTTACGCTAGCATCCTTGGAGTCCCGCAGGAGATCTCGGTGCGCGGTGTAGTCTCTACGGCGTGTTGACAGGACAGTTGGGTGAAGTGCTGCGCTTAACACAACGCTTCGGGAATTTGCGACCGTGCCACGATGAGCGGAACTGTTGTGAGCCTTTGGGTTGCCGCGATGGAGGTTTGATGGTTTAAGGGCCGTCGGCAAAGTGTCTGGTGAGGAAAGCGAAGCCTGCCTGAGGCCATTCCTCCACTCGACACTGAAGCAACTCCCAAAAAATGCAACCATGTGTCGTGCGTCGAGACCGGCAAACGGAATTTCAACCAAACCGCCCGTTCCCGCCGAATTGACGAGGACCAACTTCGTTTCCACGAGCTTCTCCGGCGCAGGGAGTTGCGGAAATGCACTGGTGCCCTGCATAACGCGAAAGGCTATTGGTGCTTTCGCTATCACGACAACAGTCTTCGCCGGCAACGGCGGGCTCTCAGCCTTCCGCAAAAGGATCGTCAGATTGGTTCACCGGCACGGTTCGAGTCGATCGGCTATTTCAGGCCCCCGACCCGGCACGCGTGAGCGGTGCTAGCGTAACGTTTGACCCGGGCGCACGCACTGCGTGGCACACACATCCGCTTGGCCAGACTCTAATCGTAACGACGGGATGCGGGCCGAATCTCCTCAATGGGTCCGGCTTCGCGCTGAACCAGCGTAATTGCACATGCATTACGGTTTCACGATATGCGCTGTGAACTATTTCTTGGGGCGCCTGCGGTTTTTGACTTACCTGAAACAGAACAGAGTGCTTCGAGCACCACCTGATTCCCGCAGTGGTAATTAGGGCCGAAATAACTCTTGGTCCATGGCCATGCAGGCTAGGTGTATCGAGCCGTCTCGCGAAGTGTGCGGGAGATATTCAAGCGCCATACAGGCCTGATCGAGCCCCTATCGCTCGACGAAGCCTACCTCGATGTCACCCAAAATAAGACTGGCTTGCCGACAGCGACACTTGTAGCGCGCACCATCCGCGAGCAGATCCGGCAGGAATTGAATTTGACAGCTTCTGCTGGCGTGGCGCCCAACAAGTTCTTAGCAAAACTCGCGTCTGATTGGCGGAAACCGGATGGACTGTTCGTGATCCAGCCCGAAGAGGTCGACGCGTTCCTGCTGCCGCTACCGGTCGGACGGCTGCCGGGAGTCGGAAAAGTCAACGAAGAAAGGCGGGCCAAACTCGGGATAAAGACTGTGGGCGAATTGCGAGATTTGGACCTATCTCTGCTTGAGCGCGACTTCGGACGCTATGGTCTGCGCCTGCACGCACTCGCGCGCGGGATCGATAATAGTGAGGTCGTTCCGGACCGGCCCACACAATCGATATCCGTCGAAGACACTTTCGAGCACGACGTTCCGCTGGCAGAAACCGGGCCGATGATCCGTCGCCTGGCAGAAAAGCTTTGGTCTGCTTCGCGCAAGGAATCGCGAATAGTACGGACGGTCGTTCTCAAACTGAAGACGAGCGAGTTCCAGATCCTGACTCGCAGCCATACGCCAGGCTCTCCTCCATCCTCCTGCGAGGAATTGACGGAGATTGCCCTAAAGCTGCGGGAACGAGTAGACCTTGGTCCACAACAACGTTATCGGCTTGTAGGGGTCGGTCTGAGCAATTTTCGCGAAACAGAAGAGACCGCGACTCAGCCAGCTCTTTTCGAGTGAGGATGCATCAGTCAGCGGCGGCGGCTCCCGCCGGCTGTTGCCGCATCATCTCGATCATCCCCTGCTTCATCTCTTTTGCCGTTGGCTCAGCTTTGTGCGTGCCTACCATCCATGTGTAACCATCCGGGTCCACGATGGTGCCGCAGCGGTCGCCCCAAAACATATCCATCACCGGACCTTGGCCGGTGGCACCAAGTTTGGTTGCTCTCTCGACGACTTTGTCTACATTTTCTACGTAGATGTAGAGTCCTGCCGGCGAGGCGCCAACACTCTTAGCGGTGCGTTTTCCCATCGCCTCATTTTCCGGGCCAAGCATCAGCGTCGTTCCACGCAAGGTCAGCTCGGCATGGATTGGTTTCCCGTCGGGACCGTTCATGATGGCGCGCTTCGAGAAACCAAAGGCCTTTTGGTAGAAGGTCACTGCCGCTGGGATATCGGAGACCGTGAGCATCGCCGATACGGCGCCGTACTGTTTCTTATTCAACGGATCAATCTTTTTCTTCGCCATAGTGCTCCTTTTCGTGCGGATGACATTCTAACGGAAGAAGCAGGAACAGTGCATCCGGCATCAAATCGCTACTGGCTGACGCTAGGGCTCGTTCGTCGTGGCACGAATAAGGGCTTACCTGCGCTGGTGAGTTTCCAACCAATACAGGCTCAGCACGCTATTATCGCCGTTCCGCAAGCAGCAATTTCTCTCGTTTGAAAAGGCCGGTCGCCGGGGGCCTGGTTGCGATTGGTTCCCGAACTCGCGAATGCCCTAGCACGAGCGTAACCTGTGCTGCTTTCTAGGACCGCATCACAATACTGAGCCATGCGATTCGAAGCCAAACTGCTGATGCTGGCACTGATCTTGTGCAGACTCGCATCGCAGTCCTTAGCACAACGGGAAGTTCAGAAATCTGCGAGCCGGAATACGACTGTAAATAGCCAGAATGTTAGCAGTGAGCAAGTTCCGCTTACCTTGACCTCAGACGATGGTTTGTCTGTCCTTGCTGCCGCGCTCGATTTCCATCATCGAAATTCCAGGACCGACTGCTCGCACTTGGTACATGCCATATATGTTCGGGCGGGCTTTCCTTACCGCTACGTGCGTTCGTCGGACCTTTGTAGTGGGATGAAGGAATTTCAGCGCGTGATTCATCCTCAGCCTGGCGACTTGGTGGTTTGGCAGGGGCATATGGGAATCGTCGTCAGTCCCACACAACACGTCTTCTACAGTGCCATGCGCTCAGGCCCTGGGACCGATACGTACGATGCGCCCTATTGGAAGCATCGAGGCCGAGTCCGTTTTTATCGCTATATCAATGATAGTGGAACAAAATCGCGGAATCGATTGGTACTCACAGATCAGGACAAATAGACGTTCATGCGGCTATGTAATGGTGCTGATCACAATGTGCGCGAGTGCATGTCGGCTTCACTGTAACCTGGCATACCCGATGGACCGCTATCGTTCGGACCCGCGTTATATCAATCTGCTGAAACGTATGGGGCTACTGTAACGGGTTCGTTAGCCCTGCGAAAGATGCCCAACCCATCCGGAGACGGTTAAAGCAGGTGCAAGTAGCCTCCCGACCTGGATTCTAGACAACACGGAGTCGCGCGTGGTGATAAGGGGCATTGTCAGTGATAATCACCACCCGTCTCCCGGTGCGACCGCTGGCCTGGCGGAGTTGGCGGAGAAATTGAAAAAAGCTAAGCCCATTGAATTTGCCGGTCTCCGCGCGAAACACAAAGCGCCCCTCCCGCAGGCGCACGGCTCCAAAATACCCTACCCTTTTGCGAGTCGGAGCATGCAAG
>Ga0070717_10003074_pt1 | contig 11898 bp, 10 predicted proteins | sample LARL113metaG_FD_71366 | JGI IMG/M metagenome (GOLD analysis project Ga0070717, IMG submission 71366) | Corn, switchgrass and miscanthus rhizosphere microbial communities from Kellogg Biological Station, Michigan, USA - LAR L11-3 metaG | ecosystem: Host-associated > Plants > Roots > Rhizosphere ...
CTGCGGCCGAGCGCAGCGCTGAGATTGTCGAACCCGGTGCATCGCACAGCGCTGTTGCGGGTTCTGCGACCGAGGCTGCAATCGCTCGATTCGACCGGTTGCGCCATGCGAGGGGACAGCTCAAAACCGGTGAGGTCCGGCTCTCGATGCAGCGCGCAATGCAGGGTCATTGCGCCGTATTCCGCACCGCCCTCGTGCTCGAAGAAGGGCTGCGCAAATTAACAGCCGTCGGTGACGCGATGGGCGATCTCATCGTCGCCGATCAATCGATGATCTGGAACACCGATCTGGTCGAGGCGCTCGAGCTGGACAATCTGATCGGGCAGGCGAGCATTGTACTCCACTCGGCGCTATACCGCACCGAGAGCCGCGGTGCGCATGCCCGAGAGGACTACCCCGAGCGCGACGACCGCAACTGGCTCAAGCATACGCTCGCTTGGCTGGACGGCGACGGCAAGGTGCGCCTCGGCGACCGCCCGGTGCACCTCCATCCGCTGTCAAACGAGGTACAAGCCTTTCCGCCCGCTGAGCGCGTGTACTGAGACCCTATCAACGCACCGGAGAATGGGGTTACCGCAGGCTCGGCGTGTAGCCCTTGCGGGGGTATTCTTCCCAATACTGGCGGAAGCCGCGGTGGGTGGCCTCCTGGTGCGGATGAGCCCGAAGTTTTTCGACGTCTATATCGATGCCGAGACCGGGGGCCGTCGGTAGATCGACCCAGCCGTCCTGCACCGTAAGTGACGCCGTCGCTATTTCCTTACACAGATCCTCGAAGTTTACGAAATACTCGGTGATTCGAAAGTTCGGGATCACTGCCGATAAATGCACAGTGGCGGCGAGCCCGATGAGCGTACTGTTGAAATTGTGCGGCGACATCACGACTGCGTGCGGCTGCGCCATTGCCGCGATGTCCAGCATTGCGCTGATGCCCCCAACAGCGCAGATGTCGGGGTTCAAGACGTCGGCGGCGCGCTTTGCCAGACACTCGAAGAAGGCTTCCTTCGAATAGATCGCCTCGCCGGTGACGATCGGGATCGGAACGGCACGCCGCACCTCGGCGACGAGGTCGATGTTCTCCGACGGGCATGGCTCCTCGTACCAGTCGATGCCGAACTCCGCCAAACGGTGACCGATACGGATCGCATGCGCCGGCGCAAAACGCCGATGCGCCTCGATCAGGAGTTCGAAGTCGGGCCCCAGCGCCTGGCGCATCGCCCGCACATAATCGATCGCGAAATCCTCGTCGCGGCGGTCGACAAAGCTCCGCCAAGGCCCCGGAAACGGATCGAATTTGGCGGCGGTAAAGCCCATCGCCTTGACCTTCAACCCGCGTTCAACGCCCTCCTCGATCGTCGTCCCGCGCGACCAGCCATTGGCGTAGACGCGCACCCGTTCGCGCGAGGCGCCGCCGATCAGATTGTAGATCGGCAACCCCGCGCGCTTGCCGATAATGTCCCAGGAGGCGATCTCGATCGCGCTCCACGCCGCCATCAGCTCCAATGAAATGCGGCGGATCGCGAAATCCTCGAACATGATTGCTCCGGTGTGCCGCACGTTGAAGGCACTGCGGCCGATCACATGCGGCGCCATCGCCTCGATGCAGTCCGCGACGACCTTCTGCTTGCCCCGGGTGACATAGGCCTCGCCCCAGCCATAGAGGCCGTCCTCGGTTTCGACGCGGCAGAACAGGAGATCCTTGGAGCTGCGGGTCCCTAGAATGAAGGTTTCGATCCGTGCAATCTTCATGTTCGTCCTCCGCTGATGCTTGGCCGACACGGGACAGCGTCGCCCGACCTTACGTCAAGAGTGGAGCGGGTTGCCTTTCCAATGCGTCACGGATGGCACGAGCCAGGGTTGGAAGCTGGTAGGGTTTGCGCAGTACCGGAAAGCCGGCGGCGAGAGTATTGGCGGCTTTCGCATAACCGCTCGTCAATAGAATGGCAATGTCCGGATACTCCTGCCTGATTCGATGGGCAAGCGCCATCCCGTCGAGTTCTCCTGGCATGACAATATCGGTGAAGAGCATATCGATGGGTTCGCCCGATTCGAGCAGTTGCAACGCGGCCGCCGTCGATTGAACCGGAAACACCCGATAGCCGAGCTGATCCAGCAACATGCCGGCTACTTCCTGAACCTCGCGGTTATCCTCGACAAGGAGGACGGCTTCGCTGCCGCTCACCGGTTCTCCGGTGACCACCGGCTGTGGGCTAAGCGGCAGGTAGCTGCGCGGCAGGTAAATGGTCGCGGTGGTGCCGCCCCTGACCCTGCTGGCTATCGTCACAGTGCCGCCCGATTGGCGCGTCAACCCGTACACCTGCGACAGCCCCAGCCCGGTGCCCTTGTCCAGCTCCTTGGTCGTGAAGAAAGGCTCAAACACCTTTGGCAAGATTTCGGCTTCTATCCCACAGCCTGTATCGGTCACTGCCAGAGCGACAAATTCACCGCGAAGGTTGTCAGGTATATCCTCCGGTTGCAGCCGGACATTTTTGGCTGTGATTGTGATCGTTCCGCCGTCGGGCATCGCGTCGCGGGCGTTGACGACCAAGTTTATCAATGCCAGCTCCAGTTCATGAATATCGACGGCGACTGGCCAGACACTGCGCCGAATATCGACCACGAACTTGATGTCACCGCGCGCCGAACTGGCAAGCAGATCACGGGACGCTGACAAACACTGGCGCAAGCTTATGACGATAGGGTTCAGGGCCTGGCGCCGGGAGAAAGCAAGCAACTGGCGGGTGAGATTTTCGCCCCGCGAGGCTGCGAGCTCAATTGCTTCGACACAGCGGATGTTTTTCGGATCGCGAAGCTGACGCTTCAGTATCTGCGCGTGGCCGCTCACGACCATCAGCATATTGTTGAAATCGTGCGCTATGCCACCAGTTAGCTGGCCAAGTGCCTCCATTTTTTGCGATTGGGCGAGCTGCTCCTGCGCACGCCGCAACTTCGCCTCCGCTTCGCGGCGCTCGGTGATGTCGCGGGTGATCTTTGCGAACCCGATGAGCTTGTCTTCCTCGTCGTGAATGGCGTCGATTACCACGCTCGCAAAGAACAATGATCCATCCTTGCGGACGCGCAACCCCTCATCCGCGTAGGTTCCGGACGCCGCAGCAGTTGCGAGGGCCCGCACCGGAGCACCCGCCGCCCGATCTTCGGATGTGTAGAAGCGTGAGAAATGATGGCCTACTATTTCTCGTTCGGTATAGCCTTTGATCCGCTGGGCACCGGCATTCCAGCCCGACACCACACCCTGAGCATCAAGTCCGATCAGCGCATAATCAGTCACGGCCTCCGCGAACAGCCGGAAGCGCCGCTCGCTCTCGCGCAACGCTTCTGCGGCCAGCTTTTCGGAAGTCACGTGGCGGCCTATCACATAGATCAACCCGTGCTCGGCCGTCATCGTCCAAGAGAGCCAACGCCACGAGCCGTCCTTATGACGAAAGCGGTTCTCCATGCGCACGGTTGGAACGCCCTCGGCGAGCCTTCTCCAACCGGCCATCGAATGCGCCACGTCCTCCGGATGCCTCAGCTCGTTGACGTGCATCCTCTTGATCTCGCTCTCGCTCCAGCCGAGGAGGGTGGTCCAGGCCGGATTGACGCTGGTGAAATATCCGTCGAAGTTGGAGACGCCGAGCAAGTCTTCGGAGACCTGCCAGATGCGGTCGCGCTCCCGGGTACGCTGGGTGATCTCGGTTTCCAGCCGCTCGTTCAGAACACGCAGCATCTCCTCATTGCGGACGCGTTCGGTCGTCTCGACGCAAGTCGTCAGGATGCCGCCGATACCGTTAGCGGCGGTTTCGTCCGGGATTGGGCTGTAGCTGATGGTAAATCGAGCGTCTTCGGCGGCCGCGCCGTGGCGACGCACGGTCCACGGATGATCCTCGGCGAAAAAGGCTTCACGCTCCCCGCGCAGGATCGCCTCGTTCAAGGGCCCGAGTTCCGGATATATCTCCCACCACACCTCTCGCAGAGGCCGGCCCAACGCCCCGGGGTGCTTATCGCCAAGAATTGGCCGATAGGCATCATTGTAAATCAGCACTAAATCAGGACCCCAGCGAATGGCCATCGGAAAACCCGAGGCGAGGATCATCGTGACGCTCAGTTTCAGGCTTTGCGGCCAGGTCTGGCTGCCGCCGAGCGGCGTAGCGGACCACTCCATCTCGCGGATCCGCCGAGCCATCTCTCCGGGCGGCAGGGCAAGGATCGAGGTACTCATCGGCGGTGCTGGAGTGTTTCCCCTAGGCCCGTGGAACACACGGAAGGGCCATTATGTCCAACACGCTTCGCGCTGCTATAATTCCCTTTCGATGCGGGTCTTGCCCCTTTTTATAGGAGTTCACGGTTATGAAGACCTTTGTCCATTGCGGTCAGCTTTTCACCGGACGCGAGGACGATGCCCGCGCCGACGAAATTCTGGTATTCGACGAGCGCGGCATGCTCGACTACGTCGGCCCGGAGAAGGGGTCGCCGCGTCGCGTTCGCAGCGACAAGGTGCTCGATTATTCCCGTTGCTTTGTGATGCCCGGGCTGATCGATGTTCACACCCATCTCGCCTATGGCAACGCGAAGAGCGAGGAGGACATCGATCTTTACAGCCCGCTCGAGTTCCGCGCCCTGCGCGGAATGTTTTTCGCGCAAAAAGTCGCCGCCGCAGGATTCACCGCGATCTGCTCACCGGGCGACGCCGGCCAAATCAGCTTGTCCATTCGCAACGCAGTCCGTGCCGGCCTCTTCGACGGCCCACGGGTCATGGCGGCGGGTCGCTATCTGACCACCCACCAGGGTCTGACCGACTGGTATCCGACCTGGATCGGCGCGCCCGAAACCTCGATCGGCAAACTGGTCACCACCGTTGCCGAGGCTGTCGAAGAGATCCGCCGCCAGGTCAAGGACGGCGTTGACTGCGTAAAGATTGCGCTCGACGGAATCCAGCGGCGCGACGATGGCGAGCTCATCGCCGCCTTTACCCAGGAAGAGACGGACATCATGGTCCGGGAGATCCATCGCCTTGGAAAGAAGGCGGTGGCGCACGCCCGGGGCCGCGAAGCGACGCTCTACGCCGCGCGCTCCGGGATCGATCTGATCTTTCACGCCAATCACCTCGACGATCAGTGCATCGAGGCAATGCTCGAGACCGGCAGTACGGTCTCGCCGACCCTGACCCATCCGCGCAACACTATTGATTTTACCCAGCCCCACGAGCCGGCCTATCTCAAAGGCCGCCCCGAGCATGCCCAGCGCGAGTACGAAATCGGCTGCGCCAATTGGAAGAAGGCGCACGCCGCCGGCGTGCCGATGCTGACCGGCACCGACACGGGCTTTGCGGTGACCCCTTATGGCGAGTGGAACGCCCGCGAACTCGAACTCTTTGTCGAGGATCTCGGCTTTACTCCTGCTGGGGCATTGCGGGCGGCGACTGAAATCAATGCCCGATTCATGACCCAAGGCGATATGATCGGCGCCTTGGAGCCGGGCCGGGCTGCCGATTTCATCGCCCTCGACGCCTCGCCGCTCGCCGACATCCGCGTACTGCAGGACAAGAGCCGCCTGCGCGCCGTCTATATCGCCGGCAAGGAGATCCGCATCCCCGACCGCCCCTACGACCCGCGCCAGGTCACCGATTTTGCCCTCTCCAACTGGACCGATCTTTACACACAGGCGCGCATCGCCGAGTTGCGGCAGCAGGCGGCACCCCAGCTCGCTGCGGCGGAATAAAGCATCTGTCGATCGGATCCAGAGGCCCGAACGACAAACCTTGCAATCGAATTGTAACATTAACGTTGCGCCTTTCGGGCATTCTCAATTCGTGATCGCGCTTGGCGTCTGGGGGTAGGGTATGTCAGCGGATTCGTTCGACTACGATCTCCTGGTGATCGGTTCGGGGCCGGCCGGTCAGCGGGCCGCGATCCAAGGCGCAAAGCTCGAGAAGAGGGTTGCCATCGTCGAGCGGAAAACCGTGATCGGCGGCTGCAGCGTCAATCTCGGCACAATTCCTTCCAAAACGATGCGCGAGGCGGCGCTCGAGCTTTGCGGCTATCGTTCCCGGGAATTCTACGGCGCTTCCTACACCGTGAAGCAGCACATCACGATGCAGGACCTGCTGTTTCGCACCAACCGGGTGATCCAGCACGAAATCGACGTCACCCGCCATCAGCTGATGCGCAACGATGTCGAGCTTTTACCCGCCACGGCCTGCTTTACCGCGCCGGACACCATTCGCCTCGACTACGTCGACGGCAGCACCTCCCGTATGGTCAAGGCGCATAAGATTGTCGTCGCCGCAGGGACGGAGACCACTCGGGATCCACACATCCCGTTCGACGGGCACAAGATCTTCACCAGCGACGACGTTCTTCATCTCGATCGATTGCCGAGAACATTAGCCGTCGTCGGAGCCGGTGTGATCGGCTGCGAATATGCCAGCGTCTTCGCCGCTCTCGGCGTGCGCGTTACCCTCATCGACAAGCGCGACAGGTTATTGCCCTTCGTCGACGAGGAGATCGCCGACGAGCTGTGCCACCATCTCCGCGAGAATCGGGCCACCTTGCGTCTGAGGGAGAGCGTCAACAAGCTGGAGATCATTGGCGGAAATGGGCACAGCACCCGGGTGAGGCTGTATCTCGACAGCGGCAAGACGATCATCGCCGAGAAGGCCCTCTACTCGGTTGGCCGCACCGGTGCGACCGCCAAACTGAATTTGGCAGCTGCCGGTCTTATCCCGGACAATCGGGGGCGCTTGGCCGTCGACGAAAATTACCGAACCAAGGTTCCGGATATCTATGCTGTCGGCGACATGATCGGTTTCCCGGCGCTCGCCTCGACGTCGATGGAACAGGGCCGCCTAGCGGTCTGCCACGCCTTTGGGGTCAAGACATGCAGCACGCCCGAGCATTTCCCTTATGGAATATACGCAGTCCCCGAAATTTCGATGGTCGGCAAGAATGAAGAGGAGCTGACCGAAGCCTCGATCCCTTACGAAGTCGGCAAGGCACGCTACAAGGAGATCGCCCGCGGCCAGATCCTCGGTGACGTCACCGGGCTCCTGAAATTGATCTTTCACGCCGAGACCCGCGAACTCCTCGGCGTCCACATCATCGGCGAGGGGGCGAGCGAGCTGATTCACATCGGTCAGGCAGTCTTGTCGTTCGGCGGCAAAATCGATTACTTCATCGACACGGTATTCAATTATCCCACCTTGGCAGAATGCTACAAAGTGGCAGCATTCGACGGGATCAATCGGCTCGGGATATTTGAAGACGAGCCGGCGGAAGCCGCTGCGCCGTTTGACGAGAGGGAAGCTTCGCCACCGCTTTTCAACGCGCCTGATGGTGGATGAAGTCGGTGATCAGGCCAAGCGCGCGCTGCGCATCCGGCGCTGCAGGGTCCCGGGGAATGAAGGCGTGGGGTTGGCCTTCGAATTTGTGGAACGCGATCGAACCGCCAGCCTTTGTGTAGGCGGCCGCGAAATTTGCCGCCATTTCCGGGGTGAGGTTGTCATCGGCGGTCCCCTGCATGATCAGCGCAGGCGGCTTGCCGACGGGCTCGCCGCGTTCGAGGATCAGCTGGGGGCTACCTTCGGCCATCGCTTCTTCGGACGGCCAGAATTGGTGGTGCGCTTCGACCAGCCGGTCGTTCCCCCGTTCTCGGACGGCGCGATAGCGAGCCAGCGGATCGGCCACCGGCCAGCAGACGACGGCGAAGGCGAGGCTGGCATCAGCACCTGGCAACGCATGTGATGCATAGCGCGGATCGTGCGGGCGCAAGACATTGAGCAGCAGCAGGTGGCCGCCGGACGAGGTCCCGAGCCCACCCACGAGCTCCGGTCGCGTCGCAAACCTCCGCGCATTCGCCTTCAGGAAACGGATGCCGAAATTTACATCGGCCACGGTTTCGGGATAGCGCGCAACCGGCGGCATGCGGAAATCGATCGACAGCACGACGATGCCATGAGCTGCGAGGTGTTCGGCGATCGAGACATTGTTGAACCGGTCACCGGACGTCCAGGCGCCGCCATGCACTTCCAGCACCGCCGGAAAGGGCCCTTCGCCTTCCGGGCGGTAGAACCGGGCGAGCAGTGGGGCATCGCCTGCACGGAGGTATTCGAGGTATTCGAGGTCTTCGGTGTGGATCGGCATTGGCGGCCAGCTGGTTGTTCAGGGTCCGGCGATTGGGCCGGAACCCTAGTCTCGCATCGGCGTTCGGCGCAAGAAGTGAAACGCCTTACGGATGCGCGATTATTCCTCCCACCATCGAACGAGGAAGCGCTATTCGCAGACGGATGTTTGGGGAAAAAATCACATCTTCAAAAAGACGAGCGCCCGCTACATCGGCGGCTTGACCCCATCCTTCTCGGCTGTCACCCGGGTCGATGTGAGCGTACCGTCCGGCTTCGTCAGCGCGACCGTAAAAATGCTCGCTCCGGGTTTCAACAGGCTCGCATCACCCGGCACATAGGTGACGATCGGGATGTCGCTCGGGATGATGATTTCTGACTCGCTGCCCTTATACGTAACTTTGATGATTTGACCCTGCGGTGCGGCGCTAATCCCCGCAACGGTGGCGTTGGTCATGATCCCGTCGGGGACGAGGTCCCAGGGAAACTGTCCCTCCCCTGTCCCGCGCATGGCCTCGGGGAAGATATGCACCTCGATGGCGCGCAACTTGCCGTCGGCGCCTTTGACCGACGTCGAGGCGACATAGTCGCCCTCTTTGATGTCGGCGAGACTCCTCTTGGCGATGCCGGACACGGTGAAGTTTGGAGCAAGGGCGATGATCAATTCGGGGCCTTCGCGCGACTTCACCGCGAGGGTCTGACCGTCGAGCTTTTCGACCGTGCCGCGGACAAAGGTGCGCGTCCCTTCGGGCGCGTTTTGCGCTATCGCAGGCGGCGTCAGCAGCACAAAAAAAGCGACGGCAAAAAGATATTTCGTCCACATTTGCGGTGCCTCCTGTAGGTGTTTTGTGATTCCTAGCACGAGGCAATTGTCGCTGCGTCCTCCGACAAGCTCACATTGTGGTTACCGGACGATGCCCAGCTATTGCGGCAGCTGGTATCCGATGGCGCTCTCGATCTCCAAAGTTCGCTGGACCGCAGGCCGAGCCATCATCCGCTCGTAATGGGCGGACAAACCGCGGAACTCCCCGGCTTCGGGCTTCACCGAGTCGACAAAGCGCCAGAAGAGCCGAAAAAGATGAATGTCGGCGACTGAATATCGGTCGAGTGCCCACTCCTTGCCGCCCAACCTCTGCTCGGCGAGCCCGAAGACTTCTCTCCACCGCTCTAGGCCGATCCTGCGCGCCGGGTGGATCGTCGCGGCAATGAACGACATCCAGGATATGGCTTGCGCCTCGGTTTCGAGGTCACCCTCGGGCCAGAGGCCCTTCGCGGGATAGCGTTTCGCCAAATAATAAAGAATTCCCGCAACCTCTGTCAGCGGGCGCCCGTCGATCATAAGGGTGGGCACCTTGGCTTCCGGATTGATCGCGAGGTATTCGGGCGCAAACTGTTCACGTTTGGCGAGCGAAACCAAGCGGCGCTCGAAATCGACGCCGATCTCGTGCAGCGCAATATGCACCGCCATCGAACTCGAACCAGGTGAGAAATAGAGCGTTAGCATGGATACCCCCTTGTTGAATGGCTTGCTGGCGCCGGTCACCGCCCGAGCGCCGACATCGTCAGCCTCATGAAGTCGTTCATCGCGGCGGGGGCGGTCCAGCGCAGCACAGCGACGATGTCGTTCTCGGGATCGATCCAGGTCAGGTTGCCGCCGGCACCGCGCGCATAGTAGCTAGCCGCCGAGGCGTTCGGATAGAGGCCGCGTGTGGTGTTGAGCCACCACAGATAACCGTAATTGCGGTAGAGCGGGCAGGGCTCGAGCATCCGGTCGATCCAGGCTTCGGAAAGGATGCGGTGGGTGCCCCACACCCCGCGGCGCAACAGCATCAGCCCGATTCGGGCTTGGTCGCGCGCGCTGATGAATACGCCGCCACCCCAGTGGCCACCACCCGAGACCGACTGCACCGGTTTCCGGTCGATCTCGACGTAGGAGTTGCGATAGCCGTGCCATTCCCAATCCGGCGAGGCGCCGATCGGGTCCATCACCAATTCCCTGAACACTTCGGGCAGAGGCCGCCGCCATACATGCATCAAGGCCAGGCTCAGCCGGTTGACACGGACGTCGTTATATTCCCAGAACTGGCCGGGTGGCCCCAGGTCGCGGTGCGTGCCCTTCGGCGCAGCGCTCTGCCGGCCGCCAACGGCGCGGTTGCGGTCGATCAGATCCGGCTTGTCCCACAGTGCCCCCTCCCACTCTGAGGTCTGCTGTAAGAGGTGGTGCCAGGTGATGCGTTCATTGTGCGGCGGGTCGAAGCCGCCGTCATCGACCGTCAGACGAACCCGGTCATCGGGGTCGCCGATCAACCCGCGATCCCAGGCAAGACCGGCGAGGATGGAGAGATAGCTCTTGGCGACGCTGAAGGTCATGTCGACCCGGGCCGTATCGCCCCACTCGGCAACGATTTGACCGCCGTGCAGTACCAGACCGTTCGGGCCTTCGCGCGGACGCACAGGCCCGAGGGTCCCGTTCCAGGGCGGGCGCTCGCCGAAGTCGTTCGCGACCATCTCGGCAAGATCCCGTCCCCAGGGTGTCTCGTGCTCGGCGGCGTAACAGGCCGCGGCAGCGAGAGCGGCAGGATTCGGCCCTACGGCGCTCACCCAGGTGCCGGGGTGCGGCGGCGGAAAATAGTTCATCGGCGCTCCGTCTCGACCATCGGGGTTGACTTTCGGATCATCGGCACGACCTCGTAGAGGAACTGCGGCTAAGCCGTGAAGTATTGGCCATTTGGCGTAAATGCTTGGTAAACTCGCATCCGCCGTCGTTCTGAGGTCGTCGTAATGGGTTCCTTCAGTTTGATGCATTGGATCGTGGTGTTGGCCATTATCCTCATTCTGTTCGGCGCCGGGAAGCTGCCCCGCGTGATGGGGGACTTCGCCAAGGGCATAAAGGCGTTCAAAGCCGGGATGAAGGAGGAGGATGAGGCTGAAGCCCCGGCTTCACCGGCACAAGTACCGCCGCCCAGTGCGGCGACGGCTGCCGCGACTCCGGCTGCGAGCGTTGCGGAGCACGCGCGCGAGCCTGCCAAGACCGTCTAGATCCGCTGAGGATGCATGATGCGGCGGTGGACGGTCGCATCCTGCCGATCCCGAATCATCGAATAGAGATCCGAAGGAGCCCTGGGCGCGGCCGAGGGGTGTTTGCACTTGAGCGGATTTCGCCGGGAACGGTGATCGAGACGGCACCGGTGATCATTCTTCCGGCCGAGGAATGTCCCGCACTCGATCAAACAATCATCTACGATTACTACTTCCATTGGGATGGCGACCCTAACGGCGAAGGCCGCGGCGCCCTCGGTCTTGGTCTCGTTACTTTGTGCAACCACTCTAGCCGCCCCTCCGCCCGGGTCGACCGCAACTACGTCCGGAATACTCTCGACCTGACCGCGACGGCGCCGATCGGGGCAGGTGAGGAAGTCACGATCGATTACGGCTGTGCCCTGTGGTTCGAACCGCGTGAGTAGCGGACCCACCTCACCCACTTGCGGCGAGAACAAGAACCGGCGGCTCAGCCGGACCGGTCGAAAGCGGCGAGAAACCCGGGCAGGAATTTCTCCATCCCCTGCGGCGGATACAAAGGCGTCGGGATCAGGCCGTCGACATAACCAATCGCGTTGAAGGGCGCGACGAGCTCCGGATCGCGCGACAGCACGTGAATCGGCACTGTCCATTGCCGGGCCTCGCCCCCGACGACTGCCGGCGGCTGGTGGTCGCCGAGCAGGATGACCAACGGGTTCCCCGGCAAATGCTTGACGAGCCAATCGCCGAGGACGGCAAAGTCATAT
>Ga0070717_10003076_pt1 | contig 11894 bp, 5 predicted proteins | sample LARL113metaG_FD_71366 | JGI IMG/M metagenome (GOLD analysis project Ga0070717, IMG submission 71366) | Corn, switchgrass and miscanthus rhizosphere microbial communities from Kellogg Biological Station, Michigan, USA - LAR L11-3 metaG | ecosystem: Host-associated > Plants > Roots > Rhizosphere ...
GCACGCAGGTGACCGCGGGCATCGGTGCGCCGCCGCTCCCGCCGCAGCCATTCACCGTAAAGCAACTCCGTCCGGGCGCGTTGTAGCGGCGGCAGCGCCGCGGCCGCCGCCAGTGCCTCCGCGAACGCCTCATCCGGGTCGCGCTCGCCGACTAGGGCCTGGCAGCGCGCGAGCAGCGCACGCCGCGCCGCGACCGGGGCAGCGGTGGTCCATCTTTCGAACGCCGCAAGGCGTCCGCCGAGTTCGCCGGCCCTACCGCAGCGGACCGCCGCCTCGACCATGTCGGGGATCGCCGGCAAAGCGACCAGCGGATTGACGTCTGGCTGATTGAGGTCCGTCACCGTGAGCATCTGTGCGGTGGCCTCGGCAGGCTTCCCCAACGCCAGTTCGAGGAATCCGAGGTTCCACTCGGCAAGTCCTGCCAGGAACGTGGAGCCGGTTCGCTGTCCGGTCGTAAGCACCTCTTCGGTGTGCCGGCGCGCGTCGGCCTCGCGGCCCCAGACTGCTTCGACGCGGGCCATGTAGATCAGCGGCCAGCCGCCCCCGTGGCCAACGTCCAGTGACAACCGGTAGCCTTCGCCGGCTGCGGCGTAGGCGAGTTCGAAGCTGCTGTTGTTAAGCAGTTCGTAGGCCTGCGTCTCGAGAGCTCGCGGCAGGAGGCTGAGCAGGCCTTGCCGACGGGCGGATTCGACGGCGCGGTTGGCGTACTGCAGTCCGTTTCCCGGGTAGCGGCCGACCGACGCCGCGTTCGCTGCCAACGCAAGCGCCCGGGGATCGTCGAGGGTATCCGCTTCCCGGATGGCGTCTTCCAGCAGGGGACCGGCGGCCTGGTGGTCCCCGGAGAATACCTTCGCGAATCCGCGCAGCAGCGAGGCCATCATGCGGTCACGTGTCGTTGTGGCTTGCAGCGAACTCACCCGCTCGCCGAGCTGCACCTCTTTCGCGATCTGACCGCTGAACTCCGCTGCCTCGGCCGCGTCGACCAGCATCTCGAGCGTCAGCGACGGATCGGTGCTCGCGTCCGCGCCCTCAAGCAGCCGCGCCAGGGCGGTTGGAACGCTGCCGCAGCGTGCCTCGATTATGCCGCTGAGCTGCAACAGCTTGGCTTTCAGCTCGCCGCTTGCGCTGGGCAGCGCGCGCGCGATCGCGTCCCGCGCCCGGTCCGGCTGGCCGGCGTCCCAGGCCGCCTGTGCCGCGGCGGCGACCCGCCGCGTGCGGCCCGGCCCGTCGGTGCTCAGCTCGGCCGCGCGGAGGAACGCGGTCGCCGCCGAGGAGTGCGCCGCCCGGAGCTGCGAGCGGCGGGCTGAGGCCTCCAGCGCCGCGGCGACCTCCTCGTCGCCGGTTAGCGTGGCCATCGCCTGGTGCCAGACCCGCCGGTCGGTGTTCTCCTCGCCAGCCAGGGCACCTGCCAGCGCCGCATGTACCCGCTGGCGCTCGCCAAGCGTGGCTGCCTGGTACAGCGCCGAGCGCACCAGCGGATGGCGGAAGGTGATTGTGGCGCCGGTGACCCGGATCAGCGCAGCCCGCTGCGCGGGATCGAGCGCGTGGGCCGGAAGCTGGAGCGCGGCTGCGGCGCGCAGCACCGCGGGCACCTCACTTGCGCTGTCCGCAGCGGCGATCAGCAACGCGGTCTGCGCCGCGGACGGAAGCTGCCCGATCCGCTGCCGGAAAACACCCTCTAGCCGGGGGGTGAGCGGCATCGCCTCCGGCAGCGGGACCAGGCCCTGCAGTTGCTCATCTGACAAGCCGCTGGCCAGCTCCATCAGCGCCAGCGGATTCCCGGCAGCCTCGGCGAGCAGCCGGTCCCGGACTCCGGGTGGCGCTTGCCGCGCCCGGCTGGCGAGAACCGTGCTGGCAGGCTGATCGGCGAGCCCGGTGAGCATGAGGTCGGCCAGGCCGACAGCCTCGAACCGGGCCGCTTCGCCCTCACGCGCCCCGAACAGGATCACCAGCCGCTCGGCCCGCAGCCGCCGGGCCGTAAACACCAGCGCATCGGCTGTCGGCCGGTCGAGCCATTGCGCGTCATCAACCACGCACAGCGTGGGGCGGTCCTCGGCGGCTGCCGCGAGCAAGCCGAGCACCGCGGCCGAGAGGAGCAGCCGATCAGCATGCGTCGACGGCGCCAGCCCCAGCGCACCGGCCAGCGCCTGGGACTGGATATCCGGCAGCTCGCCCAGATGATCCAGGATCGGCCGGAGCAACTCGTGCAGCCCGGCAAAGGCCAGATCGGACTCGGCCTCCACCCCGGTCGCGGACAGCACCGCCATCGGTGCCGCCCGCTGCCGCGCGAAGTCCAGCAGAGCGGACTTACCGATCCCGGCCTCACCGCGAACAACAAGGGCCCCGCCCGTCCCCGCCCGGGCGTCCTCCAGCAGCCTGCCGACGGCCGCGCACTCGGGCTCACGTCCAAGCAGGCCCGGGCCCGCACGCTGCGGCCCTGGCCCGGTCATAGCGCGCATGGTAACCGGTGCTGGCACTGCCGCCCAGGCCCTCGCTCGCCGGCGACCGGCGATCCCCACTGGCGAGCCGACTGGCGATTTCGCTGATGCCAGCCGGCCCCCGCCCGGGCGACCTTGGTGAGGTACCGATTCACGGGCTCCACAGCCCGGATCGCCTACGACAGCCAAGCACCACAAGCTCCCGGCCAGGAAAGGGATGGTCCAAATGCTTTCTCAACTCACCGAAGCGATGATCGTCAACGGCGTGGTCCTCGCCACGGTGCTGGCCACCGACCTGGGCCCCGCGCGGAAGATCGGCCCGATGCGGCTGCTGCGGCCCGTGATCGCCGCCGCGGTGATCGTCCCGCTGTTCCTCTACCGGCCGGTCACCCACGGCACCGGCCTGGCCGTGGAGATCGCCGGTGTCATCGCTGGCCTGCTCGGCGGCCTGGCTGCGGTCGCGCTGATGGGCGTCTACCGCAGCCCAGGGACCGGCAAGCCGGTCAGCAGCGCCGGGGCGTCCTACGCGATCTTGTGGATCGTCATCATCGGCGCCAGGGCGGCGTTCTCCTACGGCGCCGAGCACTGGTTCACCGCCCCGCTGGCCAGCTGGGCCGTCACGAACCAGGTCACCGAGGCGGCCATCACCGACGGGCTGATCTTCATGGCCCTCGCCATGGTGCTCGTGCGCACCGCCGGGCTCGGCATCCGGGCGTCCCGCCTGCCCGCCCCGGCGCTCGCCGCGCAGCCTGCCTAGGAGAGCGCTAGACCACAGATCCAGTTCGCCGCAGGCCCGGGAGGGTTGCGTCCCGCCCGGGCCTGCCCGCGTCATCCGCTAGGCGAACCGGCCCGTGTTGGTCTGCGTATGGTCGGCCTGGGTCGGTCGCCGGCGGGTGGGCCTGGGTCAACCTGCCGGATGGCCCGCGTGGGTCAGCCTCCCGGCGGGCCCGCTGGCCCCGCGGCAGCGGGCACAGCCCGGCAGCGGGCGGCTTAGGTCGCAGCAGACCGTGCCGAGGCTGCGCCGGTAGCCGCGGCGGGCCAGCTCGCGCTGCGCGGCCCGCCGGCTGTAGCCCAGCTCGTGGCGCGGCGCGGGAGATCTTGTGATCGTCGATGATGATGACCCGGGCCGGCCACGTACCCTCGGTGGGGCTGGCGGTGCTGGCTGGCATGACGCCACGATCGCTGGCCGGCGCCATCGGTCGCATCGGTGTTCTCGCCAGTGCGGGACGGCCGGGCGGGGCCGGTGCGCGTGCTCAGGCCGGCCCGGGGCGGGGCAGGCCGTCGCGGATCAGTTCGGTACGGGAGGTGATGCCGAGCTTGGTGAAGACCTTGCGCAGGTGGTAGTCGACGGTCCGGGGGCTGAGGAACAGCCGGGCGGCGATCTCGGCGTTGGTGAGCCCGTCGGTGACGAGCCCGGCGATCTGGAGTTCTTGTGGGGTTAGCTGCTCGACCGCGGACGAGTCGCGCTTGCGGACGGTCTCCCCGGTGGCGCGCAGCTCCGCCGCGGCGCGATCTTCCCACGGCAGTGCCCGGAGTTGGTGGAACAGGTCAACTGCCGCGCGCAGGTGCCGGCGGGCTTCCTGGCGCTGGCGGCCTCGTCGCAACCATTGACCGTAAAGCAGTTCGGTGCGGCCGCGCCAGAATGGCGGCAGCACGGCGGGGGCGGCAAGCGCCTGGCGGAAATGCTCGCCTGCCATGACTGGTTCGAGGAGCGCTCGCGACCTGCTGCACAGCGCTGCGTGTTCCCTAGCGGGTGATCGCGATACCCAGTCTTGGTAGCGGGCGAACCGGGTGGTTATCTCTGACTGGCGTCCAGCCTGGACCGCTGCCTCGACGGCGTCAGGAATCGCGCGCAGGGCGATCATTGGGTGTGACTCTGGGTTGTCGGCAGCGGTGACGGCGAGCAGGTGGTCGGCCGCCTGGTCTGGGCGGCCCTCGGTGAGATGCAGCATGCCGAGCCGCCAGTCGGCGATGCCGATGAGGTAGCGGGCTTCGCGGTTGCGCCCCAGCGCGAGCAGCTGCTCAGCGTGATCACGCGCTTCCTCGGCCCGCCCCCAGATGGCCTCTACCCAGGCCATCGTCGCCAGGTGCCAGCTGGTGCCCCAGGCCTGGCCGGTGTCTAGGGCCAGCCGGTATCCCTCTTCTGCCGCCGCGAGGGCCATATCGAAGCGGTCGCGGTCCAGCAGCGCGGTCGCCTGGAGCTGCAGGGCCAGCGGAAGCATGCTCACCAGCCCGCTCTCCCGCGCGGCCGCGACGGCGTGGTTGGCGTAGCTGAGCCCGTCGGCGATCTCGGGTGCGGCCCATGCCGCGGACGCCGCCCAGATCAGAGCGCGGGGATCATCGAGCCGCGCAGCGTAGGCCGTGACCTCGCCGAGCGCGCGGCGGGCACGGTCGTGATCGCCGGCCATCGCTGCCGACAGGCCGGTGAGCACCGCAGCGAGGAACCGGTCCCGGTCGGTCGTGGGCGCCACGGTCGCGGCACGCCGCCCCAGGTCGGCTGCGGTCGCGAAATCACCCGCGAAAGCGGCGGTCTCGGCGGCCTCGCCCAGCGCCTCAAGCGTCAGCGAGGGCTCGGTTGCGGCGTTCACACATTCAAGCAGGATCCGCAGCGCGGCGCGGAGGTCGCCGCAGCGGGCCTCGATCACTCCATTGAGGAACAGCAGCCTTGCCCGTTCCTGCCCGGAGATGACCGGCGACACTCGCTCAATCAGCCCGCGCGCCCGGCTGGGCTCTGCTGCGGCCCACGCCGCGTGCGCGGCATCGGTCAGCCGCGATGCCCTCCGTTCAGGTTCGATGCTCAGGTCGGCAGCGCGGACGAACGCGGTGACGGCCGAGGAGTGCGCGGCCCGGAGCTGGGCGCGGCGAGCGGAGGCCTCCAGCGCCGCCGCGACCTCCTCATCGGCGGTGAACGTGGCCATTGCCTGATGCCAGACCCGCCGGTCGGTGTTCTCCTCGCCGGACAGGGCGGCCGCGAGCGCCGCGTGCGCCCGCTGCCGCTGGCTGAGGGTCCCAGCCTGATATAGCGCCGAGCGGACCAGCGGATGCCGGAAGGTGATCGTGGTTCCCCGGACCTGGATCAGGGCAGCTTTCTCCGCGGCATCCAGCGCTCCGGCGGGAAGGCCGAGCGCCGCCGCAGCCTGGAGCACGGTTGGCGCGTCGCCGGAGTTGTCGGCTGCGGCGATCAGCAGCGCAGTCTGCGCTGCCTCAGGCAGCTGCCCGGCCCGCTGTCGGAATACCCCCTCAAGGCGCGGGGTGAGCGGCATCGCTTCGGGTAGCGGGACCAGGCCTTGGAGTTGCTCCTGCGACAGGCCACCGGGCAGCTCCAGCAGGGCCAGCGGATTGCCGTCTGCCTCGGTGAGCAGCCGGTCACGCACCCTGGGCGGTACCTGGCGCGTCTGGTCCGCGAGGATGGCGGCTGCGGACTGCTCGTCGAGCCCGGTGAGCGTGAGTTCTGGGAATCCGGCGGCCTCGAACAGGCTCGCCTCGCCTTCACGCGCGCTCAGCAGGATGGCCAGTTCCTCGGCCTGCAGTCGGCGGGCGGCGAACACCAGCGCATCGGCCGACGGCCCATCCAGCCAGTGCGCGTCGTCGACCACACACAGCGTGGGCTTGTCTTCGGCGGCAGCGGCGAGCAGGCCGAGCACGGCCGCGCCGATCAGCAGCCGGTCAGGCTGCGCAAACGGCGCCAGCCCCAGCGCCGCGGACAGCGCCTCGGCCTGCGTGCCTGGTATCTGGGCGAGATAGCCCAAAACCGGCCGGAGCAGCTCATGCAGCCCGGCAAACGCCAAGTCGGACTCGGCCTCCGCGCCACTCGCAGAGAGCACCAGCATCGGCCCGGCGCGCTGCCTCGCGTAGCTCAGCAGCGCCGACTTGCCGATCCCTGGCTCACCCCGCACCACCAGCACCCCAGCAGCCCCTGTGCGGGCGCCCGCCAGCAAGCGGTCGATGGCCCCGCACTCCTGCTGGCGTCCCAATAGCCGCGCAGGCATCTGCCGGATCCCCCAGCCCGCCATAACGCGCATGCTAAACGGTTCCGCGCCCTCCGCCCAGAGGCCACAAGTGCCGACCGCAACCGGTGACCGGCGATCCGACTGGTGACTTCCCTGATGCCACCCGGCCCCTGGCCGGGGGAGGTTCGAAATGTAAGAGATTCACGGGCTCACCGCCCGGCACCGAAGGAACAGGAGAAGACAATGCAGCATCTGGAATCAGCAGCGCCACCCGTCGCTCACCCGTCGTCCGCGCGCTGGGTGCGGGTGTCGGCCGCCGTTGCGCTGTGCCTGGCCGGGCCGGCGGTGTCGTTCGCGGGCGTGCTCACCACCGGCCTGAGCGGCACCGCCGCGGCGGTCAGGTTCCCGCACGGCTTCGGGGCGACCCTGGCGACCACGGCCGTCGGCACGGCCCTCGCCGCCGCGCTGGCTGCCCTCATCGCCCGGCGCGACGCCCTGGGGGTGATCTGGGCCGCGCTGGGGATCTGGTTCACCGTTGGCCTGGGCGCGGGTATCGCGGGCATCGGGCTCAGCCATCCGGGCCCGGCTTACTGGGCCAAGCTCAGCAACCCGGGCCTGGCTCGCTGGGGTGTCGTCGTCATCGTGGCATCGATCACCGGGATAGCCGCCGGCCTGGTCGTGACCGCCCGCCGCGGGCCGGCGCAGAACACCTCATCGCCAGCTGACCACGCCTGAGCACCGCGCCAGAAACCGGCCGGGTTACGACAGGAGACGACCACGAAGAACACGCCTCACGACCCCCGCAGCGGCCCGCCACTGCTCGCACGCATAGTCCGCCGGGACCTGCCGGCGCTGCCCCTATGGGGGCGGTGCTGCCGTTGTTCGACACCCTCCCCACCAGCCCCGCCGCCAGACCCAGTTCGCGGCCTGGCCCCGGTACCTGACCACTCCCGGGTTCCTGGCCAGCCACCTGATCGCCAACATCCGTGGGCAACACTGGGCCCCAGACCCCGTTGCGAGAGCCTCCCCGCTGACGAGCAACCGTCAAATCCTTACCGCTGGAAGCTCCTGCTGTTCGTCCGCGGCCGCGCAGAACTCCCGATATGGAGTTCCCGCTCAAGCCCAGACATGATGACCACCGGCGTCCAGAACGGCGGCTCCGCGCGCGTGTATCAGGAACTGGGCTGATCACAGAAGGTGACGGATGGCTTGGTCGGCTAGCCGATCCGATCGCCGAATCGGGATTCCTACGAAATCAGTAGCTTTAACCATTCCCGGCCGCTCAGATTGTCTGTTCTGCCGCGGCTTGATCAGGCCGCAGCTGGGTGGGCCGAGTCTCGTTGGTGGGAGAGCAATGGAGTCTGTTGCCGGGATTGGCGGAGCAAGTGCGAGGGAGAAACCGAATCCGGCGTCCCCAGCGCCAGGGCCTGTTTCGTGGAAGACCGGATGGGGCTGCACCCGCCGGACTCCAAGATCCAGGAAACGCGCTCTGGCGCCGGCGTTGTGGTGCGTTCCGGGGATGGAATGATCACGGCGCGGCAACGGGGACTGTGATTTGCTGGGGTCGTCGTTGCCTGGCGAACACGGTCGGCGCGGCGATTGCCAGGCCGCCCGCCCAGATGAAGATCCATGCGGCCAGGGTTGGCCAGCCGAAGCCGCGGACGCCGTCGGCCGGTGTCGGGCCGAGCGGGAAGCCGTGCGGGTAGATGCCGAGCACCTCGAAGGCGTCGGTGGCGGTTCCCAGTAGCCAGAATCCGGCCAGCGCCCACCAGGCCCAGGCCTCCCGCCGGCGCAGGGCGGCATGGGCGATGACCACTGCCAGGCCCAGGCCGGCGAGGGCCAGGATCGCGGCCCCGTACATGTGCCCCCTGGTGTGGGCGTGGACCAGCCCGAGCACGCCGTCACGATTGCCAGGGCCCGGCCTGCCGGATGCCATCTGGATGATCAGGAGCGGGTCTTCTTGGGCCGCGAGGAATGCGGCGATGGTGATCAGCCAGGCTGCTGTGGGCAGCGGTCGCCGCCGGCGCAGCCCGGCTGCCGCCACTGCCAGGGCAACCAGCACCCACAAGACCGCCCAGATGGTGATGATCGAAGTCAGGGTCATGGCAATCTCCTTTGTGTCACATCCGGCACCTGTGGGAGGCGCGGGATACCTGTCTGTGCGCGTTTGCCGCTCCGGCTGGTGCCCCGGGCGCTCCATCTCCATTGGCTGGGAGCGTTGACCAGCCGGGGCAACCCGCTTGGCCGCGGCAGCCCGGTGCGGGTGTGTCAGCTGGTCTGGTGGGCGGCCACGGGGAGGAGCTGGCCATCGTCTGCGGGCTGGGCGGTGGGCCTGTCGGCGGGGATCTTGCTCATCTTTGATGGCCACCAGTTCCAGCGGCCGAGCAGCACCACGGTGGAGGGGACGAGCAGGGTACGGACCAGGAAGGTGTCCATCAGGATGCCCAGGGCCAGGCCGGCTCCGATGTTGCGAACCTGCTGGCCGCCTGGCCCGCTGCCGGCTACGAAGGTGAGCACGATGAAGGTGCCGGCCAGCACCAGCCCGGCCGAGGTGACCGTGGTGCCGGTGGCTTGCAGCGCCCGGGTGACCGCGCCGCGGAGGGGGAGTTTGTGTGCTTCTTCGCGGATGCGGGTCATGACCAGGATGTTGTAGTCCTCGCCGAGGGCGAGCAGGAAGATGAACATCAAGAACGGCAGGAAGAACACCAGGCCGGCTTGCCCGCCGAGGTTGATGAACACCAGCACGGCCAGGCCGAGCGCGGCCAGGTAGGACAGGCCGACGGAGGCGATCAGGTACAGGGGTGCGACCAGGCTGCGCAGCACGATGGCCAGCAGCAGGCCGATCACGGCGATGGCGATGGGGATGATCCGGGCCAGGTCGCTGCCGGAGATCTTGTTGATGTCATACAGCACGGGCGCTTCCCCGCCGACCCCCGAATCGGTGGCGCCGGCCGCCTTGGCGGCAGTGGTGGTGGCGGCGCGCAGGGATGGGACGGCGTTGATGGCGGGGGTGCCGCCGGGGTCGCCGGCCTTCAGGCCGGCCGAGTACTGGATGGTCTTGCCGTCTGGGCTGATGTAGTTGGCGGTGGCGCGGTAGGCCTGGTAGGCGGCGGCTGGGACAGTGCTGCCGGCGGGCGAGACCGGGGGCAGCGCCCGGGCCGGGCCGAGGCGGGCGTGCAGCGCGGCGTATTGGGCTGGGGTCAGTGCCGCCCCGGTGGGGTTGAGCGGGCCGGTGACCTGGGTGAACAGGCCGCTGGCCCGGAGCTGGCTGGTCGCGGTGGCCAGCGGGGCTGGGTTGTCCCAGACCGGGGCGGCGAAGGTGAGGATCAGGCTGGTGGGGTTGGCGGCTGACTGGGGGAAGTGCCGGGCGAGCAGGGTGTTCCCGGCGGCGGAGTCGCTGCCGGGGGGTGGGGCGGTGGTGCCGCCGAATCCGGTCCCGGTGTAGCCGAGCACGGCGAGCGCGAGCCCGCCGAAGACGGCCAGGCCTGCGGCCAGGGTGGGCGCTGGGTGGCGGACGATCCGCCCGGCCAGAGCGCCCCACCTGCCGGTGTTGCCGGTGACCTGGATGGTCCATGGCAGCAGCTTGGGCTTGCCGAAGGCGGCGCGGAAGGTCGCCCGCTTGACCGCCAGCAGCGACAGGCGCAGGGACAGCAGCGCCGGCAGCAGGGTCAGCCCGGCGGCCAGGATCACGCCGATGGCGATGGCGAACGGGACGGCCATGTCGGCGTAGAACGGGAAGCTGGCCAGCAGCAGCGTGAGCATCGCCACGATCACGGTGGCCGCCGAGGCGGTGATCGACTCGCCGACTTTGGTGACCGAGCGGGTGATCGCGTGGCGGGCCGGTGGCCTGGCGTGCCGCAGGTCACCAAGCACGCTGCCGGTCAGGGTGGCCGAGCCCGGGTAGCGTTCCCCGTGTTCGCCGTGGTGGGCGGCGCGGAGTTCTTCCCGGGCCCGGAACACCAGGAACAGCCCGTAGTCGGTGCCCGCGCCGAGCATCAGCACGATCATCAGCAGCTGGACGACCGACGAGACGTGCACGCCGTGGTGGGCGGCCTCGGCGATCAGCGGCCCGGCGATGACCACCGAGATGAACGCCGGGGCCAGGGTGGCTAGCGCCAGGGTCAGCGACCGGAAGATGATGACCAGCAGCACGATGATGAGCAGCGCCGACAGGTCTTGTACTTGGTTGCCGGTGTTGCCGGAGGCCTTCTGCTGGTCCACCTGGACCGCGATGTCACCGGCCAGGTGCGCGCGCAGCCCGGCGGGCAGCCCGGCGCGCCCGATCGCAGCGCGCAGCGCGCCGACAAAGCTGGATTCGGCTTTCTGGCTGCCGGTCTGCCGCGCCAGCACCAGCAGCTGCTCTGCCCGGGCGTCAGCAGACCGGCCCAGGTCAAGGACCTTGTCAACGCCGGGCACGGCATCGAGTCGGCCCCGCAGCGCGGCCAGCGCCGCGGCATCGGCCGGGGTCAGCACCGCACCGGAGCGGGCGGCTACCACGGGCACCTGCATCAGGCCGGCGGTGCCGAACGGTGCTGCCAGCGCCGCCGCGTGCGCGCTGGGCGCGTTGGCGGGCAGGAACTTGGCGGTACTGTTTTGAGTCACGCTGGCCAGGGAGGGAAGCAGCAGGTAGGCGGCCAGCGCCGCCGCCACCCACGCGATCAGCACCAGCCAGCGGAACCGCACCGCAACCGAACCAACCGCGCCGAACACAGCGTCGAAAGCACTCCGGCGGGAGGACAGGCCCGCACGGCCGGCAAGGTGACGGCCAGGATCAATCGTTGCCATCGGAAATGTTCCTCTCTACCGTCCGCCAGCGTGTCGGCGGGATGCTTGACATTCCTGTCGGGGCGTGCCCGGCGCATGCTGCCGCGGGCAGCCGGCGTGGCCGTCGGATGCGCGCGCGGTCGTGCGCGCCGCCGAGTGGGCGCCAGCCACGATGGCTCCTACTGGTTGCCACGGGTCTGTCAGCGGTGTGCACCGGTGGTGGCTGGCGCCTGGGCGGCGGGCCGGCCGGTGAGGGTGGCCGGGTGGGTGGGTGCCTCGTGCAGGCCGAGGCGCTGGTGCAGGCGGCGCAGCGGTGCCGGGGCCCACCAGTTCGCCTCGCCGAGCAAGGTCATGGTGGCGGGCACCAGGAGGCACCGGACCAGGGTGGCGTCCACGGCGACGGCGATGGCCAGGGCCAAGCCGAACTCCTTGATGCCCAGGGTGTGCCCGGCGGCGAACCCGAGGAACACGATCATCACCAAGAACGCGGCCGAGGTGATGATCCGCCCCGACCGTTGCAGGCCGTTGGCCACGGCGGTGTTGGTGTCGCAGCCTTCGTCGTGGCATTCCTTGACGCGCGACAGCAGGAACACCTCGTAGTCCATCGACAGGCCGAACGCGAACACGAACACGATGACCGGCACCCACATCTCGATCGCGCCGAAGGCGGTGAAGCCGAGGGTGTGGGACAGGTGCCCGTCTTGGAAGATCCACACCAGCGCGCCGAACACCGCGCCGAGGG
>Ga0070717_10003077_pt1 | contig 11893 bp, 11 predicted proteins | sample LARL113metaG_FD_71366 | JGI IMG/M metagenome (GOLD analysis project Ga0070717, IMG submission 71366) | Corn, switchgrass and miscanthus rhizosphere microbial communities from Kellogg Biological Station, Michigan, USA - LAR L11-3 metaG | ecosystem: Host-associated > Plants > Roots > Rhizosphere ...
CGAAGGTCAAGGAAATCTGTCACACCCTGCATATCTCAAAAGCAACGCTCTATCGGTACTTGAAGATGTAGAACAGGAAAGAAGCAGAAGACATACCTCATCAATAAGAAGGAACGATCAAGAACAAGCTCTTCACTCTGTGTTCAATCCAAAGAGAGCACCTTCGCTTCCTGTCGTACGTAGGTCTCCCTTTCCAAACTGAGTGCTGACTCAACGCTTCGCTATCAGATCTTCGGTATGACATCCAAGAAGAGACGCATGATCCTTCCTGAGCCAGAGAAGCGATCTTCATCGTGCACCTACTCACCGATAGCGGGTAGACAGCACTCGGTTTAGAATGATCTTGACGGAAAGTTCAGTCAGGACGAACGACACCACTCCTGTAAAATCGATGCAAGCTACAATGTAATAGATAGCATTTCTATACCGCTACTACCCATCGTGCCATAGGTGGACAGCGAACTTTTCTTCGCATTCGTGAGGCACCTGGCAGCTTGGATGTGGGAACTACATGTATATGAGTGAGCAGGGATGCTAGCTCATCAAGTGGCAAGAGAACTGAGAGTACTCTGAATCATGGCCTGATCTCACTGGCAGTATGGATAATCTCCCGCCCTCGGTCAGTTCTATTGCCCATCAACACCAGCCGACAAAATACACAGGAAACAAACATGTTAACTGCAGATAACGGTCGTTTCTTGAGACTCCTGTTTCTTATTTCAAAACGCCAGTTTATTTCTTTTAATAATTTGGACACTATATGGCGATATTTTTTGATACATTATTCGAAACTTCATTCTCAATCCTCATGCTGTGCTTGTCCGGAACAGAAGTATGCAGAGTAAAGATGCCCGGACCCTTTCAGAAAAGTATTGAACTTACCATCCGTTGATAGTGAACGCTGCCCAGTAGTAAGGGTGTGCGAACGGACGCAATGTTGGATTCTGCTCTGCCAGGTAACGATAGTGAAGCGTGAATCTGAGCAACTCTTTTTTCTCTTCCTCTTTTTGAGTAGACTGCTGATAACACTGCGCAGCATACGCTGCTACGTCCCAGATGCTTAACTCACGGACCCATCCTTGGGCCTCTTGCAGTGCTGCTGCGAAATCCATTGTATCAACCAAGTGGTTGCGATAAAACCTCTCCATTAACAGTGCAGTGGAGAGATCGGGCACAGCCCACAGGCTGCTGACCACGCAGGGCGCGCCAGCTAGCAAGAAGCCAGCCGGGATGCCCACATATTCCTCGGCACTCCCCCGCAAGACATCGCTGATGCCAGTTTCGCAGGCCGAGAGCGTGACCAGCCGAGCTGCCGAGAGATCGATCTCTCCCAGCTGCAACTCAGCCAACGTCAGGCGACCGTCAGTCAACTCCAGCCCAGAGGCCGGTGGGTCGTTCCAACGGTAGCCGCCGTGACAAGAGAAATGCACATAGGTTCGCCCTTGCATACCATCAATCACATGTTGCTTCGTGCCGACCGGACCTGTATCGATGGTCCGTTGCGATTGTGGAAAGAGCTGAGCTATAGCGGCTCCCTCGGCCGGGGTAAAGACGAGATGGGGATCATCTCCGGGATTGATCACAGCATAAAGCTTTTGGATCACTTTCGGCGTTGCTTTAGTTCGCACGTTGGAGAGCACCTCAATCGATGGAGCGTAGCTGACCTGGTAGCGATCGCATACCAGCTCCTGACCATGATCAGAGAGCGGCACAGCGTGCAGCGGGAACAGGAAGAGTTCTGCTGAAGGCAGCAAGATGATGCGCTCGATGTCAGAAGACAGGGCAGACACAATAGGGGTAAGCAAGCGCTCACCGAGCTCTGTAAGCACCCTGGTGAGTGTACCCTGCCAGGTCTCGAAGGTGGCTTCAGTACGGTCTTTGAGATAGCGGCGATAGGCTCCGAGCCAGCCGCCGGTAGGCTGTCCATCAGCATTCCATTCGGCGAAAAGACGGTGCAAGTCTGTCCGTGTGAAGGTTGGCACCTCAACCACCTGGACCTCTTCCTGATCATGCTGACTCACAACAAAGCCCATGCTTCCCTGCTCCGTGATACAGAAGGCAATCAAGGCCGTTTGCTCATCCGAGAGCTGAGCCTCAATAGTCGAGAGGTCAATTGCTGCTAGAAAATGCGGGGCGTAGGTTCGAACGTGTGCAATTGCTGCATCGAGTGCTGCGTTCGCTGTTCGCGCAGCCTGCACATGAGCCTCATAGGCCTGCACAGGGTCACGCACCTCCGCAACCAGGATGGTCTTTTCAGTTTGCTCAGCACGCACAGCCATTCCTGCCTGTTCGAACGTACTCCAAATCTCGTCAGGAACATGAGGCGGACGGCGAACGCGCAAACGCAGGGCTTCGGTCAGGAGCCGGGTCTTCCCTCGTTCCAGGATGAGGAGGGCTTCAGCCGCCTCTCCACAGCGAACAGCAGCGAAAGCGGCACGGGGGTAGAGCGTGGTGTTTTCGGACGCCTCTGCCGCCTTGCTTGTAGTGGAAAGACCGATTCCATAAAGCTGCTCTCCAACATCCATCGCAACACGATAAGCACGAAGCGCTGTATCCCATGCTCCTTGAGCAAAGTATACGTTACCTAAGTTGCGGGTGGTCCTGCGATATTCAAGTGGCTCAGCTTCTGGTGTATAAAAGCGCAGTGCTTCCTGATAGCAGGTGATCGCGTGGGCCAGATTGCTCGCCCGGTCGCCTGTTGGCAGATTGTGGTAGGTAGCTCCCAGGTTGTCCTGGATTGTAGCATAGTCAAGTGGCTCAGCTTCTGGTGTATAAAAGCGCAGTGCTTCCTGGTAGCAGGTGATCGCGTGAGCCAGATTGCTCGCCCGGTCACCTGTAGGCAGTTCGCCGTAGGCAATCCCCAAGTTGGTTTGGGTTCTGGCATACTCAAGGGGAGCCACCTCTGGCGTCTGAAAGCGCAAGGCTTGCTGGAAGTAGCTCATCGCCTGGGCCAGATTGCTTGCCCGGTCGCCTATGGGTAGGTCGAGGTAGGTGGCTCCCAGGCTGTGTTGGGTCATAGCATACTCAAGGGGAGCCGCCTCTGGTGTATAAAAGCGCAAGGCTTGCTGGAAGCAGCCGATCGCCTGGGCCAGATTGCTCGCCCGGTCACCTGTGGGCAGGTTGCCGTAGGCAATCCCCAGATTGTACTGGGTCATAGCATACTCAAGGGGAGCCGCTTCTGGCGTCTGAAAGCGCAAGGCTTGCTGGTAGCACCGGATGGCTTGCGCCAGATTGCTCGCCCGGTCGCCTGTGGGCAGGTTGCGGTAGGCAGTTCCCAGGTTATTTTGGGTCATGGCATACCCAAGGGGAGTCGCCTGCGGCGTCCGAAAGCGCAAGGCTTGCTGGTAGCACCGGATGGCTTGCGCCAGATTGCTCGCCCGGTCGCCTGTGGGCAGGTTGAGGTAGGCATTTCCCAGGTTGTTCTGGATTATAGCATACTGAAGTGGCTCGGCTTCTGGTGTATAAAAGCGCAGGGCTTCCTGGTAGCAGGTGATCGCCTGGGCCAGATTGCTCGCCCGGTCACCTGTGGGCAGCTCGCCGTAGATAGCTCCTAGGTTGTACTGGGTCATGGCATACCCAAGGGGAGTCGCCTGCGGCGTCCGAAAGCGCAAGGCTTGCTGGAAGCAGCCGATCGCCTGGGCCAGATTGCTCGCCCGGTCGCCTGTGGGTAGGTTGTGGTAGGCAGTTCCCAGGCTGTGTTGGGTTGCGGCATACTCAAGGGGAGCCGCCTCTGGTGTATAAAAGCGCAGAGCTTGCTGGTAACACTTGAACGCCTGGGCCAGGTTGCTCGCCCGGTCACCTGTGGGCAGGTTGCTGTAGGCAATCCCCAGATTGTGCTGGGTCATAGCATACTCAAGGGGAGCCGCTTCTGGCGTCCAGAAGTGCAGGGCTTGCTGGAAGCAACTGATCGCCTGGGCCAGGTTGGCCCCACGGTCACCTGTGGGCAGGTTGCTGTAGGCAATCCCCAGGTTGTACTGAAGAGCAGCATACAAGGTTGGCCCGTCGTTGGGCCGCAATCGCTCTAGCATCCGCTTATACAACTGGATCAGTGGGAGGATGGCTCCTGGGTCACGTTGCCTCTGCTCTTCGAGTTGTTGCGCCCTACGGATATCTGACGCGAAGTCAGGGGGAATCTCCATCTTTTACCTCACTTCCTTGATTTCTTTCTACCCGATAGCAAAAGGACCTCTTGAAGTCCTCATTCCATCATACTTGAGAGGAGGTGCTCACTAGTACCGTTGCCAGCGGATCAGCAAACACAGTGTAGGCCAGCCAGGTAGGATCGCCTGCAGATCTGATCGCTTTACGTGCCTCCTGAACAGCTCTGCCAATAGGCACCCCGATAAGCAAACGACTATAAAGCTCCTTAGCGAAGTCATAGGCAGGTTGATCGTAGATCGACCAGTACGCACCGATAAAGGCTCCTGCCCCGGCATGCAGAAATTGCTTTGCCCAACCCCCAATATCGGTCAGCGACATGGCGATACGACCAATCTGACAGGCATTGAAGAAGACAACGGGTTTGGTTATGCCCAGATTACTCACACGTCCACTGAGGTCTTCGGGAGTCAGCGTTTCCTGATTTTCCAGATAAATGGTGGACCTGTTGGGATCGGACCCACGAAAACCGCCATGTCCGCTGAAATGCCAGCCATCATACGTACCGGAAGCCAGGGCTGCTCGCACGTCTAAAAATGTGGCCGGAATACGCCTCACTTGTCGCCCACCATTGGCTAAGGACAAGATATAATCCCGTTCACTCGCGGCAAAAGCGAGGCTAGAATCAGCGGGGACCACCACTGCCAGATTCTTGAGCTTCAAATGTGGTTTCAGGGCAATACCCGGCAACCAACGCGTGAGAGCAAAACCCTCACACAGGAACGGGCCCTCGACCACTCTGCCGTTCTCCTGCCCACAGAGCTTACACAATTCCCATGGAATCCACGGTTCTTCCGATTGCACCTGGACCGATTGAATGCGACTGCGCAAGGACCAGAGTAGCAATTGCAGATCGGCTGGAAGCAGTGACGCGAAGAGGCTGGAACCTTTCGCTGCCAGTCGTTGTTCGGCTATGGCCATCTCCCTGCTACTCTTGAAGGGAATGGTTTCAATCTCCCGGAAGAAGTACTGGAAATACTGCAAGGCGTCAATCTTCAAGCGGATCGGTCCAAATGGTTTGAGGTTGAGTTCTAATCCAGGATCCTGAGCGGTGAGGCGGAAGGTGAATGCTGGCTGCCCTGCGTCCGTGTGCTCTAAAATCAAGAGTGAAAGGTCAGGCTGACGGATGCTCACTGGCTCAAGGGGCTGGTCCTGGCTGAGATGTTGCACCGAAGTGTTCATGGATGCTTCCAAGACAGTCACACTCAGAGTCAGAGCGCCAAGCGGCTGCCCTTGGTGAAAGGCTAGCACCCGCAGTTGTCCCGGTCCTATGGTGACCCCTCGCAGCCTGAACTGGAGCGGCAAGGTTTCCTCCTCACTGGAAACGACGAGCTGGCCTTCGCCATTCCCCTCGAGGACCAAGCCGCGTCTGGGTTGCACAAGGATATCCACGCTTGTCCCGAGTGGTAGGGCAAGAGGGAGAGCCGGGCCTGTTTCAGGTGTGGCAGAGGCAGAAAGTGAAACCAGGAGCGAGAAGATTGACTGTAGTTGGATCTGCTCAGGACACTCAGCGACCAATGACCGAAGCTCCAAGGCAGGCTCCTCTGATGGAAAGTTTTCATCCTCGCCTCTGCGCGATGGTATCAACTGAGGAGGGACAGTGACATCGAAAAAGCCAACAAGTCGACCACTCTCAAGCACAATACACTGATCAGAGGCTTGCTCTGCATCTGTGTCACCCTCCACTGTAGGAGTCTTACTGCGTTCGTCCAAGCGAACCGCCTCATGGATAGAAATCCCATTAGAAGCTTGCGCAAACAGCGTGAGCGCTTCCTGAGCAGAAAACAAGTAGTACGCATCTTGTGGATAATGACCGTGTACAATCACGTGCGAGGGCTTCAACCGTTCGGTGAGTTGGCGACCGTTTCCCACCAGCCACGTTGCTTGAAGCAACACGAACGTCGTCATTGCCACTTGCTGGATGTTCATCTACTTCTCCTTGCCCGTTTTTCTATTTATTGCTATATATCATACATCCTTTTCACAGCCGTCATATGGCAATGAGACGATTTCCTTTCGAGAGAAAGCCGTTTTGGCAATATAAATTACCTCAAGTATAGCATACAAGAGCAGGAAATAGGCATTATGGGGGAGACAATTGGTACCATCAGTGACGTCAGCAAAGTTTCACTTGAAGAAGTTTTCCCACGTTGACTACGTTTCATGAAGGAGAGAAGAAACAGACTCAGCAGCGTAAGCGACGTACAATGCTATTGCTTGGATCATGCTCGTTTATGTTCTTTACTCCTCATAATAGACATTTTCGCATGTTTTTCGCCTGAAAGTGGCTTGTTCCTCGCTCATAGAGTGGTGAACAAAGCATCGCGAACCAGCGAAAAAACAGCAACCGGATGGAAAACCTCTTACAATGATGCGTCAGTTATATTACTACATTGCCTCTGGTTATCACGATTGGTTCAGAAATTTAGTTTCTTCCATTTTTTGTTGCTACACAAATGGCGGTTTTCTCCGTCTCAGCAAATGGCCTTTTCTTCAGACACAACTCCTGACACTCGACACCAACGCAACAAGTGATGTGCAGGTGTCTTACTTTCTCGTCTCACAAATCATAGTCTTATTTACTTGACACCTCTACCGTTTTATGACTCATCCGCAGCCTCGCCAGAAAGTGAAACTTTTTTAAGAATCGATGCGACTAACATCAGATATATCCTTTTGCATCAGTAGCATTCAAGCGCTTCCAGTATACGTCTTGGCCGAATTGTGGAATCTAGATTTGTCTCAGCCTAGCTTCCTCGATTGCCCAAAAGTTTCACTTCCTGCTCGCAAGTCGAGAATGTAATCAGTGTTTCGTTCCAGTTGCTTCATAGCATCTTTGCAGAAAGACTCTTTGCCTCACATGTCTCATTTGAGAGCTGCAGAGATGGCAAGTGGAGTGACACCCTGATAAATGTGCGTACTTGCGTCGGTTGTACCTTGCCAAGTAACTCGGGTCTTCCCACGCGATGCGCAACGAGATGACAGGCAGCCACTAGCGTAAAAAGAAAAGAGAGATCTCTAATGAGAAGGAAACAAACCATTCTCTCAGAAGGAGGTCTCTCTGCATATGATACCCAACCCCTGTATTGAGGTCCAAACCTCTCCTGAAGCTCGTCCCTCGGTTCCTCCGTGGTTCGCCGAAGTGGTCATCATGGCCCATCACTTCGCGACACATGATTTGCTCGATGCCCGTGCACAGCAGATCCGTCTGGTGCGCGGACGCTTCGGTACCTATGAACCGATCGATTTTCTTGCGCTGCTGGTGGGCTATGCGATCAGTGGAGAACGAACGCTCTACGACTTCTTTGAGCGCATCACTCCCTTCGAGACAGCATTCATGGCCCTGTTTGGGCGCAGATGTCTGCCACATCGCTCCAGTTTGAGTCGCTTTCTAGCCGATGTGGATCGCCCCTGCTTAGAAGCCTTCCGTACGCTCTTCGAACAGCAGACGTTCGCAGAAGGGTGGACACCAGAAACCATTGGCGGGGTTTTCGACCGGCAAGGGCGTCGTTACATCGTCTTTGATGTCGATGCGACGCGCCAGGCCGCACGGCAACGAGCGCTCCCTTGCGATCCTGCCTTACCTGCTGCCCGACGCCGACTCAATGCAGTTTGTGCGCCCGGCTACAAAGGGCGCAAGCGAGGTGAAGTGGTACGGACCCGAACCACAGCCCTTCAAATGCATACTCGTCAATGGATCGGCACCTATGCAGGCAAGGGCAATGGTGACTATCGTGACGAACTCGCCTCAGCTCTCCAATCCATCACCACCTACTTGCAGCACTTTGCTCTCCCACCAGAAGTGGCCCTGGTCCGTCTCGATGGACAATATGGTGACGCGGCTGTGATTGCACAGCTCATCCTGGCAGGCGTGTATCTGGTGACACGGGGGAGAGGCTATCAACTCTTGCAGCATCCCCAGATCCAGCGCGTGCTGGCTCATCCACCGACAGCGCGCGTGACTGCCATGAACACTGGGATGGTGGTCGAGTTGTTTGAGGGAGGATGGCTGGAACTAGGTGCGGGCTTGCCTCAAGCTCGGGTGATTGTCGCCCGTCATCCTGCTCCTCCTGCGGGCAAGAAAGTCACTGTGGGCAAGCGAGTGGATGAGTGGGTCTATGAACTCTTCATCACCACATTGTGCGCTGACGGATTCCTGGTTGAGGATGTCCTGGATCTCTATCATGGGCGTGGAGCATTCGAAGCGGTACTTGCCGATGAGGATGTCGAAGAAGATCCAGATCGCTGGTGCTCCTACATGGAGTGTGGCCAGGAACTCTGGCAAATTGCTTGTCAATGGGTGTGGAACCTGCGGCTGGCGCTTGGAAAGATGATGCAAGGAGGTGATCTACGTGAGATGGAGTGGGCGCCTCCTACAGAGACTGCTCCCCTTTTCTTTGCTTGGGAAGACACGCCAGAAGCGTATGGCCCGTGGCAATGGGCTGGAGAGTCGGGACGAGCGGCTGGTCGTTTCACCGCAGATGCCTTCACCTTGCAAGAGAACGGGAGGCTGCGTTGCCCGGCCGGTGCAAGCCTCTGGTTGAGCGAAGTGCGGCAAGAGAACGCGTTTACCCAACGAGCCGTCTACCTCGCTTACCAGACCGATTGTCTCAAATGTTCTCTGCGAGAGCAGTGTTTAGACCCAGGGGCCAAAGGCAATCGTGCTCGTCGAGTGAGTGCTGTTCGTCGTCTCTTGCCCCCACCTGCCTCTGTTGAGCGCAAGCCTGTCAAGCTCGGACCAATACGCTGGGTGGATGTAGCGGGTCGAGCACTTCGTCGCACCTGGACTGCCCATTGGCGCGGACAATACGTCGAGGTACTTGCACTGGCTGAAGCCCCCAACAACGTTTCGCCTCCACCGCGCCCTCCTCGTGCTGTGCGTTCACATCATCGTTGGAGTTGGCATGATCGGCTGCTATGTAATGCGTGGTCAGGACCTCCGCAATGGCGCATCACTCTGGCTGGCGTTCCTGCTTTTCTCGCCGTAAACTAACAGAAGGAGGAAGCGGCAAACCAAGAGACGATTTCAATCATGTATCATCTCCCTCTGAGTGGATCACGAGGGCGGAGGTTATCTGTCTGCTTACAGCTCCCCTTTCTTACGTTCTCGCTTGCTTGCAATTCGAATGGATATGCCTCTTCATCAAAGTAACACACATGCATTGAAGAACCGTCTAGAGCTACTTGCTTGAGAGGTCCAGCTCGTTGCGCATCGCGTGGGGTCTTCCGCCGGTTTGGTGAAGGATGAGTAAAAAAATAAAGAGCGAGCAACCTGGACAAATTTCGCACCTCAACGTACACTTTTTCTCAGAGCTGTTCCTGAAAGGAAAAATGCGCTCGTCAGCTGACACTTGCACCCAGGGACAGGAAAGGACCCCCTGGATGAGGCGTTCCTGGCAAACAGGCACGATGCGCTGTCGTTGCCATTCCCTTTCTCATTGGGAACAAGGCAGGAAAGGAGAGAGCAGACGTGATCTGGGAGCAGTTCGAAGCCGCTGCCCCCGAGCTGGCAGCGGTGGGCAGGTCGCAGTTCGAGCAGAGCGGGGTCGCGCTCATCGGCACCCTCCGCAAGGACGGTTCCCCCCGCATCAGTTGTGTGGAGCCCTGCATCTTGGACGGCGTCCTCTACCTGGGGATGATGTGGCAGTCGCGCAATGCCCTCGATCTGCTGCAAGACCCCCGCCTCGTGCTTCACAATACCGTATGCACCTCGACCGGGGACGAGGTGGAGTTCAGCCTGCGCGGGCGAGCCATCGAGATTCGTGACCCGGGGGTGCGAAGGAGGTATCGCTCCGAGAGGACCTCTTGGCAGGAGCCATATTTTCATCTGTTCTCCCTCGATATCGAGAGCGCCAGCCTGGTCGAGTACGGGGGCGGAGAGCAGGCAGTCTCGGTCTGGCCACTGGGCAAAGAGTTCAGGCGACCGTATGGCTAGCTCCACCCGTGCGCTGATCTTGGCCCGGTGCTCGACGCGTGTCTGCGAGAAGCAGATCGACTGCTCTTCTTTGGGAAGAGGACAGGAAAGCGAGCATGACATGTTCAACATCATCGAGAAAGCTCGACTCCTCCTGCGGCCCCAGGCCGGGCAAATGACTTAGAAGAGCTAGAGCAGCTCTGGGCTTCCCCCGCTGTTCGTCAAGGACGACAGCTGCCGCATGAACGGATCAGGGCCATTGCCCAGAGCAGCCTCCAGCAGTGGCAGCGCAACGGGTTTGGTCCCTGGGCTGCCCTCGACAAAGCCACTGGGCAGTGGATTGGCCGGGTGGGTCTGGACGAGTTGGACGACTGGCCCGAGGCCGACAAGATCGAGGTCGGCTGGGAACTGCATCGCGCCTGGTGGGGAAAAGGTCTGGCGACGGAGGCAGGACTCGCTGCCCTGCGCTTTGGCTTTGAGGAGCACCAGCTGGAGCGCATCATCAGTGTGACGGCTCCCGGGAATACGGCCGCACGACGGGTGATGGAGCGCATCGGACTCGAGGAGCAGGGTGTCCGCCAATGGAAAGGGCTTGAGGTGGTCTGCTATGCCCTGGACCGCGTGGCCTGGCAGGGGCGTGGAAAGCGGAAGGACCTCCTCTGCTAGGCGCATGAGATCCTGCTGGCCAGGCTTCTTGCACCGCTCCCTCCAGGAGCCGTGAAGGATCAGAGAGAGCTGACTGCTTGGCTCCTCTTGCATCAGGATACGTAGAGGAAAGCACTAGAGAGCATGCAGCACCCGTTGACGGAGCAGCGGGAATCCAGCTCGGCCGTACATCGTTCGTTTGATGAGTTTGAGCTTGGTAATCTGGCCCTCGACTTGTCCATTACTCCAAATCAAGGTCAAGCCTGCCAACACAGCGGCTTTGTCTCGATTGATACTGCGGATCAACAGGATGTATCAGCAACCACCGAAGTGGATATGTCGTTGAGTGTGTGGAAGGAACCTATAGCAAATCTGGTGGCGAAAGCGGAGCTTGTTCGCATCATGGTGGAGTATGGAGGCTGCTCTACTCGCATTAGAGAACAGGTATCGTACATGTCTGACTACATTTTGAAAGGCAGTAACTGTATGTACGTTGACCCGACACTAGTACTTAATGCTGTGTTCCTCATTGGCATGAATAAAACGCTGAATTGACGTCTAGAGCCAAAGCAGGGTGGTTATATCCATAGATTTCTTCTGTGGGAATGATAGCGTCAATGAGGAACGCAGCACTTGTTGGATAGAGCGAGTGAGCAACCATCGTAACAGCCCCAGGTGCACCTTCGCCGAGTGTCGCAAGCTCTCAAGCACAAACCGCTGAGAACGGAGCGCCAGATCGCTTCCTCCCTCCAGTAATGGTGTTGGACAGGAGTCTGCTGGCCTTGCTTCCATGGTTACACCTCGCTGTTCCAGGTATCTTCCGGGCGAGCTAGCGAGACCATACGCGGCCAATAAAACCGCTCGATCCCATTGGTGAGACTTTCCACCCCAACTTTGTAGCGCCAGGTATCGTGTCGCTCTGGGGACACAAAGGTCAGATCTTGCTCTTTGAGGTGGCCGGTGAGCCTGCCCAGGCCGTCAATCGTCTCCACGTAAGGGTAGCAGGCAAAGCGGAGTATGTCCGCCTTGTGGGTCGCCATGGCCTGGCGCAGTTCTTCTGTCACGTCCCCGGCGCGAGCCTGCACGCGCACGCTCTCGGCTTCCGCAAAAAGCCGCACATCCAGGCGCACCAGTTCGGATAAGAGCACCATGAGCATCATAGGATAAACTCCTCCC
>Ga0070717_10003078_pt1 | contig 11893 bp, 10 predicted proteins | sample LARL113metaG_FD_71366 | JGI IMG/M metagenome (GOLD analysis project Ga0070717, IMG submission 71366) | Corn, switchgrass and miscanthus rhizosphere microbial communities from Kellogg Biological Station, Michigan, USA - LAR L11-3 metaG | ecosystem: Host-associated > Plants > Roots > Rhizosphere ...
GACTGCCGAATGCGCTTTCCATGCTGCCGCCACTCGATGTAATACACTCCCTCGGGGTGCCGTTCCTCGATGTCTTTCACCAGCACCATGTCTTGGCGGACGTGACCCTTCGCCGTGAGCACCACGGGACACCAGCGCCAGCCCTCATCTGTTTTGATCCGTTTTGTGAGATTGACTTCTTTGCTTTGTGTGTTCATATCCCCTCCGTCCAACTAGGTATCCATTATGGTATACACAAGGGTAAACTCAAGAAAATAACCGAGCACGTTTTGAATCCCTCCCTCTCCGCCATTTCTTTTGCTGCAGACACTTAGCCGGCTTCGATTCCACCTTCGATTCCATTTTTTCGACCTGACCGTCGAAAACCTTCCCCCCAGTCGTCCTAGCCGATGGAGTCCATTTTGAAAGGCTCCGGAGGCTATGAACAAACGAGCGAATCTCTTAAAACAAGTCAAAGGCGCTTCTGGGTGGCGCTACTATCCGGTTGTCTGGCTGCGAAACGGCAGTGTGCGGCCCAACCATGTCCTGGTGAATGGCAAGGCTGAGCATCATCAGGAGGGCTTTTACTCAATCGAGTGGTATGAGCATGGTAGGCGTCGACGCCAGGCAGTGGGAAAGGAAGCTTCAGAAGCCCAAGCGGCTCTGGAAAGGCATCTCCATCGCCTTCGGGGCCTCGCGTTAGGCTTCAAGGCAGGTCAAGAAGCCCAGGAACCTAAAAGGTCCTTGGTCGAGGCCTGTGGTGAATTCCTCGATCTGTATCGGCCCTCGACCGGCAGGAAAGTAAAAACGTATCAAGCGTACCGGATGGCTCTGGAGCATTTTCAAGAGTCTTGCCCGAAACGCTACCTCGAAGAAATCGATCGCCGTGACCTGCAGCATTTCACTGGGTTTCTCATAAACAAAAAGAAGCATGATCCCCGGACAGCCCACAACAAACTGGCGGTGGTGGCCCAGTTCCTCAAGGCGAACAACGTTCCCCGGCTACTGAAGAAGGGCGATTGGCCGAGCTACGTGGAACGAGAGCCCGAAGTATACGAGGCCGAGGAACTGGAAGGGCTTTTTGCTGCCTGCGATCTCCGCGACCGTCTTCTCTTTGAATTTTTTCTCATGACGGGAATGCGCGACGCTGAAGTGCGCCACACCTGTTGGACTGACCTTAGCCCCAGGCAGTTCGTGCGGGTTAAATCGAAACCTGAGTGGCAATTTACGCCGAAGAACTGGGAGGAGCGCGAGGTCCCGTTGCCCGATAAACTGAGGAAAGCCTCGCCGAATATCGCCAAACGATTGGCACCGGATCGCGGCTCCTCTTCCCGGTGCCATCGGGCCAACCCGATCGACACTTCCTGCGGACGCTTAAGCTCATCGCCTGGACGGCTGGGCTCAATTGCGGATTCTGCAAAACGGATAAAGGAATTTGCCGACAAGGACCGACCTGCGAACGCTGGTTTCTGCACAAATTTCGAGCTACCTACGCGACGATGCAGTTGCAAGGCGGTGTCGACCTCCGAACGTTGCAGGCTCTCTTGGGACACAAAGATCTGGCCTCCACCATGCGGTACCTGAAACCGGCAAGGAATGAGCGGGTGTTGCAGCAGGTAAATAGCATCTTTGCAGGATGCTCGATGGATGAACTGGGAGTTGATTGACGGAAAGGAAAATAGAAGTAGTGGCAATTTCAAAGGACGGGATTGCTTCACCGATACCCCTCTGTGGGGATCGCTCTCCTATTCCGGCAGGAGCGCGCGCTGGCGAAGACACTGGGCGAGTGCTTTGGGGTCAATGCGGAGAGTCGGTCCGATCCGAATAGCGGGGATAATGCCGGCGTCAATGTAGCGATAGACACTTGCGCGGCAAAGGCCGAGCAGCCGAGCGACTTCTCTCGCCGACAGCGCCCGCTCAATTCGTTCAATCTGCTCTGCAAGGGAAATGGGTGGGTTAGTTATATCTCTCACGCCATAAAGGACGACTCAAATAAAGACAAATTGACGCGGATTATTTAATGCACCCTTAACGATCGCCAAAACAAGACGTAAATCCATAGATCGCCATGATCCATCGACACTAGTGAACAAGTAATCGATTCATCGACATTGGCCCCTAAGACATGATCAAAAAACGGCTTTGAATACGCTCTGCTTCTTTGGCGGAGGAGGCATTGACGGCATCGCAATCTCCTGAGTGAAAGAGTACGTACAATGTAGCCGCTTGAAACGCTTAGTTGTAGAATGGTGGCCGCCAAACGACTGCTTTCTTCGATAGCGATGAGAGCCGATCAGTATTGTCAAATGTTCGAGGAAAACCCAATGCTTCGTCCAAACCGGATTTTAGCGGTGATACTGATCGCCTGTTTGCTTTCAGGTTCTGTTCTCGGTGGACAAGCTCCAACAGTCGAGGACCAGCGAAAGCAACGCTGTATCAAACTGCTGGAGAGTTTGGATTCTAGGCCCCAGTCGTCCGTATCCCGCGTACAGTCCGTTCCATTCATTGATCTTACAAGAGGCACTAATCAACAAGCTGTCGCCAAGATTCAATCAGCGCAAAAGGGCGACATTCTACTGTTGGATGATGATGTCCTCAGAAATTCGGATCTGCTCAAAGCCATCAAGGCCTCATCGGCTATCTTTAGCATTAAATCCCCATCTGCAGACTCGACACAAGCCAAAGCGTTGCTGGAGTCCCCGATAGGCCAGGCGCAGACCATAATCGCACTGCCCATTGATGCGCATGGAGTTAACAAGGTATTCGGCACGCCCGAAGCTATTGCTACTGGGCAAGCAAAATATTTGGCGAATCAGGCGACGCGGTTCAAGATGCTGCATGGTTCTCAGCTTCTGGCTGTGCCCGAACTTGGCAGAACCATCGCCAAAAAGATTAGTGAAGCTGCCATAGCGAGTAACACCGGAATGTTTATCCTAGTCGCGCACAATATCGGCGGCAGTTTAGTTTTCCCTGACGGCTCTAGAACTTCCGTCTCTGATATTTACAGACTTTTACAAAGCACGGGTCGGCCGGGGTTGGTGCTTTCCTGCGATACCGTGCATTCCGACAGTGTGCAATCTGCAAGCGTATTGACCAACGCTCCACTAGACATTCGCAGCATCGCTGATGCATTGCTTGCCTTGCAAAACGGAATGGGTACCATCCAGCACCCTGTGGTAGCTGACGCACTGACGGTTGTAAGTAATTCGTTGTATAGTGCGCCACCAGATGTCGGTCCCAGGGTTAAAATCATTGCCTTTGCCGCCGGTGGCGTTCTTTTCCTGCTAGCAGGTATTTATTTCTGGGAGTGTGACAGACAGCAAAGTTGCCGCGGGTAAGAAGGAGGGCAGGATGTCGCAAAGATTGTTCGGACACCAGCTGGACTTCGTGGCTAAGGTGGTAAATGCCAAACGTCAGCCCCTCGATGCGGGAGTTGATTCGACCGAAGCTCAACAGCGAGCCCAGCTTGCCCAGCAGTACTCACGCATGATCATGCAGATGCTCGTTTCGGCCGCAATACTTGCTTTGTCGACATGGCTGCTGGTTCGCGACAACAATGAGCAGTTGCACAAAGCAGCCTTCGGATTCATCGGCACAGTCATCGGATATTGGCTGCGTTAATTTCGTTAATTTGAACCTTCTGATTGAATTTGGTCCACGAGATAATCCGGCAACCTAATATGGTGTTGCATCCATTCTTGGGCACCGATCCAGTTGCTGTGCGTCAGATGTTGCTCGATCTCGCCTGGTCGTAACGTTTCCACTAACAACAGAGCCGGATACTGTGGTACGCCCATAGCAGGCTTTAGCTCGGCAACGTTATAGATCTTCCCAGTAAGTCCCTCCAAAAACCATGGAAAACGAACTGGGAGATTGTGCAGGCGGTGCTTCTCATCGAGAAGTTCTTTCTCCTTGTCGGTATTCCATTTGTTTTCTTCAACGAGCGTTTTCTTTGTCTTCTGCCATTCATCTTCGAATAAGAAGATGAGGTGATATTCTTTTAGGTAAGGTTGGACTTCAGGCTTGAGAAGAAACTCCCGTAGTGTCCGGGAATATTGGCACCAGGTTCCCATCGCAATTACGATTGTGTGGGAATCTAACGTAAGCTCGTTTGAAGAACCGTCATCAAGCTTGATGAGCATTTTCCGTTGCTTTTGCGCGTCGTCTATAGCCTGAAGCACCTCTTGGACGAATTTTGTCAGCAAAGGATTGCTGGTCAATACCTTCAGCGCCGGAATGGCTGCCGGTCCTATTCTGATGAGCGCAGTCTGGGCTTCAGATCTCGTCCTTTCGTCTACTAAATCATTCGTCAGGTCTGGAACAGCAGGGCTTGCAGCAGCCCCGATCCATCCAAGACTCTCTATAGCTTCAATCTGCACATCTGGGTTGCTATCTCTTAACATTTTTTTCAAAACGGGAACCGCCGTACTGGCTGCTGTACCGAGGTTGCACAAGGTCATCATGGCAGTTATGCGGTTTCCATCATCAGTATCTTGCAACATAGAAACTATGTCTGAAACGGCGATCGATGCGGGGGCGCCGGCTTTCCTAAACGCATCAATGGCGGAATGGCGAACCTCAACATCCTCATCTCTTAAGCGTGGACGAAGCGATTCTAGAATGTCTGCAGAAATTGGTTGAACAGCGCCTAAACTGTCTATGGCCGCTTTTCTTACCGAGGCATTGTCAGCATTCAAATACTTAGTCAAACGGGATGTCTCGCCCAATTTTCCCAGCGCTTCAACAGCAAACATCCGAACGACATCGTTAGAATCGCTCTCGATGATGCTGGTTAATGATGCAACCACACGAATATCCCGATCGCCAGCCGCTTCTAAACCTCGAATGGCCAAACAGCGATTCAGATAGTATGGATCTTTCATCACTAACAAGAGATGAGGTACAGCTGCTACCCCAAGTTCTGCCAATCCGGCTACTGCTGTGGACCGAATGTCACGATCTTCATCCCGGCTTAGTTTGCTCAACGCTTCAAGTTTCACGGCGGGAGTGAAGTCGCCAGCCCTCAACGCTTCGACGCAGCGGCTTCGCGTTGACGCGGCTGATGAGCCGGTACACCTCCGTAATTCCTCCTCACGTCCTAGCTTCTGAAGCGATTTTATTGCGTGTTCACGTACTTTGTCCGCAGGGTCCTCAACAGCCTTACTGAGAGTTAGAGCAACCATCTCAGGTGCAGCCCCTATTTCGCAAACGGTATCTACTGCAGCCGCCCGTACCTCGCCATCCGTGTCGGCAACTATACGTTGAACGACAGCATTGGCAAATGTCGACCCAGCATCGTGGCGCTCGGCAATCGCTCTTAGGGCTTCCTTCCGCACAACGGGGTCACTGTCTATCATCAGAGAGGTAAGTTTAGTAGCCGCTTCTTCGCTAATCATCCCTATAGAATTTAGAGCTTCTAGACCCGATGTGCGAACACTGCTATCGGAATCGCTAAGTACCGCCGAAAGTGCCGCATAACCGCTGTTAACAACGGTCGCAAGTATCGGGATCGAAGACGCGGATAGTCGCTGGAGCTCTTGATCGTCGGCAAAATCACCATCTTGAACAACAACAAGTAGGTGGTTTGCTTGTAAGACCATTTTTCCTAAACTTATAGTTGCCGCACTGCGGATGAGGGGCTCACTAGACTTGACCTGTTTTTCGAGAGAGCTGACTGCCGTACCTATATCAGGCACGTGGCGCAACGCCTTTATTCCGTCTTCAGAGCTCACAAAATCAAGCAAAGTTGGTGTTGCGATGTGACCAAGAAACCTCAGATTTTCGATATTTATGTTGTAACTTCCCAGAGATGATATCGCGGCAACCTCTACGTCGAAGTCAGAATCCTCGAGTCGGCTTGTCAGCGCTTTTAATACGTCCCCGTCTGACAGCTCTCCTGCCAGCTTGGCTGCGTAAGACCTTGTTCTACTGTCGTGCGAGGTCATAAGCTGGGTCAGGCGCGGTATAATAAGATTGGTTATTTCGGAACTAGAAAGGTCCGAGTCCGCGCCGGGATCAGTGTCAGTCTTTTTAAATAGAGTTACCAAACTCTTGAGAGCGTTCAGGCCAACTTGTGCCTGGCTGTCGGACAATTGGTTCACAATCGCGGAGATGATCTTTAGTGCCGGTAGATCATCAGACCAGTGTTTGTCCGCCTCCCAGATATTGGCAAATGCGGTTGCCGATGCAGCTCTGACATCAGAGTCACCGTCACTCAGGTTGTGCATAAGTCTCTTCAATGCCAGATCTCGGGCCTCACTTCTGAGCTGGGTCTCACCCGGATCCAGCGTTGGAGACTGAGCCTTGAGCAGCTTTTCCGTTGCGACAAGTCCTAACGCTTCAACAGCACAGTACCGAAGATCAGGATCATCATCTGCAAGTGCTTCCGAAAGGCTCGTTACGAGCTCAGCATTAGAATATTTCAGCTTGCTTGCTGCCGATGCTGCAGCTTGACGAACCATGTTCGTACGTGACTTCAATGCAGCAACAAAAAACTTTGCGTACAGGGGTGCACCACTACCAATTATTGCCAAAGTTTCTAAGGCTGCCTTTTGAACACGTGGGCTCGGGTCGCCTATAGCCCGTTGAGCGACATCTAGCGCAGAGGGCAATCCTGGGCTCACATTCCGAAGGGCAACAACAGCCGCATACCTGACGTCCGCATTGCTATCGCGCATTGCTGCTGATAATTCGACGACAGCATCATCGACATTCGCTTGCAGTTGAGAAATAGCGTTTGCCGCAGCTTTTCGGATTGGGGGTGCTCCCGCTGAGAGCATCTCCCTGAGAGTCTTCACTGGAACCGGGACCCATGTCTTGAGCTGTGAAATGCGTTTGGCGGCACTAATCTTGATCTCGTCTTCACTATCGCTCAAGGCAAGTGCCAATGCATCAGCCTTGATACTGTCGTCAGCATACGTAGTGTACAAAGCATCTATGGCAGCAAGGCGTACCGAGATATCATGATCAAGTACGGCATCGCGCAGTGTCTTGAGGGAGACTACGTCATTAATTTGGATCTCGCCGATTGCAACAATAGAGGCTTTTCGGATGCGCACATCCTGATCGTGAGCAGCTTCAAACAATTGAGTCAACGCAGGCTGTGCATCAGAACCGAAATTACCGAGAGAGTCAATTGCGACTTGCCTCACTCCATAATCATCGTCATGCAACAGATTTATGAGCACTGGGACAGCCTTCGCAGCTGACAGCTGAGAAGTAATAGCCTTCGCTGCCTCTTCGCGGTCGGAAGGATCACCGCTCGCGAGGCCTGGGAATTTAGTTAGGACCTGTTTGTCAAAGTCCTGCGTTGCTGCCGTGGCCCAGACCATCGGAAACACACTTCCGGTTAAAAGAACGACGATTATGGAATGAAGCAAGGAGCTATTCAGATGTCTCATTCGTGTATTCCTCAACTTGGCTCTTTGCTGAAAAAGCCTGACGAGCAAGGCGTCGACGCGGTTCAACTTAGACTTGATAGGAAAAGCATAGTTTACTGAGAGACTACCCTGTATGTTCCTCGGATCGAGGCACTTGGAACCCAGGTTGTGATTTCCTGATGGAGACGTGGAAAGTGTTTCCGTCTTCCATCATGTCATACTCGCTCTCATTGATTGCCCCAAGGTTCCTTCGGCTGTACGTGTGACCGAAATTGTAGCTGTCGGCAAGTTGCACTCGCCGAGCCGTTAATAACCGCGAAGCGATAGGCCTGATCGCCTCAGGTAGCACTTCCGTACCCCCCTCTGGTGGGAACTGCTTTACGGAGAGGCGAAGTCGGCGGCATTGTGCACCGCAGCAGAATGGGAGTCAAGCAAAATTCCACTCCAAGCAGGCGCGAGTTGCTGCTGCAAGTAGGCGAGGCTGTCGCCGAAGGAGAGATGCAGAGCAAGCTCGACAAAGCGAATTAGGTCGCCGCCACGCCCGCAGCCGTGACAGTAGAACAGATTCTTGTCCGGGTTGACGTAGAAAGAGGGATGGGTTTCCTCATGCAAGGGACAGAGGCCGACGAACTCGGAGCGAGCTCCGATGCGGTGCCCGGACCAATGGTGCCGTTGCAAAAAATCCAGCAGTGGAATGCGCTGTTTGAGCCGTTCCAGATCCTCGCCCATGGCGCCGATCGTTCTCCCAGGCTCAAACTACGAACCCTCGGCCCCAGTTCCCAGGCAAGGATGGTGGGTGCAAGAAAAAATCCCGTGCCCTCAGAGGCGCAACGGCCAGAAGACTTGCAGAAACGGAAATAGCGTTGGCCAGGACAAGCGCAAGGAGCCACACTCGAGCTGTTCTCCGCCGGCCAACCATTGGCTGACGGCTTGCATGGCGGGCCACAGAAAGGAAAAAGGGGGCAACGAGGAATCCAGGCTGCGGAACCAGCGGCGGAGGATAGAAGGGTCCGGGATGCGATCAGGGTCTTTGATCGACGGTGCCGCACGTTCCCAGGAATCGTGCTCCACAAAGTATCGTCGCAGCGCCTCACTGCGTGCTATCAGGCTGTAATGGGTATAAGGCCGGGAGAAAAGCGGGAGGAAGGTGAAGGTCAGTCCGCAGGGAAGGCAGATGCCGCGGCGAATCTGGATCCAGTCGTGACTCTCGTCATGAGCTTGTTTCTGCCGCCGGCCGTGACCGATGATCGAATCGCGCAAACACTTCGGACAGCAGCGGAGGATCTGTTCGGCATAAGCCGCCGCCCAGTCGAAGGCTGGCTTGCAATGATCCAGTGGGTGGGCGGAGGCTCGAAAAGAGCTGTAGCGGAAAAACGCTTGGGCGCGCCCTTTCGCGCTGCAAGCGATGCTGTAAGATGTTTTTACGAGGTTCGTCTCCGTGTTTTCTTGCTGGCCACCAACGGTGAGCATCCCGGGCAGTATGGCAGTCCTCTCAGTAATTTGTGGGCGGTTTGGGGGCGGTACGGACGGTAATAGCGCTTTTTTAGGCAAGGGAAGGCAATCAGTGCACTATATGCAAAATCGTGCACAGCCGCATAAACATTGGCGATTTCGCATCTCGTTGATTTGGCGAGTGGGGACGTAGTTCAGTTGGTTAGAACGCTGCCCTACAATCCCATTTCCCATATGTATCCAGTGTTTCCATTGAGTTACGGGAGAGCGCCTCAAACCGCATTCTAACCAAGTGGACTCCAGCTGTGGGCGTTATTGGACCTTCCAATTTCGTTTAGAAACGCCGAAATACTTCACTAGCAGTGCTGATGCCCTCGAGGCTAAAGCTGATAAAGGTCCGGGTCGCTCGAATCTCAGCCAAGCCGCGGACAAAAATTCCCCAAAAAGTTCGCCTGATTCATACCAACACTCCCAGCAGCGGATATGTGGCACGGTAGAGACTCTCGGCGGGAGCGCTTGCTTTTAGGATTTGTCTTGCTCACTTTGTTTCAAGAATTCTCGCGCCATCTTTTCCAGCACTTCGTGGCGATCAACAATCGAAAGCAGCGCCTGGTTCTGGTCAACGACGGCAATGAACCGCCCTTGCTGGGCCACAATCGGGCGCGCTAAGTCATTCAGCGTGGTATTTGGCGGAAGCGTGACATGCGCCGTGCTCAGGTCGCTACCCAACATATTCTCGATCTGCGCTCCATTCAGCCACTTTGCTTGCTCGAAACTTTCAGGCCGGCCTCGAGTTCCCGGATCTCGGCATCCATGGCTCGTGGCTTCATTTCCTCTACTTGGGCCATTTCGATCGAGAATTTCCCGACGGAGAGCTTGCTGACTTTCTGGCCAACAATGGAAATGAGGTTCGCTAGCGGACGACGAAACAGGGCGAACGCGACAACGACGATCATCGGCCAGGCAATTGCCCGGAGAAGGGAGGGTATATCGATGGGCTGAATGTGCATTCGCAGTTTGTTCTCGAGAAGCCTGTGATCTTGCCCAGTCGACGCAACACAAGCGCCGACTTTTACTGATGAAGAGGGTCGGCTCCCAATACGTCGTCAAGGGGATTTTGGCTTAGCGCCCCACTCTAGTTTAAAGGTTCGAGTCCTCTGGGACGTACCACGTAAGTCTTGGGACACGTTTGTGCCACCCGCCCTGTCATAAGGTGTCAGGTCCTTGTTGTAAATGGGATCTAACTGGTGAATCAAATCCTGCTCGAGCGCAAGCGATTGGCTCTTATTCAGGTCTGTCGCGCGAACCTCGACAGTTACGATTTCCCCAAACCACCCCGTCTTTAGGACATCTGAGATATGAGCGCGAATCCGATCTAGAGTGAATCCTTCTCCGACGTAGAGTACATTTCCTGCTTTATCTTTAAGTACGTAGACACCGATCCCACGAGCGCTCTTAAAATCCTCCTCAGAACCTTCTAGCGTGTACGGCACCTTGTCTCCAGAATACTGACGGACAGACTTACCTTTACCCGCGTTTGTCGCCTTTCCTGGCTTTCCTGACTTGTCACCCGACTTCCCAGACGATGATGACTTCGCAGCACCAGTCGACATCAACGAATAACCCTGAAGGGGGAGCGATTCTGCGGGAGCGACGCCTGCGCTCACGCGCAGGGCAGGCCCCCCCACCGTCGCCAGAGCTGGCGGTGGTGAAGGGGGAGGCAGCGAGCTTAGATTCTCCAGCATTTCAAAATTACCAACAACGGCTGTAGCGCCGCTCGATGCAAAATGAAGCGGTGCGTACGCCTGCTGCAATGCCGGATCCAGGTCTGACCCATCGGGAGCCCACGGGACAAAACCGGCCATCAGCCCTAACGTGCCACCCATGATTTTCGCCGAGGTTGGATTGCTAGCTACGTCCTTGCGCACCGATTTTGCGAACTCCGATTGATTAATCCGCTTTCCCCAACTGCACTTCTCATACGATTTTCGCCATGCCTCAGAATGCAGGCTAAGATCCCATTCGGACTGCTTTATGAAGAAAATGCTGTCAACGGTGGCAACGTAGCACCCCCCCACAGTGTCGAATGCATCTTTTCCGAGCAGATCGACATACCTGATCGGGTTCATCGATGCGTAGCTGTAGAGGTTCTGCCCTGATTCCATGGTAGCGGGGTCACAGCTGCACCATCTGGCTAACCAAGGTGCGTAATAGCGTGCGCCGTAGTAGTAGAATCCTGTTTCGTCGTCTCGCTCATTTCTTAAGTACCGGTACCGTTTTTGACTTATCTCGGCGACACTCCGCCCCGCCTGATACGACGTGCTCCCATACGGGTAGTACTCTTCGTAAGAAATTACATCGGCACGTTCATCCAACTCCAGACAAGCGGTGCCGAGGTGATTTTCGAACTGATAGCGTGTAATAGTGCCGGGCGATGAAGTTCCCGAGGCGACCGCATTCGCAGTTTTGGTCTCGACTAATGCAACGCGTTTCTTGTCGTCCATGACGTGCAGCGTTTCGCGCGCCAGAGTCACGCTTCCTTGAGCGTCGTATTCTCGATACAGTTCGAAACTGGCGAGGTAGAAACGTTCATTAATCTTTACTCCCGTCGACGATTCCGTCGTTTTGCGTACACGCTGTCCGCCTGCGTCACAGACGTAATAGGTGCGCTCGCCTTGATGCTGCGTGCCAACCAGGTCATCGGAATTCACCGCTTGCCGCTGTGTCATGAGCAGCTCATCCTTTAAGTTCCACTGCATGCCCTGCAGCTGCGGCATGGCGGTCATGTTGCCATGCAGGTCGTATGCGTAGAGTTCGGTCAAAGGCTGCCTTGCGCTTACCGTGGTATTCGTGAGGCGGTTGCTGACCTTGCCGGATTCGAGCAGGCTTGCTTCGTCATAGGTGTAAGAGCGCGTCCAGCCTGGATTGGATGGGTTCCCGCCTCTGTGAACCATGCTGATGAAATTACCGACGGCGTCGTACTGGTACTTCTCCGTGTACGTGCCCATCGCGTTGCCATCGCCCGGATGCGGCAAGTTCGCCCGCGGCACATCGTTGTAAGATGTTGCCCAATGGGGCAAAGG